>Ga0105238_10008723_pt1 | contig 10143 bp, 9 predicted proteins | sample KBSC34metaG_FD_81526 | JGI IMG/M metagenome (GOLD analysis project Ga0105238, IMG submission 81526) | Corn rhizosphere microbial communities from Kellogg Biological Station, Michigan, USA - KBS C3-4 metaG | ecosystem: Host-associated > Plants > Roots > Rhizosphere > Soil | place: Michigan, USA...
CCATCAGGAATGCCTGATGCGTCCCTGCGAACCAACAAATCCTGCTATCACTGTCGGACGGTTGCTTCGAACTGTCGATAAGGGAAGTCCCCGACCTCGTGCGGCTACGCCACCGGTTTGGTTGTTGCCACCGGCGCCTCATGCCCGCCTCACGCCCCCCGGAATCGCGACGACTGCGACGCGGGCAAGGCTGGTTTCAAGAATCCATGCCCGAACCGCCTCACGCCCCCCGGAATCGCGACGACTGCGACTTCGACGGTTGTCGCAGTCGTCAAGGCGACGGCTGTCCCGCCTCACGCCCCCCGGAATCGCGACGACTGCGACATGCCACTCGGCAGCAATCCACACCTGCTTGTCGCCGCCTCACGCCCCCCGGAATCGCGACGACTGCGACGTACGACAACGAAAATAAGCCGAATCACGCATGGCCGCCTCACGCCCCCCGGAATCGCGACGACTGCGACGACATGCAAATTTGCGTGACGGTTCACAGGGGAAGCCGCCTCACGCCCCCCGGAATCGCGACGACTGCGACTTCTTGCACCATTCCCGTTTAGATTGGTCGGTCTGGGGTGGCTGGCGCGCGGTGTATAGAGCGGAGCGAACTGGATTTGCATACGAAAGAGTCATTCGAAAAATGGGCCGCACGCCCCCAAAAAACAGGCCAGCCAGATCCGAAAATTTTTACTATTCTACTGGAACAATTCGAGCGCCTGGAAAAATTGAATCAGAATTTGAAGGCCAACGGAAGGGGTAACCGGGAAAAAGGCCATTCTCTTTATACTCTGTTTTTGCCGAAACAAGGCGGCCCACTTTTTCTTTCATTGGAGGAAAAATCCGGATCAAAAGTTAAAGTGCCCGTGCAAGCGGATGTGAATGCCGCTATTAATATCGGTTTGCGGTCTGTGGCAGCTCCCGCTGCCTTGGACATTTTGCATAAAATTAGGGCTGAGAGAGATGGCAGTGATTTCAGGCCAGTGGTTAAAAATGCTAGAGAAAAATCGGCTTTTGATTCCAAGACAATCATTTCTTTAGACGGTGAAGCCTCGAATAAACTCGCGATGGCCCGTAGCCCGAATTTCTTTTTTGATGCCAAAAAGTTCCGTTGTTTCGATTCCGCCAAGCTAAAGTTGGGCGATCGATCGGTGGAATTGGTGTCAGGAGTTGGACTTTGGTCTTCTGTGAATAAAAATTTCCCAGGCCACCTCGCCAAACTCAACGAACAACGCCTGGTTGCTTGGCAAAAAATGACTGCTGATGAGGACAACGTACCTATGTAAGGAATGCTATGAGTGACGCCTCCGTGCCAAGTCAAACTGGCATAGACACGCAGCCACTGCTGTTGGACACAGAAGATAAGGCCGATGAGCGACTCCAGAAACTTCTTCAGTCGTCCGTGCCCGGGCGAGGTGCGACGAAGGCGGCGCATTGGGGATTGCTTGGTTATGATCCAGTTTTCGCGGAGTCCCCGTCCGTCGTAGCTCCATCAGTTCTTCGTCGATACGGTCACGCTCAACAAGCAGCTGGTTTTCGCGAACCTTTGGATCGTTTTGCGTTTTTTCAGACAGCTCAGTAAGCGAGTGCCATATTTTCGAGAAGTTGGATTCGGTGCCGACGAAAGTGCGACGGCCCGTTGTGAGATGTTGTTCGACAAACAGCAGAGCCTGCTCAGAGTTAGTTGTGAGGCGGTAGAGGTAGGTGCCGTCTTCCTCACTATATCTCCTCGCCAACCAGCGCTGTCTACACCACTCCTCCAGGTATGCCTTGGCAGTATTTGTCGGACGTTCTTCCTCCCAATCGCTTAAGGCCACATCCTCTTCGATGAATGTTTCCCAGCGACCCTCAAGCCGTTCTTCCGGCACCTCAGCGACATGCGATTCCCGGAACGTTTTATGGAAGAAGGAAACTAAAATGCTTGCGTGTCGCTTGTGAAGCAGCGCCAGTGCCGGCGAACTCTCGAGTTGGAAGCGCATATTGCTTCGACAAACCGCACCTTCGAGGCTCTGAATGTTCCAAGGCCGATTCAGGAAGCCTTTGCATGCTTGCAGGCTCGCGCTCTTTAGACAAGCTGTTTCAGGTCTCCAACTTAACACCGCCGCGCTATGGCAGGTTCAATGAACCAACAAGGGGCACTGGTTGAGCTGCTCCGGCTTCGAGCATGTTATTCTTTGCACAAGGTATTGAATTTTTGTATCGAGGACCAAATTATTTGTATACAGACAATATCTCCTTAATTCATCTGTCAAAATCGGAAAAACGGTTACGAACTTTATTTTCCAACCATATCGCTGCGGCGTAATCCAATTCCGCGAGCACATCAAGCCAGCCAGTTTCTTTCTTTATTCTTTCTCAAATCCACCAAAGAACCCGTGAAGTTTCCTTCTTTATTCTACAGTTTCCCTCTTTATTGCGTGGTTTCTGACTTTATTATTTGAGTACAACAGCGGCGGACCGAGACCGCAACTATTCCACCGTCACGCTCTTCGCCAAATTACGCGGCTTGTCCACGTCGCATCCGCGCGCTACCGCGATGTAATAGGCGAACAATTGCAGCGGAATACTTGCCAGCAGCGGATACACCGGTTCAGCCGCGGTTTTCGGCAGGTAAATCACGTCGTCCGCGACGCTCTTGATTTGCTCGTCGCCTTCGGTCGCGACCGCGATGATCGGGCCCTTGCGCGCCCGGATCATCGCCAGATTCGCCATCGTCTTGTCATACATCGAATCCTGCGGCACGAGGAATACCGTGGGCGTGTTGGCGTCAATCAACGCAATCGGTCCGTGTTTCATTTCCGCCGCGGAATAACCCTCGGCGTGGATGTAGGAAATTTCCTTCAGTTTCAGCGCGCCTTCCAATGCGATCGGAAACGTGTAGCCACGCCCGAGGAAAAAGAAATCGTCCGCCTTCGCATATTTCAGCGCCAACTCCTTCAACTTCCCGCTCTGCGCCAAAATCGCCTCGATCTGCTTCGGCGCCGCTTCGAGCGCGCGCAAAATTTCCAGCGCGCGATTTGATGACAACATCCGCATGCGACCCAGGTGAACCGCGAGCAGCGATAAAATGGTGATCGTCGAGACGAACGCCTTCGTCGATGCCACCCCAATCTCCGGCCCGGCGTGCATGTAAATGCCGCCCGTCGCTTCACGCGCAATCGTGCTGCCGACCACATTGATGATCGCCAGCGCCGGGTGCCCCCGCCGCTTAGCCTCGCGCAACGCCGCCAGCGTGTCCGCTGTTTCGCCTGATTGCGAAATCACAATCAACACCGTCCCCCGCTCCAACGGCGCGTTGCGATAACAAAATTCATGCGCGAATTCCACCTCTACAGGCAGATGCGCCAGTTCCTCAATCAGATATTCGCCGACCAACGCCGCGTGCCAACTCGTCCCGCTTGCCGCGATCACGATGCGATCAATCGAGCGCAATTCCGCCGGCGTCATGTTCAATCCCCCAAACTTCGCCGTCGCGCCTTCGAAATCAATGCGCCCGCGCAACGCATTCTCCACCGTGCGCGGCTGCTCATAAATTTCCTTGAGCATGTAATGCGCGTATTCTCCGCGCTCGGCGTCCTGCGAATTAAATTCCAGCTTGCTGATCTGCACATTCGCGGTGTCCGTGCCGAGATTTTGCACGTCGAAACGCTCGGGCGTAATCGTCGCCACATCGTAATCGTTCAGATACACAACCTCGCGCGTGTGCGAAACAATGGCATTGGCATCGCTTGCCACAAAATTTTCGCCTTTGCCAATTCCGATGATAAGCGGCGAACCGCGTCGCGCGCCGACAATCATATTCGGATGGTCTGCGCTGATTGCCGCCAATCCATACGTACCGATCACGTCTTTTAGCGCATCGCAAACCGCCAGCGTCAGCGGGTTGGAATTTCCGTTTTTGCCGCGATGCTTCTCGTAGTATTCGCCGATCAGGTGAGCCAGCACTTCCGTGTCCGTGCTCGAATGAAATACATGCCCCAGCTTCAAAAGCCGGGTTTTGATGCGGTCGTAGTTTTCGATCACGCCGTTGTGAACCACGGCGATTTTCCCCGTTTGGTCAAGATGCGGATGCGAATTCTCGTCAGCGGGCGGTCCGTGCGTTGCCCAGCGCGTGTGGCCAATGCCGAGGCTGCCTTCCGCCGGCTCCTGTTTCAGTACCTTGGCGAGACCCTCGTCAATTTTGCCTTTTTTCTTCCGGATGCAGACGTCTGCGCTATCGATAATCGCCACACCGGCGCTGTCATAACCGCGGTATTCCAGCCGCCGCAAGCCCTCAAGCAAAATGGGCGACGCCGATTTCTTGCCGATATATCCGATAATGCCACACATAGTTTTCGGTCTACAGTTTCCGCAATATGACCGTTATACCGCAAATAAAATTGAAAGGCAACGTTACTTAAAAATTTTCGGGTTTCACCCGAGCCGGCTCCCGGTGTTTCCCTTGGATCGTATGCCTTTCCTTCGATATTCGGCGTTCGTCGTTGGATGTTCGATGTTCCTCGCCGAATTAACTTGCCCGCGCTTCCGCCCCCATCTTCAATTGTTTTCCAATCATGAGCAAAAAGAGCGGCGCCATCGCGGAATTAATCGAGCAGTTTCAGGGTCGCGACGTCGACGCCCACTACCTCGGCTACTTCGAATGCTTCAATCGCCGGCTCTACTTTGAAGCGCACGACGTTCTGGAAGAACTCTGGCTCGCCGACCGCACCGGGCCGAATTATTCGTTTTACAAAGGCCTGATTCAACTCGCCGGCGCGTTTGTTCATTTGCAAAAAAACCGCCTCCGCCCTTCCGCCGCGCTCTTCAAACTCGCCGACGCCAATCTCCAAAAATATCCCGCGCTCCACGAGCAACTCCGCACCGACCGCGTCCGCGCTCTCATCACCGATTGGCTAGGTCGCCTCGAATCTGGAAATTTCGAACAAAATCCCCTGCTTCCAGACGCCGAGCCCAAACTCGCGCTCGAATCCTGACTACCTCCCGCGATTTGACCATGTTTGGTAGGGCGCGTAACTCCGTGCGCGCCGCGCGTGGCGTATCAAAAATTCGAAACACAACACATTCCAAACCGGCAACTTAAGCTTCATCTTCATCACACCAAAAGCTCTTGTTAAACAACTTCTTGACCATACCACTCATTCTCCCCTTGACGAATTCCTCTCATTACACTAATTTCTGTTTAGACAGAAATGAAAGAAACAATGAAACAACTGACGCCGGTCGAGCAGAAGTTCATTCTTCATTGGGGCGAGATGGGCACTCGCTGGGGCATCAATCGCACGGTCGCCCAAATTCATGCCCTGCTCTATCTGTCGCCGCGGCCGGTCAATGCCGAAGAAATCGCCACGACCCTCAACGTCGCCCGCTCGAACGTCAGCACCAGCCTTAAGGAATTGCAAGGCTGGGGCATCGTCAAACGCGTCCACGTGCTCGGCGACCAACGCGATCACTTTGAATCGATGAAAGACGTTTGGGAAATGTTCCGCGTCGTCCTCGATGAACGCAAACGCCGCGAAATTGACCCCACGCTCACCGTCCTGCGCGAGTGCATTGCTGAAGCGCAGAAGGAAAAGGATACGGATAAATACACCCACGCGCGCCTGACCGACCTTGCGGATTTCTTCGAGACCACCACCGCGTGGTATGGCCAAATCCGCCAATGGCCAACCAGCGCGTTGACCCGGTTTGTGAAGCTGGGAGATAAAATTCGCAAATTGATCGGTGCGGGCGGTTGATTTTTTATTTGCAAGAGTATTTCTGTGAATACTGAAATTACAGATACATTGAACAGAAAGGCAACTTGGGTCTGTTATGACGCCGAGTGCCCACTTTGCCTTCGTCGGGTAAAACGATTTCGCACCTCGCTTGAAAGCCACGGCTTCACGCTGCTGCCGCTCCAATCGACCCATGTTCGCAACGTGCTGCGATTGCCTGAAACAGAATTGCTGACTGAGATGCGCGTCATCACTCCCCGTGGCGAGATTTTCGGCGGTGCCGACGCGCTCGCCCACCTCAGCAAGGCCATTTGCAAACCTCTCTATTGGCTAACGCTCATTCCCGGCGTCATGCCGCTCCTCCGCCGCGCCTACCGACATGTAGCGCGGAATCGCGGCTGCGCCGGGAACACGTGTAAAATTCTGGCCCCGGAAAAACAAACGCACGCAACCTTGCCAAACGCAGGAACAACTTCTCCCTCTCCCATCGGATGGGAGCGGGCCGGGGTGCGGGTTGGCTTAGTGGGAAAAAATGATACCGATTGGCTGCCGCTGTTATTGCTCGGCATCGCAGCGGCGGCCTTCGGCCGGCAATTACCGCCCTGGCTCTACATGTGGGTGCTCGCTTTCGCATTGTTCGTGGGCTGTAAATGGCTGTGCTTTCGACGCGCCCTCGCGCGTGGCCATCGCGCCAGCCTCAGTCGCAAGCTGGGATTTATGTTCGGCTGGATCGGCATGGAGGCGGGTGAATTTTTTGCTGAAGTAAATCCAGCGAACAAACCCCAGGCCCACGAATTCGCCTTCGCCACTCTCAAGGTTTTTTTTGGCGCAATCCTGTTTTGGATCGCCACTCCGCGCGCCCTCGCCATTCACCCATTACTCGGCGGCTGGACCGGCATGATTGGTTTAATTCTGATGCTGCATTTTGGAATTTTCCACTTGCTCTCGCTCGCGTGGCGGACGGCGGGCGTAAACGCCCCTCCGCTCATGCGCGCTCCCCTGCTCTCGCGCTCGCTCGGAGAATTTTGGGGCAAGCGCTGGAACACCGCCTTTCACCGACTGGCCGCAACTTTCTTGTTCCGCCCGATGAACCGCCAATTTGGCGCACGCACCGCGACCGCGCTCGTCTTTCTCGCTTCGGGACTCGTGCATGATCTGGTCATCTCGGTTCCCGCACGCGGCGGGTACGGTCTTCCCACGCTCTATTTCCTGCTGCAAGGCGCCGGCGTGCTTTTTGAACATACACGCCTTGCACACCGAATCGGCATTAACAACGGTTTCCGTGGCTGGTCGTTCACGTTACTCGTCACTGCCGGCCCGGCCTTCTGGCTTTTTCATCCCCCGTTCATTCACCACGTCATCCTGCCGTTCCTGAAATGCCTCGGCGCAACCTGAAAGGACCTATGAAAACCTTAACACTCGCTCTCGAAATCGCCGGCATCCTCCATCTCGGGCTGATCTGCGCCGGCGCCATGATGCCTCGCGTCGTCGGCATGCGCACACACCTCGCAACGCTCCCACCTTTTGTGCGCCAACTTTTTTGGGTGTATTACTCGTTCATCGGCCTGTGCCTCATCAGCTTCGGGACCATCACCGTAGCACTGGCGCCAGCGATGGCCAACGGCGGCAACCTCGCGCGAGCGCTTTGCCTTTTTCTCGCCGCCTTTTGGACGCTCCGCCTCATCGCCGCAACGTTCATCTTCGACATCCGTCCCTATTTAACCACCACGTGGCGTCGCCTCGGTTATCACGCCACCAACATCGTGTTCGCCTATCTGCCGATCGTTTACGCCTGGGCAGCGGTGAAAGGAGGCCGTTAATGAAAATTGCCATCACCGGCGGCACGGGATTCGTCGGCCGCAACCTCGCTCGCGCGCTAGCCGCAAAGGGACACACCGTCGCATTAATCGCCCGTGGCCGCGATACTACCGATCCCACGATTCGCCATCTCCAGAACGCGAGCTTCCACCCCATCACACTCGATGACCCCGCCGAACTCGCGCGCGCATTCAGTGGATGCGATGCTGTGGCTCATTGCGCCGGCATCAACCGCGAGATCGCCGGCCAAACCTACGAATGCATTCACATCAACGGCACCGCCAACGTCGTCCAGGCCGCCCGGCGCGCCGGTGTGAAAAAAATCGCGCTGATGAGTTTCCTCCGTGCCCGGCCCAACTGCGGCTCGGGCTATCACGAATCGAAATTCGCCGCCGAGGAACTCATTCGCAACAGCGGCCTGGATTACACGATTCTAAAATGCGGCGTCATCTATGGCAACGGCGATCACATGCTCGATCATTTGAGCCACGCATTCTACACCTTCCCGGTCTTCGCCTTCGTCGGCTTCAAAGATCAACCCGTCCGTCCCGTCGCAGTCGAAGAAGTCGCCAACATTCTCACCGCCGCCCTCACCGATGGCGCGCTTGCCAGACAAACCGTCGCCGTCTTGGGACCGGAAGAACTGACGTTGCGCCAAGCCGTCCGCCGTGTGGCGAAAGTAGTTGGTAAGAAACCCCTGATGTTTCCGCTGCCGCTCTGGTTCCACTTTCTCAACGGCTGGCTGGTGGAACGTGTGATGCGCACGCCTCTCGTCTCAACCGCACAAGTCCGAATGCTCGCTGAAGGTTTGGCCGAACCCTGCGGTCCTTGGACAGAATTGCCGCCGGAACTCACACCAAAAATTCCCTTCACCGAAAATCAAATTCGCAAGGGCTTGCCCGCACCCGGCGCATTTGGCATGCGCGACTTGCGCTGTTGCCATCGGCGCGAAACTCCGCACCATCACGTCCACAGCGCTTTCTTCGAAATGCCTTGATATGATGCACCAACTCAAACGGCACCCGTTCGCCGTCTGCGCGTGGTTCCGACACTCGCTGGTGCTAACCTATGCGTTTCCCGAAGCAATACTCCGCCCCCTGCTCCCTCCCGGTCTTGAGTTGGACACTTATGAAAATCTCGGATTCGTTGCCATCGCACTTGTGCAAACCGAAAAGTTGCGACCGGCAATGATGCCGACCTGGCTCGGTCAACGTTTCATCCTGACCGGCTATCGCATTTTCACCCGCTATCGGACGAAAGAAAATCGCGTGCTGCGTGGATTGCGCATACTTCGCAGCGATACCAACCGCCGCCTGATGGCAATGGCCGGAAATTTCCTGACGCACTACAACTATCGCCTCGCAAGCGTGCAATGGCGTGAATCTTCTGACCGTCTTGATATCAACGTTTCCACACCGCACGTCGAAGCGGATCTGGAGTTCACAGCGTTCCTTAAGAATGACACGGCGCCGTTGCCTGTAGAATCACCTTTTCCGGATCATAGGCGCGCCCGCCTCTTCGCCGGCCCGCTCCCATTCACTTTCGATTACGAACCCGAAACGCATTCAATCATCCTCATTGAAGGCGAACGCGAAAAATGGCACCCCAAACCCATCAACGTGGACGTTCGCCGTGCCACATTTTTCGACCAAAGCGCGTTCAAGAAAGCTCGCCCCGTCCTTGCGAATGCGTTTATCGTCAGCGGCATTCCCTATCGCTGGAAACGCGGCGTGCGCGAACCGCTGCCCAACCTGCCAAAATGAACGCCGCCAATTCCATTCCGAAACCCCGCGGAAGATTCCAAGGCGTTGGCGAAGTATTCCGTTTCAATTGGCCCAGGTATGCTGCGGCCGGGCTGGTCATTGCTGCATCTTTGGTTGGAATGCGGGTCGCGCATCTGCCGTATGCGCTTCAAATCGTGTGCTGTCTTGGCTTGGCCATTGTCGCGTGGTGGAGCATCGCTTCTCTTATCGGTTCCTACTGGGTCTATGACGGCTCTGCCCTGATGCGTTGGGAATGGATAAAACATGAACTTCCGGCACCCCCTCGCCGCTGGCTGAATATTCACGCCGGTCTCGACGAGAGCACGCCTCATCTCCAGCAATTCTGGCCGAATGCGCTCGGGCAAACCGTGGATATTTTTGCTCCCGCCGAGATGACCGAACGCTCCATCGCCCGCGCGCGAGCGGACGCCCATTCGCAATCGGCCGCCGTCAGATATGATCGCCTGCCGTTCGACGGAAACGAATTCGATGGCATTTTTATCCTGTTCGCCGCCCACGAATTGCGCCAACCCGCCGCGCGTCGCGCCTTCTTCAACGAAGTCCGGCGCGTCCTCACTTCGGATGGTCACGCAGTGCTGGTGGAACATTTGCGCGACGCCGCCAATTTTTGCGTCTACGGCCCGGGCTTCATGCATTTCCACTCGCAACAAACGTGGCATGCGGATTTGGCTGCCGCCAATTTGCGAATCGATCGCGAATTCTCATTCACGCCATTTGTGCGCGTGTTCATTTTGAAAAAATAATGACACTCCACTTTCACCTTCAATTCGTTGGTGCGCTCCAGATCGCGCTGGCGCTGGCGCATTTTTATTTCACGCGCCGCTTTAACTGGA
>Ga0105238_10008728_pt1 | contig 10138 bp, 11 predicted proteins | sample KBSC34metaG_FD_81526 | JGI IMG/M metagenome (GOLD analysis project Ga0105238, IMG submission 81526) | Corn rhizosphere microbial communities from Kellogg Biological Station, Michigan, USA - KBS C3-4 metaG | ecosystem: Host-associated > Plants > Roots > Rhizosphere > Soil | place: Michigan, USA...
TCACCGGAGCGCTCAATCGCCGCGCCATGGAGGAAGCAGCCCTGCGCGAAACGGCGCGCAGCATTCGCTATGGCACACCACTCTGCATGATCGTGCTCGACGTCGATCACTTCAAGCGCATCAACGATTCGCTAGGCCATGCTGCCGGCGACGCCGTACTCAAAGCGCTCGTCCGGCAGATCCGCGTCATGCTTCGCGCTAACGATCTCATCGCACGCACCGGCGGGGAGGAGTTCACCATCCTGCTGCCCGACACGCCCACGATCACTGGCGTCGTAGCAGCGGAGCGGGTGCGCACCGCCATTGAAGCTCTCGAAATTGTCTACGATTCCCAAACAATCCGCGTCACGGTAAGCGCGGGAGTCGCCCAGCTTGATCCAGCAAGCGGCGGGTGGGAGGCCATGATGCGTCGAGCCGACTCAGCCATGTATCAGGCCAAGGGCCGTCGCAACACAGTTGAGCCCAACGTCGCCAGCTTGCGGGCTCCCAGCTCTGACCTTTCCACTCTGGAGCCTTCAACGGAGACCTGACGACGGAAATTCAGCCCAGCCTCTGTTTCAGTACCGTGCGCGAAATGGCGTCCAGCACACCATTCAAAAACTGGATCGATTCCGGAGCCGCGTAGCGCCGCGCAATTTCGAGCGCCTCATTGATGATGATGGGCGCTGGCGTCCCCGGATATCCCAGCATCTCCGCCACAGATGCACGCAGCAGGTTGCGGTCCACAGCAGCCATCCGCTCAAGCCGCCAGTTCTGCGCGTGCGCTTGGATAAGCTCGTCGATCTCCTTACCGCGCGTTGTTGCGACTCGAAACAAATCCTCTGCGAATCCGCGCGTCTCCTCATCCACATCGTCGCGCGTCCGCCAGAACAGATGCCTCACGTCGTCCGCGTCCTGCTTGCCCAGATCGCCCTGGAACAGCATCTGCATCGTAAGTTCGCGGGACTTCCGCCGAGTCCCCATCAGTGCCCAGCCGTTTCTGCGGAGAGCTTTCGCTGAATGGAAACCATCTCGATCGCGGCGATAGCGGCCTCAAATCCCTTATTCCCGGCCTTCAATCCGGCGCGATCCAGCGCCTGCTCCAGCGTCTCGCACGTCAGCACCCCAAACGCGTGCGGCACACCGGTCTCCTGCTGTGACTGGCCTATACCCCGAGCCACTTCGTTATAGATAGCCTCGTAATGTGCGGTTTCGCCGCGCAGCAGCACGCCCAGCGTCACCACCGCGTCCACACTCTCCGATTCGGCTAGCGTTCGCGCCGCGTTCGGAATCTCCCAGGCACCGGGGACGCGCACCACTCGCACATCATCTTTCCTGGCTCCGCTGCGGTACAACGCATCCAGCGCTCCCTGCAGCAATCGGTCCGTAATCACCGCGTTCCAGCGCGCCACCACCACTCCAATCTTCATGCCGTCAGCGGAGAGATCCCCTTCCACCGCAGCCGGTCTCCCATGCAGTGGATTTTGCGACTCCCAGAAGCCGATCGTGAGACCCGCGTCCAGCTTCACCGTAAACAACTCGGAGTTCCAATGCGTCGGTGCAGGCTTGCTCAGCAGTGCGCCGATCTCTTCCCTGCGTGAGTTGGCTGTCATCCACCGCTCGACAGCCGCATGCACCTGCTCCAGGTGGGTCACCTCGATCAGGATCGGGGGAACCGCCGGTGCGCGCCCCGCCACCAGCTCCAGATTTCCAAGCGGCGCAAGAAATGCGGCGCCCTTGCCTGTTCCATCGTCCCAGCCGCGTCCCGGCTCAAATCCTAACGCCGCAAGCAGCCGGGATAGGCTGTCGAGCGCAGCGTGCGACGCCACCTGCGTCACCAGTGTCATGCCTTTAATCATTGGTTCGATTGTATCGTTCGCCACCAACGTCTCAGATTCTCTCGGCCACCCGATGCAGTTGATACCATCGGTCTCCATGGCATACGAGACGCTGCTGCTCGAGACTGACCAGAACATTGCCGTCCTCACCCTCAACCGCCCAAAGGTGCTGAATGCGCTCAATGCTGCGCTGCTGCGCGAATTGGACGAGGCCATCCAATCACTCGCCTCAGACGCGGCCGTCCGTGTGATCCTGCTGCGCGGCACAGGCGGAAAGGCATTCGCCGCAGGCGCGGACATCGCTGAGCTCGCCGAAGCCGACGCAGCCATCGGCCAGGAGCTCGCGGCACGCGTGCAGCGTCTCTTCCGCAGCATCGAAGCCCTCGGCAAGCCCGTCCTCGCCTGTATCGACGGATACGCGCTTGGCGGTGGCTGCGAGTTGGCCATGGCGTGCACGCTGCGGCTTGCCAACCCGGCCGCGCGGTTCGGACAACCGGAGATCAAGCTCGGACTCATTCCCGGGTACGGCGGCTCCCAAAGGCTACCCCGGCTCGTCGGCCGCGGCGCTGCCCTGAAACTGCTGCTCACCGGTGCGGTTATCGACGCCGCGGAGGCGCTACGCATCGGCCTCATCGATGAACTCGTCGAGGGCGACTCCGAGGCGCTGCTCGCCCGCGCGTTCGATCTCGCTAGGAGTATAGCTGCCATGCCGTCGCTCGCCGTGTCAGCCGCGATCGAGGCAGTTGACCGCGGCGCCGACCTCACACTGGAGAACGCGCTCGCACTCGAGGCAAAGATCTTCGGGCGTCTTTGTGAAACTGACGACAAGCGCGAGGGCACCCGGGCTTTCCTCGAAAAACGCACTCCGGTCTGGACGGGGCGATAAGAACCCTCTGGATCGGCATCTCAGGGATTGGTATGCTTAATGTCGTGTCCAGCCCCAGCTCCCCTGCAGATTCCTCTAGTTTATGTTCCGTGCGCAATGCGCTGACTGCCCTCGCCCTCGCAGCCTGCCTCGCCTCGCCTCTCGTTCTCGGCGGCTGTCGCACAGCCGCAGCAGGCACCACTCCGTTGACGGCCAGCGCGGCCGATATCGACTCCGCACGCCAGTTCCTGACGCTGATTCCCCCGCCGTCCAAGAGCCGGTACATGGCAGTCCACAGTCTTTCCAGCTGGGAAAACCCCTACCTCACGGTCCAGCAGAACATGGCAACGCTACACGTTACCGTCGCGGACGCGAACCCGAGCGCAATCGGCACCGGCGGTATGCTCCGGCCCGAGGGTGCGCGTCGGCAGGACGTCGTGATCCGCATGAGCGACCTGCCGAAAGCGCTCAGCGCCCTGCCGGAGAGCTCTTGGCCATACGGCCGCGTCATCGCTGTTGAGGAAGCGCATAACACTCCCCAATCCGCCCGGCCTGCAGTCCGGCGGACCGTCGAATCCACCCTGAAAACGCTCGGCGATCTGGGTGTCGTCGTCTACGAGTGGAACGAGAGCGCTGGCCAGCGCTAGCCAACCCTATCCAGCACCTTGGTTGGTCCCTGCAACTGATCCGTCGTATGCATGACTTAAATTTCGGCTGTGCGCCCGCGTTCGATCTGTCTTGGGGCACTCTTCATGAACCCTGTTTGCATCCAACGGTTTCGAGCAGCAGTTCAAGGTGGTGTTGATGAGTAGAGGTGCAGAAGAGATGGTGGCGCAACCCTCGCGCTCCATAGCCAGGGGTTTGCTGGCGGGCTTGGCCGCCGGCGTCGCAGGAACAATCGCCATGACGTTTGCCGAGCGCATGTTTCCACCGCGATCCGACGAGGACGAGGAACAGCCCACTGAGCTGCTGGCCGAAAAAGTCGCCGGGCATGAGCTCTCCCCGGAGACCCGCGAGCTTGCGGCACAGGGCATCGAATGGGGCCTAGGACTCGCAGCCGGCGCTGCGTACGGCATTCTCGCCGAGTTCTACCCTGCTGCAACCTCCAAGGAAGGAGCCAGCTTCGGAATCGCACTCGAAGCGCTCACCCAGGAAAAGGCCCTTCCCGCTCTCGGCCTGCTTCGCCCTAAGGAAGATCAGACCATCCGCGAGCGAGCAAGCGAGATGACGGCCTTCGTCGTATTTGGCATTGCAGCGGAAACCGTACGCGGCTTCGTTCGCAGGCGCCTTGAATAGCTGTCAAGTCCTCAATGCTGCTAATCCAGCATAAGCCTCCTGCTTTCAGCGGTTTAGAATTAAAATAGATTGCTATGTGAACTTGCATGGCTTGATATAATAGAAATAGGTGCAATTTTGCGTTGAACTGTACTCCGATCGTCCATTTCGTTGGCGGTCGGTCTAAGTTCAAAGAATCGAATACTTTGCCCGTAAGCTTCCGCGGTTGAATACTTTACGAGTATCTATTTCCCTAAGCTGTCTGTTTAGGGTATTTTGCAAATAAATTACCGGGGTATACGGTCCCGCCGTTCGGTCCAGTGCGTGACGATATCGTCCACAACCACATGGCCGACGCGATATGCACTATCAAGCGACGGCAGGAACGCCGAGTAGTGAGCGAGCTTAGTACCAGCAAGTGAGTCGGTCGCTGTCTGGCCCCGTTTGGGCACATCGAAGTTGCTGGCGGTGCGCAGCACGAGCACGCGGTCTAAGTCGACGCGGTGAGCCCGAGCCAGCCATGAGAGCGACTGGAGAGTCCCGGAATCCTCCATGCCGGAGATCGCATAGCTGCCCTGTCCACCGGTCATGTACTTGACCCAGCGCTCGGCCCAGTCCTGCATTAGCCGCCCATGCCAGAACGTACTGGCGGAGAGGTTGGCACCCTTGAAGACGAACGGTGGCCGTTGGGCAGCGGAGCCATCGAACTCCAGTCTTAGCTTCTGGAGCTCCGGAGGGTCGGGTAGCGGGACGTTCCGGGTGAGCTGGTAAGCCCAGTCCACCAGCCCGGCGTTGAGCCGGTACACCAGGCGGCTGTCCTCATCCGGCGGCTGCTCGTAAGGTACCGACTTGCGGAGCGGAACGTACCCGGTGCTCCAAAGCGCCCGCTGCTCGGGAGTGTCCCGCGGGATCTCCCGGGCGTCGATCTCGTATCCTAGGTCACCGTCGACAACCCAGTCGTTCCAAACCGCCGACGCGAGCGAGCCGGCGTCGGGGTCGATGCCGCCGATTCCGGCAACGAGGAAGTAAGCATGGGTCAGATCGAAGCGCGGGTCGAGGCCAAGCGCCATGATCGTAGCGGCTGCCCGCGCGGTGCCGACGCCGGTGAGCACACCCAGCACGCCCGTCCGCCGGTTCAGGCGCAGGTCGTGATTGCCTTGGGGGAATGAAATCACGCTGTCCAGGTGCTGCCGGTCCACCCAGTACTGGTACTCCCCGGGCGCATCGCCGCTGTCAGCACCGATTTCGAACATATTGACAACGACAACCTTGATTTCGATGGGACGAGGCGGCGCGGGGGCTTGGGCGAACGCAGACGCAGCGACAGACAGCAGAAGAACGGCTGAGGCTAAGCGCATACGTGATGGTATATCGGAAGAGGAATGAAGACGGCACGCACGGAGCATCGAATGAAGGCTGACGAACAGAGCAAGCTGGTGCTCCGTGGCTACAGACCAGGTGACTGGAAGCCCATGCACGCGTTAGATATCGTATGCTTCGAGCTGCCATTCCGATTTGGCCTGCGCGAGATGCGACGGCTTGCGGAGGCCCGCGGCGCTATCTGCGTCCTTGCCGAGCGCGACGAGATCCTTAGCGGATTCTGCATCGCGCACCTGGAGGACCAGTGGGCGTACCTGGTGACGCTGGACGTTGCGCCGGAGGGTCGCCGCCTCGGCCTGGCAACCCGCCTCATGGGCGATGTGGAAGAGCAGGCGCGCGCCGCCGGCACGAGCGGCATGGGGCTGCATGTGTACAACGGCAACATCGCCGCAATCCGCTTCTATGAACGGATGGGCTATGACAGAGTCGCAATGCACGAAGGCTTCTATGGGCGCGGGCTGGATGCGCTGGTCTACCGGAAGAAGTGGTGATCTGGGGCGCTACTCGTAGTAGCGAGCGAAGCTGGTGTCGGTCTCGAAGATAGTGCAGTCTTTCACGTGAACGCGACCGCCGGTCTTCTCGACCAGTGCACGGCTGGTCTCCTGGAAGAAGTAGTGGGCGAGGTTCTCGGCCGATGGATTCAACTCGGTAAAAGGAGGCAGGTCGTTGATCATGCGATGGTCGAGGTAATCGACGACGGGCCGAAGAAGCGTCTTGAGCACTTTGAAATCGAGTAGCAGTCCGGTCTCGTCCAACTTGGCGCCGGCGAGCGTCACGAGCACACGATAATTGTGGCCATGGGGATTCTCGCACTTCCCGTGGTAGTTCCGCAGGTAATGGCCTGAGGAGAAGCCGGCTTCTACGGTGACCTCAAACATGCGTGGGTCGGTGTCCTTTCCAAAGCGCAAAGTGCCGCATTCAGCGATTGTATCGAAGTGAGGCAGGCCTTAAGGGCGGCGCCCCCGCGCCTGGCGGGCTTCGTCTGCACGGCGCTCGGCCTGCTCGAAGAGGGCTGAGAGGATACCCGCAAGCCCGACGAGGAGCGCAATCACGAAGAGGACCAGGCCCATCATGCGCCAGAGCGAGGAATCACCCGGCGAGCCAGGCTGATGCGCAATGTTGGTGAAGGCCACACCGCAGGAGAGAAGCCCGAAGAGAGCGAGCGAGACGGCGAGAATGTAGAGATTGCGGCCCATCTTGTTCGCTGTTAAGGATACGCCGAGTGGAAGCGCTCAGCGCTGCTGGTAACGCTTCAGAACGTCTTCCAGTGAAACCGTCCCTTCGAGAGCCCCGCGAACCGCACGATTCGTGACAGGCAACAGAGGCCAGCGGCGAAAGTGCGGAAGCGCAGAGGCGAGCGGAAGGTCCGGGAAGAGGACGGGTGTGCGCTCGGACCCGAGTCGCTGCTCCAGGATGGCGTTGGGGTCCGGCCCTGCTCCGGCGGCAGGTTCGGCAGGAGCGGCTGGCGCGGATTCGGACTGAGGTGCGGAGCCGGTGAGAATGGCGGCCATCTCGGCCCGCGTAGCGGCATACCAGAGACCGTCCGTGCAGTGGACAAGCACGGCTGGGGCAGGGCTTTCGGCGTACTGCGAGTAAGCGCCGGCTGCTGACGGCAGAGTATCGGAGCCCTGCAGCACTGGAGCGGTAATGGGCTGCATCGCGTCTTCCAGGTGAAGATTGCTCTCTTCGCGCCGCTCTTCCATCGAGGGAAGGTAAAGCCCATCCTGGTGGGTGAATATCTCGAAGACGGGGACAGGCTGGAGGGCGCGAGAGAGCAGGTACGCGATCGTATTGGAGAGGATCACAGGAATGATGATGGAGTAGTTCCCGCTGACCTCCAACACCATGAAAACGGAGGTGAGGGGTGCCCGGAGGAAGGCGGCAAAGAGGACCCCCATTCCGACCAGTGCGTAGGAGCCGATGGGACCGCTGAAATGAGGGAAGTAGATATGCTCGAATGCTCCGACGGCCGCTCCTAGCATCGCGCCGATGAACAAGGTTGGGGCGAACATGCCGCCGGGCGTTCCGCTTGAGAACGAGAGTGTTGTGGCGATGATCTTGAACAGGGCGAGGAGCAGGAGCAGCTTCAGTGCGAACTGGCCGTGCATCGCCTGGTCGATGGTCTCGTATCCCGCGCCCATGATTTGAGGCAGGCCGAAGTAGCCGATGCAGCCGACGAGAAACCCTGCCATGGGCGGATGGAGGAGCTGCCAGTTCGCCGGTTGGCGACGCAGCAAAGGGCGTAACCATCCGAGCGCTTTCGTGAAGACCAGCGACGCAATGCCACCGATAACGCCCAGAACAGCGTAGGCCATCAGTTCGCGCGGATCTACGAGGTTCACAACGGGTATGCGGAACATCGGCTCGGCGCCCCAGAACCATCGAGCGACAACAACTGCGGACACGGCCGAGAGCACAACGGAACCAAGAACGGCTGCACTCCAATTCCCAATAACCTCTTCGATTACGAACAGTATGGCGGAGATGGGCGCATTGAATGCGGCAGCGAGGCCAGCCGCAGCTCCGATAGGTGCAAAGAGACGCAGACGCGCGCGGGACAAGCCGAACCGCCGGCTAATGAGCGAGGCGACGCCGGCGCCGATTTGCAGCGATGGGTCCTCAGGTCCCAGGGAGTAGCCGCTTCCAATGGCGAACGCCGAGAGCAGAAATTTGCCCAGCACCGTGCGCGTGGAGATGTAGCCGTTGTGGATATAGAGAGCGGCCTTGGTCTGATTGACGCCGCTGCCGCGGGCAGCCGGAAATACAAACCGGACAAGCAAGGCGATAAAAATACCGGCGATGGCCGGAACTTCAAGCAGTCTCGCCTGATGCGGTGCAGGCAAGGATCCCTGCAGCAGTACCGTGAGCCACTCGATAGCCATACGGAACGACACCACCAGAAGGCCGGAGATGACACCGACGAAGATCGACAGCAGCAACAGCAGGCGCTCTTCGCGAATGCTGGCAGCGTGCTGGGCAATGGAGGAAGTGGCGGCAGGCAGAGCGCTCTTGAAGGAGCTATCCATGACTCGCGGCGCCCTCCTTCTGAGGCTGGGCGAGCCGGAGGAGAAGAGCGTCGTCGCCGGATGCGGGGCCACATTGCGATTCCAACTCGCGTTCGGTGTCAAAGGCGAGCTTGAGAGCTGCGTCCTGCCGTACTGGGTCACGGAGCAGGGTCGCAGCGTTGGAGGTAGCGTCAGGGCCAGTCCATCGCGCTGCAATCGCCTGAAGCGCAGCAGAGGGCTGCACGCCGGTGCGTTGCGTGCAGGCGTCGAGACGCTTCTTTGCAATCGCGCGCAGAGTCAAGATGCGGGCCACGCGTTGACCGGGGGGCAGCGAAAGGGACGGGTTAAGCTCCAACAAGCGCTCCGCGTTGCGCGCGATCGATGCGTCGGCTGCTGCCTGAGGGCTGCGCTCCCGGGTGCGGAGTGCGGCGGCGCGATCCAACAGTTTATGAGCGGTCGTGTAATCTGCCAGCGCGTATGCAACACGCCCGGCGTTCTCAAGCGCCTGAGTGTCATCCGGGCGAGTAGCGATTGCCTTCTGATAATACGCGGCGGCATCCCTGAGATCCTGCGCCTCTTCAAAGAGGTGGCCGAAGTTCATGTCCCGTTCGTAGCTGTCCGAGGTGTTGCCACCCGCAATGAGAAGTTCCAGGCGGGCGGTCTGAAAGTCATGCTGGACAATCAGGTAGCGTGCAAGTTCAGTACGAACCGCCGCTCGCCTCTCGACGCCCCCGCCCTGACTCCAAGTGCCGTAGATGGCAGCACGATAATACTCAACCGCCTGGTCGCGATCGCCCTTTGCTGATTCCAACCGCGCGAGCGCCAGATTGATATCACCGTCACCGGGAGCAGTTTCGTGCAGGCCGAGAAAGTAGTTGTAGCTCTCCTCGGTACGACCGGCCTGGCCGAGAGCCTGCGCGAGCAGGAGTTCATACTCACGTGTCGCTGGTGAGTAGAGTAGCGCCGCGTGTAGGTCCGCGATCGCCTCCTGCGGTCTGTTTGTCAGCAGTGCACGGCGGCCGCGATCTGACCAGCGCTGTGCGAGTTCGGCGCGGTGAGTTGAGAATGATCGGAAGAGAAAGAGTGTGCAGGCGAACAGAAGGCCTGTGATCAACGAGATCGTCAGCAACGATAGGGCGTCACGCACGACGAGGCTTCGCCTCGCGATTGCGTTGTCGCCGATCTCAGTAGCCATAGACAGTAAGATGCCCCTTCTTCTACTGTAAGCGCCTGCCGAGCAACATGATGCCCGTCTATGGCGGGGATAACTGTGCGGATTCCCCACGCGCTCGTCTTCGTGAATCTCTGCAACACTTGGGCGAGGGAAATCGCTCATGGGTTCGCGTGTGCAACGGGCCTGCTGGGTCCTGATGATTGGAATTGGCGCTCTGATATCGACGCAGGGGCGGGCGGCGGTGTCTGCCCAGACGGACGCTCCGGCACCGGCTGAGCTGCGTTGCATCGCGGAGCCTGCAACGGTGATGGCGGGCGAGACCGTTCATGTGACCGGCGAGCTAGCCGAGGGTTCACCGGGCGGGCAGGCACCGGGCGCGAAGCCGCCGGAATATATGTGGTCCACCACGGGTGGGCAGATCTCAACCGTGGGAACCGCTCCGCGTGTGAGCACAGCAGGGCTTCAGCCCGGTGACTACGTCGTGACCGGGCGCGCGCGGACGAGCCGTCGCAAGTCGCAGATCCACGAGTGCCGGGCCGCGTTCCGCGTGGTGGGGAGCGCTCCACCGTCGATTGCGTGTTCCGCGAGTCCGACGCGGATTGTGCCGGGTGCGTTTACCTCA
>Ga0105238_10008730_pt1 | contig 10137 bp, 9 predicted proteins | sample KBSC34metaG_FD_81526 | JGI IMG/M metagenome (GOLD analysis project Ga0105238, IMG submission 81526) | Corn rhizosphere microbial communities from Kellogg Biological Station, Michigan, USA - KBS C3-4 metaG | ecosystem: Host-associated > Plants > Roots > Rhizosphere > Soil | place: Michigan, USA...
ACGTCCACTTCGGTAGCGTCTTCCAGGAAGCGATCGATCAGCACCGGACGGCTTTGCGAGAAGGTCACGGCCTCCTGCATGTAGCGGCGGACGGTGTCTTCGTCGTAAGCGATCACCATGGCGCGGCCGCCCAGCACATAACTGGGGCGCACCAGCACCGGGAAGCCAATGGAGCGAGCGACGGCGCAGGCCTCTTCGACGTTGGTGGCGGAGCCATTCGGGGGCGATGGAATCTTCAAGTCGTCGAGCAGTTTGCCGAACAGCTTGCGGTCTTCGGCCAGGTCAATGTTGGTTGGATCGGTGCCGATGATCGGAATCCCCGCCGCCTTGAGCGGGAGCGCCAGTGTGAGCGGCGTCTGTCCGCCGAATTGGACGATCACGCCATCGGGCTTCTCGGTGTCGCAGATGTTCAGAACTTCTTCGAGGGTAAGGGGCTCGAAGTACAGGCGGTCGCTGGTGTCGTAGTCGGTGGAGACGGTCTCGGGATTGCAGTTGACCATGATCGACTCGACGCCGAATTCCTGTAGCGCGAAGGACGCGTGGCAGCAGCAGTAATCGAACTCGATTCCCTGCCCGATGCGATTCGGGCCGCTGCCTAGGATCATGACTTTCTTACGTGACGACACGTTCGCTTCGCATTCGGATTCGTAGCTTGAATACAGATACGGTGTGAAACTTTCGAATTCGGCGGCGCAGGTGTCTACGCGGTTGAATACGGCTTTGACACCGAGCTCTTTGCGGCGCGCGCGCACTTCGAGCGGCGGGACATTCCAGGAGCGGGCCAGAAAGTTATCGGAGATGCCATCGCGCTTGGCGATGAGGAATTGCTCGCGTGTCGCGGTCCCCAGGGAGCCTTTGGCGAGCGTCATTTCGAGATCCACCATCTCGCGCAGCTGCCGCAGGAACCAGGGATCGATGGACGTCAGCTCCTGCACTTGCGCTTCGGTGTAACCTTTTTCGAAGGCGAAGCGGATGTAGCCCAGGCGATCCGGGTTGGGCGTGATCAGGCGCGCTTCGATCAGGTGCTCCTGATATTTCGTCGCACCATCGGCTTTGCCGGTTTCAAGGCTTCGCATTCCTTTGCCGAGCGCCTGTTTAAAGGTGCGGCCGATGGCCATCACTTCGCCGACGCTCTTCATCTGCGTGCCCAGAACGGGCTCGGCTCCGGGGAATTTCTCGAACTGCCAGCGGGGGATTTTCGCGACAACGTAGTCGATGGTGGGTTCGAAACAGGCCGGTGTCAGGCGCGTGATGTCGTTCTTGATTTCGTCGAGGCGGTAGCCTACGGCTAGCTTGGCGGCGATTTTGGCGATGGGGAAGCCGGTGGCTTTGGACGCTAGCGCGGAGCTGCGCGAGACGCGCGGGTTCATTTCGACGATCACCATGCGGCCGGTTTTGGGATCGATGGCGAATTGGACGTTCGAACCGCCGGTATCGACGCCGATTTCGCGCAGGCAGGCGAGCGCGGCGTCGCGCATCATTTGATACTCGCGATCGGTGAGGGTTTGCGCGGGGGCTACGGTGATGGAATCGCCGGTGTGCACGCCCATGGGATCGAAGTTCTCGATGGAGCAGACGATGATGGCGTTGTCGGCCTGGTCGCGCATCACTTCCAGCTCGAATTCTTTCCAGCCGAGCACGCTTTCTTCGACCAGGACTTCGTGCACCGGCGAGAGGTCAATGCCGCGTTCCAGAATTTCTTCGGCTTCTTCGCGGTTGTAGGCGATGCCGCCGCCGGCGCCGCCCATGGTAAAACTGGGGCGCAAGATTACCGGATAGCCGATGCGCGCGGCGAATTCCAGACCTTTGTCGATCGAATTAACCAGTTGCGATTGCGGAAGTTCGAGCCCGATCTTCTTCATCGCGTCTTTGAAGAGCAGGCGGTCTTCGGCTTTCTTGATGGAATCGATCTTGGCGCCGATCAGTTCTACGCCGTACTTGTCGAGCACTCCGGCTTCGGCCAACGCGACGGCGAGGTTCAAGCCGGTCTGGCCCCCGACGGTCGAGAGCAGTGCGTCGGGACGCTCGCGGCGGATCACTTCTTCGGCGTATTCGACGCTGAGCGGCTCCACATAGGTGCGATCCGCCAAGTTCGGATCGGTCATGATGGTGGCGGGATTCGAATTGATCAGCACCACTTCGAAGCCGTCGGCCTTGAGCGCCTTGCAGGCCTGCGCACCGGAGTAGTCGAATTCGCAAGCCTGACCGATGATGATGGGACCGCTGCCTACGATCAAGACGCGATGAATGTCTTTGCGGCGCGGCATCAGCTTCCTTGGTCCATGAGCTTCACGAAATCGTCGAACAGGTAGTGGGAATCGTGCGGCCCCGGCGCCGCCTCCGGATGATATTGTACGCAGAACACGGGATGGCTGCGGTGGCGGAAGCCTTCGAGCGTTTCGTCGTTCAAATTCATGTGCGTAATTTCTAGCTCGTTGAGGTTCAGGGAATCGGCATCGACGGCGAATCCGTGGTTGTGGGAGGTGATTTCGACTTTGTTAGTGATCTGGTTTAGCACCGGATGGTTGGCGCCGCGGTGGCCGAATTTGAGCTTGTAGGTTTTGCCTCCCAGGGCGAGACCGAGCACTTGATGACCCAAGCAAATTCCGAAGATGGGGACTTGACCGATCAGTTTGCGCACTTGCGCGGCCTGATAATCGAGCGGCTCGGGATCACCGGGGCCGTTTGACAGAAACACGCCGTCGGGCTTGAGGGCGAGAACATCCTCGGCAGTAGTACCTGCGGGAACCACCGTTACTTTGCAGCCGGAATGCACCAGGCGCCTGAGAATATTGCGTTTGATTCCGAAATCATAAGCGACGACGTGATGGCGAATCTCGGCGTCTTCGCCTTCGAGTTCCGACGGCGAGCAACGGACCAGGCCGTGCTTCCAGTCGTAACTCTTGGCTGTCGAAACACGCGTTGCGAGATCGAGGCCAGCCATCGAGGGAGAGTTGCGGGCGCGTTCGACCAATGTTTGAGAATCCGGTCTGGGGGCAGGTCCGGCCCACAGCACTCCGCGCATTACGCCGCGCGAGCGCAGGTGCCGGACTAAGCGGCGCGTGTCGATTTCGGAAATCACCGGGACGCCGCTGTTGGTGAGGAAGGACTGCGCGGTTTCGTCGGCGCGCCAGTTGCTCGAAAGCGGGGAAAATTCGCGCACGACTAAACCTTCGATGTGCGGCTTCGCGGCTTCGTTATCGCCCTCATTAGAACCGTAATTCCCGATTTGCGGATAGGTGAGGACCACTATTTGGCCGGAGTAGGAAGGATCGGTGAAGACTTCCTGATAGCCCGTGATGGCGGTATTGAAGACCACCTCCCCCGTGCGTTCGACGGGCGCACCAAAACTACTGCCCTCGAAGACCGTACCGTCTTCCAGGGCGAGGATTGCTGGGTTCAATTGGGCTGATTCCTCCAGATTCGGGGGTAACCTCTATTTGACCACATTGCGGTGGTGGTCCGCAGCATTCAGCGCGTTCGGCTTCTGTTATCCTTCGAATGCGACTGATTATGACTATTGTTGTCAAGGAACGAGATCCGCTGGTGGTGCCGCTGAACATCCGGCGCCGCGCCGGGATAAAGCCGGGTGATCGCCTGGAATTCAAGGCCTCCCGCGGAGTGATCACTATCGTCAGCCGGTCACAAATTACTCGCGAGGAAACGATGAAATGGCAGCATTCGGCCCGTTCCAAAGAGGACTATGCGAGTGCTCCCGTCCAAATCCAGAAAGCGTTCGACAAGCAAGTTCGCCTGCTTGCTGAGAATCTCTTCTAGCCTTCGCTGCGCGCGAAAAAGTACAGCGAGTCGCTCGATCTATGGCAGGCTCGCGTGAATCGGGATTGGCGTTTCTACTTCATGGTTTTAGAACGACCCGTACCTAATCGCGCGAATCGTACCGCATCCGAAGTAGTCTTCGCCGAGCGAAACATCCCTCCAGCGCCCACCCTGTACACTAATAACATCCCCGTCCGATGATTACCGAGGCTGCCACAGTCACTTTCGATGCGCTGGAACTCGACTGCGGAGTCACGCTCGCGCCCGTCGATTGCGCTTACGAAACCTACGGCACGCTGAACGCCGCGAAAAGCAACGCCATCCTGGTCGCGCACGCCTTCTCGGGCGACGCGCACGCGGCGGGGGAGGGCGGGTGGTGGTCCAACATGATCGGGCCCGGCAAGGGGTTCGACACCGATAAATATTTCGTCATCTGCGCCAATGTGTTGGGCGGATGCCGCGGGACCACAGGACCCGGCTCCGTCAATCCAACCACCGGATGTCCGTGGGGTATGTCGTTCCCCGCGATTACGATCGCCGACATGGTGCGCTTTCAGAAGAAGCTGATCGATCATATGGGTATCCGACGGCTGTTGGCCGTCGCGGGGGGGTCGATGGGCGGAATGCAGGCGCTCGAATGGGCGGTGCAGTATCCGGATCATGTGCTGGCTGCTTTGCCGATTGCTACTACGGCGCGCCACAGTGCGCAGCAGATTGCCTTCAATGAAGTCGGACGGCAGGCCATTATGGCGGACCCGGACTGGCAAAGCGGAAACTATTACGAAAAACGCCCGCCTGCGCGTGGGCTGGCTGTGGCGCGCATGGTGGGGCACATCACCTACATGAGCGATGAGAGCATGCGCGAGAAGTTCGGGCGGCGGCTGCGGTCGTCAGACGAATTTGAGGTGGAGAGCTATCTGAAATATCGCGGCTACAAGTTTGTCGACCGCTTTGATGCGAATTCTTACCTCTACATTACTCGCGCTATGGATACTTACGATCTGACGCAGCATGGGTCGCTGCCAACGTTGTTTGAGAATATCCCGACGCGGTTTTTGGTGATCAGCTTTACCTCGGATTGGCTGTATCCCAGCTACCAGTCGCTCGAAATCGTCAGCGCGCTGCGCAGCCGCAACTGCGATGTGGCGTATGTGAATCTGGCGGCGGTGTACGGGCACGACTCCTTCTTAGTCGAAGTGAAAGAGCAAACCGAAATCGTTCGCGGGTTTCTGGCGAGCACCTTCCGGGAGGCGTCCGTTGGGGGTTCGTGAAATTTACGGGCGTAGTGATTACGCCATCATCGGGGAACTGATCGAGCCGGGCACGCGTGTGCTCGATTTAGGCTGCGGCGAAGGACTACTGCTAGCGTGGCTCAAGGAGAACAAGAAGGTCAACGCGCGCGGCGTCGAGATGGTCGGCGCCAGCGTGCAGAAAGCCATTTCGCGCGGCGTATCGGTGTATCAGGGCGATCTGGAAAGCGCGCTCGAAGATTATCCCGATGGCGCCTTCGACTACGTGATCCTCAGCCAGACGCTGCAGGAAACGCGCCACCCGTTGAAAGTTTTACAGAGCATGCTGCGCATCGGCCGCCACGCCATCGTGGCGTTCCCCAACTTCGGCCACTGGAGCGTCCGTTGGGCGCACCTGTGGACCGGCGGTGCCCCCAAAACCGAGCTGTTTCCGCACGAATGGTACGATTCGCCCAATATTCATTTTCTAACGGTGTACGATTTCGCGTCGCTGGCCCATAAACAGCACTGGAAAATTGAACGCAGCATGTTCCTCGCTCGCGGCCGCCAAGTCAAAACGTTCCCGAACGTGACCGCCGAAGTGGCGGTTTTCCTGTTCACAGCGTCGCCATGACTTTAACCGGAGACGCCGGAAAGCGGCTGGATCACTTTTTGCAGGAACACGTAACCCAGTTCAGCCGGTCGCGCCTGCAAAGCTGGATCAAAGAGGGCCGCGTGCTGGTTGATGGCGCCGCGGCCAAGTCGTCATTGGTGCTGCGCGGCGGTGAGCGAATCGAGGTCTCGCCCGCCGATCCTGTGCCGCTCGAAGCTGCGCCCGAAGACCTGCCGCTCGACATCTTGTATCAGGACGCTTCCGTGATCGCTATCAACAAGCCAGCTGACCTGGTGGTGCACGCAGGCGCGGGCGCGAGTTCGGGCACGCTAGTCAATCGCCTAGTGCATCACTTCGCGACGCTCTCTCAGGTGGGTGGCGAGCTGCGTCCCGGCATCGTCCATCGCCTGGACAAAGGCACCAGTGGAGTCCTGCTGGTGGCTCGCAACGATGCGGCGCATCGGGCGCTGGCAGCGCAGTTCGCGGGACGCACGGTGGAGAAAACCTATTTAGCGTTGGTGCACGGTAAAGTCCGCAACGAGCAGGGGCGCGTCACGGCGCCCATCGCCCGCGATCCCATCCGCCGCATCCGCATGACCGCCAAGCTGGCCAGTGGACGTTCCGCGCTCACCGAATATCGCGTGCTGCGGCGTTTGGAGAAGTTCACGTATCTCGAAGTGCGTATCGGCACCGGACGCACGCACCAGATTCGTGTCCACCTGGCTAGTATCGGGCATCCCGTGGCTGGAGATAAGCTGTACGGAGCGCCCACGGCCGAGAGAATCTTCCTGCACGCCTGGCGCATCGTTTTCACCAGCCCGGCAACCGACCAGCGCGTCACCGTCGAAGCCCCCCTGCCCGCCGGCCTCACTCAATGGCTGGCGAGTCTATAATTGTTAGTGCCCACATGAAGTACTTCCTGGCGATCCTGTTGTTCCTCGCGCTAGTCTCCATAGACGCGCAGGCCCCGCCTAAACCGACTCCGCTCGCTGAAGACCCCACCTCGCGCATCACCCTGGACGTCAGCCGTGTGAGTATGCTGTTCACCGTGTCCGATAAAAAAGGACGCTTCGTCACGGACCTCAGCCGCGACGATTTTGATATCTTCGAAGCCAAGAAGCCGCAGAGCATTTTGGAATTCACCGCGGAAACCGATCTGCCTCTGCGCATTGGCATCCTGATCGACACCAGCAACAGCATCCGCGAGCGCTTCCGTTTCCAGCAGGATGCCGCCACTGACTTCGTCAACACCGTGGTGCGCCCCGGTGAAGACAAAGCCATGGTGGTGAGCTTCGACAGCAACGCCGAACTGGTTTCCGATCTGACGGATTCCACCGAACAGCTCTCCAAAGCCATCCACGGCCTGCGTCCCGGCGGCGGCACCGCGCTCTACGACGCGATTTACTTCGCGTGCAAAGAAAAGCTGATGGGCGACCAGCCACGCGACAAGTTTCGCCGCGCCATCGTCATGCTGAGCGACGGCGAAGACAACGACAGCCGTTACTCGCGCGAGCAGGCGCTCGAAATGGCGCATAAGGCGGACGTGGTGATCTATACCATCTCCACCAACATCTCGCGCATCCCGACGGACGGCGATAAGATCCTGCGCTACTTCGCCGAGGAAACCGGCGGGCTGGCGTTCTTCCCGTTCAAGTCGCAGGATCTGGCGCAGTCCTTCGAGAACATCGCCAACGAGCTGCGCCACCAGTACAACGTGTTCTACCGCCCCGAGCCGTTCAAGACCGACGGACTGTATCATGCCGTCGACATCCGCGTGAAAGGCCGCAAGGATCTGGTGGTGCGCGCGCGCCACGGCTACTACGCACCCAAACTCTAGGCGCAAGCTGCCTAGGCTTAGGGCAGCAGCCCGGGGTACGTCACCTTTTCGCCGTCAACCTTCGCAAAAGAAGTCAGGGTGTGCGCCTTGGCCGGCTTGGTGCTCAGAATATCCGCGACCTCGATCCCTCGCGCGATGAGTGCATCGGCGATCAACGACCGATGGCAGCGCCAGGGCACCGCTTCCGCGCACATGATCACGGTGGGACGGAGTTTCGCCGCGTCGATCAACTCGTGGAGGCTGGCTTCGAACGCCGGCGTCTGCATGTAATCGGCGTACCCGCGAAAGCTGTCGTTCTGCCAGGCGCTGTTGATCGAATCTTTGCGTGGGTGCCGCAAGCCGCCCAGACCGGGCATGTGACGATACTGGATGTGCGCCGCATGCAGCGACTCGGCAAGCGCCTCCGTATTGTACTGTGGATTGCGGCGCGACTTCGGAATGGTGCGCACGTCCACCAATTGTTCGACTCCATGCGCCGCCAACAACTCTAAGAACTCTTCAATGGGATGCGTGGAGTGGCCGACGGTCAGAATCATCTCTCGCTAATCTGCACGCCCTTCCAGAATCCGATCCGCCCGCGGATATTGTCCGCGGCCTTCTTGGTTTCTGGATAATACCAAGCGGCATTCGCGTTACGCTCGCCGTTGACCTCGATGTCGTAGTATTGCGCGGTGCCCTTCCATCCGCAGACGCTGGTATGATCGCTGGGTTTGAAGTATTCCCAGTGCAGCGAATCGGGCGGGAAATATTGGTTGCCCTCTACCACGATGCAATCGTCGCTCGCGGCGAGCACGGCGCCGTTCCAAGTCGCAGTCGGCATATAGCCAGTTTACGGGATTGCGCCGAACCCTCGCCCCGAATAACATCTATGGAAGGACCGACTTTATGCCCGATCACCGTATCGGGCTTCCTGTTCCTATCGTTCCAATGTTTTTTTCGGCTCTCGTGGGGTTGCACGCTGAACGAACTCCTTGTGGTTCGTTGCGCCTGTGATTAGGCCCCCCCTGGAAAGGTCATCTCGCCCGTCGTCTCATTGTGACCGCTATTGCCTTCGCCTCTGGTGTCTCGGCGCTTTCGGATCTCCATATCGACGGGCCGCGCAACCGATTTAACTTCTGGTTCGTAGTACTGGTAAACGCGCGACTGGAAGGTCCGCGTGCGGATTGGATACTTCGCTCGGAGACGGTAGCGCAATGCGATCGTCTCGCCCGCGCCTATTGAATCGAAGTAGAGAGTGGCCTGCGTCGCGGTCAGATTGAACTTCTCCAAGCGGCCGCTTTTGCGTCGCACTCTTGTTGAGATAATCGTCCACCTCAGTAAGCAAGTCGAAACCGGGAAGAATACCCAGGTCCACCATCACCATGTTGGCCGTCTTCGATAGGTGATTTTTGACTGTCGCGGTTGCCGAGGCGAGGTCGCCCTCGGACAAGCGCGTGCGGTCGTAGCTTACCTCAATCGAGAGTAGTTCATCGGAGGTCTTCGCGGTCCACGGCACGAAGTACTGTCCGGCCACCTGGTAGGCCGGGCTGCCCTCTCCCTGAAAGTCAATTCCCACTTTGTTCGATCCGTTGAAATCGATGTCTTGCAGAACGAATTGGTGGAATAGATCGCCATTCTCTTGAGTGAGAGTGAGCTGTGCAGCCGGCTTGCCGTTGAGCGTAATTCTGACCGTTCCCCGAGCCTCGGCTGAGTGGCCTGAGTCCCCCATGTGCCGGAGACGTCCTTGCGGGCCGCTATGTAGTTCAGCGCTTTGCGCGCGACCGCAGGAGCCTCGCCGGACTTGAGCAGAGCCTGCAGGATCAAGGCCGTCGTCTCGACTGCCGCGCTTGCGCCCCGGTCAGTGTTGTAACGGTTGGTCGCGCCTTCGTTGATGAAGTTGGTGTCGCGTTTCCAGCTTCCGTCGGGTTGCTGCTGTCGCGCAAGCCATTGTTGCGTGCGCTGAATCACGCGAGCATCCACGTCGTCCACCTTCGCCATATCGGCGAACTCCATGAGCCGGTACAAGGTCAAGATCTTGTTGGCGCGAGCCTGGCCGAACCATGAGAATCCGCCGCCGGGAACCTCGAAGGTCAGCAGCCGCTGATAGCCGTTGGCGATAAAGCCTTCAGCCTTTGCGCGGACCTCCGGTGTCACCTGCTTGGTGCGCGTCATGTAGTCGAGGGCCAGCACATTGGGATAGGTCGCCGAAGAGGCCACAACTTGGCTCAAGGGGCCAGGGTACAGTCGCGCGAAGATCTTGCCTACTGCCGGAAGCGCGTCAGGAGGGAAGGTTACGGGGTGTTCGACTGAGGTTTCCAATCGACCGTTGAAGACCATAGTCTGTTGGCGGCCATTTGGGACCACTTCGATCTCGCGAATGACAATATCGGCCCACTTAGTGGGGCCTTCGAGGTCGGCCTTGAGCGTGAGCTTGAATTTACCTATCCGCTTAGCTTCGATAGTGAACTGAGATCCTCCCACCCCGGGCACCAGCATAAATTTCCTTAGCGCTACCTCTTGAGTCATGTCGCAAGGCCGAACTCCTGGAACCCGGCAGTTTGAAACAGGCAGGCGGGAAAATCGTAAGCGCGTGGGCGTTTGAGGGCGATTGTGATCCCGCGGAGCTCAAAGTAATACCTTCACCGAGCGGCTGCTTCAGAAAATCTGACCTTCAATTGGGTATCCTGAGTGAACTGCGATGC
>Ga0105238_10008734_pt1 | contig 10136 bp, 9 predicted proteins | sample KBSC34metaG_FD_81526 | JGI IMG/M metagenome (GOLD analysis project Ga0105238, IMG submission 81526) | Corn rhizosphere microbial communities from Kellogg Biological Station, Michigan, USA - KBS C3-4 metaG | ecosystem: Host-associated > Plants > Roots > Rhizosphere > Soil | place: Michigan, USA...
CACCGAGTGTACGATGATTGAGCCAACGCCGTTGATTAGGGAGACCGAGGTCGTTTAGCCAGTGCATTTCTTCATCGTTAAGAACTGCCAGAGGCTGCGGCATTAAGAGGTCACCCACCTGTTCATGCAGGTTCAATTACGGCTTCGGAACGGCAAATGCGGATCTCCCTCCTGCCAGAAACCGCGAGTCGTGAATCGCGGTTTTTTTATTCTCACCACTCTTCATATGAAAGTTTTAATGATAGGAGACGTTGTCGCGAAGCCTGGGCGCATAGCTGTGCTCGAGCGCATTCAGGATCTGCGCGAGCAACACCACATCGACTTCGCCATCATGAACGCGGAGAACCTCGCAGGTGGTTTTTCCGTCACGCCGCAGTTATGCGAGCAACTGTTTGCGACCGGCATCGATGTGATGACTTCCGGTAATCACATCTTCGATAAAAAGGAAGCGATCGAGTACATCCGTAAACAGCCGCGACTGCTTCGTCCGGCGAACTATCCGCCCCACACGCCTGGCAGCGGTTACTGGGTTGGGGACGTCAATGGGACGCAAGTGGCTGTGATGAACGTGATGGGGCGCGTGTTCATGCCGCCATCTGACGATCCATTCCGGATCATAAACGAAGTTATCGATTCGTTACCCTCAGAAGCCACCGTTCGCATTGTGGATGTTCATGCTGAAGCGACGTCTGAAAAAGTCGCGATGGGATGGCACCTTGATGGTCGTGTGTCGGCGGTCTGCGGCACGCACACTCACGTACAGACGGCTGATGAAAGGATCTTGCCGGGCGGCACTGCTTATCTGACGGATCTCGGCATGACCGGCAGCTACGCCGGCGTTATCGGAATGGATAAGTCTGACGTTATCGCACGGTTTACTTCAGTGACGGCGCGGCGTGCGGAACATTCAACGGGGCAGGTGAGGATCTGCGCCGCCGTGTTGGACATTGATGAGGCTTCGGGGAAGGCCACAAAGATCGAACGCTTGAATCTCAGCCATGATCAATAGGTCATATAAGTCCTATAGGACCTATTGAGAATTCCCGGCGCGTCGAAGTTTTCTTGCAAGGTCAATTCGACCTTCGAGGTCAGCCTTCATCTCGGGTCGCATTCGGAGACATTCATCGAAATCTGTTTGCGCTTCGCTATCGCGTCCGAGATACACCTTGGCGAGTCCTCGATTGAAAAACGCCCAGGGGATTTGCGGGTCAAACTCGACCACGCGATTGAAGTCTTTAATGGCTTCCAGCATTTTCCCTTTCAACATCAAGGCTGTGCCGCGTCCCTGGTAAGCCCACGCCATTCTCGGGTCGAGCTTGATCGCACGCTCAAATTCGGCGATAGCACGATCAAATTCTTTCATCTCGACATAAACGTAACCGCGCTGGTAATACGGTTCGGGAATGCGGTTATTGATCTCGATCGATCGATTGAGATCGACGAGCGCGCCCGCAGAGTCTCCGAGATCCAGTTTTAAACTGCCGCGATTACTGTAGGCTTCAAAGAAGTCCTTTCTTAGTGCGAGTGCACGATCGAGATCTTTCATCGCGGCCTGCAGATCGCCTTTCGCGCGTAACGACGCGGCACGATTCAGGTAGATGTCGGCCAGACCTGGTCTGATCTTCAGGGCCTGATCGAAATCTTCTATGGCGCCTACGTAATCATTCTTCTTGAAGCGCGCCAATCCACGATTGTTGTAAGCGTTTGCTGTAAAAGGATCGACGACGGTGACGCTTTCCGCTGAGTAATCAGTGAGTGAGTTACCCAAACGGCTGTCCGAGCTCTTGCTTATGTTGAAATGCGAGCTCAGGCGGATGGCGCGTGTATATTCTTCGATCGCGCCGTCGAAGTCGCCATTACCACCTTTTTTCATGGCGTCTTTGAAGTGATTGAGAGCAGCTTCGGGGGTTCGCGTCTGGGAGAAGACCGTTATCGGGAGCAGCAGGGAGACAAGTGCAAACGGGATCGCATAGCGGCGCATGGTAGACCCTCCCTAGGTTGAAGCTCGTCCACCGGGTGCGCTAAGATGCGGGCGTCGACGATGCAGCTTGAGCGCCGCGAGGCGATCGAACTTGTATTGTCATCCAGAGCCTCGTTGCTATCGGAAGTAGCGACGGGGCTTTCGATTTGGTACCGGTGTCAGGCACCGGCTCTGAAAGTAAAACGAACGAAGTTGAAAAAAGTTACAAAAGATCTGGGGCTCTGAATCAGAAACACCGTGGCGGGAAAAGTTGTGACGAAAGAAAGTATATGTCCTATACGTCCTATAGAACCTATATCCAAAATTTTATTCAGGTGCGGTTTCGCTCGGCACGATTGCGCCGGGATGAGATTTGATCAGTGGCGGTGATAACAATCTCTGGGCATATCCTTCGGGAAACGAACGCACACGTCCGCGTGAATCAGTGATGACGTGTCCCGTTTCGCCTTCGGCAACGACCTGTCCGTTGGATGCGCGTACGATCTCGTATCCGAAGCGAAGTGAGCGTTTACGTAATTCTGTAATGTGTGTACGAACTATTAGTTCATCGTCGTAATAAGCGGGAGCCTTGTAGCGGCAATACGACTCAGCGACAACGAGGAACGCGTCTTCATTCTCTTCCATGTCGCGATAAGAAAAACCGCGGGCGCGACAGTAATCCGTTCTGCCGATTTCGAACCAGACTAAATAGTTGGCATAATAAACTATGCCCATCTTGTCAGTTTCGGCGTAACGCACACGAAGCAAGGTTTCGTGCCAAACGTCGAATACATCTTCAGGGGCAGGGCTTGTCATCTGAGCAAAGCCTTCCGAACTCATAGCAAGAGGGTTCCCGATCCTTGGTTTAGCTGTAAACGTTTAGCGGACTATAAGAGTGAAAGACCAATATGTCAAAGCAAATTAGCGCGGGGCTGGCCCTGTTGATCGTGTTCTGTCTCGGTACGGGCAGTTTCCTGCCAAAAGGACAGGCTCAAACCGGGGCAGCAAGCCGTACCCAACACGCAGCCATCGTCTCGATGACGGCCGAGATGCTCAGGGAAACGAGCGAGCTCCGCGAGCTCTCGATACTGAGATCCGTCAAGAGTGGCGCCCAGTCTCGCCGTGAGATCGAGCGCATGATCGTCAAGAATCTCGATACCGACACGACTCCGGCCGAGATGCACGCCGCTGAAGTGTTGCTCAAGGTGTTCGGCCTTGCGCCGAAAGAATTTGCTTATCGGACATTTTTGATCAAGCTCCTGACGGAACAGGTTGCGGGTTACTACGATCCGAAGGCGCAGCAGTTTTACCTCGCCGATTGGATCGAGTTCGAAGGCCAGAAGCCAGTCATGGCCCACGAGCTTACGCACGCGCTCCAGGATCAGCACTTCAATCTGAAGCGCTTTGAGAACTGGCCCAAGGGAGATTCCGACGCCGAGCTCGCCGCACATGCGCTGATCGAAGGCGATGCGACACTCGCGATGACGCTCTACATGGCGAAAAACCCACTGGTTGCTCTCGCCTTTATTCGCAGCCTGGGTGGTGACGAAGCGACGGAACAGTTCAAACAGGCGCCACGCGCGTTACGCGAGTCGTTGTTGTTTCCGTATGAAGAAGGATCGGCATGGGCCACCCAGGTCTACAAGCGCGGTGGCTGGGAAATGGTTTCGCGAGCGTTTACAACCTTGCCGCAATCGAGCGAGCAGATTCTTCATGCTGATAAATACTTTTCTTACGAAGCCCCGCAGAAACTTGCGCTGCCGGATTTCAAGAGCGTGCTTGGTCCAACGTGGAAGAGGATCGACTACGACGTGAATGGCGAGTGGGGGAATTATTTAATCCTCGATCAGTTTTTGAATGACGCAACGATTTCGAAGCGAGCGTCGGCAGGTTGGGGCGGCGATCGTTTCGCGCTTTATGAAACGGGCAAGCCGGACGAGGTCTTTGTCGCGCAGCTAACTGCCTGGGACACGCCGCTCGATGCACAACAGTTTTTCGACGCTTATGCAAAGCGCACGGCGAAGCGATATCCTGACGCGCAGGAATTGTCGTCAAGCCCCGATCGGATCGAATGGCAAACTTCAACCGGCGGAGTCGCAATGGAACTGCGCGGTTCGCGCGTCGCCATTGTTGAAGGTTTTCCTTCGTCAACTGACGCTAATACACTGCTTCGCACGATCTGGCAGCAAAGATAAGGTTCAATAACACAGCTGATGAAAAAGTCTGATAGCGGCACTGCCACAAAACAACCGTCACGCCTGCGTGAGCTCAGTGATCAACTTCTCCAACTCGAGACGCGGCTGCGCAGTGGTGGCGGTCCGGACAAGATCGATCGCCAGCACCAGCAAGGTAAGCTGACGGCACGAGAACGGATCGAGTTGTTGCTCGACAAGGGTTCCTATTCACAGGAAATCGGATTGCTGGTCGCGTACGACCAGTATGACGGAGGTGCGCCGGCTGCGGGCGTCGTGACTGTGGTTGGTCGGATTGAAGGCAGGGAAGTCGTCGTTGTTGCGAATGACGCGACGGTGAAAGCGGGTTCGTGGTGGCCTGAGACCATTAAGAAGATTTTACGCGCGCAGGAGATCGCGATGCGCTCGCGCGTGCCAATCATCTATCTTGTCGATTCAGCGGGTGTGAACCTTCCGTACCAGGGTGGTGTTTTCCCGGGCCAGTACGGCGCTTCAAGGATCTTCTATTACAACTCGATCATGCGTCGCTATTTGAAAGTGCCGCAGATCTCGGCGGTGATGGGGCCGTGCATTGCGGGTGGTGCTTATTTGCCGGCGCTGTCTGACATCATCATCATGGTTGAGGGAACGTCGTTCATGGGTCTGGGCGGCGCCAATCTCGTGAAGGGCGCGACCGGCCAGACGATCGACAACGAAACACTCGGCGGCGCTCGTACGCACAACGAGTTGTCAGGCGTGGCGCACTACCGAGTCGCCGATGACCAAACTTGTATTGAGAAAATTCGTGAGTTTGTGTTGGAGTTACCAAAGCCGGCGAGTGCGAGTGAGTCTGCTGGCGAGCCTTTGCGACCAGCGGAAGAGCTTTACGAGATCATTCCCGAAGATCACCGGCAGCCCTACGACGTGAGAAAATTGCTCGAGTGTTTACTCGACGATGGTCATCTCGACGAGTTTCAGGCTGACTATGCGAAGGAGATGATCACGGGCCATGGTCGTGTTAGTGGAATCCAAGTTGGGGTGATCGCGAACCATCGAGGAATGGTGCGAGTGCCCGGCGGCAAGCCACCTCGCTTCGGTGGGATCATTTATACGGAGTCAGCGGAGAAGGTCGCTTACTTCATCGAGACCTGCAATCGACATCACACGCCGTTGTTGTTTGTGCAGGATGTTTCCGGATTCATGATCGGGTCTGACGCTGAGCATTCCGGGATTATTCGCGCCGGGGCGCAGTTTGTCGAAGCAATGGCGACTGCGACTGTTCCGAAGATCGTTTTGACTGTGAATCACGCTTCCGGCGCGGGCTACTACGCGATGGCGGGGCAGGGCTTTGATCCTGATTTCATCTTCAGTTGGCCCACCGGTCGGATGGGAGTGATGGAAGGCGATTCGGCCGTGCAGGCTGTGTTTGGTAGTCAACTTGAGAAGTTGAAGAAGAGTGGGGGGGCGCCTGACGAAGCGTTAACGGCTGAGATGGATAAAGTACGTGAGACTTACGATATGGAGCTGGATGCGAAGTACGCAGCCGCGCGTGGGTTTGTAGATGCAGTGATCACGCCCGAGACGACGCGAGCGGCGTTGGACCTTGCGCTACGTACCGCGCAAAACTACTCCGGCCCACATCTCGGGCAGTTCGTGTTGCCGCCGGTGCTGGTTTAGAGAGGCAAGCGTTCTATCCTGTCGCGCATATCTGATTCTGTAGAGCACTCAAGCACTATCTCTAAATCATTTATCGCTCGGCCGATTTCCAACTGTTCAGGAACAAAAATCACTCCTGCCATAGGTTCGCCTTCAGCTACTAAGTTGGTGGCGTCGCGAACCATAGTTTTTATATCATGAGTCAGGATAATTCTCTGTTCATTAACGGCCCATTTGAGCAACACCAGATCGGATGAGCCGGCTAGTCCGACATCTCTGACCGAAACGAAATCTAAGTGCGGCAAGCGTCGAGCTAGACCTCGCATAATGTTGTTATCGACGTTTTCGTCCGTGAGGAGACGAATCATAATTTCGTGATGTAAGTGAGGTTTAGGTTCTACTCAATTCTGCTTTGCGGCGAAGAAACTCTGCTTTGAAGCGAAGAAGCCTCTCGCGATGTTCTTTGTATCCAGGTTGACTTTCTATCGAGTGCAGAAGTCTTTCACCCTCTTCCTCGACTTGGTGAAGATACTCGTCGGCGTCGGCTTTGTTATCGTAGTACCAGGCGAGGATCTCTTTAATTTGCGTGACCGAGACTGTGGGAAACCCGTCGTGAATGTCTTCGGCTGTATCCCCCATTTGCATGCGATGCACGATCGTCTCCAGTGTTACGCGTGAGTTTCGCACCCGCACACCGCCAGTCTCCAACTGGACCAGCGGCACCGTGTGAGGAAAGTTAAAGCGTTTTGTTTCCATGTCCCGCATTGTATCTCTTTTGCAGGACCAGGCAAACATGTCCTCCCAACACTTCCGACACACGTGTTACAAAAAGGTGTTCGTTAAGCAGCACTTTCTTCAAAACCGTCGCACACAGTACACTTACCTCTCAACAGGCTTCAGATCTTAAACTCCCTACCCCGTCAGGGAAGGTTGGTAATGATGTATCCGAACAGATCGTGTGGTTTGGATTTATTAAACTCTCATACTCACTTATGCCCGACTGAGAGCAGTCTCAGAAAACAAGGCAGCCCAGGAAAATGAACCCGATCCGTGTGTTAATCGCCGATGACCACGCGCTGGTGCGCGCGGGTATTCGAGCCCTCGTCGAAAGGATCGACGGCGTCGTCGTTGTCGGCGAGGCCGGCAAAGGTAGTGAAGCGCTCGAGCTGGTCCGACAACTCGGCCCCGACCTCATCCTCCTCGACATCACCATGCCCGACGGTAACGGCTTCGAGGTCCTGGACCAGGTAACCAAGCGATATCCGGAGATCAGAGTCATCGTCCTGACGGTCCACGAAGCAGGTGAATACGCCTTACGCGCCGTGCGTGAGGGCGCAGCCGGCTATTTACCAAAGAGTGCGGCCAGCATTGAACTCGAACAGGCTATCCAGACGGTAATCCGCGGCGAACGATACATTTCCCCGGAAACCGCTCAGAATACGATCTTCGAAGTCACCAATCGCTCCACGAAGCGAGATCTGCTGGCCACCCTCAGCCCGCGACAACGCGAGGTCCTGCGCCTTATCGCCGAAGGAAAAACCACCAAACAGATTGCCCAAGTGCTGGAAATCAGCGTAAAGACTGTTGAGACTCACCGGGCACAGCTAATGGAACGGCTGGGTATTCACGACGTCGCCGGGCTGGTCCGTTATGCGATAATCGTGGGCCTCATAGAAGTCGAGTGACTGGTCTAGACCTGCCATGTGGGGCAAAACGCTCAGGGATTGTCTGAGTCAAATTCAGGAAACTCCCCTATTGCGCGCCCTTTTATTACCGCTTAACCTCTACATGCTGAATGGTTTACATAGCTCGTGCTGGTTGGGTACTACGTAATTGCCAGTCATAGGTGAAACCCTCTCAAATGTAACGAACCTGGCTAACACGTGCTTGAGGCACTCGTAAATCATCGGACCACCAACTTGAGGTCGCCGGAAATGTTTGGATGAGCAGCACTCTCCTCAGTAACTAGACTCTGTGTGTTGCCGTCCTCAAGTTTGGGTCGAAGGCGGCTTTTATTGAAATCCTACGAGACGCGCGCGTTGTAAACAGGGTGAAATCCTCGCGCGTGGAAAGAGGGACGACGGCCAGGGCGAGGTTGTCGTCCCTCTCCTAAATTCTCAAATCCCAGGGAAGTTTGGTAGTGGAGGTTGAGCGAGCATGACGAGTATCGCTAATACAGGAAACGCGCACGCGCCTGTGAGAGAAGATGAGAACCGGGCACGCGAAATGGCAGAGGGAGTTCAAGGAACCTCACCCACGCCACGCTCGGCTGCGTACCATTCAGACGTTGAGCTGGCCGGACGCAGCCAGGCGTTTGTCGAGATGATGAAACAGGTGGACGTTGTTTCAGGGACAAACTCGCCTGTCCTGTTGACAGGGGAGCCGGGCGCAGGTCAGGAGGTTGTGGCTGCCGCCATTCATCAGCACAGCGACCGCAGAGATCGTCCTTTCGTTATGATCAACTGCGCCGACATACCTGCCGAGTTGATTGAAGCAAGGCTCTTCGGGGAGGAAGAGCAAAAAGGACTGCTGGAGGAAGCAGACGGTGGCACCGTTTTTCTCGACGACGTCTCACAAACGAGTCCGTCCTTGCAAATGAACCTCATGCGCCTGCTGCTAACCGGTGAGCTGAGTCGCGTTGCATCGAGCGAAGCACAGAAGGTTAACGTGCGGCTGATTGTTGCCAGTAGTACCTGTAACCTCGATCAAGAAGCTGCGACAGGGCGATTCTCCAACGAGCTATTCAATGTGCTGAGCGCGGTCTCGATCTCTTTACCATCGTTACCTGATCATCCTGAAAACATTTCACCTGAGATTTCTGCTCAGGTTGATGACGACCTGGTCACTCTCTCCACCATCGAGGGACGCCACGTTGCCCGTGTGCTGGAACACACGCGCGGAAACAAACAAGCCGCGGCGCGTATTCTCTCGGTCGATCGCAAAACCCTCGATCGCATGATCAAGCGACACAACATTGACTGCCATCACCGGTCCAAAGCGAAGTCCAACGGGCACTAAGCATAAAATTGTATTCTCCACTTTTGAATAATCTCTGTGGCCTCTGCGTTGAAACAGTCTATTTAACGCTGAGAACGCAGAGATACGCAGAGGGTCGCAGAGATAAAAGCTTGACACTGGTTCGAGAGGCTTGCTAAGTTCTGGCCTCCGTGAAGAAACTCCTGCTTGTTCTTGCTGTCGTCGTCCTGTACGTGCTTCATCAGGACATCTGGTTCTGGCGAAGTTCCCGCCTGGTTTTTGGTTTCATCCCGATCGGGCTCTTCTATCAAGGCTGCTTCTCAGTGGCCGCCGCGCTGCTGATGTGGCTGTTGGTGACTTATGCCTGGCCGTCTCACCTTGAACAAGAGGTTGAGGAAACAAATACCGGGGAGGACGCCGCCCGTTGATTCCCGCAATCGTCGTTTTCCTGTATCTCGCGACCGTTCTCTATATCGGCATCTTTGCTTTTCGACACGCAAAAGGAAAAGAAGAGGCTGAAGACTACTTCCTGGCGAGCCGCTCGCTTGGCCCATTCGTGTTCCTGTTCTCGCTCTTCGGCACGAACATGACCGCGTTCGCAATTCTCGGATCGTCAGGCCATGCATTCAACAACGGTATCGTGACCTTCGGGTTGATGGCCTCTTCGTCAGGCCTCGTGATTCCACTCACGATCTTCCTGGTCGGCACGCGCGTCTGGGCGCTCGGTAAGAAGTATGGCTTCATGACGCCTGTGCAGATGTTTCGAGATCGTTGGGAATGCACTCACATCGGAACTGTGATCTTCGTCGTGCAAGCCGTGCTGCTCGTGCCGTACATCATCATCGGCATCATGGGCGGCGGCACCACGCTCTACACGATCAGCGGTGGGTTCGTACCATTCTGGTTTGGCGGCGCAATCGTCGCGCTAGTGGTGATGAGTTACGTTTTCTTCGGCGGTATGCGCGGCACTGCATGGGTCAATACTTTTCAGACGGTGCTCTTCCTGTGCTTCGGCGCCGTTGCGTTAGCCGTCATCGGCATCGGCATGGGCGGCTTTCGCACCGCGGCGCAGGCTTTACAATCAGCCCCAGCGACGTCGTGGTTGCTCACGCGCGAACGCATCTCGCCATACTACTTTTTCAGCTACACGTTCATCCCGCTCTCAGCGATCGCGTTTCCACACATCCTGATCTTCTGTTTGACGGTGCGCAAGATGGCGCAGTTTAAGAAGACCGTCATTTTCTACCCGATCTGCATACTCGCGATCTGGTTACCGTGCGTGTTCCTCGGGGTGATGGCCAATCGGGTCACAGACGTTCCGCAGATCCGTGAAAAGCAGGAAGCACGACGCGTGCTCGCCACGCAGGGACGCA
>Ga0105238_10008735_pt1 | contig 10135 bp, 4 predicted proteins | sample KBSC34metaG_FD_81526 | JGI IMG/M metagenome (GOLD analysis project Ga0105238, IMG submission 81526) | Corn rhizosphere microbial communities from Kellogg Biological Station, Michigan, USA - KBS C3-4 metaG | ecosystem: Host-associated > Plants > Roots > Rhizosphere > Soil | place: Michigan, USA...
CAAATAGTCCATGTAGATGGTCGCCGCCTGCAGCAGCACGGTCTGCTCGAGCACGCGCAGGCCTTCGCGCGCGCCGGACACCTGGCTCTCGGCCGCACGCGTCTTGTTGGCGGTCTGCTGGCCGTTGAACAGCGTCTGCGTGACGGTCGCACCGACACTGCGCGGCGGGTTCGCGCCGTGCGTTTCGGTGCGCACGACCTGGATGTTGTTGCCGCCCGCAGTGGAGAGCGTGTCGGTATATTGATAGCCGGCGCTGGCGGTCACCGAGACCTTGGGGCGATAGCCCGAGAGCGCCTGCGGAACGTTTTCGTCGGTCGACCTGACCTGCGCTCGCTGCGCGTTAAGCTGTGGATTGTTCTGATAGGCACGCACAAGGGCGGCCTCGATGGTGTCGGCGAGGGCCGGCGCCGAACCAATCTGTGCCAACAGGAGGACCACAGCAGACGCTGCGGTGACGACCTTGACCCCGTACATCCCTGATATTCCGTTCATTATGCTGCCAACCCATGCGCACGAGTCGGTAGTCACCTTCCTCAGCACCCAGCCCAACATAAGCTGCAGGAAAGCCGGACGGAACTACCCTGATGGGTGCACCGAGCGGAAACTCTGGACGTGAGCCTTCCGGGCCACACTTCTGATTTTAGGACAGAATTCTGACAGCCGAACGCCCGCCGGGGCGGTATCTTATGCGTATCCTGTGGTGTTTAGAGTATCGGTTGGCAGAGCCCCCGGCGGGATAACCGCCGATCGGCGTCAAAAGACGAACGCGGGAACCCGTTCCAGACCGGCCAGGACCGGTGCGGCGGCATCGAACAGCGTCCGGTGGCCGAAATCCCCATGCGACCGCGTCACGATCATGGCACGTGAAGGCCGTTCGATCGCGAATACGCCGAGCAGCCTGCCACCCTCCTTGAGCTGACCGCACAGGATGTCCGGCATGATCTCGGTCGCGCCGTTGAGCAGAATCACGTCATAGGGGGCGCCCGCGGGCGCACCTGCCGCCGCATCGGCCACCGCAAAGTCGACATTGCCAATGCCGAGACCGGAAACGATCTGGCCGGCCTTCGCACACAGCGCCGAATCGCTTTCGGTCGCCGTGACCTTCGCCGCCAAGCGCGCGGCCAGTGCCGCCGCATATCCGGTAGCCGCGCCCACCACCAGCACCTGATCGGTGTCCTTCAGCTCGGCCGCCTGCAAGAGCTTGGCCGTCAGCACCGCCTTGACCAGGAACCGTTTGGCGGCGCCCGGAGCCGCGACATCGAGGTCCAGATCGAGATAGGCCAGCGCGCGCTTGTCATCAGGCACGAAATCCTCGCGCGGCAGCGCGAGCATCGCGTCCAGGATCCTGCTATCGGTGACGTCACTGGTGCGCACCTGGCCGTCCACCATCTTTTGGCGCGCGGTCGAAAAACCGGACATTGTTGAGCCCAACGAGACGAAGCGGACAGGCCGCGGAGAGGACGAAAACCGCGCCATCTTTGGAGCAAGGCATAGGAAAACGCAACATGCTGCGGCGCGCCAGCGAGTGCGTTTGCATGACCGGCCGGCGAACAACGTTCTCCGAACTGGAACACCTCTTCCGCCGGCAAAAACGAGACCTGAAAGTCAGTCGCCAAACCCGTCGTAACTCCGGCGCAAGTCATTGTTTTTACTTGACTTACTTATCAAATCGCACATATATTTTGGGCGCTCCCAGCAACGCTGGTGGACTGGGCGTCGGGCGCAAGGTGCCCTGAGAAATCAGAAGCATGTCTGAAGCAATGCCGCCGCATCTTGCACAGCTCGAGGCGGAATCGATCGCGATCATGCGCGAAACGGTTGCCGAGCTGAAAAAGCCGGCGATGCTGTACTCGATCGGCAAGGACTCCAGCGTTCTCCTCCATCTTGCGCTGAAGGCTTTTTATCCGGGCAAACCGTCCTTCCCCCTGCTGCACATCGATACGACCTGGAAATTTCGCGAGATGATCGAATTTCGCGATGCCACTGCGCGCCGTGTCGGCCTCGAGCTGATCGTCCACACCAACAAGGACGGCCTTGATCGCGCCATCGACCCCATCACTTCCGGCTCGGCGCACTACACCGAAATCATGAAAACCGAAGCGCTGAGGCAGGCCATCGATCGCCACGGTTTTGATGCCGCGTTCGGCGGCGCACGGCGTGACGAGGAAAAGAGCCGCGCCAAGGAGCGCGTCTTTTCCCTACGACGGCGCGGTCACCTCTGGGATCCACGTGACCAGCGGCCCGAGTTGTGGAACCTGTTCAACACCAAGCTCCAGCCGGACGAGACGATGCGGGTTTTCCCGCTTTCAAACTGGACCGAGCTGGACGTGTGGCATTACATCCGCTTCGAGCGGATACCGGTCGTCCCGCTGTATTTCGCCAAGCCGCGGCCCGTCGTTCGGCGTCAGGAAACTCTGATCATGGTCGACGATGATCGCCTGCCGCTTGATCCTGGCGAGACCCCCGAGCTCAAGGAAGTCCGCTTCCGGTCGCTCGGCTGCTATCCTCTCACCGGCGCCGTTGAATCCAGTGCAAGAACCCTGGACGACATCGTCGAGGAGATGCGCACCGTCAGGCGATCCGAACGATCCGGCCGCCTGATCGACGGCGACGAGGAAGCCTCGATGGAGAAGAAGAAGCGGGAAGGATATTTCTGAGATGGACGCTTGTGAGATCGCGGCCGGCGCGAGCGCGGTCAGCCGTGAGAGCGCACAGAACGACCTGCTGCGGTTCGTCACTTGCGGCTCCGTCGACGACGGCAAATCGACGCTGATCGGGCGGCTGCTTCACGACAGCCACCTGCTGATGGAAGACCAGCTCGCCGCATTGTCCCGTGACTCCGCGCGCTATGGCACGGCCGGCAAGGAAACGGACTTCGCCCTCCTGCTCGATGGATTGCAGGCCGAGCGCGAGCAAGGCATCACGATCGACGTCGCCTACCGCTATTTCACGACGAGCCGGCGGTCGTTTGTCTCGATCGACAGCCCCGGCCATGAGCAATACACGCGCAACATGGCAACGGCTGCCTCGAACGCCGACGCTGCCGTCATTCTGATCGACGCACGCAAGGGGGTTCAGCTCCAGACCAAGCGGCATACCTTCATCTGCGCCCTACTCGGCCTGCGCAACATCGTCCTCGCGATCAACAAGATCGATCTCGTTGACTTTCGAGAGGCCGACTTCGATCGAAACGTCAGCGAATATCTCGAATTCGCCCGAGGATTGAGCTTCGACAAGATCGTGCCGATCCCGATTTCAGCGCGCTTCGGCGACAACGTCGTCGCCGCTTCCGCCAATACGCCCTGGTATGCGGGACCGAGCCTGTTGCAGTGTCTCGAGGCGATGCGTGTGTCGAGGGATGCGGCCGAACTGCCGTTCCGCTTTCCGGTGCAATGGGTCAACCGGCCGAACAGCGAATTCCGCGGCTATGCCGGCACGATCGCATCCGGCCGGATCTCGGCCGGCGATGCCATCGTTGTCGCTGGCTCCGGACGTGCCACGCGGGTCAGGGACATCATCACCTATGACGGCAAACTGCAGCGTGCGGAGGCTGGCGCTGCCATCACGCTGACGCTCGAGGATGAACTCGACGTCGCGCGCGGCGACCTGCTGGCACCTCCGGACAATCTCCCCAGCGTCGCCGACCAGTTCGCCGCCTGCCTGATCTGGATGGATCAGAAACCATTGATCCCGGGACGCGCCTACCATCTCAAGATCGGCACCAGCACGGTCTCGGCCACCGTCACCACGCTCAAATACCGAATCGACATCAACACCCGCGAGCATATCAGTGCGAGCATGCTGGACCTGAACGAGATCGGCGTGTGCAACCTTTCGACATCCGTTCCCGTCGCGTTCGATGGCTTCGCCGAGAACCGCAAGACCGGCTGCTTCATCCTGATCGATCGCACCACCAACCGCACCGTTGGCGCCGGCATGATCGATTTCGCCTTGCGCCGCGCCAACAATATCAGTTGGCAACCGCTGTCGATCGCCAAATCCGACCGGGCGGCGCTGAAGCGGCAAAAGCCTGTCATCGTCTGGCTCACCGGCATGTCGGGAGCCGGCAAATCGACCATCGCCAACGAGCTGGAAACGCAATTGGCGTCGTCCGGCTACCACACCATGATTCTCGATGGCGACAATGTCCGCCATGGCTTGAACCGCGATCTCGGCTTCACCGAGCCGGATAGGGTCGAGAACATCCGCCGCGCAGGCGAGGTCGCGCGGCTGATGACCGAGGCTGGCCTGATCGTCATCTGCTCCTTCATCTCGCCCTATCGTGCCGACCGCGATGCGGTCAGGGCGCGCGTGCCGGAAGGCGAGTTCATCGAGGTCTTCGTCGACACGCCGCTCGAGGAATGCGCACGGCGTGATCCGAAGGGCCTCTATGCCAAGGCGGCGAAACGTCAGATCAGGAATTTTACGGGCTTCGATTCGCCCTACGAGGCGCCGGAGGCGCCGGACGTCTGGCTCAAGACTGTCGGCCGGTCCGTGCCCGATCTCGCCGACGAGATCAGGCGTGCCCTGAGGGATCGCGGCGCGATCGCGCTCTAGACTACCTTCACATTGTGCGGGTTGCGGTGGGGATCGAGCCAGAAGGAATCGTTCTCGTATTTGCGGATCAGCTCGATCGGCAGCACGCTGCGCCGCTCGTTGGCCTGCACCTTGCGGCCGACCCGGTGCAGCCCCGGCGTGCCGATGCGGCGGTCGAACTCTTCCGCGTCGAACTCGATGTTGTTGAAGTCGTGCTTGAACGGCTTCTCGCCGATGAAGTCGTAGACCGCGGCGATCGCCTCCGCCGGTTTGGTCGTCAGCGTCTCGTATGTCAGCGCGAGCAGGCACGAGGTCTGCTCGCCGCAAAACGCCTCGCGCAGCGCGTTCCAGGCAAAGCCCACCATACCGTTGGCGCCTGCCAATCCGTCGACGCGGGAATAGACCGTGCCGCCGGCCTCGAAATTGAAGATGCCGGATGGCTGGTACACGTTCTTGCGGATCAGCCGCTCGACCGAATCCAGCACCCAGGGGACCCTGCGCACGCAGCAGATGACCTTCGCCTTCGGAAACAGCTCCATCAAAAGCGGCAGCCGCGCGCACCAGACGCGGTTGGTATCGAACACGACGTCGCCCTTCGGCATGTCGGCATAGAACGTCGTGAAGATGTTCTGCAGGATCGCCCGGCGCTGCGCGTCGGTGATGAAGATCGCCGTCTCGTTGTTCATGCTCATGTTGCGCAACAGGCCGTCGACCAGCGAGCCCACCGGTCCCGTCATGCCGGCGTGAAACCTGGGATTCTGCTTCAGGATGGCCGAGAGCAAGGTCGATCCGGCGCGCGGGAGGCCGGAGATGAAGTGGATGTTTGCCTGCATGAGGATCGGGAGCCTTCGTTGAACGATCGAATATCCCGGCACGAGACACGCCGGGCGACTGATTCGGAGTGCCGCCGCGAGCTTGGAGCCGCGGATGGCCTCAGTGCAAGTGGGTGACGTTGCCGAGCATCGCCTGGAGCTGCTGTGCGGTGATGCCGCTGACCGTCAGGGTGTCAGTCTGCCCGAGAGCGATGACAGCATTGTCGTGGGCATCGGATGTGACGAGCGAGGTGAGCTGCTCCGCCGTCTGCAAATTGGCGAAGTGATCGAGCTCGATCGTGTCATGGACGGGATCGAAATGGCTGATCGTCGCGGCGCCCATGCCCGGCTCGAACACGAAGTTGGTGCCGAGATCGGTCGACGCATTCGGCGCAGCTGCCGCCGGAGCCGGTGGGTCGAACACCAGTGTGCCGCCATGGCTGTCGGAGGCGAATTTGAACTGGTCGCTGAAATTGCTGAACTTCAGCTGCGCGGTGTGGGTGCCGTCGGTGACCGTGAGCACGCCGTTGTCGTAGGATTCGTAGAAGTTCACGGACTCGTGGTCAATACCGACGAGGTCGATGACATCCGACTGGGCCGCATTCGGCGCCGTGCCATGGAAGCCAACGATCGTGCCGTTGAAATGCTCGGGATCGTCGAGCTTGAGCGCGCCGGTGCCGCCCAGGAAGGTGACAGTCGTCCCGCTCGCCACCGCGCCGCCGAACTCCAGCGTCGCATTTGCCGCGATCTGGAAGTTGCCGCTGCCGGTCACGTCGCCGGCGAAATCGAGCACGTGGCCACTGGTGGCGTCGGACGCAGTCACCGTCCCGAACACCGCAATGCCATCGAGGCCGGACACGTAGCCGCTGCCGTCGAACAGCGTTCCGGCGGCGATGGCGATCTGCGATGCCGCCTGCAGGCTGCCTCCATTGAGATGGAAGTGGCCGTCAGCAAGATCGAACCCGCCGCTCAGGGTCAGCGAGCCGGCATCATCGAGCGTCACATGCGCGTCGTTGATCGTGAGATTGTAGGCGTTGGCGGCCTCGCTGCTGGTGATCGAGATCGTATAGTTCGTGGTCGCGGCGGTCGCGATGGTCGCATTGTCGGCCGCGTTCGGAACCAGCGAACTCCAGTTCGACAACGTACTCCAGTCGCCGCCGGTGACGTGGGTCCAGGAGGCCGACGGACCGGTAATGGTCGTGGTGTGGTTCGCCACGTCGACCGTGAAGTTGAGGTCGGTCCAGAGATTCGCACCGGGATTGGCGAAGTCGATGGTCATCGTGTGGCCGCCGCCGTCACTCAGCGTCAGCACGCCATTGCTGAAGCTTTCGCTTGTGGCCTCGAAATTGTCGATGATGATGGCATTGGAGAGATCGTCGAGAGCCGCATCGAACTTGAGAGCGCCTCCCGCCAACGTGATCGCGCCCGTTCCCGCACCATGCGCGCTCGCCACGTCCAGCGTGCCGCTGACGACCTTGACGCCGCCGGTGAAGGTGTTGTTGCCCGACAGGACCAGCGTGCCTGCGCCATCGAGCACGAGGCTGCCCGCGCCGGTCTGATGCGTATGATCGTTCGAGCCGGTCACGTCGGCGATGTTGCCGCTCAGCGTGATCGACTGCTGATCGGCCGGCGCGAAGGTGATGCTCTGATCGCCCTGCAGGAAGATGCCGCTGCCATAGGCTAAACCATTGTTGTGATAATAGTTGGAACCGAGGCCGCCAGCTACGCCGTCATTCTGCTCGCTGCCGGTCCCCTTGAAGACGAGCGATCCGCCCTGCTCCACGAAGATCGCGCCGCCGGCACCGAGGCCGCCGCCGCCATAGTTGTAGTGGCCGGCGCCGGCACCAAAGCCGCCCATCCCTGGCTGAACGCCGTTGAGGGCGCCACCGCCGCCGCCGCCAAAGCCGCCATTGCCGGCATAGAAAGAGCCGGCGCCGCCGCCGCCGCCAAAACCGCCGTTACCGCCTGGAGCATACGTAAATCCCACGCCCCTGACGAACGCCGCGCGGCCACCACCGCCGCCGCCGCCGAAGCCGCCGGAGCCACCGGACGAACCGATGCCACCTCCCAGACCAGGCGTCCCGTTATCGACAGCGACGCCGACTAAGTAGGTCTGGGTCAGGTAAAGCCCGTATTGGAAGCCGGCGCCTTGCGCACCGCCACCCCCATTTGTGCCGCCCACATAGTTGGCGTTCGTTCCGGGAGCGCTGCCGCCGGAGCCGGCGCCAATCACGATGCCGGCGCCCGCGGGGTTGCTATTGAGCGGCTGCCCGTAATACCCCCAGCGATACGCCCCGGCATTGGCGCCAGTGGCATGCTTGCTGATGCCGCCGCCGCCTGCCCGTCCGCCGGCTCCGCCGAGACCGCCGCCGCCGCCAAGATAGAAACTCATGTTGGAGTAGGCGAAGCCGGCGTTGCCGCCTGTTGCATTGTCGTGGTCGAAGTTCACGTCGGACAGCGTGACTGCGCCGGCGGATCCGATGAACAGGCCGCCGCCGAGACCTGCACCGCCGCCACCGCCATAAGCACCGTCGCCGCCACGTGCGACGGCATTGCTGATGCGCAGGTCGTCGATCTCGACCTGACCGGCATAGACGAACAGGCCCGGCAGGCCGTTGGCATCGAGCGTGTGGCCGTTGCCGGAGATGGTGAGCGACGCGCCCTGCGGCAGATTGAACGCTGGCAACTGATCGGTGAGCTTCAGATCGCCCACGACGTTGAACGTATAATGCGTGTTGGCCTGCGCACTCGTGCCCGAGACGTCGATGTCGGCGATGGCCCTGGCGAGATCGTCAGCCGTGGCGATGATGTAGCTGTTGGCGACGACCACGACATCGGCGTTCGCCGCCGCCGATGCGGGGCCTTCGATACCCTGCACGCTTTCGGTCGCCGTGATGCTGTGGGCGCCGGCGCTGACCGCATGCGACTGGGTGAAAATGTCGTAGTTGCCGTGGGAGTCCACCGTTCCGGTGCCGATCACCGTGGTGCCGTTGTCGGCATAGAGCTTGATGACGGCGCCCGCTTCACCGGTACCCTTGACCTCGACGCGACCGGTCGCATCCTGGATCGAGTCGATCGAACTGATAGCGGGCGCTTGCGGGGCGACCTGCACGATCAACGAAGACCCTGGGCTGACGTGACCGGCACCATCGGTCTGCGTCACCGTGATGGTCTGATGGCCCGGATTGAGCAACGACGATTGATCCGACGTCACATCGAAATGGCCGAAGCTGTCGACGGTGCCGGTACCGATCTTGATGCCGGTCACGGTGTCGCCCAGCCACAGCGTGACGATGTCACCGGCTTGGCCGCTGCCCGTGAGCTCGATGGTCCCGTGCTCGGCGGCAACGCCGGTCTGACTGACATTGGTGACCGGCGCAGGATCGACATACATGCCGAATCCGGCCGACGGCGCGCTGACATCGGTATTGGCCGTGTCGGTCGCGGTCAGCGTGTGCTGTCCGTCGTCGAGCGGCACGGTGGTCGTGATCGTGAACGTGCCGTCAGCAGCGACTGTGCCGCTGCCAATCGCGGTCGTGCCGCTATCGGCATAGATCGTGATCGTCTCGCCGACATGCTGGCCGGTGCCCTTCACCACGAACGTGTGGCTGGCATCGATCTGCGTGCCGGACGATGCAGCGACCGATGTGATCGTCGGCGCATTCGGCGTGACCTCGACCACCTTGCTGTCCGAGACCTGACTGACCACACCATCGCTATCGGTTTCGGTCGCCGTGATCGTGTGATGGCCACCAACGATGTTGACGTTGAAGTCGAAATGGCCGGTCTGGTCGACCACGCCGGTACCCAGCAAGGTCGAACCGTCGGCGAAGATCTTGATGGTCTGTCCGGCCTCGCCCGCTCCCTGAACCTCGATGGTCTGCGGTGTCGTCGGCGTAACGGATGAGAATACCGGCTTGCTCGGCAGCACTGGCACGGTGAAACCGGCAGACGGCGCGCCAGTCAGGCCATCGCTGTCCGTGAGGGTTGCCGTCAAGATATGCTTGCCGTCCGCGAAGGTCGTGCTGGTGACGATGTCGAAAGTGCCGTCGCCGTGAACGACGCCCGTTCCGACCACCGTGTTGCCTTCGTAGAGCGTGACGGTCAGGCCCGGCAACGCAATGCCCTTGACCTCGATCAGGCCACCATTGACCGATTGTCCGACGAACGAAGAGAACACCGGCGCCTGCGGCACGACGCTGAATTGGACCGGCGACGACAGCGCGCTCGAAATACCCGCGTGGTCCACCGCGGTTGCCGTGAGCGAACGTATGCCGTGGGCAATCGCCGAGGTCGTGCTGAAGTCGAAATTGCCGTTCGAATCGGCCGTGCCGGTGCCGACAAAGACGCCGTTGACAAAGACGTTGACCGTAGCACCCGCGTCCGCCGTGCCCTCGACCTCGATCGTATGACCGTCGACCGACTGCCCGACCACCGCGATGGACGGCGCCGGCGGGATGACGTCGAAACCGAGGACATTCGAATTGTTGCTCGTGACATTGTCCGCGTCGGTCTCGGTCGCGGTCAGCGTGTAGTGGCCGTCGGCGAGGTTCGGCGTGACGAAGTCGTACTTGCCGTTCGCGTCGGTCGTTGCGGTGAAGGTCGTGATGCTGCCGTCAGGCGCCTTCAGGGTCAGCGTGAGCGTCTGGTTGGCTTCGCCGACAACAGAGACATGGACGCCGGCATTGTTGAGCAGCAGCGATTGTCCGGGCGCCAGAGCGAGCGTCGGCGCGACCGGCAGCACATTCACGGTGATCGGCGCGGTCGTGATGACCTGGCCACCGCCC
>Ga0105238_10008737_pt1 | contig 10134 bp, 6 predicted proteins | sample KBSC34metaG_FD_81526 | JGI IMG/M metagenome (GOLD analysis project Ga0105238, IMG submission 81526) | Corn rhizosphere microbial communities from Kellogg Biological Station, Michigan, USA - KBS C3-4 metaG | ecosystem: Host-associated > Plants > Roots > Rhizosphere > Soil | place: Michigan, USA...
CAGGACGCCCCGGTCGCCGTAGGCCAGCCACAGCGCCCAGGGGACCCATACCGCCGCGTCACCCCAGATCGCGATGGTTCCCGGATCCGGGAAAGCGGACGGGTCCGTCTCGTACTTCAGGACGTCGGGGACGACGAGGGGGACGATGCCGTCGTGCGCCTCCTGTTCGGCGGCCAGGTCGCGGAGCCAGTCCCGCAGGAAGGCGCCCGCGTCGTAGAGAAAGGTCGCGGACGGCGCGAAGACGGCCAGATCGCCGGTCCAGCCGAGGCGCTCGTCGCGCTGCGGGCAGTCGGTCGGGACATCGAGGAAGTTGCCGCGCATGCCCCAGGTCACGTTCTGGTGCAGCTGGTTGATCATCGGGTCTGAGCATTCGAAATGACCAGTACGCCGCATCTCGGAATGGACGACGACCGCCTCCAGGGCGCCCGGAGTCAGCTCGCCCGGCCAGCCGGTGATCTCGGCGTAGCGGAAGCCGTGGAAGGTCTTGGTGGGCTCGAAGTGGTCCTGCCCGCCGGACAGGATGAACCGGTCGGTGGCCTGGGCGCTGCGCAGTGGCCGTGCGCCGAGTTCGCCGTGCTCCAGGACCTCACCGTGGCGGACGACGATCTCGTTCCCGGCCTCGCCTTGGACCGTGAAGCGCAGCCAGCCGACGAGGTTCTGCCCGAAGTCCGCCAGCGTGCGGCCCGACGGCGACGACCAGATGCGCACTGGCGCGACGGCTTCGTGGCGGACGACGGGCGGCCCGACATACGGTGTGAGGCGGCTGGTGTCGAACTCCAGCGCTTCGACGCCGCCCCAGGCCGGCGGCGCCGCCCCGGGGTGCATCCATGCGTCACCGGCCTGCCGGGCGTCGATGGTCTGCCCGTCGTAGAGGTCGTTGGCCAGCGTCGCTGACGGCCCGGCCCGCCACGTCTGGTCGGTGCTCACCAGTTGCCAGTGACCGTCGGCGAAGGTCAGCTCCAACTGCGCGATGACCGCGAGGCGGTCACCGTAGAAGGCGCGGTTCCCGTTCCAGCCCAGTCGCCCCCGGCTCCAGCCGTTGCCTAGGCAGATACCCAGCACCATGACCGGCTCCACGAGCTCCGTCACGTCGTACGTTCGGTACCGCAGCCGCCACTCGTAACTGCTCCACCCGGGGCTCAGCACGTCGGGGCCGACGGCGTGGCCGTTGACAAAGGCCTCGAAGACCCCCAGGCTGCTCACCGCGAGCTTCGCGCTCGTCACCGTCCCGTGGCCGTCGTCGAGCGCGAACTGCGTGCGCAGCAGCGGCGCCCCCGCGAAGTCCCCGGCGGGCGAGATCATGGCCGCTGACCACGCGGGGCGGCTAGTCATCCGTGACCGCGATGAGCCGGACCGCCATGAACTCGCGCGCGGGCAGGTCGATCCGGAACGTCCCGGTGAAGACACCCGGCTGGCGGGTGATCGTCATATTCCAGGTGTCGATGACGTCGACGAGCCACCGGCTGTCCGGTTGCGTCGTGATGTCGCGGTAGCGGGGCCGCCCGAAGCCGAAGTACGCGATCCGGTAGTCCTCGGCGCCGCCCCACCTGACATCCCAGTCGCTGGGCAGCGGCTCCAGCACGCCGCCGGGGGCGTCCGCGGTGATCTGGACCAGGAACCCGATCCGCTCGGCCGAATCCCCGGTCAGGGTACCCCCCTTGGACCACCACAGTTCCTCGCGCTCATTGAGGTAGGTCTCGCCATGTCCGACGTACCCGCCGCGGACGGCGCCTTCCCAGCAACGGCGGACGATTTCCTGACCGCTTATATTGCCCCAGCCCTGGTCAATATCGCCTTCATAACCGCATTCGTCGATGACGACGGGCTTGCCGTATTCCTCCCGCCATTCGGTGGTGTTCTCCGCCGTGCGGTACGCGTCGATCCGCTGGATGCTGCAGTGCGTGATCCACGGGCGGGCGTGATCGTAGAAGCCGTGGCAGTTGTGGATCGAGGTGAGGTGGCCTACATGATCGTTCGCGCGCACGATCCCGGCCAGCCGTTCCCAGTCCCCGGTCGTCTTCGACGGCATCAGGTCGTACTCATTGGCCATCGCCCACCACACGGAGCGGTACGCGCCCAGGCGCCGGACGACGTACTGGACATATCGGTCGTCGGCCGTGGCGGGCATCGCGGAGAATCCCCAGCGGTCATACGGATGAAACAGGATCAGGTCGGCCTCGATGCCGAGCCCGGCTAGCTGATCGATGCGCAGCTCGAGGTGGCGGAAGAACTGCGGGTCGAAACGAGTGAAGTCCCAGTCCCCGCTGGCGTCCCGGGCAAATGGGTACCGTTCCGGCTCGTTGGTGTTGAACAGGTACGACTTGGGGAACACGGACATCCGGAGCTTGCGGAACGGCGAGTCAGCCAGGGTCGCGAGCGTGCGCTCCTCCAAGGCCGCGCCCTGATGGGTCCAGGCGTAGGCCGTCGTGCCGATCGGGAGGAAGCGAGTGCCGTCCCGGTAGGCGAAATGGAAACGGTCGACTACCTCGACTGGACCGTGGTTCCCGGGCCCGGGTGGCCCGACCTGGACGGCGCTGCGCAGGCCGTCCAGCGACCGGGCGGTCGAGGTCGTGACGTATGTCCAGGTCCCGGCGCTGGGAGCCTGGAAACGTATCCGGTAGATGCCCTCGCCGTCATAGAAACCGCCTGCCGATAGGCGACGGCCGTCCTCGCCGGTGAATCCGGCCGAGAGCTCGACGTCAACGAACGGGTTTCCGTGGGACGGCCCGTCGATGATCAGCTCGGTGACACCCCACTGCTCCGCGGGGCCCGCCACGCTGACCGGCGCGGAGCCTCGGGGGACATCGTCCGTCTCATAGTCCAGCGCGGGTGCGATGAAGGGCATCTCGGCCTGCCCCGGCGGACTGCCATCTAGCACCGAGAGTTCCTGCCACATCCGGTCGAGTTCGGCCGGGTCTGACGAAGCCGCCCCGCCGTGCTCGACCACCGCACCGAGGGGAAGAAATCCCATGTGCGCGATCACGGGCGAGTCCGCTACCGCGGGCACGTACCTGGCCACGATGTCGCGCGCGGTCGCGTCAGAAAGGACATCCCTGACTCGCGCCTCCTTCCCGTATCCCAATGAATCCGCCTCCTTCGCCAGCGGCCGGCGGGGACTAGCTGGCCGCAGCCTGGGCGGCCAGGAACGCGCGCCGTTCGTTCCGGCGCCCTTCCTGCCGGACCGGGTCAGGCACCGGGGCGGCGAGCAGCAGTCGCTGGGTGTAGGGATCGGCCGGGTTCGTCGTGACCTGATCGCCCTCGCCGTATTCGACGATCTCGCCGCGGTACATCACCGCGACCCGGTGGCTGATGTTCCGGACCACGGCCAGGTCGTGCGAGATGAACAGGTACGCCACGCCCGTGGTGTCCTGGATCTCCTTGAACAGGTCGAGCACCCGTGCCTGCGTGGACAGGTCCAGCGCCGAGACCGGCTCGTCACACACGATGAACTCCGGTGACAGGGCCAGGGCCCGGGCGATGGCGATCCGCTGGCGCTGGCCCCCACTGAACTCGCGGGGCAGGCGGCTGAGCGCATCACGGGGCAGCTTGACCTGGTCGAGCAGGTTGCGCACGCGTGCCGTCGCGTCCTGTTTCGGCATCTTCTGCACCGTCAGCGGTTCCGTCAGGGTCTGCTCGATGGTCAGCGACGGGTTCAGGGAGGAGTAGGGATCCTGGAAGACGACCTGGATCTCGCTGGACAAGGCCCGGCGCTCGCGCCGGTGCAGGGAGCCGATCTCCTTTCCCTTGAACCGGATGCTCCCGCTGGTGACGGGCGCGAGCCCCAGGATGGCCCGGCCCAGCGTCGTCTTGCCCGAACCGGATTCGCCCACCAGGCCGACGGTCTCGCCGGGGCGGATATCCACGGACACGCCCTTGAGGGCCCGGAACGGGTCCCTGCGCAGGCCCTTCGCCGGGTACTCGACGACCAGGTTGTCGACGGCGATGAGGGGTTCGGTCATGTCGGCTCGCTCCTTCGGCGTCATCGGGGCAGCACTTCTGCGTAAGGACCGCGGGCCGGGCTCTCGTCCAGGATCGCGTCGAACAGGGATCTCGTGTAGGGATGCTGGGGGTTGGCGAACAGCGACCGGGCCGGCCCTGTTTCCACGATCCGCCCCTTCTGCATGACGGATACCTGGTCGCACAGGTCGGCGACGACCCCGAAGTTGTGCGTGACGATGAGGATGGTCACGCCCAGCTCCTGCTGGAGGTCGCGCAGCAGGTCGAGGATCTCGGCCTGGATGGTGACGTCGAGGGCGGTCGTCGGCTCGTCGGCGATGACCAGGTCCGGTTCGCACGAGACGGCGCCGGCGATCAGGACGCGCTGCGCCATGCCGCCGGACAGCTCGTGCGGGTAGGACGCGAAGGTCCGCTCGGGATTGGGGATGCCGACCTGCCCGAGCAGTTTCAGCGCCCTGGCCCTGGCCTCGGCCTTCGACACGCCGAGCTTGATCCGCATAGGCTCGGTGAGCTGGCTGCCGATGGTGAACGACGGGTCGAGGTTGGACATCGGTTCCTGGGGAATGTAGGCGATGCGCCCGCCCCTGATGTCCTGCATCTTCGCGCTCGGTACCTTGCTGAGATCCTCCCCGTCGAACTGGATGGATCCCTCCAGGACCTCCCCGCCGGATGGCAGCAGGCGCAGCACCGACCAGGCTGTCTGCGTCTTGCCGGACCCCGATTCGCCTATCAGCCCGTGTACCTCCCCGCGCCCGATGTTCAGCGAGACGTTGTCGACCACGCGGGTGACCGAGCCATCCGGCTGCGGATACCCGACGGCGAGGCCCTCGATGTGCAGCAGCGGCGCTTCGGTGGCCGTGTCCGGCTCATCGTGGACGATGGTGTTACTAACCGGCGGCACGGGTTCCGCGGCGGCCGTGGCCACGGCGGCCCGGCGTCGGCGGCTCGGGCGGGCGCTGTGCTCGAGTTCGTCGCGCAGTGCGTTGGCGAACAAGGTGAGCGCGACGCCGGTGATGACGATGGCCAGGCCCGGCCAGATCACCAGCTGGGGGTCGCGGTACAGGTTGGTGAAACCGTCGTTGAGTATGTTCCCCCAGGTGGGAATGGTCTGGTCGCCGAAGCCGAGGAAGTCGAGACCGACCTGGACCGCGATGGCGATGCCGAAGACGATCGAGGCCTGCAAGATTATCGGCGCCCGGACCACGGTCAGGATGTGCCGGGCGATGATCCTGAAGTCGCTCACCCCGGAGACCCGGGCCGCGTCGACGAACAGCTCGTTGCGCACCCCGGACACGGCCGCGTAGACCAGCCGGTAGAACGCCGGGGCCAGCAGCACCCCGAAGATGATCATGACGCTCCAGAGCGAGGGACCCAGTACGGCCCGGGCCGCGAGGAGCACGACGATGCCGGGCAGCGCCATCAGCAGGGTCGTGACCCAGGAGGACACCGACTCGAACCACTTGCCGTAGTACCCGGCCACCAGCCCGCTGGTGATGCCGATGACGGCCGCGACCACGGTGGCCAGCAGCGCTCCGGCCAACGTGAACCGGGCGCCGAACAGCAGCCGGGCCCACACGTCGCGTCCGGCTCCGTCGGTGCCGAGCAGGTGCCCAGCCCCTGGGCCCTGCAGGATGTTCAGGACCGAGACGGCGTTCGGGTCATAGGAGGTGAGCAGGGGCGCGAAGATGGCCGCCAGGACGATCAGCACCAGGACGGCCAGGGCTGCGATCCCGAGCGTGTTCTTCAGGAACCGGCGGGCGAGATGGCTGCGCGCCGCACGGATGTCGGACGAGATATCGGGGGCCAGCGCCCCGCTACTAACAGCGGCTTCGCTCATGAGATTCGCGCTTTCGGGTTCAGGAATCCTTGCAGGAGGTCGACGACCAGGTTGACGACGATGACGATCACTCCGATGGCAACGACCAGGCCCATGACCAGGGGCACGTCACCCTGGGAGGTCGCCAGGACGGCGATCTGGCCCAGGCCCGGGATGCCGAAGATCTGCTCGATGATCACGGCGCCGCCGAGGAGGCCGACGAACGACAGGGCCAGGACGGACAGGGCCGGGCCCCCGGCGTTCCGCAGCACGTGCTTGAACAGCACGCTCCGCTCGGAGATGCCGCGGCTGCGCAGGGTCCGGACCCAGTCCTGGCGCAGCGAGTCGATGACGGAGCTGCGCACCTGCTGGGCGATCCCGGCCACCAGGGCGATCGACAGCGCGATGATCGGGAGGGTCACCGTCCTGATCCAGCCGCCGAAGTAGTAAGTGATCGGGACGTAACCGGTCGGCTTGAACCAGTGCAGTCCCAGCGCGAAGATCCGCACCAGGAACAGGGCGATCAAGAACCCGGGGATAGCGAACCCGAGGACGGAGAACACCTGGATGACCCGGTCGACCCAGCCGCCGCGCAGGGCGGCCCAGACGCCGAGGGCCGCCGATGCCACGGCGCTCACGATGACGGCGCCCAGGACCAGGATCAGGGTGACCTGCAGCCGCGTGATGATCGCGGTGGTGACGGGCTGGTTCGTGAACCACGAGCTGCCGAAGTTACCCGTCAGGGCGTGCCCGAGCCAGGAGAAGTACCGGGAGATCAGCGGGCTGTTCAGGCCCAGCTGCTGGTTCTTGAGCGCTACGGTCGCCTGGGTGGCGGTCGGCCCGAGAATCGTCCGGCCGACATTGCCGGCAGCCGCGTACAGCAGCAGGTAGGCGAGGGTGACGATGACGAAAAGCAGGACTATTCCGTACAAGAGGCGCCGCACCGTGAAGGTCAGCATCATGACTCCTTCGGCGTAATGTTCCACAGGTAAGGCACCGCGTTGCCGGCCTGCACCTTGACGTTCGTGTGACTGTCGGAGACGAAGCTGGACTGCGGCCGGAAGAACGGCGCGAACCAGGCATTCTCGACCATGTACCGGTTCAGGGCCTTAGCCGCGGTCGCGGCCTGGGCGCCCGAGCCCGTCTGCATCGTGCTGAGATATCCGGCGACCGTGCCATTCGTCGAGTGGAACGGATTGAACGTCGCGTTCTTGGTCAGCAGGAACTGGGCCATCTGCCAGGGCACCGGATCTTCTTCCAGGGTGAAGTAGGTGGCCGGGTACTTCGGGGCGAGGATCGCGGTAAAGATCGTCGGGCCCTGGTAGTCGGTGTAGTCCACCTTGATGCCGATGTTGGCCAGCTCGGCCTGGATCAGCGCGTAGGTAGCCGAGCCGAACGCGGAGGTAATGGACGGCATGGCCAGGGTGAAACCGTTTGGATAGCCGGCTTCGGCCAGCAGCTGCTTCGCTTTGGCCGGATCGAAGCGGTAGTAGGACTCCAGCGATTTCTCGTAGCCGGGCGAATTCGCCGGGAACACCTGCGTGGTCACCGCTCCGTAGCCGTTACTCATGTCCTTAAGCAGGGCGGCCCGGTCGAACGCCATGTTGATCGCCTGGCGGACCTGCACCTTGCCGAGCGGCCCGGACATCTTCCCGTCGCGATCGAAGAGCGACAGGCCCGCCCAGTTGAGCTGCAGCGGGTGCACCGTGAAGCCCGCGTTCTGGATCTGGGGGATCGTGGTGTCGTCGAACGTGTTGGCCGCGTTGACCTGGCCGCCCTCGATGGCGTCCAGGATGGTCGTCTGGGTGGTGTACACGTTCATGACGACCTTGGAGTAGTGCTGTTCCGCCTTGTCCCAGTAATCCGGGTTCGCCGTGAAGACATAAGAACTGCCGACGACCGTGGCCTTGGCGTCCAGCACGTAGGGACCCGAGCCGACTGGCACGGTGCTGGCTGTCGGGCTCTTCCACGCCTTCGGGCTCTCCTGGGACCCGGCGGCCTGGCCCAGGTAGGTGAGGAAGGCGGGGTCCGGCTGCTTCAGCTTGATCACGAGTTTCGTCGGGCTTTCCGCCGTGGCCGACGCCATGTTGATCAGGAACCCGGCGTTGTTGGACGTGCCCTTCTGGAAGGCTTCGAGGTTCTGGGCCGCGACGCTCGCGTCGAACGGCGTCCCGTCGGTGAACTTGACGCCGGTCCGCAGCGTCATGGTCAGGACGGTCTTGTCGGCGTTATAGGACCACGCCGTGGCCAGGTGCGGCTCGATGACGCCGGTGGGCGAGGATTGCACCAGGCTGTCGTAGACCGCCTGGTTGTAGGTTGACTCGTTGCCCCAGTTCATATCCGGGGCCTCGAAGGTCGTGGCCGGCGTGATGACGCCGAGCGTGAGCGTGGAAGAAGAGCCCTGCGCGCCGCCGCAGGCGGTGAGCACCAGCGGCCCCGCGACCGCGAGAGCGAGGCCGGCGGCAACTCCTGGCCATTTTCTTCTCTGGAACATGTCAGATGCCTTCCGAGGGGGCCTGGCTCTGTTACCCGATGAATGAGGGCGGCTGCCATCTGCGATGCGTCGCCGGCGCGGCTTCCCGATCTGCGCCTGAGGCGAAATCTGACGGAGCGCGTCTTGTAGAACGTTCTACGATGTCTTGCGAGTAAATTAGACATGTCGTCGCGGCCTCGTCAAGATCCCGAAAGGTAACAAAATGGTAACATGCTCGATATTTCCGTGTAGCGCTGGGAATTTTGAGATAGATGGTGTTATCGGAGACTGATGGTGCCCCACCCCTTGCCGATGCCGCGCCGTGGCGGGTTACACTCCTCTTTGTAGATCGTTATCGAGCGGGGAGCGCATGATGAGCTCACAGGACGCTGTGCGGCGGGTGACGATCGCGGACGTGGCCAGGCATGCGGGTGTCTCTACGGCCGCCGTGTCGAAGGTGCTGCGCAACGCCTACGGCGTCAGCGCCGAGATGAGCCAGCGCGTCCGGTCGTCCATGGCCGAGCTGGAGTACCGGCCCCATGCCGCCGCCCGCGGCCTGCGCGGCCGGAGCTTCACCATCGGCCTGCTGCTGGACAACATCCGCAACCCCTTCTACGGCGATTTCCTCGACGGCGTCACGGACGCCCTGGCCAAGACCGACTTCCAGGTCCTGGTCGGATCGGGCGGGTTCACCGCCCAGAGCCAGTCGCGCCTCGCCGACGCCATGATCGACCGGGCTATGGACGGCCTCATCCTGGTTGCCCCCACGATGTCGCGTCCGCAGGTCATCGCAGTCGGCAAGACCATCCCGGCCGTCGTGGTCGGTCACCACAACACCGCCGACGAGTACGACTCGGTCGTCGACGACGACCTGGCGGGCGCCGGACTCGTCGTCGATCATCTGGTCGCCCTGGGGCACCGCCGCATCGCCCACACCTCCGCCACGGTCAAAGGAGGCCAGTGGACGCGCCGTCCCGAGGATGTCCGCAGCGAGGGCTACCGGCAGGCCATGCACCGGCATGGCCTCGCCGACGCCGTGGCCATCGCGGGCACGACCTACGCCGAGGAGGGCGGCTACCAGGCCGGGCGCGAACTGCTCAGCCGGCCCGACCGGCCCACGGCCATCTTCGCGGGCGCCGACTTCGCGGCCCTGGGCGTCCTGCGGGCGGCTTACGAACTGGGCCTGCGGATCCCGGCCGACCTCTCGCTGGTCGGCTACGACAACACCACCCTCGCCGCCAGCGCGCCCATCAACCTGACCAGCGTCGACCAGGCCGCGCACGACCTGGGCTCGCCGGCGGCCCGGCTCCTGGGCGAGCGCATGGACGGCCGCAGCCGCTCGGTTCTCACCTCCACCTCCCACCGGCTAATCGTCCGCAACACCACCGCGCCGCCGCCGGGCTAGCGCAACGCCACCGCGCCGCTCCCCTAAGGCAGTGCCACCGCGCCGCCCTCTAGCGGGGCTTGACAGCGACGGAGATCCCGCGCAAGCTCGTGTTGTGCATGAAAAATCAATACTGAATCGATATTCATATGCTGACAGCTGATCCGGCCGGGGCCCGCCGCTTCGCGGCCCTGCGCGCGCGGCTCGCGCCGCTGGCCCCGGCCCAGGCCGCGCCCGCCCTGCGGGAGCTGGCCAGCAGCGTGCGCCGCGACGACCTGCAGATGGTCTACCGGGCCGGGCTCGGTCACCTCGGCGGCGATTTCTCGGTGACGGACATCCTGGTGACGCTGTACGCCGCCGTGCTCAACGTCGACCCGGTGTGCCCGCTGCTCGCCGAGCGTGACCGGCTGGTGCTCAGCAAGGGCCACACGGCGGGAGCGCTGTACGCCACCCTGGCGCACTGCGGCTTCTTCGCCCGGGACGAGCTGGATACCTTCGCCGCGC
>Ga0105238_10008741_pt1 | contig 10132 bp, 5 predicted proteins | sample KBSC34metaG_FD_81526 | JGI IMG/M metagenome (GOLD analysis project Ga0105238, IMG submission 81526) | Corn rhizosphere microbial communities from Kellogg Biological Station, Michigan, USA - KBS C3-4 metaG | ecosystem: Host-associated > Plants > Roots > Rhizosphere > Soil | place: Michigan, USA...
CTGCGCGACGACGAACTGATGCTTGCTCAGCAGGAGCGCATCCGCATTCACCAACAATCCGTCCGGATCGAGCGAAGCCGCGTAGACCATCCCCGCCAGTACGGTGGGGGCATGTGCCGGATCGGTTGTGGGCGCAACGTGCTGCAACTGGAGAATGCGATCGAATCCGGCGCGACGGTCGCCATCGAGACGCAATAGGTTGCGAGCCACCGCGTCATTCAGATCCCCGGAATCGCCTGCAATTCCGCGCAGCACTGCCAGCGCTTTGGCGCCATGGTCGGGCGCGAGCAGATCCTGACAGACTCGCCGGAATGCTGCAGTAGCAGCGGCTTGATTGATCGAGCCGGCCTGCACTCCGCGCGAAATCAACTCCAGCAAAGAATGCCATTCCCCTAGTACGGCATTCTGCCGGGCGGCCGGATAATCGGCCACGGCACGGGTAAATCGCGCGAGCGCTTCGAACTCTTCACGATTCAGCTCAGGCAGGCGGACAAAATACGGCGCCAGACAACGCCATGCCGAATAGTTTTGGATCAGGAGTTTGACGGAGCCTTCATCGAACGGCTTCTTGCGTCGCTGTTCGATTTCTGCGATGGGGACAAGCGCTTCCAATGTGGACAGATCCAACAAAACATCGTCGCCCGATCCGGCGGAAGTGGTCCACGCCGCGCGGCCTCCGGGGAATCGAACAGTTCCATCGACAAGAGGCAATTTTTGCAGAAACTCGGTTCTCCAGCCCTCGACCTGTCGTGACTGGCCGTACCTGAATTCCTCACCCTTGCGATACCACGCATAGAACAGCTCGGTGCGCGCAGGAGTTTTGGTGATGAAACGCTGATGAGCCGCATCGGCGCGTGCCACCACCGAATAGAACGCCGCCAGCGTTCCCAGAGGCTTGTCCAGAATCGCGCGGAAAAATGCCGGTGGATTGCGAGGATTTTCGCCCGCCAGCTTCTGCCATGCCGGAGCCGAGTCCGGGCCACCCGGCAGGACCACCGCGCCGCCGGACAGTGCGAACGCCTCGCCATGCCGCGAGAGCGCGTCAGCGTAACGTAAAGCCAGCGTCCGCAGATCGGCCGCAGCCAGCAGCGCTGTCGCAGCATCGTCGCCCATGATCCCCAAACCGGCGCAGGTTTTAGTCAGGCGCCAATCAGTGGCGAGCGCTGCCGCGATGCCTCCTGGGGGAACAGGAGCATCCTTCAACAGCTCGCTCCAGTCTTCGCCGCCGGCGAGCCGGGCGTTTTCCGTGAGAAGTTCGAATTCGAAATCGCGGCCTGCCTCTAGCGTCTCCTGCATGCGAATCTGATCGATCCCCAAGGCCACTGGAATCCCCTGATGCAAGCCGTCCTCAGGTTGATCGCCGGGCTCGACGGTAGTCGCAGAATCCCGCTGGCCCAGCTTCCACCCCAGCAGCCGGAGTACGCGTTCAGCGTGTTTGCGGGATTCGTCGGTCGCCAGTGAGAGCGTGATCAGCGTGCCGTCGTCGCTACGCTCCCCAAGTGTTGCCAGTTCGGAAACAACAGCCAGGTAGGTCTTCAGCCCCTGTCCGAATTGGGGTGTTCCTTGGGAGGATCCGACAGAAACTTCGCGGATAATCGCGCGGCAATAGTTAGAGAAAAATCCAAAATATGTAAGGGGCCCGTCCATGTGGACGACGGCGGCGAGCGCTTTCATCCCGCCGGGGACCCACGCTTCCCCGACTCCTGCCGATCGGGCGACCGCGGGCAGCTCCAGTTGGGGCTCGCTATTCTGGGTTTGCGGCCGGCCCAGATTTTCGATGTGGGTCTGCACGACGGCGGCGTCGCTAGCCTTGGGATCCAGCGTCAGATACTGCGCCATATGCTCGCGAGCGCCCGTGTAATCCCGCCTGGCTTCGAGAATCACACCAAGCACGAATTCGGCGCGCGGCATCTCCCGCCGGCGATCCAGGCGGATGGCCTCGCGCGCGCTGGTCTCCGCGCCGTCCAGATCTTTCAGGTGATATCGCGCGATCGCTTGCTGGGCGTAGATTTCCGGATATCGCTGCTTGGTATCCAGTTTGATGAGACCGGCGGCAGCTTTCTCGGCACTTGCCCAATCCTGTGCCGCGACGCTCTCGCGAGCCACCGACAGGTATGCATCCATTGCCTTGGGATCCAATTCCACGACGTGTTGATAGGCATCCCGCGCTTCCGCCGGTTTGTTCTGATTGGAACAGGCCAAGCCCAGTGCGTACCAGCCGCGGACAAACTTCGGCGCCGACTCGACAGCCGAACGCAGCTCATGCTCGGCCGCGCGCCAATTTTTCTTCTGAGCGAGCTTTTGCGCGTTATTCCATGCAGTCCGCGCCGCCAGCGGGATGCCTTCCTGATAGAAAATATTGGTGCTCTGATCCGCACTTCCGGCCTCGCGATTACGAAGCACCAGCGGAGGCAAGTTCGGATCAGTAGACCAGTTGAACGCGCCGATATCGATCACCGTAGATTCGAAACCCGTCTGAACCGCGCGCAAGACGCAGGCCCTGGTGTTCAAGGGATCGATCTCCATCGGCCATAGGAAATAGCCTTTTTTGTCCGCTTGCGCTACGCGCTGCCCGCCCGTGTCATGGCAAAAGCGTTCGATTCCAATTGCCCGGTTGGGAGGAGAACCATCCTCCATCACTACCTTTCCACGCATCAGCAAGGTGTTGGCGGTGGCGACAGGAACAAGCAGAGCAAGGAGTGCCGTGAGGAAAGTACGGTGCGCCGGCATATCGTGACGATGATATACCGAATAGCGCCACCTGCGCGGGTTCACGGGGGATAAGGCAGTCTAGCGCAAGACTTTCGACCAGCCGTTGATCGCTTGCAGCAACAACACCATACCGATCGCGGTCAAACCCAAATAGACGTAGGAAATAAATCTGCGCGCATCCATTCGACGATTCAGGACTCGGCCGAGAACGCTCGCCAGCAGAACACCAGGCAGCGAGAAGAGATAAAAATGGTTGACGGCGGGAGTCCACAGACCCGCCATGGCGTATCCCGCCATACCAGCCACGCTTGCGGGAAGAAAATAGGCTTGCAGCGTCGCGCGAAAGTACTCCGGCGTCCAGCGGCGAAGAGCGCCGTAAATCGCCAACGGCGGACCATTCATCCCGTAGGCCCCACCCAGCACCCCGGCGTTGAATCCGAAGAACCAGGCGAACCGGTCATCGGTCAATTCATGCTTCTGGCGGCCGAGCAGCGCCTGGACGGAGAAGCCGATGATGATCGCCGCGAGAATCGCCTTGACTGCGGATTCCGAAACAGTCCGCAGCAACAGCAGCCCTAGAGGGATGCCCATTAGCGTGAACAAGACGAGCCATCCCGCGCTACGGAAGTGCACCAGCCTCCAGTCCTGGATCAAGATTACAAATGCAATCGTGATCGAAACCAGCACAGCCAGCGGCGCCGCTTCTTTCACCGGCATAGTTAGCGCCAGCAAGGGGACTGCGATAAGGGCTTCGCCGAAACCGAATGCGGAACGAACCAAGGTCGCCACGAACAAGATGAGAGTTACCTGGAGGATGACCGGATCGACAGGCACGTTTCTATCCTAGAGAAGCGTTTGGGCTTCGTCCCAGATGCGTTTCACGAGCTCGCCCGCTGGGATCGGAGCGGCCATCGCGGCGGATTGGCCGGCCCAAACCTGCATCCGGTTGTAATCATTCGATTCCGCGCCAGCTTTCTTCATCGTGGCAGTCAGTCCGCGCTGCACTGGATACGGCGCGACTGCGGGCGCCGCCGGCGATGCCAATGCCTTGACATAGTTGGTAGCGATCGCACGACCTAATCGCCCGGTGAACGCGCGGGTCAGCGTCGTGCCTTCCGGTTCGAGATTCTCCAGAGCATTGGCCCATGCCGGATGGGTTTTCGCCTCAGGACATCGGAGAAATACGGTGCCCAACATGGCGGCGCTCGCGCCCAGCGTGAGCGCGGCAGCCACTCCCCGCCCATCCCCGATGCCCCCGGCGGCGATGATCGGCAGATCGATGTGATCGGCCAGTCGCGGGATTATCGCGAATAAGCCGACACCTTGGCGCTCGGCGGCTGCCGGGTCAAACGATCCTCGATGCCCGCCGGCTTCGTAACCCTGCGCGATGATCGCATCCGCGCCTGCGTCGCGCGCCGTTTTCGCTTCTGCCAGTGTTGTAGCCGTCGCGAACCACGCAATGTCGCGCGCCTTCATGCGACTCACGAACGCCGCGGGAAACACTCCCATGATGGAGGAAATCACGGTGGGCGCCGATTCGAGCAACGCTTCGCATTGGGCATCGAAATCTTGAAGAACGGCATCGCCGGCTGAGGGCGGCACAGGCGGTCCCCACGCTTCGAGAAACGTTCGCATGCGCTGCTCAGCGTCAGGATCTCTTTGCGGCTCAGGATTCGGAATCCATAGGTTCGCTTGAAGGGGTCCGGAACTGGCGGATCTAAATTCCGCAACCCAATCGCGGATACCCGCGGGCGAGGTCATGAGCGCACCCAGTGCGCCCATCCCGCCTGCGTTCGCAACCGCGATCGACAGACCGGCCGGACACGCACCCGCCATGGGGGCCAGCAGGATAGGAACCTTCAGGCCGTACTTTGTGCAGAACCCTGTAGCGGCCGGCCTTTGCATATTACGTTCACGCTGCGCCCAGGGCTCGCCCCACGATGACCTGGGCTTCCTGTTGGATCCGCTTCAAGTGATCCTCCCCCCTGAAGCTTTCCGCGTAGATTTTGTAAATGTCCTCGGTGCCTGACGGGCGCGCGGCGAACCAGCCGTCTTTGGCAACGACTTTGACGCCACCGATCGGGTTACCGTCGCCGGGAGCCGACGTCATCACGTTGATGACTGGCTCGCCTGCGAGTTCAGCGGACTTTATGCTGTCGGCCGATAACTTCGCTAAGATCGCCTTTTGTTCTCGATTGGCCGGGGCGTCCATGCGCTGGTATACGGGATTGCCGAAGCGCTCCGTCAGTTGGGCGTAGATCTCGCCTGGATCACGCTCCATCCGCGCGGTAATCTCCGCCGCGAGCAACCCGGCGATCAAACCGTCTTTGTCCGTGGTCCACACCGTTCCGTCGCGCCGCAGGAAAGATGATCCCGCACTTTCTTCGCCGACGAAGCCCAGGGAACCGTTCAGAAGTCCACCGACGAAGAACTTGAACCCCACGGGTACCTCAAAAAGTTTTCGCCTCAGATCCGCCGTGACTCGATCGATCATGCTGCTGCTCACGACAGTTTTGCCGACGGCCGCGGCAGTGCTCCAATTCGTCCGTTGAAAATAAAGATAGTGAACCGATACGGCCAGGTAGTGATTCGGCTGCATTAGGCCCGCCTTGGTGACGATTCCGTGCCGGTCGTGATCGGTATCGCAGGCGAACGCGATGTCGAACTTATCCTTCAGCCCGATTAACGCCTGCATCGCGTAAGACGAGGAAGGATCCATGCGGATCTTGCCATCCCAATCCAGCGTCATGAAGCGGAAGGTGGGATCGATCGCCTTGTTGACCACAGTAAGATTCAGCCGATAGCGGTCGGCGATGGCCTGCCAGTAATTCACTCCGGCGCCGCCAAGGGGATCGACGCCCAGATGCAAACCCGCCGCGCGAATCGTTTCGAAGTCCAGGACGTTCTCAAGGTCGCTGATGTATGCGCTTCTATAGCCGTGCCGATGCGTCGTGGACGCGTGCATCGCCTGGTTGAATGAAACTCTTCGAACCCCGCTCAAGCCGGATGCGAGAAGATCATTGGCCTGTTTCTGAATGCCGCCAGTGATGTCCGATCCCGCGGGGCCGCCGTTCGGCGGATTGTATTTAAAGCCACCGTCCTCAGGCGGATTGTGGGAAGGCGTGATCACGATTCCATCTGCCAGGCCTGTCTTACGATTTCGGTTGTAGGTCAGAATGGCGTGCGAGACGGCTGGTGTTGGCGTGGGATCGTCACCGGTCGAGACCATCGTCTCCACGCCATTGGCCGCTAGTACTTCCATCGCAGTGGCGAATGCAGGCTGTGAAAGCGCATGCGTATCGAAGCCGATGAATAAGGGCCCATCGATTCCCTGGGATTTTCGATGCGCGCAGATTGCCTGACTGATCGCGACGATATGCCACTCGTTGAAGGTTCGCTGAGTAGATGACCCGCGGTGCCCGGAGGTTCCAAATGCGACCAGTTGCTCCTTCACCGTCGGATCGGGTCGCTCAACATAATAGGCGGTGATCAGCCTGGGAATGTCGGCCAGCATGGAGGGGTCGGCAACCTTGCCCGCAAGGGGACTGATGCTCATTTTCCCGACGTCCGTTTCCCTTGCCACAGCCGAAATCCGCCGCGGAATGCGTTGGCGTTGGTTCCCAAGCGCGCTCCAGCGGGAAGTTCCTTAAGCAGCCTCGCATTTCCCCCGCCGATCACGACGTAGTCCGCTCCCAGCGCCGCCTTGAGCCGGGTGACGACGTCCGTCACGTGGCCTCGCCATTTTTTCTTTCCCAGGCGTTTCAGCCCTTGTAATCCGATGTAATCTTCGTAAGTGCGCCCTTTCTTGTAGGGAAGATGCGCGAGTTCCATCGGCTCCAGAACGCCGTCCGCGATCAGCGCCGACCCCAGCCCAGTACCCAATCCCAAAAAGAGCATGCGCCGCCCTTCATAGCTACCAATTGCCTGCATCGCCGCGTCGTTCACCAATTTCACCGGACGACCGAACGCCTTGTGAAAATCAAAACCGACCCATCCGCACGCCAGGTTGTGAGGATCGCTGACGGGCTTCCCGTTTAACACTGGTCCCGGATAGCCGATCGAGACTTTGGAATATTCCCATTCGGCGGTAGCCTTCCGCACTGCCGTGACCATTTTCCTGGGAGTCATCTCAGGCCCGGAGGGGATCTTCACAGGCGTCCGATGGCCACTGGCGAGTAGTTTTATATTGGTGCCACCGATATCGACGACCAGTATTTTCTGCTGGTTTGGCGTCATGGCTGCCCGGGCCCAGGCGTTACCGGAAGAATCTTCGCGCCCTCGCGAGCGGTCTCTCCAGGTGCGGCAAGAATTGTCGAACCCTCTTCCACACCTTGAAGAATTTCGACCCGGTCGCCGTAATCTCGCCCAATCGAAACCTTCTGAAGGTGCACGATGCCATCGTTCTTGACCATCGCTACTTGCGCGCCATCCGAACGGACCAGCAGGGCCTGCGCGGGAATCACAAGAGGAGGATTTTGAAGCGTGCTGCCCAAATCGACTTCGGCATACATGCCGGGGAATAGAGCGCCGTCGGTATTGGGAACGTCCACTTCCACCAACATGGTCCGGCTGGCTGGATCCAGCACGTTCGCAGTGCGCGCGACGGTTCCGTGAAATCGCCGGCCAGGGAAATTGGAGACGGTCAATTGGGCCGGCTGACCGAGATGCACGGAATTCGCGTTGGACTGCGGAACATTCACGTAGGAGCGAAGAGTCGCAGTTTGTGCGATTCGGTAGAGAAGCGTGGTGCCGGTGCTCACCAGCGTGCCGATATCCACATTGCGTACGGTAATCACGCCATCGAAGGGAGCTTTGACCACGCGGTAGCCTTGGACTTCCTGGAGTCGCGCGAGGTTGGCTTTACTAGCGGCGAGACTGCTCCGCTGGGCGGAAACTGCTTTTTCCAGGGCCTGTACATTGGCTCCCTGCGCCACCAGCTGCGCTTGATACTGGTCGTTTTCCTGCCGGGAAACCACCCCTTGGGCGACCAAGGTCTTCCATCGGTCGGCCGTTACGCGGGCGAGATCCCGGTTGGCTTTACCCTGCTCCAAAGCGGCCTGTGCCTGCTCGATCGACGCTTGCACCTGTTCGACCGCAGCCTCGGCCTGGCGGATCTGTTGATCCAATTCCGGCGCGTCGATTTCCGCCAGAGGCTGACCTGCATGCACCCGATCGCCGATGTCTACAAATCGGCTCTTGAGATAGCCATCGGCGCGCGCGAGAATCGGAGCTTCAGTAACCGCCTGAATGGTCGCCGGCAGTTTCATTTCGCTCTTACCTGGCGCGCGGCCCACTTGCATCACTTCCATGCGTGGGAGACCTTTGTCGTGTTCTTCGGCTGCCGCACGAACCAGAGCTTCGCGCCGCTGCAGCGGGATATATCCGCCGAGGAAAGCTCCGATCACGAGGATGACAAATCCCAGGAACAACGCGGTGATTGTCAGCCGCGAAGGCTTCCATTGATTGGTCGGAATTTGATGCGCGGCAAGGCCCGGTTGCCGTTCGCGAAGCTCGCGTTCCAGCTCCTCGATCCGTTTCTGCAGTTGCTGCTCGTTGGGTTCGCTCATCTCGAAATTACAGTCTCCAGTGCTTCGGTGAGCTCTTCCGCATCCAACTGCTGCTCCCGATCGACAGGAGGTTTGGTGCGCAGATACGAGTAGAAAATAGGGACCGCGAACAGCGTGGTCACAGTCGCGCCGATCAACCCCCCGATTACGGCTCGACCCAGCGGCGCATTTTGTTCTCCGCCTTCGCCCAGGGCCAGCGCCATGGGAAGCATGCCCAGGATCATGGCCGAAGCGGTCATCAGCACGGGCCGCAAGCGTGCGTAGCCCGCCGATAACATCGCGTCGCGGGCTCCAGGAACCGTGGCGCGTTCATCGTTCGCGAACGTGACCATCAAGATACTGTTAGCCGTGGCCACGCCGATGCACATCATGGATCCCATTAGCGACGGAACGCTCAGCGTGGTTCCGGTGACAAACAGCATCCACAGGATTCCTGCCATCGCGCCCGGCAGAGCCATAAGAATGATGAATGGATCCAGCCAGGACTGAAAGTTCACAGCGATGAGGAGATACACCAGCACAATCGCGAACGCCATACCCAGCCCGAGCCGGACGAACGACGTCTGCATGGTCTCGTATTCACCCCGCAAGCTAAGACTGGTCCCGCGCGGCAGATTCTTTTCTTCATCCTTCATGATTTTCTGCACTTCTTTGCCGATGCTGCCCAGATCGCGGCGATCGACATTGGCGTAGATATCGAAGACCGGCGCTACATTGTAGTGATTGATGATGACCGGACCATAGCCGCGCTGCACATCGACCAGGTTAGAGAGAAGCTGCGTACCGCTAGCGATCGCTCCCGGATTCCCGTAGGCCAGCGACGCGCCGCCCGGCGCGGCACTGATCGCAGAACCGCCCGTTGAGCTATTGACGCTGCTGGCAGGCGCGGTGATGGGAGTACGCAACAGCGCGTCCAACGAATCGATGCGATACTGCGACGTCTGCATGCCCACGTTGTAGCTAACTCCGTTCGCAGGATTCAGCCAGAAACTCGGGGCCACCTGATTGTTGCCGCTAAGCGAAATCAGCATGCTGCTGGTGACATCGCGCTGGGTCAGGCCGACTTGACCTGCTTTTATGCGATCCACGTTCAGGTTGAACTCAGGCTGGCTGACCACCTGGTGGATGTGAACATCGGCCGCACCGGGGATGCGCGCGATCCGGTCTCTGAACCTCTGCGCGATCTTGTAATTGTTTACGCTGTCGCGTCCCACCACCTGCAGGTCGATGGGCGCAGGCAGGCCGAAATTCAAAATCTGATTGGTGATGTTCGCGGGCTCGAAGAAGAACACCATGTCCGGGAATCGCTGGGTAAGGCGCTTGCGAAGCAGGATTTCGTAATCGCGCACGGGTCCGTGCTTCTCGCGGTTCAAGGAGATCAGGATCTCGCCGTCGGTAGCGGCGATGTTCGGGACGTCGCCCTGTGCGAGACTGCTCCAGGCGTTGGGAACTCCGATGTTATCTAAGAGCGTGTCGATTTCACCGGACGGGAGAGTATTTCGGATCTCCTGTTCTACATCGGCGAAACGAGCTTCGGTTTGTTCGATACGCGTGCCAGGGACGGCTCGCGCGTGCAGCCGCAATTGTCCCGCGTCCACGTCGGGGAAGAAATCCTGACCCACTAGTCCGACCAGCCACAGCGAACCGAATGAAAACACCAGGAAGGTCAGCAGCACCGGCGCGCGATGACGCAACGAAAAGTCCAGCAGACCCAGATAGCGGTACCGCAAGCGTTCGAACAGGTTGTTCACCCCGCGATGGAGGCTCCAGAAAATCCCTTTGCCGTCATGTCCGCCCGCCTGGTAGACCGATGCTTCACTGCGCAGCAGATGATGCACCATGGTCGGGACCAG
>Ga0105238_10008746_pt1 | contig 10130 bp, 6 predicted proteins | sample KBSC34metaG_FD_81526 | JGI IMG/M metagenome (GOLD analysis project Ga0105238, IMG submission 81526) | Corn rhizosphere microbial communities from Kellogg Biological Station, Michigan, USA - KBS C3-4 metaG | ecosystem: Host-associated > Plants > Roots > Rhizosphere > Soil | place: Michigan, USA...
AGGAAGACGTTCCAGGTGTAGTCGGAGCCGAGCTCCCGGGCCCGGTCGGCCGCGAGCCTCTCGGCCTCCGCCCGCGACGCGCACCGGTCGTCGAGGAGCTTGCCGTCGTCCAAGTCGTACTCGGACCACACCCTCACCCGCCACACCTGCGGAGACTCATGTCCAGGGGTCGGCATGGGGCCGAGATTGCCACAGCCGTCGCCCTCGAACAAGACGCCCCTGGGCGATGCGCGCGCTCAAAGCAGGGCGGTGCGCGCAGCCGTGAACAACGGCGCCAGCGGCGGCGACTCGCCGAGGGCCAGCTCGATGGCGCGGGCGGCCTGGTGGACCAGCATGCCCAGACCGTCGGCGTAGCGGGCCACCCGGCGGCGCACGGCCCGGGCCAGGGGGCTCGGCCCGCGGCCTCCATACGCCATCTCGAGCACGGCGGTGTCGCGCCCGACGGCGCGCAGCCCTTCGACGGTTGCCGCCTCCTCCCAGGCCGCGGCCGGGATCGACGAGACCAACACGCGCGCCCCCTCCAGCGCTTCCGCCAGGCCGCCGCCGCCCCACCCGACCGCGCGGGCCAACGCTCGCCGCGCCGGCGGAACCCGTTCGACCAACGCGGCGGCCGTCTCGGGCCGCCGCGCCACCACGCGAACGCGCGCGCCCGCGGCGGTCAGCGCCTCGAGCGCGCCCGCCGCCGCTCCGCCGGCGCCCACCAGCACGATGTCTTGCCCCCCCGCCTCGGCGCCCAGATCGGCGAGCGCGGCCAACAGGCCGTGTCCGTCGGTGTTGGCGGCGTGGATGGCGGTGGGCGCGTCGGGCTCGAATACCAGCGTGTTCGCCGCGCCGGCGTTGCGGGCCATGGCCGAGCGGGTGGTGGCCAGCGCCGCGGCCGCCGCCTTGTGCGGGATCGTGACGTTCAAATAGCGGTAACCGCGCGCCCCCAGATCGGCCACCAGCCCCGGGAAATCCGGGGCCGCGACCGAGATCGCCTCGTACTTGCCTTCCAGCCCCAGCGCCCGAAAGGCGGCGTTGTGGATGGCGGGGGATCGGCTCTTGCTCACGTCGCCGCCGAGGACGGCCGCTCGAATCACGGGGCGCGTCCTTTCGGAGCGCCGGTGACCTCGACGACGGTCGCGCGAATCTCTCCGGACTGCAGAGCGACCCGCACGGCCTCGCCCGGTCCCACCGCGCTCGCGTCGGTCAGGAGGTGGCCGTCGCTCTTGAACGTCAGGCTGTAGCCGCGATCGAGCACCCGCCGCGGGGACAGCGCGTCCAGCTTGTGCTGGATGGCGGTGAACGGCTCACGCCGGCGCGCGATCGCGCGGCGGGCGGCCGCCTGCAAGCGCTGGTTCAGCTCGCCGAGGGCGGCCCGCTGCGCGGCGATGCGACGGTGAGGATGCGCCCGCGACAGCGCGACCTCGATCGCCGCCAGCTCGCCGCGCAACCGCCCCAGCCGTCGGGAGGCCGCGCGGTGGGCGCGCGCCGCCAGATCGTCGACGCGCTGGCGCCGTTCGTCGACCAGCCGCCGCGGATCGCCGAGCCGCGCCCGCGCCCGCTCGACCAGCAACCGCCGCTGCCGCAGGTGCGCGGTGGTGCCGCGCGCGGCGCGCTGGCCGAGCTGCGCCAGCGCGACCCGCAGGTCCGCCATCACGGGCACCGCGATCTCGGCCGCGCCCGAGGGCGTCGGCGCGCGCACGTCGGCCACGAAGTCCGCGATCGTGAAGTCGCTCTCGTGCCCGACCGCCGAAATCACGGGGATGGGCGAGGCGACGATGGCGCGCGCCAGCGGCTCGTCGTTGAACGCCCACAGGTCCTCCATCGAGCCCCCGCCCCGCGCCAGGATGATGACGTCGACGTCCGCGACCCGCTGCAGCCGGCGGAGCGCGCCGAGGATGGCCAGGGCGGCGCCCGGCCCTTGCACGGGCGCCGGCGCCAGCAGGATGGGGACCGGGAATCGGCGATGCGCGATGCGGATGATGTCGCGGATCACCGCGCCCTGGGGCGAGGTCACGACGCCGATCCGGCGCGGCAGGAACGGCAAGCGTCGCTTGCGCTCCTGCGCGAACAGCCCCTCCGCCTGCAGCTTTTGCTTCAGCTGCTCGAACGCCACCGCCAGCGCGCCGGCCCCCGTGGGCTCGATCGCGATGACGGTCATCTGGAACCGGCCGCGGCCTTCGTAGATCGTGAGGCGCCCGCGCAGCCGCACCGCCATCCCGTCCTCGACCCGGAACTTCAGCCGCGAAGCCTCGCGCGAGTACATCACGCAGTCGAGCTGAGCCTCGCGATCTTTCAAACAAAAATACAGGTGTCCGGGTCCTGAGCGCTTGAACCCCGAGACCTCGCCCTCGACACGCACTTCGCCGAAGTAGTTTTCCAGGGTCAGCCGGGCGGCGCGCACCAGCTCGGACACGGCCAGCACGCGCGGCGCGGGCGGAGGGGCCTCCTCGACGGCCCGGGCGCTCGAGGAGCCGGGCTCGGGAAGAACCAGCGCGGCGGGCGCCGCCGGAACCAGCTCGCGGTCACCCGCCGCTGGCGGTCCTTCGAGCGTCAGGTCGAAGCCGAGCTGGCGCTGGGGCACCTCATCGACGTCGCCGCGTGTCCTGACCTTGGGCCCCATGGCGGGATATTAACGCTTCAACCCAGCAACGCATCCACGAACGCCGGCAGCGAAGGCACGCGACGGGTGTGGGCGAGATGAAGATCGAGAGGGTCGATCAGCACGCCGGTGATCGACGCTGCGCGGGCGCCCTCCATGTCGACGGCGGGAACGTCGCCGATCATGACCGCGGTCTGGGGGCTCTCGCCCAGGCGGTCGAGCGCGATGTGGAAGATGCGCGGATCGGGCTTGGCCACACCGACCACCCACGAATCGACGATCGTCTCCAGGTGCCGGCCGAGCCCGACCTCGTTCAACATCGTCTCGACGGTGCCCTCGCTGTTCGACACGACCGCGAGCCGCATGCCCGCGGCGCGCAACCGCCCGAGCGCCGTCTCGACGCCGGCCCCGACGCGGCACCAGACATTGCGCTCCAGGTGCCGCTGCCAGATGGTGGACGCGGCGGCGTCCAGCGTCGGCCCGGGCGCCTCGGCGCCCGCCAGGTCGAGCATGCGCCGGAAGAACGCCGCCCCGGCCGACGGCGGGCGCGTCGTCTGCTGGGCCGGCGTCGACGCCCACGGGTAGAGCGCCAGCTCGCGCCGCACGGGATCCTCGGCGCGCGCCAGCGCAGCGGCGTCGACGCGTACCCCGACCTCCGCGGCGTGGCGCGCGATGCGCTCGTGGTCCGGGAACGTGAGGGTGAACCCGGCGTCGAGCAGGACGGTTTTCGGTAGCGGTCGCAGCAAAGAAAATGTCTCCCGAGGTGGTGGGCGGCCGGTCGCGGCGTTTATAACCTGACCATCATGGTCAGGCTGAACCGGATCTACACGAAGGCGGGCGACGGAGGAGAGACACGACTGGTCGGCGGCCAGAAGGTGGCCAAGAACGCCCCGCGCATCGAGGCCTACGGGACCGTCGACGAGCTGATGAGCTGCATCGGCCTGGCCCGCACCGCCCTGGCCGCGCCGGACGCACCGGCGGGCGCCCGCGAGCTGGAGGCGATCTTACGTCGGATCCAGAACGAGCTTTTCAACGTGGGGAGCGAGCTGGCGACGCTGCCGGCCGATCTGCACCCGCGCCAGGCGCGCGTCGAGGCGCGGCACGTGGCCGCGCTCGAGCACGAAATCGACGGCTGGAACGACGAGCTACCCGAGCTGCGCAGCTTCATCCTGCCGGGCGGCGGCTGGGTCGCCTCGTACCTGCACCTCGCGCGCACCGTGTGCCGCCGAGCCGAGCGCCTGGTGGTCGGCCTGCCCTCAGCCGAGGGCGAGGCTCCGGCCAGCCAGGTTCTGCCTTACCTGAACCGTCTCTCCGACGCCCTCTTCGTCATGAGCCGCCATGCCAGCCGCCTCTACGGCGAGCCCGAGCCCCTCTGGGAGCCCGAGAGGACCTGATCGTGGCGACGGCCTCCGCGGCTCCCGCTCTCAAAACCGCGCCGCCGCGCCGACGTTGAAGTCCAGGTTGTAGGTGAACTTGGGCAGGCCGACCACGGTGGTCAGGTCGGCGAGCAAACCGAAGTTCTCGGTCAACGCCAGGAGCACGCCCGCGCCCGGCCCCACGAAGACCGGTCCGGCCAGCACCGTGTCGACGCAGGTCTCGGTCCCCGAGGTTCCGCATTTCTTCACCGAGGCGAACGTCACGTTGTGGCGCATGTAGCCGCCGCCGGCCGCCAGCGAGAAGTAGGGCCGAAACAGGTCCGCGCCGAAGAACCAGGACGCCCGCGCGAGGATCGCCACCGCCGAGCCGACGCTGCTGCAAAGGTGGTCGGCGCCGCACTGCTCGAACTGGGCGCGATCCATCTTCTGCTGGTCGGAGAGATACGTGTTGAGGTTCAGCGGCTTCGTGCCACCGAGGATCTGGTAGCGCAGCTGCAGCGACAGGCGAAACCCGGGCGCGATGAAGTACCCGACCTCGGGGCTGATCTGGGCGACGGAGGCCGACGCGAAGCCGGGGCTCACCTTCTGGCTGGGGTTGATCTCACCCACGCCGCTGACCAACCCGAAGCCGAACCCTCCCATCAGGCTGGCGAAGAAGCGAGGCCCGATCTCCTCCTCCTCGCAGTTGTCGCCCTGGCAATCGGGCTTCTTCCCCTGCGCGTCGCCGCCGGTCAGGAAGATGTTGTAGGGATGGTCCTCCGACCCGCTGGTCGCGATCGCGTCGGCGTTCTCATCGTCGGAGTCCGCCTCGATGTAATAGGCGATGGCGCTGCCCTCCGTGGCGCCGGCCGGGATCTCGGCGACGTACCGGTTGCCGGATTTGCGCATGGGGAGCTCTTCGAACTCCGCCGCGCCCTCCGGCTTGTACTCGAGCAGGACCTTGGTGTACCCGGTCACGTCATCCCCGATCGTCGCGACGATCGGGATCGCCTTGCCGCGGCGGCCGCGCGCGACGGGACGATGCTGGATTCCCTTGGCCTCGCTTCGGCCGCCCGACGCACCAGCGGGTGGGGGCGGCGTGCCTCCGCCCGCTGGCTCCCCCCCGCCACCTGGGCCCGGTCCCACCCCGGCCCCCGCCTCCCTGAACGCCTCGAGGATCTCGGGATTGGCCATCTGCTTCGTGACCTGGATGTCCGGCTGAATCTCCAGCGCGCGCTTGAACTGCTTGATGCCGAGATCCTGCTGTTTCGCCGCGATGAGGACGACGCCCATGTGGATGTGCGTGCGCGCGGCGATGGGGTGGGTGTCGAGCCCGCTGGCGGCGCACATGTCGAGCGCCTGCTTCAACAGCTTGCGCGCCTCTTCGAACTCCAGATCGTTGTAAGCGTCGACCGCCTTCTTGTTCAGCGCCGTGACCTTCTCGATGGCGGGGTTGCTGTCGTCCTGCGCGAACGCAACCGCCGGCGCCACAGCCAGCCCCACGCCCGACACAAGGAGCGCCGTGAGCAGGCACGGTGCGAGACCCAGCCTTCGAACCGTCATCGGACGGGGCACCCGAGCCGAGCGGCCGTCTCCGAAGTCCTCAACGAAAATGGGCCCCTTCGATGCGTCATCCGAGCGAACACCATGATCGCGACAGGTCTCCTCGCAGCAGCTGGGAATCTGCCAAACGGAGGTGGACGGTATCCCAGCCCTCCGCGGCGGTCAACGACGGCCGACACGGCGAACCAGGCGCACCTCGGGCTCCAGCTCGAAAACGGCTCCGGGCGTCCCGCTGACCTCCCAGAGCTCGAGGAGAGCTCAAGGCCCGGCCCGGGGACCCGATGGGGGGCTTGACAGAGGGCAAGAGGACAAACCGGCGCACCGGAAGAAAGGGCGTATCATTAAATGATCATGATGAAGTCACGCATGGCTCCCGTGGTCGTTCTGGCAGGTGCGTGCGTCGGGACGGCCTGGCTCTGGCACGGCCGTTCCACCCCCTCGAGTGCTTCCGACGACCGCAAGCTCGCTGAATCGGAAACGATATCGCCGGGAGAAGCAGCGATGGGCTCGACGGGACCCGATGGCCGGCCGTCGCTGCTGGTGGACTACCGGGACGACGTCACCGACGCCGATCTGGCCGCCACGCCCGAGGCTGAAGAGGCCATCAGCCGGTTTTCGACGAAGGATCGCCTGTACCGCGTCCACTTCCCGTCATTGCAGGCCGCGATGGCCGCCGCCGAACGGCTGGGCCGCGACTCGCGGGTCGAGTCGGTCGGGTGGGACGTCGAGGCTTCGATTCCGCCCGGCGAGGACGCGCAGGAGATCGCAGCGCCCCAGCACGATTCGATGCAGGAGGAGTGCGGCGCGGCGTCGGCCGCGGCGCCCGGTGAGGCCTCGCACAAGGGGTTTCCGAGCGATCCCTGCTACCGCTACCAGTGGCATCTGCGGCAGGTCGGTATTCCCACCGCGTGGAAGCTGGGCCAGGGGGACGGAGCCGTCGTGGCGGTCATCGACACCGGCGTGAGCCGGGTCCCCGATCTCGCCCAGGCCAAGTTCGTCCCCGGGTACAACTTCGTCGCCGACAACGACGACGCCCGTGACGACCACGGCCACGGCACCCACGTGGCGGGGACCATTGCCCAGGCCACCGACAACCGCCTGGGGGTCGGCGGCGTGGCGTTCAAGGCGACCATCATGCCGCTCAAGGTGCTGTCGGCGAGGGGCTCGGGCTCGATGGCGGGGATTGCGCAGGCCATCCGCTTCGCCGCCGACAACGGCGCCCAGGTCATCAACATGAGCCTCGGGGGTCCTTTCCCGGTGGGCGCCATCGGCAGCGCGGTCAAGTACGCACGCAGCAAGGGCGTCACTGTGCTGGCCGCTGCTGGCAACGACGGGCACGGCAAGGTCAGCTACCCGGCGAGATACCCGGGCGTCATCGCCGTCGCGGCCACGCAGTTCGACGGCAGCACGACGTTCTATTCCAACTGGGGTCCCCAGGTAGATCTGGCGGCGCCGGGCGGTAACACGCGCGTCGACCAGAACGGCGACGGTAAGCCCGACGGCGTCCTGCAGAACACGATCGTGCCGGGCAACATCTCGAAGACGGACTATCTGTGGTTCATGGGAACGTCGATGGCGACGCCGCACGCGGCAGGCGTGGCGGCCCTGATCGTCGGCGCGGGCGTGACGAAGCCCGACGCCGTCGAGGAGATTCTGCTCGAGACCGCGCGCCGGCCGCCGCCCCGCACCAGCGGGGCCCAGCTCGCCGCTGACCCCGAGCTCGGGGAGACCACCGGCGGAGCCCGGATCGACGATCACTATGGCGCGGGGATCATCGACGCGCAGGGCGCGCTGAAGAAGGTGCGCGGCAGCCGCGGCGTGGGCGAGCTGGGCCTGGCGCTGTCTCTCGCCTTCGCGGGCGTGTCCGCGTTTGCGCGGCGCGGCCGGGGGAGGGGCACCGGCCTGGGCGGCGGCTTCGCGGCGGCGCTCGTGCTCGGCTCGTCCGGTCTGTTCGTGCTCCCCTGGCTGGCGGGCGGAGCCGGCGGAGGAGCCTTCGGATCCGTCGTGGACGTGGCCTCGAACGGCGCGCTGGGCGCCGTCGACACGCTGCTGGGACCTTCGTGGCGGGGGACGGCGCTGGTCTGGAGCGCGCTCCTGCCGGTCGGGCTGGCGGCGGTGCTTTACGGCGTCCCCAAGCTGCGGGGCGCGCTGGCGGGTCTGGCGTTCGGGGTCGGCGGCGCGCTGCTGTTCGCGGCCATCGCGGGCGCCTTCGACGTCCGCTTCATGCCCGACCTGCTCGACCGCGCCTGGCTGGTCGTGAACGCCGCCGTATGCGCGGCGCTGGGTACGACCATCGTACGGCGCTAACGCGCCTATCGGCGCTGGCGGGGGGCCGCGGACGGCCCCCCACCTGCCCCCTCGGACAGTAAGCCGTCGACGCCGGCGCAGCAGAGCTGCGCCTCCCGGGTGATTGGACGCGCTCGCTACGCTCGCTCCGATGTTCGGGTCGCCTTTGAAACTTGTCTTATTCGTCTAGATTCCGATCGGGTAAGGCCCCTATTACGTCAGTTTTAGGGAGCCTTCAGGAAGCGCGCGAGGATGGTCTTCACGCCGGCTTGAGGGAAGCGAAGGGTGACCTTCAAGTCGGCGCCGACGCCTTGCCAACCGCGCACCTCGCCCACCCCGAACTGAGAGTGCGCGAGCTTCATCCCCACGACCAGGCCGGGTCCGCCGTCGTCCCCCCCGGCGCCCGCGTCGTAGTCGACCACCAGCTCCCCGCCCGCCGAGCGCGGGCGGCCGGGCGCCGCCGAGCCGCGTGATCCGGCGCCGGGGCGGGTCCCTCCGCGCTCGGGAGCCGGCAAGCCCGACGGGGCATAGCGCGGCCCGCGCGGCCCCGGACCGGACTCGTCGTCGCGGCTCCAGCGCCCGCCCCAGGGACCCTGCCCCTCCGTGCTGCCGTAGCCGTAGCCCGCGGGGCGCGCCATCACGATCGCGTCGATCGAGTCGGCCGGCAGCTCGGCCAAGAACCGGCTGGGGATGCCCGGCAACTCCTGCCCCGACAGCCGGCGCCGGCGGACGCGCGACAGGGCCAGCTGCTTGCGCGCGCGCGTGACCGCCACGTAGCAGAGGCGCCGCTCCTCCTCCACGGCCGAGTCGTCGTCGACGCTGCGCGCGTGCGGGAAGATGCGCTCCTCCATTCCCGTGATGATCACCGACGGGAACTCGAGCCCCTTGGCCGTGTGGACCGTCATCAGCGACACCGCGCCCTTTTCGGGATCGTAGCCGTCGACGTCGGAGGCCAGGGCGACCCGCTCCAGGAACCCCACCAGCGACGGCTCCTCGGCCTCCTTCTCGTACTCGCGCATCTGAGCGATGAGCTCGAGCAGGTTCTCGAGGCGCCCTTCGGACTCCATCGTCGACTCGGCCGCCAGGGCGTCGCGGTAGCCCGAGACCTCCATCACCCGCTCGGCCAGCGCCGCCGGGCCGAGCGGGTCGGCCTCGGCGCGCAGGCCGTTCATGAGCTCGAGGAACGCCGCCACCCGCTTGCGCGGCCCTGCCCCGATGAGCTCGGCGTTCTCCTCCGCGGCCAGCTCCAGCGCCGCGTGGAAGGAAATCCGGCGCTCGTTGGCCACAGCCGCGATCCGCTCGACGGTGGCGTCGCCGATCCCGCGCGCGGGCACGTTGATGATCCGCTGCATCGCCATGGCGTCGTCCGGGTTCACCACCGCCCGCAGGTAGGCGATCAAGGTCTTGATCTCGGCGCGATCGAAGAACCGCGTGCCGCCCACCACGATGTAGGGGATGTTGCGGGCGCGCAGGGCATCTTCCAGCACGCGCGACTGCGCGTTCGTGCGATAGAAGACCGCGAAGTCGCGCGGGCTCATGTCCTCCTGCAGGCCGGCCGCGATCCGGCCCGCCACGAAGTCGGCCTCGTCGCGCTCGGTCTCGCCCTCGAAGAGAGTGATCAGCTCGCCGTCGCCGGCGGTCGTGAACAGGTTCTTGGGGCGGCGCTCGGTGTTGCGCGCGATGATGGCGTTGGCGGCGCGCAGGATGTGGCCGGTCGAGCGGTAGTTCTGCTCGAGCTTGACCACCCGCGCGGCGGCGTGGTCGCCCTCGAAGTCCAGGATGTTGCGGATGTCGGCGCCCCGCCACCGATAGATCGACTGGTCCTCGTCGCCGACCACGGTGATGCTGCTCGTGCCGCGCGACAGGTGCCGCACCAGGCGGTACTGGACCGCGTTCGTGTCCTGGAACTCGTCGACCAGCACGTGATCGAACCGATGGCGCAGCTCCTCGCGCGCCGGCGTGTCCTCCTCGCACAGGCGGAGCGCGTCGATGAGCAGGTTGCCGAAGTCGGTGGCGTTGGCGGCCCGCAAGCGCTGCTCGTAGAGCGCGTAGGCCTTGCCGACCACGTCGTCGAAGTAGTCATGGCCGTGGAAGTCGTCGGGCCTGACACCCTGGTTCTTGGCGCGATCGATAGCCGACAGCACCTGCCGCACCGGGAACAGGCGCTCGGGGACGGCCAGGTCGACGAGGACGCGCGCGAGCAGGCGCTTCTGATCGTCGTCGTCGTAGACCACGAAGTCCTTCTTGACGCCGATGTGAGTCCCCCACTGGCGCAGGAGGCGCGCCGACAGCGCGTGGAAGGTGCCCAGCCACAGGCCGGCCGCGCTGACGCCCAGGCGCTC
>Ga0105238_10008747_pt1 | contig 10129 bp, 11 predicted proteins | sample KBSC34metaG_FD_81526 | JGI IMG/M metagenome (GOLD analysis project Ga0105238, IMG submission 81526) | Corn rhizosphere microbial communities from Kellogg Biological Station, Michigan, USA - KBS C3-4 metaG | ecosystem: Host-associated > Plants > Roots > Rhizosphere > Soil | place: Michigan, USA...
ACCGGGTTTCGAGCGCAGTGAATGCGCGATCAAGGTTCTCCCTGAGTTCGGGCAGAGTGAGCCCGTCATTCAGATAACGTTTGCACCAGAAAAGAAGTGCTGCGCAGGTTACAGAAACGTTTCCGCACACGACTTTGCGCCGTTTCCATACTGGTTGGTCCTTTCAGCGCAGGGGGAACAGAAGGAAAGCTGTGCGGCGGCGCAGGAGGCTGGAGCCTCTGACACTCCTCTTATGTAATCCGCATAACCAGCGAAAGTGCTTCGTGAGACGAAAGACTTGGCACTACCGTGGGCCAAGCTTCGCAGCTCATGCAAAAGCTCCTTCTCGCATCATCTAAAGCGTTCCAAAGATGCCTCGCTCACCTCGGGCGAAGTTCCAGATCAGCGGCCCCTTGCTTCGGTGAGAAGCTTCTGAATTCCCTGGCTACATTCGTCTCCGGAGGAGCATGTCCGCCTTCTGCATCCGCGTCATCCGGCCCGAATAGCTCCCGAAAATCGTCAACAAACGAAATCGCAACCACCACGGTCGAGCCAGCCATCCCCACAAAGAACAACCCGACGATCACATCGATGAATACTTTGCCAATCGCGTACATGTGCGCAGTATTCTGCGCAAACCGGTAGCGAGAGCTAAGGGCAACATAAAGGATTCGTAAGAGCGCCGCGCACCCGCACTGACCACCTGCCGAGCACGGCCGACAGAGGATTAGTATGGAAGAGTCCGGCCAGCGCAGGAATGCCTGGTTCAATCTCGTGAGGCGCTGCCGATGCACTTCGAGGCGCGCCTCTTCACATACCGGAGTTGTCAACAAATGGATGAACGCGATTTTTTCAACGAAACAACAGAAACACGAACCCACAACCTGACCTGCCCCAAGTGCGGGCAGCCCGGCGAATACAAGGTCACGTGGGTAGTTCGCCGCAAACGTCCCCAGCTTCCCCGTAACGCAGACGAGCGAGATCGCGCCAAATTCGCCAAGGCGCAGTCCTATATGGTGCGCCGGGACGACAAGCTCTCCTGCACGAATATTCGGTGCCGCAAACCATTCGAAATCACAAGCCTCCAGACCCTTGCCTTTCTCAGCGAGTAAATCTGCGGATGTGCACGAGCTTTATAGCCGGTGCGCCGCAGGGCTCGATTTGCCGCCCCATTACACCCGATTTTCACCTCACGGCAATTCGCTGCCCGAACCGCCCTCATCGCGGCACAAGGCTGGAACCCAACCGCCCTCATGTGATTGAATCGAAACAGTGAGCAAGCCCGCGGTCATCGGCCGGTGCGGCGTGCCCAGGAGACAGACTCTGATGGCCAATCACCTTCTTCCCCCGGAAGAGCGCAACCTCACCCCCGACCAGGTCGAGTTGCTCGACAAGCGGCGCGAGTGGGGACACACCCTCCTTGTCATAGCCTGCCAGTTTGCGGTGATCGCTACGGTTCTTCTTCTCTGGGTGGGTCAGGATCTCACCTACTCGCCCGGCTGGGTCCATCCCATGGCGTACTACTTCATCATCGCGGTCGGCCTCGTGGCCGTCCTCGGCTTGACAGGGCTCATCCTCCGCTCCGGTACGCCGCGCATCGACTAAACTCACGCTCCGCAGCCCTTTGTCTTTATCAGGAGCCGGCCTAGTGGCCGGCTCTACTCGTCACTGCACCTGCAAAGCCGCGCAAAACGGTATAGCCTGAAGGTGTGCCGATGGCTGTCACTTCCCCAACTGTCGCCGATGAACAAAGCCGGGCTTTCCCGGTCCGCGAGGTGGCTTCGCCCCGACTGAGGGACAGTCACGGCCGCATCATCCACGATCTCCGCGTCTCCGTCACTGATCGCTGCAACTACAAGTGCGTCTACTGCCGCACGGGCGAATACGGCGCACAGTACCCCGAGCTCGGCATCGACGAATACCTCCGCCTCATTAAGCTCTTCGTCACCCTCGGCATTGAGAAGGTACGGCTAACCGGCGGGGAACCCCTCCTCCGCAACGGCCTCATCGAACTCATCCAGGAACTCGCGCGGCTCCGCACCATCTCCGGCGAGCCGCTTGATATCGCGCTCACCACCAACGGCCACCTGCTCGACAAAATGGCCGCGCCGCTCAAAGCCGCCGGGCTCAACCGAGTCACCGTCAGCATGGACGCGGTTGATGCCCCCACCTTCGAACGCATCACCCGTGTGCCCGGCAGCTTCAACAAGGTACTCGCCGGGATCCGTGCGGCCAAAGCCGCCGGACTGGCTCCCGTCAAAATCAACTGCGTCCTTCTCCGCGGATTCAACGACGGCGAAGTCGAGGGGTTCGCACGTTTTGCGCGTGAGGAAGACGTCATCGTCCGCTTCATCGAGTTCATGCCGCTCGAGGAAGGCCGCCTCTGGTCGCCCGAGATCGTTGTCACTCTCAAAGAGATCACTGAGCGCATCTCGCGCGAGTTGCCGCTCGTCCCTGTCGCTCCCCGGGAGCCCAGCGAAACCGCCCGCCGCTACACCTTCTCTGACGGCGTAGGCGAAATCGGCATCATCGCCCCCGTCAGCCAGGCCTTCTGCGGAGCATGCAGCCGCATTCGCCTCACCTCCGACGGCAAGATCCGCACCTGCCTCTTCTCCCAGGTCGAACACGATCTCTACGGCCGCATGCGCGCCGGCCAATCCGATGCCGAGCTCTCCGACTACATCGTCCGCACCGTCGACATGAAAGAGGCTCGCCACCACATCGGTGAGCCGGACTTCCTCAAGCCCTCCAGATCCATGGTCCACATCGGCGGCTGATTCTTTCCTCCGACTATTACTATCCTTGGGACTCGCGTTTATCCCGTTCCTCAGATCTTTAGTCCTATACTCTTCTCACTGCTCCCTGATCTTTCATCCCTGATCCCTGCCCCGTGCCCCTGGCAAATGACTTTAGTACATGCCTGCATGGACGAAAGATATCCCACGTTCGTAATTTGAGCGCTCGCGTGTGCCAAAATTGCTCAGCAGACAAAATCCCCATTCGTACTTACATGACCCAGTCAACTGAGAATCGCATCCCCCTCGATGACCTGATGATCTTTCATCAGCTTGCGCGATCGCTCAACTCCAGCCTCGATCTCGATACCATCCTCCGCACCATCCTCGAGCAGATGGAACGCCTCATCGCCGCCGACATGTGGACCCTGCTGATGATGGACGAATCGCGCACTGAGCTCTACTACGCAATCGCCGCCGGCAACGGTGAAAATGAACTCCGCGATCTCCGCGTCCGCATCGGCGAAGGCGTTGCCGGGTGGGTCGCCGAACACGCCGAAACCCTCATTGTCCCCGAATCCGAAGACGATCCCCGCCTCCATCACACGCTCGCCGCCGACAGCTCTGCCGTTCGCTCCGTCATTGCCATGCCCCTCCGCGGTCGCAAAGGCGTGCAGGGCGTGATCGAAATCCTCAATCCCCGCGCCAGCCAGCTGAGCGATTACACCATCGCCTTCCTCCACATCCTCTGCGATCACGCCGCCATCGCCATCGAAAACGCACACGATGTTGCGCGCATCCAGCAGCTCACCATCACCGACGACACCACCGGTCTCTACAACGTCCGCCACCTCTACAAAGTTGTGGAACAGGAAATCGAGCGCAGCCACCGTCAGGGCAAACCCGTGAGTCTCGCCTTCATTGACCTCGATCGGTTCAAGCTGGTGAACGACGTCCACGGCCATCTCGTTGGCAGCGAACTCCTCGGCCGCGTCGGCGCGCGCCTCAAAGAACTCGCCCGTCCCAAAGACATGTGCTTCCGCTACGGAGGCGATGAGTTCGTCGTCATGATGCCCGAAACTCCCGCGGGGGAAGCCCTGAATGCAGCGACCGCACTCCACCAGGACCTCATCCACTCGCGCTTCCTCATGAGCAGCGGTCTCGAGCTCACCGCCAGCGCCAGCGTAGGCCTCGCCACCTGCCCGCCTGAAAACGCCGTCCACGCCATCATCGGCACCGCCGACTCCCGCATGTACGCCGTAAAAAGCAACGGCCGCGGCAAAGTCCGCGGCGCATAAATCTGACAACGGTTCCAACCACCGTCATCTTGAGCAACAAACAACCCTGATCCCTGGCTTATTACTCCCTTCTCCCTACTCCCTATTCCCTATTCCCTCTTCCCTGCCTTTCCCCCATCTCCTCGATCTGCCTCCGCCAATCCAGCGAGTCCACAAACGCCCGCGACTCCCGCCAGTTCGGCTCCACAATCACGTGCAGTTCCAGAAACACTCGCGTCCCCAGCAGCGACTCAATCTGCTTCCGCGCGCCCGTCCCGATCTCCTTCAGCTTCGAGCCGCCCTTCCCAATCAGAATCGCCTTCTGCCCCTCCCGCTCGCAGTAAATCGCAGCGGCAATCCGCGTGAGCGGTAACTTGGCGCCAGGCTTCTTGCGAGACGGCTCCGCCGGCGGCTCCTCAAATCTCTCGATCACCACCGCCGAAGAGTAAGGTACTTCCTCCCCCGTCTCCACCAGGATCCGCTCCCTGATCAGCTCCGCCACCATAAATCGCTCTGGCTGGTCCGTGTACTGGTCCTTCGGGTAAAACCGTTCCCCCACCGGCAGCGCATTCACAATTTTCCGAACCAGAATCTCCAGCCCGTCTTTCTTCCGCGCGCTCACCGGAATCACTTCCGCAAAGCTGTACTGCTTCATCATCATTTCGATCAGCGGCAGCAGCACGTCTTTCGCAACAAGATCGATCTTCGTCAGCACCAGGAACACCGGACAATCCAGCCCCTTGATCAGCGAAAACAGAAACTCATCCTCACTCGCCCAGTTCGACGACCTGTGTTGATGCGCCTGCGCCGGCTCGCCCGCAGCCTCAAGCTGCACACGTCTGCTCGCGTCCATCAAGACCAGCACCACGTCTCGCGTCTCCAGCGCCTCGTGCACCTCCTGCAGCATCCGCCTGTCCAGTTGCGACGCGGGCTTATGCACCCCCGGCGTATCCACAAACACAATCTGCGCCGCCGGATGTGCCTTCTTCTTCGCGGGCACCTCCAACACACCCATGATCCGGTTGCGCGTCGTCTGCGGCTTCGCGGTGACAATCGCCACCTTCTCGCCCGTCAGCGCATTCAGCAGCGTGCTCTTCCCCGCATTCGGCCGCCCCAATATCGCCACAAATCCAGACTTCAAATCAACACACTCCTAACCAACCCAGTCCCTATGTCCCGAGTCCCTATGTCCCTATGTCCCTAGCTTCTTACTCCCTATTCCCTATTCCCTACTCCCTGCCTTTCTCACGGCAACGCCGTAGCCTCTTCCTGCGCTGGCGGATAAATTCTCAACCGGTCCACCCGCCGATCCGTCGACGCCACCACCTGGATCCGCAATCCGCTGTGCTCCAGCAGCACCACCTCGCCCGGCAGCGGAATGCGGCCCTCAACCTCGCTCACCAGCCCGCCAACCGTGGTCGCCTCAAACTCGTCGCCCATGTCGACCGAATCGCCAAAAAGCCGCGACAGCTCACTCACTGGATAATCCCCCGGCACCACCCAAACTCCGCCGGGCTCGCGCTGCGGATCGCCAACATGCCCATCCATCTCGTGCTCGTCCCGGATGTCGCCGACAATTTCTTCGAGCAGGTCCTCAATCGTCACCAGACCCGCCACCCCACCGTACTCGTCGATCACAATCCGCATGTGCTGCTTCTCGCGTTGCATCTCGCGCAGCAACTCGTATCCGCGCTTCGTCTCCGGTACAAAAACCGCAGGCTGTTGAATGCTCGCCACTGTCCGGCTCGCCGCTTCCTCATCGCTGATCTGCAGCAGATCGTGCGCAAACGCAATCCCAGTAATCGAGTCCAGCGTTCGCTCGTACACCGGCACACGCGAGTAATTGTGCTCCTTCAGAATCTCCAGAAACTGCTCCAGTGTGATCGACTGCGGCACTGCAAAAATTTGCGGCCGCGGCGTCATCACCTCGCGCACCAGCTTGTCGCCAAACTCCACTGCCGACCGCACCAGGTCCCGGTCGCTCTCCTCGAGAATTCCCTCCTCCTCGCCCGCCTCCAGCAGCGACTCCACGTCCGGCGCCGTCTCCTCATCCGCCGCCGCCGGTTTCTCCGCCAGCGAAGCAAGCGAAAAGAAGAATCGGATCACCGCCGTAATTGGTGTCATCATCCACAGCAGCAGCCGGATCGGCCACACCAGCCGCGCCGCCCATCTCCCCTTCGTATGCGTGAACAGCAGGTTCGGCAATATCTGGTTGCAGAACAACAGCACCAGCAACACCACCAGGATCGCCTGCGTAATCTCCGCGAAATTCGGCCGCCCTGTATGCGGAGCCCGATCGAACAGCACCGCTCCAACCGCCAGCGCAATCGTTCCCAGCGTCAACTGCTGCAGCACCGCCGCGCACAGCGCCGCATGTTCCCGCGTCAATCCGATGAGAGGCTCAACCTTCTCCTCCCACTCATCGAGATTGTCCTGCACCTCGCGCGGAAGAATCTTCCCAAACTCCGAGTACACCCGGCTGATATACGCCGCAAACGTATCGATCGCCGCGACCAGCACTAGCAGCACAATCGTAGTCCAGCTCATGCCCGCCACCCGATGCCGCGTTTGCGAAGAAGTGGGGTGCCCCATCCATTCCGCAGCTCCACCGCGGAATGGGTGGGAAACAACAAACTTCCCCCCAACTCGGTTCTAGGAATTCCAACGAGCCTCATGCGCGCACACTCCGTTCGATCAGCCCATGCGGCAACCCCAGCTTCGCCCTGAGTCTCTCCTCGCGTCGCGCCATATCCCCGTCATCCGTCTCGTGATCATACCCGCCCAGATGCAGCAATCCATGCAGCATCAGCACCTTGATCTCCACCGCGAGCGCATGCCCCATTGCGACCGCCTGCTTCCGAGCCGTATCCACACTGATCGCGATATCCCCCACGATCACGGGTGCCGCATATCCTGTCCTCAGCTTTCTGAGTGCCCCAGGTCTCTTTTTTGAGGCCTGGGTCGGCATCGCCGACGGAAACGACAACACATCCATAGCCTTGCTATTCCCGCGAAATTGCCGGTTCAGCCGCCGAATCGCACTGTCAGTCGTCAGCAGAACCGTAACCTGTCCCCGCAGCCTCAACGCAGACTGCGCCTCATGCAAAAACCGCGCCAGCGTTCGCGCAGACGGAACTCGATTGTCGCGGGAATGAGCCCTCGGGGTAAGGGCCGCTGACCTCTTAAGCGATCGGTCAGACTCCAGGTCTGGGTCAAGAACAATCATCGTACGCGGGGCTATCACGCAGATCGCCCCCGTACCTTTCATTCTAAAGGGACTGCCTCAGGCCCCCATCAATCCCGCCACATACGCGTAATCCAGCTTCGCCGCCTCCATCGCCGTCTTCCCCTTGAACGGCGGATCGTGATCCACGATAAAGTACTCAACCCCGGCCTTCTTCGCCGCCTCATAAGCCGCCTTCAGCGGAGCCACGCCCGTCCCCAGGTCCACAATATGTCCTCCGGCCGCAGGCCCGAGCTCGTTGATAGGCGGAGTCACCGTGCTGAAATCCTTGAAGTGAATCAGCTTCACCCGATCCGCATTCGCCGCAATCAGCTTCGCCGGATCGCCTCCGCCCGCCGCCACCCACCCAGCATCCACCTCCAGCTTCACCAGCGCCGGATCCGTCTCCTTCAGCAGAATGTCGTACCCCGTCTGCTCGCCCTCAAACTTCCTGAACTCCACATTGTGATTGTGGTACGCAAACTGGAGCCCATGCTTTTTCGCGCTCTCCCCAATCTGGTTTGCTGTTGCAGCCATTCCCTTGAAGTCGTCCGCCGTCAGATGATTCATCTTCTGCATGATTCCGCCGACGTCGCCACTTTTCGCCGGCCCTGACGGCAGCACGGAGCTCACCGCATACCTCACACCCAGTGCGCTGGCATCATCCAGCACCTTCTCCGTCGGCATAAACCCAAATCCGAAATGCCCCGACGGACACCCCAACCCCGCATCCGCCAGCATCTTCTTGAACTCGGGAATATTGCTGATCGCCATCGCGAACGCCTCGACGTACCCATACCCAATCCCCGCCAGTTGCTTCAGAGTCCCCGCCGGATCCTTCTTGAACTCCGCCGCCACCATGTACATCTGCACACCCGGCTTCGACTCCGCATCCGCGCCAAACAGACGGCTCACACCAGCCACCTGCGCACCAGCCACCACAGCAGCAGAACGAATCAGCAAACTCCGTCGACTAAGGGAAGATGTCATTTAAGCTCCTCTGCGACCCGCGCAGCCTCTTTGATTCGCGAGTATACAGGACACAAAAAGGACAGCAACACTGCCCCCGATCATTGGAACAGCTGGGTTGGAAACCCTCCAATTACTTCGCGCTCCTACTAAGCTTCTCGTTTCCACCCTCAGCCCTCGGGCTCGCATCTGAAAATTGCGTGGATACACTCGATCAGCTACTAGGACGCACCCTCATCATCGTGGCCCATCCCGATGATGAAGCAGTTGCCTGTGCCGCGCTCATGCAGCGCATGCGCGAACCATACGTCCTGTTCTGCACGGACGGCGGTCCTCTGGACGTATATTTCTGGGGACGCTACGGCTCCCGCCAGGCATATAGCCTCATGCGTAAGGAAGAAGCGAGAGTGGCGCTCAGTCACGTGCCCGTGAACGATCTGGAATTTCTGAAAACTCGGGATAACGAACACATCATCGATCAGCAACTCTTCCAGCACTTGCCCGAAGTGACCGAAGCAGTCTCCGACGTCGTCCAGAGGGTACAACCGCAAGCATTGCTGACCTTGGCGTACGAAGGAGGACATCCGGACCACGATAGCTGCAACTTCATCACATCGATCATCGCGCGGCAGCGCTCGCTACCCGCCTGGGAGATGCCCATCGAACCCTTGTTCAAAAAAGTGGAACGCAACTTCCAGAAGCTCCGGTCGGCGCCGCAACCGGCCATCCAGTTGCACCCCACCGCCGACGAGATCGCGCGCAAGCATCAGGTGCTGGAGGCTTACGCCTCGCAAGGAGATCTCGCTTATCTCGATTCCGTCTTGGAGACCTTCCGTCCCCTGCCTGCGTACGACTACACCCGCCCGCCGCACGACGGCGTGCTCAACTACGAATCCTGGCAGTGGTCCATGACAGGCCAGCAAGTCTCCGCGGCATTCGAAGCTTATCTCGCTTCCAATGCTTGAGATCAGAGCTTCTTACTGCGGTTTACCCTGAACCGCAGCCGGATGCGATCCCTGCTCCGCCGAAGCATTCTCGATCGCCTCGCCCATGCTAAGCGGCAACTCCTGCTGCTGCGGCTTGCCCGCCTCGTACGCGCGCACAATCCTCTGCACCAGCGCATGCCGCACAACATCCCCATCTGCAAAGTGGCAGAACGAAATCCCCTCCACTCCATCCAGCACGTTGATCGCGTCCAGCAATCCCGACTTCCGCGGATTCGGCAAATCGATCTGCGTAATGTCGCCCGTGATCACGGCCTTTGAGTTGTTCCCCATGCGCGTCAGAAACATCTTCATCTGTTCGACAGTCGTGTTCTGCGCTTCGTCCATGATGATGAACGCATCATTCAGCGTACGCCCGCGCATAAAGGCCAGCGGTGCCACTTCAATGATGTTTTTCTCCAGCATCTTGTCGACCTTCTCCGGATCGAGCAGGTCATACAGCGCGTCATACAACGGCCGAAGATACGGGTCCACCTTCTCCTGCAGCGTGCCCGGCAAAAAGCCCAGCCGTTCGCCGGCTTCTACCGCCGGACGCACCAGCACAATGCGGCTCACCTTCTTCGCATTCATCGCCGCCACAGCCATGGCCACTGCCAGGTACGTCTTGCCGGTACCCGCCGGACCCACGCCGAACACCATATCGTTCTGTTCGATAGCTTCAATGTACTTTCGCTGGTTCAGCGATCGCGGCTGCACCGTGCGCTTGATCCCGTTCGATCGAGCCTTGCCCGCATCCGCGAGCGAGCGCAGCGTCACCGCCGGATCTGCAACCACCAGTCGCAGCATCCCGTTCAATTCGCCGTTATGAGGATTGATCCCCTGGCGCCGCAGTGCCTCGAAGTCCTGAAATATTCGCTGGACCCTGGCGACCGCTTCGTCCGGCCCTTCCACGTGCACGGCGTCAGACCTTAAATCGATTCTGACTCCGAGTGAATCCTCCAT
>Ga0105238_10008748_pt1 | contig 10129 bp, 9 predicted proteins | sample KBSC34metaG_FD_81526 | JGI IMG/M metagenome (GOLD analysis project Ga0105238, IMG submission 81526) | Corn rhizosphere microbial communities from Kellogg Biological Station, Michigan, USA - KBS C3-4 metaG | ecosystem: Host-associated > Plants > Roots > Rhizosphere > Soil | place: Michigan, USA...
CATCTGCAACGTCTGCAGCACCGACTCCAGGTATTCGCCGCGCGCAATGTGCTCCAGATTCGGCGGGAAGTAGCGGCTCGCGAGCGTTTCGACGATGCGGCCGAGAATGCCCGGCAGTCGCTCGAGGTCGATGTTGAGCCGGTCGATGGACCACGCGACAAGTGCCAGCAGGCAAAGCAGCGCTGCGAAGCGCCAGATGCTGCTGCGGGACGCGTCGCGCGCGCCGGAAGACGCCACGCCCGCCGTAGCGTCGTGGACCGCGGCCCGATACTCCGCGCTTTCGCCCCCCGCCTCGACACCCGCATGCGTGCCGTGTCGCGGGGTCGGCGCGGTATTGGCGTCGCGCGCGGAAAGGTCGTGAGCAAGCGAGCGCAGCGCGATGTCGCCGGACGGGCCGGCCGCGAGCCGGGCGCCGCCGCGCCCTTGCGAGCCGGCACGTGCATCGGCTTGCGCCGAATCAAATGACGGCTTTGCGCGCATAGTGCGACACCAGTTCGCCGAAGATGATCAGCAGCAGCACGGCGATGAGCACGGTGGTGATGCCGCCGTAGTTGAATTGCGCCATCTGGCGGAATAGCACCAGCCCGAGGCCGCCGGCGCCGACGAGGCCCATGATGGTCGAGCGGCGGATGTTGATGTCCCACTCGAAGATGACGGTGCCGAGAATGACCGGGATCACCTGCGGCACGATGCCGTACATGAGGACCTGGAAACGGTTGCCGCCCACCGCGCGGATTGCCTCGATGGGACCGGGCTGCACGTCCTCGATCGCCTCGGCGATCACCTTCGAGATGAATCCGATCGATCGCACGGCCATGGCGAGCACGCCGGCGAGCGCGCCCAGACCGACCGCCGACACGAAGATGAGGCCCCAGACGATCTCGTGCACCGATCGCGACAGCGTCATCAGCGAACGGCCGATGACATAGGTGAAACGCCCAAGCGGACTGATGTTCGCGGCTCCCAGCCAGGCCACGAAGAGGGCCATGAACAGCCCCAACAGGCTCGCGAGCGTCGCCATCAGCGCCGTGTCGATCGTCGGGCCCACGAGGTCGGGCAGCAGGGAGAAGTCGAGCTCGGCGAAGCCGCGCAGCGTGCGCGCCAGTGAGGCAGCGCTGATGCGCCCCCACTCGGTATCGACGAAGACGGCATACAGGGTCCAGAGCAGGCCCAGCGCGAGGAGGATCCAGACGGCCGATTCCTTGCGCGTCCTGCGCGCACGCATGCGCGCGAGCTCCTCGATGCGCAGGTCCAGAGTGCCGGCGCTCACAGCGGGCCTCCTTGCACCGTCGAGTCGATGAAACCGCGCATCGTCGGCCCGCGGTCTGCTCGCGTGGCGTCGGCCCTGCGGGTCTCGGCTGCGCCCGCCGCGCTCACAGTACCTCCAGCGCGTAGATGGTGTGCATGGCGCGTTCGTCGAGCTCGGCGGGGGAGCCCTCGAACTTCTTGGCGCCTTCCTGCAGCCCGATGATGTGCGAGCAGAACTCGGTGGCGAGCTTCACGTCGTGGATGTTGCACAGGACCGGGATGCGCCGCTCGCGCGCGATCTCGCGGATGAGCCCCATCACTTCGCGCGCGATCTTGGGGTCCAGGCTCGACGTCGGCTCGTCGACCAGCAGCAGGCGCGGGTCCTGCATGAGCGCGCGGGCGATGCCTACGCGCTGGCGCTGGCCGCCGGAAAGGCGGTCGGCGCGTTTGTGCACGTGGTCCTTGAGACCTACACGGTCGAGCAGCTCGAAGGCCTTGGCAACGTCGGCGCGCGGAAAGCGGCGAAACAGGCTGCGCAACGTTCCGGTGTAGCCGAGCCGACCCGTCAGCACGTTGTCGATCACCGACAACCGCTCGATCAGGTTGAACTCCTGGAAGATCATCCCGATGTGCCGGCGCGCCTCGCGCAGCTGCTTCTGCCCCAACGCGACGAGATTGCGGCCGTCCAGCAGGATCTGTCCGGCGGACGGCTCGACCAGCCGGTTGACGCAGCGGATGAGCGTCGACTTGCCGGCGCCGCTCGGCCCGATGATGGCGAAGAAGTCGTCGGCCGCGACGCGAAAGCTCACGCCCTTGAGGATCTCGCGTCCCGCGTATCCGGCGCGCAGGTCGCGCACTTCCAATGCAAAGCTCATGCGGAATGCTCTTCGGTATGGGGCATCGGCCGTGCGGGCGACCGGCGCCCGCACGGAACGCGGGGCGGCTGGCTATTGCGGATTGGCCGCTTCGCGGATGATGTCGTAATCCTTGTCGGTCATCTTGACGAACTTCTCGGACTCGACGTTCTCGAGATACTTCTTCCCCTCCGGCGTCTGGTCGAGCGTCAGGAACGTCTGCGCGATCTTCTCCTTCAGGGGCGCGCACAGCGAGCCGCGATAGACGAATGGGTCCTGCGGAATGAGCGGCGAGCTCCAGAGGTAGTTGAAGTCCTCGACCTTCGCCTTGCCCTGGTCGACGGTGTTCATGAAGCGGTGCGTGGCGACGAATGCGGCATCGGCCTTGCCATCGAGCACCGCGAGGGTCGAAAGATCGTGGCCGCCCGAGAAGGCGACGCGGCTGAAGTACTCCTTCAACGGCGCCTTGATGGTTTTCTTGGCGAAGAGCGCTTCCGGAATCAGCGCGCCCGACGTGCTCGCCGGATCGACCAGCAGCAGGACGCTGCCCTTGAGTGACTCGATGCTGCTGAACTTGGAGCCCTTCTTGGTGATCAGCACCGACTTGTAGCCCGGGCCGGCTTCCTGCACGCCGTGCTTCGTCTTGTAGTACGTCGCGAAGACCTCGATGGTCGGGTCCTTTTTGTGCGCGATCACGTACGACTCGGGCCCCAGCACGGCCACGTCGACCCACTTGCCGAGCAGGGCCTCGACCACCGACGAATACGCCGTGGGCATGTAGAACTCGATCTTCTTGCCGGTGTTCTTGGACAGCAGGTCGATCACGGGCTTGTAGAGCGACAGCTCCTTCACCGTGTCCTGCGTGGGAATGATCGAGAACTTGAGAACCTTCGGGTCCTCGCAGCTCTGCGCCGATGCCTGCCAGGGCGTGAGGGCGGCAAGGGTCGCGAATGCGGCGCTGAGCAGCGCGGCGCCCAGCGCGCGGCGTCGCGAGCGTGGCCCGGATTGGATGTTGCGAACTGGCATGAACGATCTCCTCGCAGTTGTGTTTGAGCCACTGCGCCGTCTGGTGCGCGGCGCTTGCATGGCGGATTCGCTATCGAACGGCGGCTTCGCCCTCAGCGGGTGCGGTTGCCGCGTCTCACGGCGATCGACGTTACCTGGCCGGGCTCACCGTAGGTGCGGTGCATGCGCTCGCGGCTCGCCATCACGTGGTCGTGGAGCGCGCGGCCGGCGGAGCCGGGCTGGCCCGCCGCGATGCGCTCGACGATGTCGCGGTGCTCGCGCGACGACACCGGCAGGGTGCCGCCCTGCGCCAGCGTCGTGCGGCGGAAGAGATGCAACTCGTTGACCAGTCGGCGGTACACGTGGAGCAACTTCGCGTTGCCGGTCAGCTCCACCATGCGATCGTGGAAATCGAGGTTGGCGGCGACGTAGCCGTCGACGTCGTTGCGTGCACTGGCCTTTTCCATGCGCTCGACGATCTGCTTCAGCTCGCGAACCTCCGCAGCGGTCGCCTTCTCGGCGAGACGCCGGCCGACGAACTCGTCGAGCACCGCGCGCAGCTCGTAGATCTGGTCGGCTTCCTCGATGCTGATCTGGCGCACGAAGACGCCGCGGTTCTTCTCGATGCGCACCAGGCCGGAGCTCTCGAGCGCGCGAAAGGCCTCGCGCACGGGCCCGCGTGACACGCCGAGCTGCTCGGCGATGCTGGCCTCGGTGAGCTTGGCACCGGCGGCGAGATCGCCGGCCAGGATCATGCGCTCGATCTCGCGCTGGACGAGCGTCGCGAGCGAGCTGGACTGAAGCAGCCGGATGCTCGGCCCGTGGTCGTTGGCACCCTCGGGCGGTGAATGAGCGGGGTCCGGCATGCGGGGCATCGTAGATGGCCTGTTCCAGATTGTCAACAATCTGCTATTGCGGACGAGCGACAAAGCCGCGTAGGATTCCGACGAGCGCGATGCACGCCGGCGCGCGACTTTTTTCTTGCCTGCAACCAAAAGGGGGAATGGCAATGAGACGTCTATCGATGTTGCTCTCCGCCGCCGCGCTCGGCGTGCTCGCAGCCGCGCCCGCGCTGGCGCAGGAGGTCGTCACCATCTACGCCGCCGACGGCCTGCGCGACGGCAAGCCGAGCTGGTTCGACACGCAGTTCGACGCATTCACCAAGCAGACCGGCATCAAGGTGCAGTACATCGAGAGCGGCTCGGGCGAGGTGGTCAATCGCATCGAGCGAGAGAAAACAAATACGCAGGCGGACGTCATCGTCACGCTGCCGCCGTTCATGCAGAAGGCGGCCGCCGACGGCATGCTGGAGGCCTACAACGCGCCCGAGGCGAGCGCGATCCCGGCCGACACCCGCGACGCGCAAGGTCGCTACTATCCGCTGGTCAACAACTATTTCTGCTTCATCTACAACGGCTCGGCGCTGCAGGCCGCGCCGAAGTCCTTCAGCGACCTCCTCGACCCGAAGTACAAGGGCAAGATCCAGTACTCGACGCCCGGCCAGGCCGGTGACGGCACGGCGCTGATGGTGCTGACGTTCCACGCACTCGGCGGCAAGGACCAAGCGTTCGACTACCTGAAGAAGCTGCAGGCGAACAACGTCGGACCGTCGTCGTCCACCGGCAAGCTGGCGGCCAAGGTGAACAAGGGCGAACTCTACGTCGCCAACGGCGACGTGCAGATGAACTTCGCCCAGATGTCCGACAATCCCAACCTGCGCATCTTCTGGCCAGCGGACGCGAACGGCCAGCGTGCGACGCTGTCGCTGCCCTACTACATCGCGCTGGTGAAGGGCGCGCCGCATTCGGCCAACGGCAAGAAGCTCATCGACTTCCTGTTGTCCAAGAACGCGCAGGAGACGGTCAGCACGCTCGCGCGCGGCCTGCCCGCACGTTCCGACGTGAAGCCCACGGACGAGAACTACCAGAAGATCCATGGCTTCATGGAGGGCGTCAAAGTGATCACGCCGGACTGGAACAGCGTGCTGCAGGACCTCTCCAAGGACGTGGCGCGCTGGCACGAGGTGACCGGCAGCTGATGGAAGCGTCAACGTCGCGCGCGAAGGCGCGTGCCGGAGGAGACGGCGGCGCGCGCGACGACACGCCGCGCCGCTCATCCGGCATTCGCTTCGAGAACGTCACCGTGGCGTATGGCGCCACGGTGGCGCTCGACGATTTCACGCTCGACGTCGCACCCGGGCAGGTGATGGCGCTGCTCGGGCCGTCGGGGTCGGGCAAGACGACGGCGCTGCGCGCCGTAGCAGGGTTCGTCGAGCCCACGCGCGGCCGCATCTTCATCGGCGACGTCGACGTCACCGACAAGCCGCCGTACCGCCGCGGCATCGGCATGGTGGTGCAGCAGTACGCGCTCTTCCCGCACATGCGCGTCGAGGACAACGTCGCGTTCGGTCTCCGCGCGAACCGGTGCCCGCGCGCTGAGATCCCCGCACGCGTCGAGGAATGCCTGCGTCTCGTCGGGATGGCGTCCTACGCGCGGCGCTACCCGCTGGAGCTCTCCGGCGGTCAGCAGCAGCGCGTCGCGATCGCGCGCGCGCTGGCGATCCGCCCGCAGGTGCTGCTGCTCGACGAGCCGCTGTCGGCGCTCGATGCGCAGCTGCGAAGCGGCATGCTGAAGGAGATCGCGCGACTGCATCGCGAACTGCCCGACGTGACCATCCTGTACGTGACGCACGACCAGATCGAGGCGCTCACGCTGGCCGATCGCATCGCGGTCATGAACGACAGTCGGCTGGTCGATGTCGGCAGCGCGCAATCGCTCTACCAGCAGCCGCCTTCGCGCTTCACCGCCACGTTCGTGGGCAACGCCAACCTGCTGCCCGTGACGGTCGACCGCTGGGACGAGCGTGAGCAGCAGGCCTGGGTGCGACTCGGCGACCGCATGCTCGAAGTCATGAGCCACATGCCGGCGCGGCCGGGTGAGGCGCGCACGCTGTGCATCCGGCCGCACGCACTGGCGCTCGACGGCCAGCCGGGTTGCAACGCGATCGAGGCCATGGTTTCCGAGGTGCAGTGGCGCGGCTCGGCGCATCGGCTTTACGTCGACGTGGGCGGTGTCGAGATGTGGGCCGACAGCCGGCCGCTGCGCTCGCCGCCCTCGCGCGGCCAGCGCATTGTGCTGCACTTCCTTCCGGGGGATGCAACGCTGCTGGCGGGTGCATCCGTCGGCGCCGGCACGACGGCGGCGGCCGGCTGATGTCGTCGGCGGCGCTGTCGATCGACGTGCCGCGCGCGGAGGCGCGCGAGCGCGGCGCCCCGCGATGGGCGTGGGTGATCCTCCCGTTGCTCGTCCTCGTGGTCATCTTCTTCTACCCGCTGTTCTTCATCGTCAAGCAATCGCTTGCCGGCGACGCGGGGCCCCTCACGCTCGCGCATTACGCGACCGTGCTGTCCTCGGGCGTCTTCAAGGCCGCGCTCGGGCGCACGGTCGAGATCGCGGCGCTGTCGACCGTCGGCTGCCTCGTGCTGGGTTTCGTGTTGGCGCTGATCGTCGCGTTCGTGCCGTTCCCGGGCTCGCGCGTGATCGGCGGATTCATCGACACCATCCTCGCATTTCCCTCGTTCCTGATCGCGCTGTCGTTCACGTTCTTGTACGGCTCCGCCGGCGCCTTCAACTTCCTGCTGATGGATCTCCTGCACACGACCGAGCCGCCAATCGATTTCGTGTACACGAAGTGGGGCGTGATACTGGCCGAGGTGACGTTCTATACGCCGTTCGTCATGCGCCCGTTGCTCGCCGCCTTCTCGCAGCTCGACAACGCTCTGATCGAGGTCGCGAGCAGCCTCGGCGCGCGTCCGCTTCGCATCATCCGGCAGATCATCTTTCCCGAGGCCGTGCCCGCGCTGCTGGCCGGCGGCAGCCTGTGCCTGCTCCTGACGCTCAACGAGTTCGGCATCGTGCTGTTCATCGGCGCGAAAGGCGTGATCACGCTGCCCATGGTCATCTACGGCAAGGCGATCCAGGAGTTCGACTACACGGCGGGATGCGTGGTGGCCGTGGTCAACATCGCGCTGTCGATCGCGCTCTACTCGCTGTATCGATTCGTGCTCGCGCGAAGCGGAGGTGGACGTGCTGTTTTCGTCTAGGCTCGGGCGCTGCATCGCCTGGGTCGTGTTCTTCGCCCTGTTCCTGCCGGTGTTCGGACTGCCGCTCTTCATGGTCGGCGCCGCATCGGTGGCGGGCCAATGGAACGGCGTGCTGCCGAGCCATCTCACCACGCAGCATCTCGCCGATGCGGTGCAAAAGCGCGCGGGCGAGGAGCTCGTGACCAGCCTTGTCACCGGCCTCGTCGCGAGCGTCGTCGCGCTGACGCTCGGAACCTGGGCCGCGCTGGCGGTGCGGCGGCTGCGCAGGCGCGGGCGCCGGATCGCGGGTACGCTCTTCATGCTGCCGATCGCGGTCCCGTCGGTGTCGGTGGGACTCGGTCTGCTCGTCGCATTCAGCCGGCCACCGCTGCTGCTCAACGGCACGCCGTACATCGTGCTCATCGCGCACGTCGTGCTCGTGACGGCGTTCGCGTACGGCAGCGTGTCGGCGGGGCTCGCGCGGCTTCCGGCGCACTACGAGCAGGTCGCCGCGAGCCTCGGCGGCCGCCCCGGTTACGTGTTACGGCGCGTGACGCTGCCGCTCATCACGCCGTCGCTGGTCGCTGCCGCCGGTCTGTGCTTCGCCCTTTCGATGGGCGAGCTCGGCGCAACCATCATGGTCTACCCTCCCGACTGGGTGACGCTCCCGGTCGGCATCTTCGCGCTGACCGACCGCGGCTCCGTATTCGACGGCGCGGCGCTCACCGTGCTGTTGTTGGGCGTGACCATCGCGGTCCTGCTGGTCGTATCCCGCATTCGCACCCGCGCGAGCTTCCGCTGATGAAACGAGAGACCGCGACAGGCCGCCCGCCCGGCGTTTCCGAGCGCGAGCAGGGCGACGTGAACACGACGGCGCAGCGCCAGGCGTACTGGGAACGCCGGTTGAGCGGCGAGGCGCGCCGCTGGTGGGAGGAGGACCGCAAGTACTTCCTTCATCAGAGCCTGTCGACGCCGGTCCTCAACGTGCTGAAAGGCGCGAGCGGCGCATGGATCGAGGACCTCGACGGGCGACGCTACCTCGACATGCACGGCAACGGCGTGCACAACGCCGGGTTCAACAACCCGCACGTGATCGCGGCCGTGCGCGCGGCGCTCGATTCGGGCCTGACGTTCACGCCGCGGCGCTACACCAACATCCCGGCCATCGACCTCGCGCGCAAGCTCGCGCAAATCACGCCGGAGGGGCTCACGCGCTCGCTGTTCTGCCCGGGCGGCTCCGAAGCCATCGAGATGGCGCTCATGCTCGCGAAGCAGGTGACCGGGCGTTTCAAGACCATCTCGTACTGGGACTCGTATCACGGCACCACGATGGGTGCGGCGAGCGTGAGCGGCGAGGAGCTGTTCCACGGCGGCGCCGGGCCCATGGTGCCCGGCGCGTTCCACGTCGAGTTTCCCAACTACTACCGCAATCCGTGGAAGTTCACCAACCCCGACGACGTCGACACCGAATGCCTGCGCCAGATCGAGACGATCCTGCGCCGCGAGCCGGACGTCGCGGCGATCATCGGCGAGCCGATCTCGGCCACGCCGGTCATGCCGCGCAAGCAGTACTGGGAAGGCGTGCAGGCGCTGTGCAAGCGCCACGGCGCGCTGCTCATCTTCGACGAGGTGATCGAGGGCTTCGGGCGCACGGGAAGGATGTTCGCCTCCGAGCATTACGTGACGCCCGACGTGCTGGTGCTCGGCAAGTCGCTGGGCGGCGGCATCGTGCCGTTCGCGGGCATCGTGACGCGCGAGGAGTACAACGTCCTGCAGCATCGCTCGATCGGCCACTATACGCACGAGAAGAACCCGCTCTGCGCGGCCGCCGGCCTTGCCGAGATCGAGTACATCGAGCGCGAGAACCTCGTGCAGCACGCGCGCGAGCTCGGCGAGCACGCGAAGGCCCGCCTCGCCGGAATGCAGTCGCGCCACCCGATGATCGGCGACATCGCGGGAACCGGATTGCACCTTGGCATCGACCTCGTGCGCGATCGCGCAACGCGCGAGCGCGCGGTGGAGGAGGCCGAGCAGGTCATGTTCAAGGCGTTCGACCGCGGCGTCGCCTTCAAGGTGATCGAAGGCAACGTCATCACGCTGCGGCCCTCGCTCGTCATCACCCGCGAGGAGATGGACTTCGTGCTCGACGTCCTCGACGAGTCGATCGGCGCCGTGGAGAACGGCGGCTAGCCCGTGTCAGCGAAGGCCGATCTCGCGCTCGACCTCGCCGAGGCAGACGTCCACGATGTCGATCGCCTGATCGAGCTGCTCCGGCGTCAGGATGAGCGGCGGCGTGAATGTAAGGACGTTGCCCATGGTGGTCTTGAAGCTCAGGCCGCGATCGAGCGCGCGGTAGAGCACGCCGTCCGCGGCGTCGCTCGCCGGCTCCCGCGTGTCGCGGTCGAGCACGAGTTCCGCACCGAATACGCAGCCGCGTCCGCGAACGTCGCCAATCAACGGATGACGGTCCATGAGATCGCCGAGGCGCTCCAGCGCACGCGCACCGATGCGCGCGGCGTTGTCGACGAGACCCTCATCCTCGATGATCTGCAGCGTCGTGAGGCCCGCGCGCGTGGTGACCGGGTTCTTCTCGTGCGTGTAATGGCCGAAGGCGTAGTGCCCGGCGACATCGAGGTGCGGACGGCACAGCATTGCCGCGAGCGGCAGGATGCCACCGCCGAGCGCCTTGCCGAGCACGAGGATGTCGGGCACGACGCCTTCGTGCTCGCACGCGAACATGCGGCCGGTCTTGCCGAGACCCGTCGGGATCTCGTCAAAGATCAGCAGCGCGCCCGCCGCATCGCAGGCGTCGCGCACGCGGCGCCAGAAGCCGGGCGGCGCGACATACGGAACGGCCCGCATGGGCTCGGCCACGACGGCGGCCACGTCGCCTTCCTTCTCGAGCACGTAGCGGATCGTGTTCGCGCAAAGCTCCGCCGA
>Ga0105238_10008750_pt1 | contig 10127 bp, 7 predicted proteins | sample KBSC34metaG_FD_81526 | JGI IMG/M metagenome (GOLD analysis project Ga0105238, IMG submission 81526) | Corn rhizosphere microbial communities from Kellogg Biological Station, Michigan, USA - KBS C3-4 metaG | ecosystem: Host-associated > Plants > Roots > Rhizosphere > Soil | place: Michigan, USA...
AAGCTGAAGCTGTATTCGGCGGGTGAGATGTGGCGTTTCACCCTGCGCACTATCTTCAATCATCAGCGCACCATCCGCAGCCGCGAGGCGGCCTATCTGTGGTACGACGGTCGGCGTTGAGGATTTGAATTTTTGAACATTCCCCCGCCCTGCCCGGTCAGACTTGCACAAAACGCATTAAAACTAGATTGCCTTTTGTCTGGCAATCGTGAAAATTCTGCGTTCGCAACCTGAATTATGAACAAAGTTATTTTTTCCCTGATGTGCCTCGGCGCCACGGCGGCGGTTTACGCCGACACCAACAACAGCCAGCTCACCGATGAAAAATCGCGTGTCAGTTACGCCATCGGCATGATGACCGGTCATTCATGGCAGCAGCAGGGCGTTGATTTCGACCCGGACGTATATAGTCGCGGCATCAAGGACGCGCTCGGCGGCGGCACAACGCTGCTGACGCCGCAGGAAGCCCAGGAGGCCATTGCCGCCTTCAAGCAAAGCTTCACTGCCAAGCAGCAGAAACTTGCGGCCGAAAAAGGCCTCAAGGCCAAGGCCGACGGCGAAGCGTTCCTCGCGGCCAACAAGAAAAACCCCGGTGTCATCACCTTGGATGACGGCCTGCAATATCAGGTCATCACCAACGGCACCGGCGCCACGCCGACCCCGAACGACATCGTGACCGTGAATTATCGCGGCACCCTGATCGACGGCTCGGAATTCGACAGCTCCTACAAGCGCGGCCAGCCCGCGCAGTTCCAGGTCGGCGGTGTCATCCGCGGCTGGACCGAGGCATTGGGAAAAATGAAGGTCGGTTCGAAATGGAAACTGTTCATCCCGTCCGACCTCGCGTACGGCGAACAGGGCCATCCGCCGGTCATCCCGGGGAATTCCACCCTGATCTTTGAAGTGGAGCTGCTGGATGCAAAATCGCCCACACCGCCGCCCCAGGCCACGCCGGTCGCGCCGCTCACCAGCGACATCATCAAGGTGCCCTCCGCCGAGGAGATGAAGAAGGGTGCCAAGATCGAGGTCATCAAGCCGGAAGACGCGGCCAAGGCGTCGAACGCATCGAGCACATCGAAGTAATTTCAGCTTAAAACCAAATGGCGGACGTACCAACGTCCGCCATTTTTGCTGCCCAGGACGCGATAAATCACCCTTGGCCCAAAAGCATATTTTTGAACATCCCGCCCACCATCCTTGTCTCTTTTTCAGTATGAAAATGACCAGAACCTTTGTTGGACTTTCATCCGCCGCGCTGGCCCTGACGGCCGTCGTGGCCACCGTGCATCTCGTCGCCCGCGCCCTGGAAAACGGCCCGGCCGTCCGTGTGGACAGCACACCTGTGAACCGCGATGCCGGCGGCGGCAACAGCTATGCGCCCATGGTCAAAAAGATTGCGCCCAGCGTGGTCAACATCTACTCCTCGCGCGTCGTCAAACAGCGGCTTTACCGCAACCCGATGTTTGCCGACCCGTTCTTCCGCCAGTTTTTCGGCAACCAGTTCCCGGATACCAGCCGTGAGTTCACCCACCGCGACAACTGGCTTGGCTCCGGCATGATTGTCACGCCCGATGGTTACATCCTCACCGCCAACCACGTCGTCGATGGTGCGGATGAGATCAAGGTCGGCATCTCTAACGACAAGACGGAATACGCCGCCAAGATCATCGGCACAGATGCCGCCACGGACATCGCCGTCCTGAAGATTGACGCCAAGAATCTGCCCGCCATCACGCTGGGCGACAGCAGCCAGTTGGAAGTCGGCGACGTGGTACTGGCCATCGGCAACCCGTTCGGTTTGGGCCAGACCGTGACGCGCGGCATCATCAGCGCGTTGGGCCGCAGCCTGCCGATGGAAGGCGATGACAATCCCTACCGCCGTACCCGCTACCAGGATTTCATCCAGACGGATGCCTCGATCAACCAGGGCAATTCCGGCGGCGCGCTGGTGGATGCCCAGGGCCGCCTCATCGGCATCAATGACGCCATCATCAGCCCCAGCGGCACGAGCGCAGGCATCGGTTTCGCCGTACCAATCAACCTCGCCCGCGGAGTCATGGAGGATTTTCTCAACGGCGGCAAAGTGGCGCGCGGCTATCTTGGCGTTGACTTGCAGGATGTGGATGCCGGGCTTGCCAGGAGTTTTGGTGTGCCGAACTCCGGCGGCGCACTCGTCGCGGAGGTCGGTCCGGATTCACCGGCAGTCAAGGGCGGACTGAAATCCGGCGACGTGATTGTGGCCGTCAACGGCAAGGACGTCACGGGCGTGGAAAACCTCAAGGTAACCATTTCACAATTGCGCCCCGGCTCCCAAGCGGGCATAACCATCGTCCGCAATGGTGCCGAAATGAAGCTCAATATCACGCTCGGTGAAAGGCCGGATTTCACGCCCGCTTCGACCAAGCCAAACCGTCCGGCTCCGGATAATACCAAAGCTGACGCACTCGACGGCGTTTATGTGCAGGACCTGGATTCCGATTTCCGCCAGCAATTGCAATCGCCGCTGACCGTTGTCGGCGCGGTGGTCACGGATGTGGACAGCGGTTCCAATTCCTCCGCCGCCGGCCTGCGCCAGGGCGACGTCATAGTCGAAATCAATAAGCAGCCGGTCACCAATGCCGAAGATGCCGTGCGCCTGTGCAAGGCCGCGAAGGGCGACCAAATCCTGGTCAAAGTCTGGCGGCGGAACGGCACCGAACACGGCAGCACGCGGTACATCAGCGTGAACAACACCAAGCCGACGAAATAACCGGCCAGCCTCCCATTTTGCCCGCTTGCAGCTTTGACAAATGGCCGTAAGCGGGCAAATTCATTTCCTGATGTCCGTCAAATACAAAGACTATTACGACTCCCTCGGCGTCCCGCGCACTGCCAGCGATGCCGACATCAAAAAGGCCTTCCGCAAGCTCGCCCGCGAATTTCATCCGGACGTGGCCAAGGACAAGAAAAAGGCCGAGGAAAAATTCAAGGAGATCAACGAGGCCTACGAAGTTCTCTCCGACAAGGACAAGCGGAAGAAATATGACGAACTCGGCCCGAACTGGAAGTCCGGCGCGGAGTTCCGTCCCCCGCCCGGCTTTGGCGGCGGCCAGACTTTTCGCGGCGGTCGCCCCACCGGCAACGGCACGCAGGAATTTGAATTCGGCGGCACGGGGTTTAGCAGCTTCTTTGAGCAACTGTTCGGCTCGCGCATGCGCGGCGGCGGCTTCGGCCAGCGCGGCGGTTTTGGTGCGGAGGAACCGGAGAGCCGCGATATCGAGGGCGACATCCTGGTCACGCTGGAAGAAGCGCGCAGCGGCGCCATCCGCACCGTGACCGTGCGGCACGAGGGCGGCGCCGATTCACATCAGGTCAAGATTCCCGCCGGCATCACCGAGGGCCAGAAATTACGCATCTCGGGACGCGGCGAGAACGGGGGCGACCTGTATCTGCGTGTGCGCCTCGCCCGGCATCCTGATTTCGAGGTGGATGGCCATAATCTCATCCACGAGCTTGAACTCGCACCGTGGGAATCGGCGCTGGGTGCGGAGATTTCCGTGCCCACGCTCGACGGCCGCGTGAGCATCAAGATTCCCGCTGGCACGGCCAGCGGACAGAAACTCCGTGTGCGCGGTCGTGGGCTGGGCAAGGATGGCGACCTGTTTGTGGTCATCAAGATCGTGATGCCGGACAAGATTACCGATGCGCAGAAAAAATTATGGGAACAACTGGCGCACGAATCGAAGTTTAATCCGCGCGCTTGACGGAACGCCGGTCTCCGACACTCCAAGCATTGATATCCATGTCCGGCAATCCAAAAACCATCGTCATCACGGGTGTATCGCGCGGGTGCGGGCGCGCGCTGGCGGAGGAATTTATCCGGAACGGCCACACGGTCATCGGCTGTGGACGTTCGGAAAAGGACATCGGGGCGCTTCAAAAACGATTCCCCGCACCGCATCATTTCTCGACCGTGGATGTGGCGGATGATGCACAGGTAGCCGCGTGGGCGAAAAAAGTTCTGGCCACGCATAGCGCACCGGACCTGCTGCTGAATAATGCAGCGCTCATCAACCGCAACGCCCCGCTCTGGCAGGTCCCAGCGCACGAGTTTTCCGATGTGATCGACGTGAATATCAAGGGCACGGCCAATGTCATCCGGCATTTTGCGCCCGCGATGATCGCGCGCCAGCGCGGAGTCATCGTGAATTTTAGCTCCGGCTGGGGACGTTCGACCGATGCTGAAGTGGCACCATACTGCGCGACCAAGTGGGCGGTGGAAGGTTTGACGCAATCGCTAGCGCAGGAACTACCGGCGGGCCTGGCCGCCGTGCCGCTCAACCCAGGCATCATCAACACTGACATGCTGCAAAGCTGTTTTGCCGGCGGGGCATCCGGTTACCCGTCGCCCGCCGAATGGGCAAAGATCGCCGCGCCATTTTTATTGAAGCTCAATGCGGGCGACAATGGCAAGCAGTTGACGGTCCCTAGCCGCGGAGCGACAGATTGAAGTTCGCCGCCAGATTTCTTCTAATAAACCCCCTGTCCGCGTGTCAGTATGAGTAAGCCCCATATCCTTTGGGTCGCCCACTGATTTACGCCATGCAGTAAATTACTTATGAAAACAAAACTTTGCCTGTTGGCGGTGGTTTTCACCGGCTTGCAAATCAATTTCGCGGCGGACAGCGACCTCTCGAAGCTCGCCGCCGCGAACAATGACTTCGCCTTCAAGCTGCTTGCGCAACTGGCCGGCGAAAACAAGGCCGGCAACATCTTCATATCGCCCTACAGCGCAGCAACGGCATTGCAGATGGCGGCCAACGGCGCGGGCGGACAGACCAAAACCGAGATGCAGCAGGCCCTGGAGACGGCCGGCCTGACGCCGGAGGCATTGAATGCCGCGAGCAAGGCAGCCGCCAAGCTGTTGGATTCCAGAAGTTCCGATCTGATCCTGACCACGGCCAATGCCTTGTGGTACCGGCAGGATTCCAGGATAAAACCCGATTTTCTCAAAGCGAATCAGAAGTTCTTTTCCTCCTCTGTAAAGGGGCTGGACTTCGGCAACGCGCCGGCGGCGGAAGCGGAAATCAACCAATGGGCCAGTGACCAGACGCATGGCCGCATCAAGGGCATCGCTGACGGCATGATCACACCCTACACAGACTTGATCCTCGCGAACGCGATCTATTTCAAGGGCAAATGGGAGGACCCGTTTAAAAAAAGCCGGACACAGCCGCGGACTTTCCATCCGGCAACCGGCCCGGAAACCAAAATACCGATGATGCAGATGTCAAAGGATTTTACCTACCGCAAAGGTTCAGACTATCAGGCGGTGCGGTTGCCTTACGTGGGCGGTGATCTGGCGATGTATGTTTTCCTGCCCGACCCCGGTTCCAGCCCGGCCAAGCTGTTGCAGGTCATGAATGGCGACACCTGGCGGCGCGAGACTGTGCCGGGCTTCAGCGACAAAGACGGCTTCCTGGTGCTCCCCAGGTTCAAGCTGGAAAACACGTATGTCCTGAACGACACATTGAAGGCATTGGGAATGAAAATGGCTTTCGACCGGGGACAGGCGGATTTTTCAGGGATGTTCGACGACCGGCACTACATCTCCGACGTGGTGCAAAAGACCTTTGTTGAAGTGAAAGAGGAAGGAACCGAAGCGGCGGCGGTAACAACTGTAATGATGACATCCGCCTCGATGCGTCCAATAGACCCGCCGAAGCCCTTTGAGATGATCGTGGACCGGCCGTTTTTGTTCACCATCGTGGATGCACGGAGCGAGATGGTCCTGTTCATGGGCGTGGTTAACGAGTTGTGAGGCGGGGTGATGGAATAAATTGACCGGATTATTATTCGGCCTTAATTTGATTCATGGGCAACGCCAAAAAGATAAAACGCAAGGCCACGATGTTGGGCCTCGGCCTGGATTCCGACGGGCACAAGCGCATCACCAAGGGCGATAATTTCATGCTCATCGGCGGGACCCAGGACACGCATGAGCTGATGACCGAGAAGGCCATCAAGATCAATGAAAAGCTCAAGGCACGCGGCAAGCAGCTCGAGACGGTCAGTCGCGAGGAGTTCACCGACATCGCGCATGAGGTCGGGTTGAAGCCGGTGCTTCCCAAGCCGGATGCGAATTGATTTCCTGCCCCGCTTTGCGCTGGCGCACCTCCCGACGCCGCTGGAGGAACTCCCGGCGTTTTCCCGCCGGCTCGCCGGACCGGCGCTGCTCATCAAGCGCGACGACCAGACCGGGCTCGCTCTCGGCGGCAACAAAACCCGCAAGCTGGAATTTCTCCTCGGCGACGCGCTCGCCAAAGGCGCGGACACGCTCGTCACACTCGGGGCGGTGCAGTCGAATCATTGCCGCCAGACAGCCGCCGCCGCCGCGAAGGCCGGGTTGCGCTGCGAACTCATCCTCAACGGCAAGCCGCCGGACCTCGCCAACGGTAACCTGCTGTTGAATGAAATCCTCGGCGCCAACCTGCACTGGATCGAACGCTCGCAGCGCGCGGCGAAGCTGCAGGAACTCGACGAGGAACTCCGCAGGCAGGGGCGCAAGCCGTATCTCATCCCCGTCGGCGGGTCGAACGGCATCGGCGCGACCGGTTACGTCGTGGCCATGCAGGAACTCATGGCGCAGTTGCAGGCGACCGGGCGGCGCGTGGACCACATCCTGTTTGGCACCAGCAGCGGCGGCACACAGGCGGGCATCGTGCTCGGCGCACGCATCGCGGGTTTCACCGGGCAGCTTCATGGGCTATCGATCGACAAGAACGACCCGGAACATTTTGAATACGAGACCGAGGTGGCGCAGATCGCGAATGACTGCGCAGCCTATATCGGTTCGTCCATCCGCGTGACACGCGCAGACATCAAGGTGGTGTACGGCTACAAGGGCGAGGGCTACGGCGTGGTCGGCGATCTGGAGCGCGAGGCCATCCGCCTGCTCGCGCGGACCGAAGGCATCGTGCTGGACCCGGTCTATGCCGGACGTGCCTTCGGCGCGCTGATGGACCTGGTCCGCAAGGGAATGTTCCGGAAAGACGAGACGGTTTTGTTCTGGCACACGGGCGGCGCACCGGCGCTGTTTGCGTACGCGCAGGAATTTGCCTGACTTTCGCGCGTGAAAACGGTCATCCACTGGTTCCGGCGCGAGGAACAGCGGGATAAATGCCTCGCGATGTTCAAGGCAGTCAAAAAGTAAGCCCCCCCGGTCTGGTTCCTTGCCTCCATCCGCAAGCCTCAGTCCCTCCAGATTTTATCTGCACCTTGGCTTCCAACATGATTCATAACAACGTTAATCGGTAAAAGTATTAGAACACATGTTCAATGGAAATGTGGGAGGCTTCATGCAAAATGATAAAGTTCCCAAACAGGTACGGCGCGTGCCTACGTCCATGAATCCTGCCAAAAGACATCAACCCATAAATCCAATGAAGAAATACCTGCATCAATCGCATACGGGGGCGGCCATGGTGGCCGTCTTGCTGCTGGTTCGCCTGGCATCAGCGGCCAATTTCACCTGGTCCGGTGCGAGCGGCACGGGCTTTTTCTGGAATACAACTGGCAACTGGTCGCCCGGCGGCCCGCCGGGTGCGAATGATTTCGCCAAATTCTTTGACCCGGGCGCAACGAATGTCCTGGGCAACACCGGCATCGACAGCGAGGTGGCCAACAACATCACAATCAACACCCTCTGGCTCTCGCAAACGAACAATCTCCATAACATCGCAATCGACGCAGGTGTGACGTTGACAGTGACAGGCACGAACTTCGACGGTTACGGCCCGCTGGGCAGCAATCCGGCACTCTCGACTCCCACCAACGAGATTTCGACGGTTTATGTCGGTACCCGCGACCCGGCCACGTCCACCACCGACGTGACCAACACCTTTTCCGGGGCCGGGACGTTTGCCGTCATCAACACCAACAACGAGATGAACATCCGTCAGGTTTTCGCCGGGAGCGGAAACGTCTTGCACCAGGCGGTGCTGGATTTGTCCGGCCTGAACACGTTTGTCGCCAGACTCGGACGCATCCGGATCGGCGATGGTGAGAACGCGCCGCTTTCCCGTGCCCAAGGCCAGCTGAAGCTGGCCGCAACGAACACCATCACGCTGACCGGGACGAATTCGGCGGACAATGTCCAGCTCGTCATCGGCAACAACGACCAGAACAACAACGGCAACGGCGGCACATCCTTCCTGTTCCTGGGCCAGAGCAACCGCCTCAACATCGACCGGATTTTGGTCGGCGCGCAAAAGACGCCTGGGCAGATCCAGATCAACCCCGCCTTCACCTCCCCCACCCTCGTGATGCGCGGCAGCGACGGAGTGAGCCGGATGTCGTTTTTCCGCATCGGGGATGAGTCGGACGCCGGGGCCAGTTCCAATCCTACGACGGGGACGGTCAACCTGCTTGGCGCGATCTCGGACATCCTGGCCGACACCATCATCGTGGGCCGGGGCCAGAACGGCAGCGGCAACACGACTGCGGCGACTGGCAATTTTTCGATGGGTGGCGGCATATTGAACGTCAACACGCTGATCCTGGGCGCACAATTCAATCCCTCCCAAGGCGGCGTCATCACTGGAACCGCCACCTTCACCAACACGACGGTGACGGTGAACAGCCAGCTCGCTCTGGGCGTCACCACGGGATCATCGGCAGCGCGGGTGGCGAACCTGAATGTCTTTGGCGGCTCGATGACGGTGAACGGCACCTATAAGAACCAGGGCACCGTGAACATCAACGTGACCAACGCCACTCTGACGGTGCCGGCTGGAACTTCCATCACAGCCCGCAACCTCCAGCTCGATGGCGGCACGCTCGCCAACGCTGCGATCATCAAGGCGACGAATGCGCTCAACATCGTCAACAACGGCTCCATCATTGGCACACCGGTCCTGGATCTCGGCAACAGCCCGACCCCGGCGGTGTGGGATGTCCAGGGCATCACCAACGGCAGCCTGACGGTGAGCAATGCGTTGCAGGGCGCGGGCACCATCAGCGGCAATGTGATCCAGGCCCCGGGCGGCACCATCAGCCCCGGCGGGGTGAGCAAGGCCGGAACACTCACCTTGACCGGCACCAGCGGGAACCTGACTTTGAACAACGGCGGCACGGTGAACTTTGACCTGTCCACCACCAGCGGCGGGGTCAATGACCAGATCAATATTTCGGGAACCCTCACGTTGAACGGCACGAACAATGTGTTTCTCAAGTCGCTCGGCGGTTCACTGGATACGACTACGCCCTATATCCTGATCACGGCGGGGGCGGTGGTCGGCGACCAGACGCAGTTCAAAGTTGTGGGACCGCTGACGACCGGCCGCTATACGTTCGCCTTTGACACCACGAGCACACCGGGCCAGGTCAAGCTGGTGGTCGGCGGCACCGGCCCGGCCAACCAGACATGGGTCGGCGACGGCATCGCGAATGTCTGGGATGCGCAGGGGGCATTCAACTGGAACAACGGCGCATCCAGCCAGTTCTTCAATCTGGACAACGTCACGTTCAGCGACACCGGCTCCGCGACGCCGGCGGTGAACGTGTCCGGCTCGCTCGTCACCGGCTCGATGACCGTAAGTAATGCGGTCAAAAATTATGGCATCGGCGGGAGCGGCGCACTGGCGGTCGCCGGGGCGTTGTTCAAGGCCGGGACGGGCAGCCTCACCATCAGCAATCTCAGTGACAACAGTTTCAGCAGCCTCACGACCGTCTCCAACGGCGCCGTGACATTCGCGAACAATGGCCAGAACACCTTCTCCGGCGGCATCACCCTGCTCAATGGCTCGCTCACGTTGGCCGGCAACAGCACCAACATCATCGTGGACCCCAACACCGGCACGCCGGTGATCACCATCGGTGCCGGGACGACGATGTCCGTGCTGAACTCGAACGCCAACACCTTCAACGGCACGCAGGTTGAGGTCGATGGCGCACTCACATTCGGCCAGCCGGCCGACGCGACATTTGATTCCGTCCTCATCGGTGCCGGATCGCTGACCAAATCCGGCACCGGCAAATTGACATTGAGCGCGAATAACAGCGGTTTCACCGGGCCGATCCTGATCACAGGCGGAACCCTGGTGGCTGGCAACACCACCTCGGCCCTGGGAACCGGCAGCAGCATCACC
>Ga0105238_10008754_pt1 | contig 10125 bp, 10 predicted proteins | sample KBSC34metaG_FD_81526 | JGI IMG/M metagenome (GOLD analysis project Ga0105238, IMG submission 81526) | Corn rhizosphere microbial communities from Kellogg Biological Station, Michigan, USA - KBS C3-4 metaG | ecosystem: Host-associated > Plants > Roots > Rhizosphere > Soil | place: Michigan, USA...
ACCAGCGCCACTGGAGTAACCGCACCAAACTTCCAGACTGGCTCTGGCATTACTTACCTGCTCGTTGACCAAGAATTGATGCTTGTTACCGGGATTTCAGGAACGGTGGCCAGCGTGGTTCGCGGCGTCAACGGCACACCGGCCCAAGCGCACGTGTCTGGTGGTCAGGTTCAAATCGGTTTGCCTGCGGATTTCCCCACGCAGCAAAACATCGATTCGACCCTGCAAGTCACCACATTGACCGCTGCTGCGGATGTCCAACCCGCCATTTTCCTGGCAGGTTCGGCAGATGCAATTCCGTCCACGGTTCCCGGGTTCTACGTGGTTAAGACGGCGGGCGTCGATGCAATGACGCTGGCGGCCCCCACGGCGGCTCAGGAAGGCAACATTGTGTCAGTGTATTCCGACACGACCAATGCCCACACCATTACGGCCACTTCGTTGCTGGCAAATGGTACGGCGCTCAAGACGACCGCAACCTTTGCGGCCTTCCGCGGTGCCGGGCTCCAGTTGCGTGCTTGCAATCTGGTTTGGCACGTTCTGGCGTCCACTGCCATCACCTTCACCTAGACATGGCTGATTACCCTAAGCAGAAATGTCACCTGGGCGGCGGAGGCGGCACCATTACTGTCGTTTCCGCCGAACAGGAAAAAGCGCTCGGCGCGGAGTGGGTGGATTACATCGAATATCCTCCAGCCGCTCCGCCTGAGACTAAGAAATCCAAAAAGGTATCGGGATGACAGCCAACGACCTGATTGCATCGGCAATGCGACTGATTGGCGCTGTAGCCAGCGGAGAAGTTCCAAACGCCGCAGAGGCTTCCGATGCACTCATGGTGCTCAATCAAATGCTGGATTCCTGGGCCGCCGATCGGCTCACCGTTTTTACTATCAACATACAAACCTTTCCGCTGGTGGTGGGCAAGCAGACGTATACCATGGGTCCTGGCGGAGATTTCAATACTGCCCGACCTCCACGGATCAATGCAGTCAGCATCGTTTCCCTGAACAACCCGGCACAGCCGTTGGAATTGCCGATTGATTACTACACCGATTCGGACTGGCAAGCTATTCCCGTCAAAAGCGTAACCTCGCCACTGGCGCAAGGCGTATACGATGACGGTGCTTTCCCGTTGCGCAATCTAAGCTTCTGGCCTGTTCCCAGCGCAACAGCAAACACGATTATTTATTCATGGACTGCGCTCAGTCAGTTCTCGATCCTCACCAGCAACCTAACTTTCCCGCCTGGATATATGGAAGCCCTGCGCTACAACCTGGCACTGCGACTGATTGCGGAAATGCCCGGGGAATACAACCCGATCATGGTCAGCACCACACTGGAACTCGCTACGCAATCGCTGGCGAGGATCCGCTCGATGAATGTTCCTCTGATTGAGGCTTACATCGATGAAGTTCTGACCGAAAGCTCTGGTCGATACAATTTTTATAGCGATATGCCGGTGGGCAACAAATACTAGATGCCTCCGTTTGGATTTTGCGGGCCAAGTTATACGTCCCAATCGCCCAACGCTGACGCTCAGCAGTGCATGAATCTGTATCCTGAAGCGATTGAAAGTGGCGATGGCGCATCTCGCGTGGCGCTTTATCCAACGCCCGGCACGGTCACGCTGGTAACGCTTCCCGAAGGTCCTGTACGCGGGCAAATTGGAACATCGGGCAGGGCATTTGCCGTTGGCGGCAGCGCGTTTTGCGAAGTCTTTGCCGATGGAACCATTCACAATTACGGAACGATCGCGAACAACAGTTCGCCAGTGTCCATGGCAGCGGGCACAACGCAAATCCTGATTGCCAGCGCTGGCTTCGTGTATGTGTTCGACCTCAACACCAACATACTCACGCCCATCGATCAGGCAGTTTTGACGAATGTCAACCAAGTGGGATATTGCGACGGGTTTTTCCTGGCGCTGCTGAATAATTCCAAGACGTTTCAGGCGTCGGCGCTGCTGGATGCAACGACTTGGCCGCCTCTATCGGTAACGACTGAAAATATTTTTATCGACAATGTGCTCGCTCTGCTTGTGGATCACCGGGAAGTCTGGCTATTTGGCCTTAATCGTTCAGTGGTGTATTACGATTCCGGCGCGGCCCCTTTTCCGTTTGATGTTGTCCCTGGCGGCATGATTGAGCAAGGTATCGGAGCGCAAAATAGCCCGGTACGCCTTGATAATAGCGTTTTCTGGCTGGGCGGCGATGAACGCGGCAATATGATTGCCTGGCGCGCAAATGGCTACACCCCGCAACGAGTCAGCAATCATGCCGTGGAGTTTGCATGGCAGGGATATAAAGTCGTTTCCGACGCGGTAGGGTACAGCTATCAGGATCAGGGCCACTCGTTTTGGGTTCTCTACTTTCCCACAGCCGATAAAACGTGGGTTTACGATGTGGCCACCGGAATGTGGCACGAACGAGGGTTTTGGGACTCGATCAATGGCCGATTTGCCGCGCACCACAGTCAAAACCACTTATTTTCATTCAATAAGCACCTGGTAGGCGATCCCAAGAGCGGGAAAATCTATCAGATGTCGATTTCCTTGGTGGATGACGATGGCCAAGCCATTCGCCGCGTGCGCCGCGCGCCACATATCAGCAAAGAGCAGAAGTGGAGTTTCATTTCGCAGTTGCAAGTGTATGTGGAAAGCGGCCTCGGGCCGATTCCTCCGCTTCCCTCACCGCCAACGACCGCGCAGGGAATCAGCCAGTATCAAGTGCTCCAAGATAGCAATTTGGTGGATTGGGATGTTTATGTGGACGATAACGGCATCCTGAACAGTTCCAATGTGGGCGTACTTGGAGCTCCCACAGCGCTGTTTCTCAACGATCAGATGCTTGGCAGCACGTCCTGGCAGATTGGCATCACCATTGGCGGACTGCTGACCGCAACTTTAGTTGCCTATGACGGTTCTTATCCCACTTCGCTGACGCTTGCCAGCGTTCCCTCGAGCTTCCCGTTTTCGCTCACCGTGGTGAATGGCTTGCTGACCACTTCTCCGGGGGGCGTGACGCCTGCATTGCCCAACGTGCGCGGCCCTATCATTAATTTGCGCTGGTCAGTCGATGGCGGCCACACGTGGAGCAATGAATATCCGGCTGACATTGGACAAGCAGGGCAATACAGGAAACGGGCGATGTGGCGCAGGCTGGGCCGTTCGCGGGACAGGGTATTTGAAATCAGCTACGCGGATCCAGCACCACTGCGCATCATTGATGCCTATATTGAAGCCTCATGATCATATCCAAGTTTCCAGCCCCACCCGATCGCACTGATTACCCGCAGGCAAATAATCCGGGAAAGTTTGCGCGGCCATGGATTCAATGGTTTCAGGCCATCACCAATCAATTCAACGCCACACCGCCAACGGTTACGGGAAGCCGTGGAGGCAATGCGGCACTGGCCAGCCTTTTAACGCAACTGGCTGATGCCGGCGTGATTGTGGATGACACCACCCCGTGACCAAAGATGAAGTAATCGATCTGATTGCCGAGGAACTCTGCGCTCCTCGCGCCCTGATAAAAATGGATTCAACCCTCCGCGATTTAGCAACAGATTCCCTCGAGCTGGTTAGTTTAGCCGTGGAACTAGAGAACAGTTCGGGCGTTCTTATCGAGGATGAAGACCTGGCGAAATTCTTTACGGTGGGCGACATCGTAAAGCATTTGGAGGCGGCTTGATTCGGGAAGCGGTGCAAGAGGACGTTTCGCGCATCGTGGAAATGGGAAGCCGTTCTCTTCGTGAAGGGCCATATAGCGGAATGATTGCCGATGTACCCGCGCAATCGCAACGCCTCGCAGAACAGGTAATGAGCGCCCCCGGGGGAACTATTTTACTGTCCGATGAGGATGGGTCAGCCACCGGCCTGATTGCCTTCATTGTTTGCGCGCATCCATTTTCGGGTGAAACGGTAGCGACCGAATTGATGTGGTATGTCGAGCCCGAACATCGCCCGGGGGGAATTGGAATGCGCCTGCTTTGGGAAGCGGAAAAGCTCGCAAAGGAAAAAGGCGCACTGAAAATGCAATTCACCGCACCTACCAGTCAAATTGGCGACATCTACCGACGTTTCGGATACCGGAAAATTGAGGAAACGTTCCTAAAGGAACTCTAATGCCATTTCTTACATCAGCTTTGGTCGCGGGAGGACTTGCAGCAGCAGGCGGGATTGGCGGCTCTGCCATTGCAGCCAAAGGCGCAGGACAGGCCGCGAACGCGCAGGCGCAAGCTGCCGAACAAGCCGCGCAACTGCAACACCAGGACCAACAGGCTGCGCTGGCCTTCCAGCAGAAGCAATACGACACCGAACAGCAACAAATTGCGCCGTGGCTGCAGGCGGGCACGACCGCCATCAATCAGCTATCCGGTGACAAACTGCCAGCGTTTCAGGCGCCCACAGCAGCAACCGAACAAAACGATCCAGGCTATCAATTCCGCTTGCAGCAAGGGCAGCAAGCCCTAGAAAACTCGGCGGCGGCGCGCGGCGGATTGCTCAGCGGGAATACGGGCGAAGCGCTGACGCAGTACGGGCAGAATTACGCCTCGAACGAGTATGGCAACGTCTACAACCGGGCCATGAACGATTACAACACGAACGTCATTGCCCCCTATAACCGCCTGTCAGCGCTTGCCGGCATCGGACAGCAGGCTCAGGCCAGCAGCGCGCAGCAAGGGCAAGCCGCGGCAAACAACGTTATGGGCATTGATATGTCAGCCGGGCAGCAGCAAGGAAACTCGCTGTTGCAGGCGGGTGCAGCGCGGGCAAGTGGATACGCATCGCAAGGCAATATTTGGGGCAATGCACTCTCCGGGGCAACGAACAGCATTGGAAACGGCATACTCCTGAGCTCGTTGATGGGCAATCGTGGTGCTCCGAAGGGCAATCGTGGTGCTCCGACCGAGGCATACATTAATCCAGCGGGGTTTTAACTTATGGCTTCCAGCGTACCTCTAGCGGCTTTAAGCGTTCGCCCGATTGAACAGCCCGACATCCTCGCCAATGCAGGCCGAGCGATGCAGTTGAGCAACCTCGCGCAACAACAGAAACTCATTCCAGGGCAATTGCAGGAACAGCAGAACCAACTGCAATCGCAGAATCTCGGGATTCAGCAGCAACAGCAACAATTGAAAGATCAGCAAGCGGCCACAGCGGCATTGCAACAATGGGATGGAAAAGATGTCGAAGCCATTCCGGGCCTGATTCTGAAAAATGGCGGATCAGCGCAGGCAGTCTTCGGCGCAAAGAAACAAATCCTCGATCAGAAAACGGCCATCACCAAGCTGGATACCGACACGCTTACCAACACCGCACAGAAAAATGATTTGCTGCTGGGAAGTTTGCAGGCGGCACTCGGTGGACCGGATGAAGGATTGGGCCAACGAGTACAAGCTGCGGCGCAGGATGCCATCCAGAAAGGTCTTATCGACCCGCAGCATGCGCAAGCGATTCAGCAGTTGACCAGCCTGGATCCTGCGCAGTTGCGTAACAGCCTGTCCATCATGGAAAAGGGATTGATGGGGCAGAAGGAACAGTTTTCGCAGGCTATGGATCAGAAAAAGCAGGAAGTGGAACAGCAGAAGGCCAATTCCGCAGACTGGAAATCTGATCCTGGTGCCGGCGCACTGGTTAATGTACGCACCGGAGAAGTGAAAACGGTTGACGGCCAAATGTCGCCGCAAATGGCCGACAGCAAGTACCGCAACATTCAGATGGCTAAAACGCTACACCAACCTGTCAGTGCCGAGGATAACGCCTGGGCGAGTGCCTATGAGAAACAAAAATCATTGGTTCCCACCACCACATTCAAGTTGAATCAGGGCAGCTTCGCCAATGCTCCCCAAATTGCTCCTGGGGCTACTGGATCAGACGCGCTTTCGCAGATGGACCCCAAAATGGCGGCGATGATCAAAATGGTGGGAGATTACAAGCAGAAATCGTCTGAAATAACCGCGCGCATGCCTCCTGCAGCTAAGGCCAATTTCCTCTCCGCACTGAATGCCGCATACCCAAATTATGACGAAAACGAATTCCCGGCTCGGAACAAGATGGTCACGTCGTTTACCAGTGGACCCGAATCTAAGCCGATCAATGCGATCAATACGGCACTCAGCCATGTTGGCGTGTTGAGCGATGCCGTTGACGCCTTGAATAATGGGAACGTGCGCGTCATAAATTCATTGGCAAACCGCTTGGGCGTGGAAGTTGGCTCCACTCCAGCAGCGACATTCAAAACGATTGTACACCGCGTCGGGCCTGAACTGGCCGCAGCTTATATCCAGGGCGGTGGTGGAGAAGGCGAGCGCGGTACTACCGCTGCTGATTTCGATCCCAACTTGGCCCCGCAAACGCTTAGGAGTAATGCTGCCATCACCGTGAAATTGTTGCGCGGGAAAATTGCATCAGATGAAAATCAATGGAATACCACGATGAAGCCGGGCACGCCTGATCAGGAATTTACTAATCGGTTCCTGACTCCCGAAGCCAAAAGAGTATTGGACAAATTGTCACCGCAAGCAGGCAGCGGTGATGGAGGCCAAGTCAAAGTAACCGCACCGGACGGCTCGCAACATCTTTTCGACAACCAGGCGCAAGCCGACAAATTCAAGCAGTTGGCGGGCATCAAGTAAATGGGCGACACCATAGATTACGCCGCGCTGGCCGATCAGGCGCGCGCACATGCCACAATCGACTATGCAGCCTTGGCTGATCAGGCCCGGCAGCAATCCTCGACTTCATTTCCCGATTTAGAAGAGCAAGTAAAAAACAATCCTTTCAAGCTGCTGCAAGCGCCCTTTCAGGCGTTAGGGAATACCGCTTCCGCGGCACACGATCAACTGGCCCAAAAGATGTTGAGCGACGCGGCCAAGGGCCAAGGCGTTTCGACCACGGATTACGTGAAGCATTTCCTTTTGGGAGCCGGAGCGGACGCTTCCAACATGGTCGCCGGTGCGCTTTCGCCAAAAGGCATCGGTACAGGCATCGGTACCGCGATCGCCCCGGAAGTCATGGCTCCGGTAATGCTGACGCATGGCGCTTTGGGACTCGCGCAAAACGCCAAGGGCGCAGTGCAGGGGAACCCTGAAAGCATACAGGGAGCGCTGGGCGCGGCTTCTGAAATGGCTGGCGCAGGCGCTTTAGGTAAGCAGGTTGTGTCGGGAGAGACGCCCATCCAGCAAGTATGGCAAAAACAACGCGGGACACTGCGCCGGCTTTCTGGTGCTCTGCAAACGCCGCAAGAGGCTGCGCAACTTCCAGCGCAAGGCAAATTCGCTCCGGCATTGAATGTATCGAACCAAGACATCATCAACGAAGCGAGCCATGAGGGAATTGACCTGACTCCGGCGCAGGCTACAAGGGAACCATCGGCGCGAATTATTCAGGGAATTGGTGAGAAAACCCTGACGCCTGGAGGGCCGCAGCTACAGGATGCACTGGAAGCCAATCGTTTCAAGCTCGGGCAATCGGTTGAGAACTTTGCGCGCCGGTACGATCCGCATGCGCTGGGCGCTTCGCCCGAATCGGCAGGAGAGGCCCTGCAAAATAGCGCGAAGATCGCTATGGAAGTGGCCAAAGACAACGCCAATATCGCCTATAAACAGGCTGGAATTGATCAAGCTAACCTCGCGGGCAATGTCAGCAACCTGAAAGACTTTGCCGACAGCAAATTGAATGTACGCCAGCCGGCCGCGGCAGTGGCGCGCCCAGAGTATCAAACGCCCGCCGTTTTCAGCGCCCTCAAAGATATCCAGGGAGCGCCGGAACGCCTGGGAGCGAATCCTTCCATTCAAAGCATGCGCAACCTGCGCACCGAATTTTGGGAAAAGGGAAATGATTACAGCGGCAACATTCCCGCATCGGCCCAGGCGATCTATAAGCAGGCAGCGCAAAAAGTGGATGACGCGATTATGGCTGCGGGGAGGGGAACACCTTTCGAGCAATCTTTCCGTGATGCGAGCAGTCAGTGGCAGCAGTTGAAGTCTAAATTCGATGAGCCCGGAGAACCATTAAACCGCATCCTGCAAAAATCCGACCCAAAACAGGTAGTAACCGACATTTTGGGAAGGAAATCTGCTACCGACATTGAAAAACTCAAAGCCGAAAACATCGATCTTGGCCCATTGCAATCGCAGGTAGTGCGGGACATTGCTTCCAAGGGATTCAGGGCCAACGCGGGGAATCTAGCCGGATACCCGGACAGTTTTTTGCAGACATTATTCGGGCCGGATGGCGCGCGCGAACTGTACGTGAAGAGTGAAATCGGAAGAAGGCTGAACTTCGAGGTTAATCCATCCGGCTCAGGGCATATCTTGATCGGAAACGGACAACTGGGCTGGAATCCTATGTCCTGGGTTAAGGGGGAGGCCGCAGCGAGGGCCTCGATGCCGCGGAATCCATCGTCTTTTGTGTCACCGACTCGCCCGGCCCCTCCGTCGCTGTCGTCATTGAAGCCCGGCTCGATAAGTATCCGGGCACTGCTGGGGGCATCAACAGATGCCCAAGACGCGCAATAGCAATCAAGCAAATAGGTGGGAGAAACATTATCACGCCGTCAAAAAGGGTGACTTGTGGGTAAAAGCGAATTGACACGTAGCCATAGCACCAAAAAACTGAAAACATCAGCATCAGGCGCTTCAACATTTGTCTTAATTTTAGCATTTTCACTGCTATTGTCCGCAAATTCTTTTGCCCAAACCCCCGTGACACTGGGCCCCGTCCCCAAAGCGCAGTTTCTTGACGCGAATGGCGCACCGCTGTCAGGCGGATTGCTATTTACCTACCAGGCAGGAACCAACATCCAGCTTGCAACCTATACGGACTCAACCGGACTTGTGGCGAACTCGGATCCTGTCGTGCTCGACTCAGCCGGCCGGGCAAATGTCTGGTTTCTGGCACAGGCATATAAAATCGTCCTGCAAAACTCTTCCGGCGTAACGCAATACACGGTCGATAACTATGGCGTCCCGCCCTTCCTGAGCGGCAACAATGCTTGGACCGGGAATGAAACCCATGCGGGCACCGAAACCTTCAATGGGCCAGTCAACCTAAACAATGGCGGCTCGATGGCTGGAATCTTTTCTGGCAGCCCGACGATTTCCGGGAACTGGAATTTCACAGGAACACCGATTTTCAGCAATTCCCCGATCTTCGCGGGAAACATCACCGCTTCGCAGTTTATCTCGACCGCACCAAGCGGCACGCCTCCACTCGTAGTTTCGAGCGCCACGAAAGTGACGGATTTGAACGTAGGTTTCATCGATGATTGCTTTGTTACCGGAAGTCCTATTGCAAACGCGGTATTGCAGGCGACCAGCGGCAATCAATGCGCGTTTTCCCTGACCAATCACATCCTTGATGTTGCCAACATTAACGGCACGGTTTATCCATCGCTGGGCGCTCAGCATAGCGTACCGGTAATGACCACCGCCTCAACCAATGTCAGTTACAAGGTAGTCCCGAATTGCACGACGGCGCTTGGATTCACGCAGAGCACGGATACCTGGACGTGTACAACCACCATCCAGCAATCCACAAGTGCCGCAGGATGCGTGACCGGATCGACATCAGGAAATCCCTGCACCACCACGCTGACCTGGCCTGTGGCCTTCGCGGACACCTCCTACATCCCTGTCTGTTCGGGCGGAACAATCATCAGCGGGGAGCCGGTGATTGAAGGAGTGGAGAACCTCACGACAACTACGGTGGATGTCATCACCGTCGCCAAATCGAATGCTTCGGCGCAGTCCCAGCAAATCTACTGCATCGCCATGCACCCCTAACACCGTGCGCAGCAATAGGAGAAACATGAGAGTTTGGAAAACACTGATAATCGCAGTGCTGCTACTGCCTTGCCTGGCGAGTGCGCAAACGCATACCTTTCCCGCGCAGGACACCAACAACACTTTCACTGGCACCAACACGTTCAACGGAAACGTATCGACCAAGCTGATTCAGTACACGGTTTCCACGCTGCCGGTTAGCCCGCTGAGCGGATTGATTGTGGTGGTGACAGATGGTTTGAGCTCCTCGGATTGCACTGCCGGGGGCGGTTCTCTGCGCGCGCTTTGCACATATACGGGATCGGCATGGGTGCCGCTGGGTGGTGCTGGTGGAACGAT
>Ga0105238_10008756_pt1 | contig 10124 bp, 9 predicted proteins | sample KBSC34metaG_FD_81526 | JGI IMG/M metagenome (GOLD analysis project Ga0105238, IMG submission 81526) | Corn rhizosphere microbial communities from Kellogg Biological Station, Michigan, USA - KBS C3-4 metaG | ecosystem: Host-associated > Plants > Roots > Rhizosphere > Soil | place: Michigan, USA...
GGCGGCCCGCCGTGCGGCGCCACCTCGACGATGAAGTAGTCGAACGCGCCTCCGGTCTCGTCTCCCGTGAGCTTGAACACCAGGTCGCGCCCCGGTCCGGACTGAAGCCGCAGGCCGTCGTCAGGGCCGAGCACCTTGTGCGGCAGGGGAGTCATGCGGAGCCTCCGGGTAAGATGCTTCCTTCTGAAAGCAAATAAGTATTACCACATGAAAGGATCTCTTGTCAAGGATGCCGTCCGAACGATCGGAGCCTCCCGAGCCGGCCCCCTTCACCGACGACGAGTTCCGGGCCTGGCGAGGCTTCCTGCGCCTCCATCGCACCATCACCGACGAGCTCAACCGACGGCTGCTCGCGGAGCACGACCTGCCGCTGCTCCACTACGGCGTCCTGATCACGCTGATCACCGTGCCGGAGCGGCGGATGCGCATGACCGACGTCGCCGAGCGGGTGCTTGTCAGCCCGAGCGGCATGACCCGCGCGGTGGCGAAGCTGGCCGGCGACGGTCTGGTCGAGCGGACACAGGACACGGACGACCGGCGCAGCTTCCTCGTGACGCTCACCCCGCGTGGCGTGCGGCGTCTGCGCAAGGCGCAGGAGACGCACCACGCGTGCGTGCGCGAGCTGCTCTTCAGCGGCCTGGGCACGAAGGACGTGCGGCGGCTGGCGGCCCTGTTCGACCCGCCGGCCGACTAGGCCTGCGGCAGCTTCTTGGCGCCACGCTTCGTGACGGGGTTCGACGGCGGCGGCACCACCGGCCCGATGTCGCCGTCGGGCGCCTCGTCGAGGTCGACGATCACGGGCGCGTGGTCGCTCGGCCCCTTGCCCTTGCGCGCCTGACGGTCGATCCACGCCGCCTTGACGCGGGCGGCGACCGGGTCGCCGGCCAGGACGAGGTCGATGCGCATGCCGAGGTCCTGGTGGAACATCCCGGCACGGTAGTCCCAGTAGCTGAAGACGCGCTCGCCGGGCCAGCGGTCGCGAACGACGTCGTGCAGCCCGACGGCCATCAGCTCGGCAAGCGCCTCGCGCTCGCGCGGCGTCACGTGCGTCTGGCCGATGTAGGCGTCCGGGTCGAACACGTCCGCGTCGGTGGGCGCGATGTTCATGTCGCCGCAGACGACCGTCGCCGGACCTGCGGCCGCGACCACGGCGCGGAGGGCCGTCAGCCACGCGAGCTTGTACTCGTAGTGGTCCGACTCGGGCACGCGGCCGTTCGGCACGTAGACAGAGTGGACGCGGACGCCGTCGCAGGTGGCGGCGATCGCCCGCGCCTCCGGGTGCGGGAACCCGGGGGCGTCGGCCAGGCCGGTCGTCACGTCGGCCAGGCCCACCCGCGAGAGGATCGCAACCCCGTTCCACGCGGTCTCGCCGTGGGCGGCGAACTCGTAGCCGCGGGCGGCGAGCTCGTCGCCGAGCAGGTCGCTCAGCGCGTCATCGGCGAGCTTTGTTTCCTGCAGGCACACCACGTCGGGCCGGCGCTCGTCCAGCCACGGCACGAGCCGGGGCATGCGCTGCTTGATGGAGTTGACGTTCCAGGTCGCGATGCGCACGGGCTACACCGTACCGGAGCACGGCCGCGCGGCCGGTGGATCAGGCGGGCAGCCGCTCCGGCAGGCCGAACCGGGCGAAGCGCCCGTCGCCGGGGAAGGCGGTCACCTCGGCGATGCGGTCGCCGCGGAGTGTGAGCACGTCGATCACGCCCGCCTCGAAGTCGCCCCGCTCGGCGTCCCAGATATGGCAGCCGACCGCCAGCTGCCCGTTGGCCCGGGTCGGCAGGTGGCGCCAGCGAAGCTTGAAGGGCGACCTCGTGAGCCAGGCGGCGATCTCGTCCAGGCCGTCGAGCCAGTTGCTCGTCGGCGGCATCGACCAGGCGGCGTCCTCGGTCAGGAGGGCGACGACCCCGTCCACGTCGGCGTGCTCGATCGCCTCGATGTACGCGGCCACGAGCGCGCGGCTGCGCTCGTCGCCGAGCTCGCGCAGCGTCGCCTGCTGGCTGCGCTCCGGGGCGCGCTCGCGGATGGTCTCCCGCGCCCGCTGGAGCGCGCTGTTCACGGACGGGACGCTCGTCTCGAGCAGGGCGGCCGACTCGCGGGCCGAGAAGTCGAGCACGTCGCGCAGCAGGAACACGGCGCGCTGGCGCGGCGGCAGGTGCTGGAGGACGGCGACGAACGCGAGCTCGAGCGTCTCGCGCTCCTCGTAGTGCTTGCCCGGCGACGGAGCCGTCGCGACCGCGTCCTCGGGATAGGCCTCGATCCAGACGGTCTCGGCCAGCGGGACGCCGTCCGACGAGCTCGTCCCGGTCGCCGGCCCGTAGTCGCGCGGCAGGAGGCGGCCGGGCCGTCGCTGCACGAGCTGCAGGCAGGCGTTGGTCGCGATCGTGTAGAGCCAGGTGCGCAGCGAGCTCCGGCCCTGGAAGCGGCCGATCCCGCGCCATGCGCGCAGGAGCGCGTCCTGCATCGCGTCGTCCGCGTCCTCCAGCGATCCGAGCATGCGGTAGCAGTGGGCGTGGAGGCTGCGGCGGTGCGGGTCGACCAGCTCGCCGTAGGCGCGGTCGTCTCCGCCGCAGGCCCGGCCCAGCAGCTCGGCCTCGGCCGGGGTGAGGAATGTGGTTGCGGTGCTCATCTACAAGGTGAGATCGCGGCGCTCGCGCGAACTCATCGGTCGGCAGGCGATGAGTTTCGGTCCGGCGGGTGATCGAACTTCTCGACTGAACCAATACCGGAAAGGAGCGCCGAGATGCTGCGCCCGATCTTCAACCTGCGAGCCCAGCCGGAGCCGACCCGCCCGGCCCGTGACGTGATCATCGCGGCCCGCCGCCGCGCCGCGCGCGACACGCTGCGGAACTGGGACTAGCCGCGCGACGGCCGCCGGAGGCGGGAGCCCCCGGCGGCCGTTCGTTCACGGCGCGCGGTGGTAGCGGACGAGCCGAGCGGATTCGGGCGGGCCCTGGACGGCGATCTCGCGTACCGCGCCGATGCCGGGGATGTACGCCTTCTCGTCGATCACGCCGGGTTCGAGTCGCGACCATTCGATCGTGAGCGCCGCCCGGTCGGAGGACGCGAAGGGCACCGACACCTGGGCGTGCATGTCGACGAGCCAGTACTGATCCTCGGCGTTCCCCCGGGCGTACTCCTGCCGGTGGGCGTCGCCCACGGCGGGATGCGCGGTCATGAAGATGCCCGGGCGTGCGCCGGCGCGGCCCGCCTGCCACGACCCTGACGTGTCGACCTGGCCGTTCGGCCCGTAGGCCTTCGTCTGCTCACCGAAGTACCAGACGTTGCCGGCAGCATCCTGGGCGTAGTAGTCGTTGGTCGCCTCCAGGGTGCGGCCGCCGCCGGTTGCGACATCGCTTACGACCGTGGTCGCGACACCCAGGATCGTCTTCGTCCGCGCGGTGGCCCGTACGACGTCGGTCTGCCTCACCCCGTCCTTCATGCCCTGATAGACCCAGACCGAGCCGGGTGTCAGCGGCAGGTACGGGTTGGTGATCGTCCGCGCCCAGCCGCGAGTGGGCTGGGCGTGACCGGTGGACGCAGTCAGGCCGACGGCTGCGCACGTCGCGATCACGGCGACGGCCACAGCTGCGAGGCGTGTGCGGCGCATCATGAGAGAACTCCTTCCTCGTTGACGCCGCGACCGTAGGTGGGGTGCGTGAAGCGACCGTGAAAATGTCGGGTCGGATTCCGGCAGCCTGCGGCGATCGCGCCTAGCATCGTTTCAGGAGGTCGTCGTGAGAGTTCTGGTCGTCGAGGATGCGCCGAAGCTGCGGCTGATCCTGGAGTCGCGCCTTCGCGGTGAGGGGTACGCGGTCGACGGGGCGGCGACCGGCATGGAGGCCGTGCGCTCGGCGCTCGCGGACCCCTACGACGCGATCGTGCTCGACCTGCGTCTGCCCGACGTCGACGGGGTCGAGGTCTGCACACGGCTGCGCCAGGTGGGTTGCTGGTCGCCGATCCTGATGTTGACTGCGCGCGACGGGGTCGACGACCGCGTCCGCGGCCTCGACGTCGGCGCCGACGACTACCTGACGAAGCCGTTCGCGTTTCCCGAGCTCTTCGCCCGCGTCCGCGCCCTCGTCCGCCGGGGCGTCGCCGAGCGGCCGTCCGAGCTCGTCAGCGGCGACCTCGCCCTCGACCCCGGGGAGCGCACCGTGTTCCGCGCCGGCCACCGGATCGACCTGACCGTGCGCGAATTCGCGTTGCTCGAGTATCTGATGCGCCATCCGGGCGTCGCGATCGGCCGCGACCGGTTGATCGCCCACGTCTGGGACGGCCGCTACCAGGGTGACTCGAACATCGTCGACGTCAACATCCGAGGCATCCGCGGGAAGATCGACCGGCCGTTCGCCCGTCACAGCATCGAAACCGTCCGCGGAGTGGGGTATCGGTTTGTCGGTTAGAGCGCGCCTGACGCTGGTGTTCGCCGCGGCGATGACCGTCGTGCTGCTGGGTGCCGCCGCATTCGTCTACGCCAAGGTACGCGACGACCTGCGCTCGTCCGTGGACATGGGCCTGCGCTCGCGCGCACAGGTGATCGTCGCGAACGCCGCACGGCCGGCGGCGCGAATCGGCGGAGGCGCCGGCCGGCACCACCTGATCGACGCCGACGAGGCGTTCGCGCAGGTGCTGACGACCGGCGGGAGCGTCGCCGAGTCGACCCCGGCCGTGCGCCGCGCCCCGCTCGTGCCGGCGACGACGCTGGCAACGGTGCGGAGCGCGAGGTTCGTCGATGCCACGCCGCCCGGCCTCGACCCCGCGCGGCTCCTGGTCGTGCCGATCGCAGCCGGGCCGACCCGCGGGTACGCGGTCGTCGGTGCGACGCTCAGCAACTCGCGCGAGGCGCTCGGCACGCTCGTCCGGCAGCTCGAGATCGCGCTCCCGGCGGCGCTCGTGATGTCGACGATCGTCGCCTGGCTCGTCGCCGGCGCGGCGCTTCGGCCGGTCGAGCGCATGCGCCGCGAGGCGGCCGAGATCACCGTCACCGATCCCACGCGGCGGCTGCCCGTGCCCAGGACGAACGACACGCTCGCCCGGCTGGCCCGGACGCTGAACGCCACCCTGGACCGGCTGCAGACGGCGCGAGAGCGCGAGCGCCGGTTCGTCGACGAAGCCAGCCACGAGCTGCGCACGCCGCTCACGATCCTGCGGGCGGAGATCGACTCGGCGCTCGCTCAGCGAAGCAGCCGGGAGCGGCTGGAGCAGGCCCTCGTGAGCGCCCGGGAGGAGACCGAGCATCTCATCCGCATCGCCGAGGGCCTGCTCGTGCTCGCCCGCGCGCACGATGGCCAGATCCCCATCGCCCCCGAGGATGTCCGGCTCCAGGCGGTGGTCGACGGGAGCGTGGCGGCGCAGCAGGCCGTCGCCTCCCAGCACGACGTGCGCGTCGAGGCACACGTCGCCGACGCCGGCGTGCGCCTCGATCCGACTCGGGCGCGGCAGGCGCTCGACAACCTGATCGACAACGCCATCCGGCACTCGCCCCACGGCGGCACCGTCCGCGTTTATGCGGCCGCGGAGGACGGGCGGGCCACGTTCGCCGTCGAGGACGACGGCCCCGGGTTCGACGCGGGGCTGCTCGACGGCCCCTTCGTCGCGTTCCATCGCGGGCATGGTGCCGTCTACCCGGGGAGCGGCCTCGGCCTCAGCATCGTGGCCGCCGTCGCCGACGCCCATCACGGGACGATGGACGCGAAGAACCGCGCCGACGGCGGGGCGCGAGTGACCCTCGTCCTTGCGGCCGGGCCCGCACCTCGTACGGGCCCGGCCGCTCCCGCGGCTCAGCCGAGGGGGCTGCCGTCGACGATGTAGACGGTGTCGAGATTGGCAGCGGAGATCAGGAAGTCGGGGGTGCCGTTCCCGTTCGTGTCGCCGATGCCGACCGCGTCGAAGCCGAGGTTCTCGTTCGCCGTGGTGCTCGTGATCGTGCGCAGGCGCTTCCCGGTCGCGCCGGAGAAGATCTGCACCTTTCCGGCCGCGGACGCCCCGTCGCTGCTCGTGTAGTTGCCGACGATGATGTCGGGGACGCCGTCGCCGTTGACGTCACCCGCGGAGCGGCCCGGCCCCATGCCCTCGCCCGCCGCGCCGCGCCACGCGTGCAGGCGCGCGCCGTCGACGCCGGAGTACACGGCGGCGAAGCCGCCCGCCCGGCCGGCGTTGTTCGAGGCGTAGTCGCCGACGTAGACGTCCGGCACGCCGTCGCCGTTCACGTCGCCCACGCCGGCCACGAAGAACTGGCCGAACGCCGCGTTCCCGGGCTCGCCGGGGATGCGGAAGAGCAGCCTGCCGGTGCGACCCGAGTAGACGTAGGCGGCGCCGTGCCCCGGGTTCTTGCCGCTCGCGCCCACGATCAGGTCGGGCATCCCGTCGCTGTTCAGGTCGGCCGTGTGGGCGACGCCGTCGCCGAACTCGTCGCCGCGACGGTGCGCCGAGAGCACGCGGATCGTCCGGAACGTCCGTCCCGAGATCACGTACGCGTGCCCGGAGGCCGCCCCGGCGCCGGGGGCGCCCACCAGCAGGTCGGGCACGCCGTCGCCGTTCACGTCGCCCGCACTCGACACCGCGGCGCCGAACATGTCGCCGTGGCGGTGGCCGCGGAGGCGCACGATCGTCCCGCCGTCCGCGCCCGAGTAGACGTAGGCATGGCCGACGATGTCGCTGCCCTGGCCGGGAGCCCCGCTGACGATGTCGGACACCCCGTCACCGTTGACGTCGCCGGCGTCCGCGATCGCGTAGCCGTCCTGCTCCCCGGGCCGGCCGCTGCGGCGGAAGAGCAGGTGGCCGGTGCGGCCCGAGTAGACCCAGACCCGGCCCTGCATCTTCGCTCCGCCGTCGACCTCCCCGACGATCGCGTCCGTCACGCCGTCGCCGTTCACGTCGCGCAGCTCGCTCACCGCCCAGCCGAAGAACGCGCCCTTGCCGGTGGTCGGGCCGTGGAACGTGTGCAGCACGTGCACGGGCTGCACGAAGGTGCCGGACGCGCCCGCCGTGGCCGCGGACGTTGCCAGGACGACCGCCGCGATGGCGGCCGCACGTGTGAAAGCTCGAACCATCGATTTCTCCTCCGTCGGACTCGAGGATCGATGCTACGAACGCCCCGAGGCGGGGACATAGGACGTTCTTGCGGCTCGCGCTCAGGCGGCCAGCAGGCGCCCGACCAGGTCGGGCAGCGCCGGGTGATCGGCCGCGACCGCCCGCACCGCTGACGGCGTCTCGCCGAATGCGCGCCGGAACCGGGAGGTGAAGTGGCTGTGGCCCTGGAAGCCCAGCTCGAGCGCGATGTCGGCCACCGGCACTCCGGCGAGCAGGGGGCCGAGCGAGCGGCGCAACCGCAGGTGCAGGTGGTACTGGTGCATCGTGTAGCCGGTGCGGGCGTGGAAGGCGCGCAGGAGATGGAAGCGCGAGTAGTGCGCCTCCCGCGCGATCCGCTCGAGCGGAAGCAGGCGTCCGGGTGAGCGGGCCATGAGCTCCTTCGTGTGCTCCACCGCGCTGCCGCCGGCGCCGCTCGCCGCAGCCGGCGGCGGCCGAAGCGTCGTCACCACGAGCTGGCGCGCCAGCCGCTCCGCGACCGCCGCGTCGTAGCCCGGCCGGCACAGGTAGGCGGCGAGCAGCCGCTGCGCCAGCCATACCGTCGGCGTCAGCGCCGGGTCGGCGGCCGGTCCCGGCCGCAGCCCCAGCTGCTCGCACATCTCCGCCCCCAGCACGACGAACAGGCAGTGGTCGCCTTCGCTCGTCAGGTGGCGGCGGTGGAACCGCAGGCGCGGCGGGTAGAGCACGGCGTGGTTCGGCGTCGCGACGAGCTCCGGCATCGCCCGGCGGGCGATGTGCACCGGAGTCCAGGGAAAGACGACGTGGAAGCCCTCGCCGATGTCGTTCTCGCGCGCCCATCGGCCGTCCGCGGGCGGGCACACGAACTCACCGACGGTGACGTCGTCGGTTGCGAGCAAGGTGCGGACGGTGGCTGCGGCGGCCATCCCTCCAGTATCGCCGCTGCGGCGATGCGCGCTGGCATGAAAATGCGCAATCCTGGCGGCTCCCCGGCTACAGCCGGGGTCTCCGACGGCCGATAGACAACGCATGAACCGTTGGCGGATCCGCCTTGCCCTGGCCGCGCTCACCCTCGCCTGTTGCCTTCTGACGCCGGCCGCGGGGGCGTGGGCAGGCGTCGGCGGCGGGACGCAGCGCTGGGATGCGTCATACGACGCCGGAACGCCGTCCTACTCCTACGACGTGGCGGTGAACCCGGACGGGTCGACGGTCTACTCGACCGGGACGAGCGTGTACGACACCACCGACCCGGGGCACTTCGCGACGGTCGCCGTCGATGCGCTCACCGGAGAGACGAAGTGGTCCGCCGCGTACCAGAGCAGCAGCGAGCGGGATCAGCGCGACACCGCCACGCGCCTCGTGGTCAGCCCTGACGGCTCGCAGGTGGTCGTGACGGGCGACAGCCTGTGTAACAGCTGTGGAGCCGCCGGGTTCAACGGCTTCTCGACGGTCGCCTACGACGCGGCGACGGGCAGGCGGCTGTGGGTGGCGAAGTACGCGCAGCAGGCGCCGGGTGGATACTCGATCGCGGTCAGCCCCGACGGCTCGAAGGTGTTCGTGAACGGCGGCGCGGCCGGATACACGAATCCCGCCACCACGATCGCGTACGACGCTGCCACGGGAAGCCAGTTGTACGTGATCCCCCCGGATGCCGCTTCCAGAGTGCCCTGGCACGCGCTGGCCGTCAGCCCCGACGGCTCCACGCTGTACGTGGCGACCGACAACGACGACTCGTTGTGCCAGTACCAGGTCGCTGCGTACGACGCGGCGAACGGAGCGCCCCTGTGGACCGCGACCTATCCGGATTGCGACAACGACGGCCACATGGCGCTCGCGCTGAGCCCGGACGGGACGACGATCTACATGGTCGGGTCCAACCACGAGTTCGACGTCGTCGCCTGGAACGCCTCGACCGGAGCCCAGCTCTGGGCCGCGACCAACCCGGGCATGACGGTCGACGGGGACATCATGCCCCAGCTTGCGGTCAGCCCGGACGGAAGCAAGATCGTCGTCGTGGGAAACCCTCCCTGCGTGCCACGCTGCGCCGACACCCCGCTCCTCACGGCGGCCTACGACGCCGCCAACGGAACGCGGCTGTGGCAGTCGAGCTACGACAGCGACGCATCCGACTATCCGATCGACGTCGTCGTCAGCGCGGACAGCTCTCTGGTGTTCGTCACGGGTCAGGAGGAGATGCGCTGCGTTCCGCCGTGGTGTACGACGACCCCGGTCAACGCTCCCCTCATCGCGTACCGCGCCGACAGCGGCGCCGAGGCCTGGGTGGCCGACTATCAGGACAACAGCTCCTGGGCGCTGGCGGTGAGCCCCAACGCATCGAACGTCTACATCGCCGGCACGTTCACGACGCTCACGTCGGCGAGTACCTCGAGCCACAGCCTCCCCATGGCGCGGGCCAGGTGCTCGCCAAGCGCGTGCGGCTACTCGATGGCGGCCTACAACGCACACGCCGGGCCCGGTGTCTCGCAGGATCGCGACCCGTCGCCGACCTACGACGGGTGGCGAACCATCTTCGACCGGTCGGCCGTGGGCGGGGCATACCGGGCCAGCCGGTCCGCGGGCGCGACGGCGACGTTCACGACGCCCCGGACACGGAAGGTCGTCTGGGTGACGCACGTCGGCCGCGAGGAGGGCCGGGCGAGACTCCTCATCGACGGGCATCCGAGGGGGACGTTCGATCTCTACGCCCCGCTCGGCGGGGTGCGCAAGTTCGCGTTCACGAAGCTCCCGCTCAAGAAGCACGCCGTAACGATCGAGGTGCTCGGAACCAAGGACGCCGTCTCCGGCGGGCGGTGGGTGGCGGTCGACGCGTTCAACGTGCGGTACACCAGCCGTGAGGAGGACGCGCTCGGCATGAAGTACGGGACGTGGAGAGGTGTGGTGGCGCGGGCGGCAAGCGGCGGCTCCTACCACGTGAGCAAGTCACCCCGCGCACGGCTCACCTTCGCGTTCCGGGGCAGCCGGGTCAGCTGGATCACCGCGACCGGTCCGGCGTACGGCCGGGCCAGGGTCGTGATCGACGGTGTCGGCCACACCGTGTATCTATACCGCCGCCATCACCA
>Ga0105238_10008757_pt1 | contig 10124 bp, 9 predicted proteins | sample KBSC34metaG_FD_81526 | JGI IMG/M metagenome (GOLD analysis project Ga0105238, IMG submission 81526) | Corn rhizosphere microbial communities from Kellogg Biological Station, Michigan, USA - KBS C3-4 metaG | ecosystem: Host-associated > Plants > Roots > Rhizosphere > Soil | place: Michigan, USA...
CCGGATTGATCGAGGGTTTCCGATCGGCGGTTTTAGGCATTCCGATTTCGACGCCGTGGCTTGTTCAAGTGTCGCTGGTGATCAGCGCCGTGATGACGATCGTCGGTGTGTGGCTCTTCCGTCGGTCCGAATCGAACATCGTGGACCTCGTATGACGCGCCACGTATCGGTGCGCGTCGAGCAGGTGTCGAAGACGTATCGGATCCCACGCCCCGATGCGCCCAGGATGAGCGACTGGATTAGGCGGCCGGCGTGGGCCGTGCGCGCGCCGAAATCGCAGGTGGTGACCGCGTTGCGCGACGTGAGCTTCGAGCTGCACGACGGCGAGGTGCTCGGCATCATCGGCCGCAACGGCGCGGGCAAGAGCACGCTGCTCAAGGTGCTGTCGCGCATCACGAGTCCGACCACGGGGCGCGTCACGATGCGCGGGCACGTCGCCAGCCTCCTCGAGGTTGGCACCGGCTTTCACCCCGAGCTCACGGGTCGCGAGAACATCTATCTCAACGGCATGCTGCTCGGCATGTCGTCACAGCAGGTGACGCGGGTTTTCGATGCGATCTGCGAGTTCGCCAGCGTGGGCGACTACATCAATGTGCCGATCAAGCGCTACTCGAGCGGGATGCAGCTGCGGCTGGCGTTCTCGGTCGCGGCCCATCTGCACGCCGATACGATGATCGTCGATGAAGTGCTGGCCGTAGGGGACGCGGAGTTTCAGAGGAAGTGCTTGGGCGCCATGCGAGACGTGAGCCGCGATGGCCGCACCACGCTCTTTGTGAGCCACAACATGTCGGCCATTGAAGCGCTCTGCTCGCGGGTGATCTGGCTGGATAAAGGCGCGGTGAGAGAATCCGGCGCGACCGACCGGGTCATCAGGTCGTATCTCGCATCGGCAGTCCCGCACGAGGGGGCGGCGAACGAACTCGTTAGCCTTCGAAGCGCCGTGCGTACCGCGAGAACCATTGGACTCGGCGAGCTCAGTGCAATTCGATTTACGCGCCGCGAGGGAGCTGCTGACCGTCCTCCCTGGCGCGTTGCGTTCGGCGAGGCGTTTCAACTTTCCATTGGGTTCAAGCTGAATCGGCCCGTTCCCGACCTGATCGTTGCGACGGGATTCCGCAACGATAGGGGCGAAGACGTTCTCACGTCGCACAGCTGCGACACGCCGGATTCCGTCCAACGAACACCCGGCTCGACAACCGGGGCTGCGATGGTCGACGTCTGCCAACCCTGGCTGCGGCCCGGAACCTACTATGTCGAAGCTGCCTTGCTCTCTGGTTCGCAATTGCTCGACTATGTCTCTGAGGCCGCTACGCTCGTCGTCGACGAGCAGCGCTCGGATGGCGCTCCGCGCTTAGAGCTCAAGAAGGGAAGTACATCGCCGATCTGGTCGTGGCAGTTCGCGGACGACCCCTTGTGTTAGTGCTCGCCGCCTAACGTGCCGAGCCGGTGATCCGTCTGAGGGGTGCGTTGATCGATTTGTTGCCGCACGGGGTCGTGCGTCGTGTCGCCGCATCCCGCCAGCGCGAACGCCTCAACGCCCGCATCGCCGAGCGCTCCGGACAGCTGCGAACGGTCCGAACGACTGACGATGCGCCGCGCCTGGCGAGGTTGAACATGGGGTCCGGAGCGCATCGCGAGCCCGGTTGGATCAACGCCGACAGCGACGAGAAGGCCGACACACGCCTAACGCTGAGCGATGGCGAGCCGTTGCCCTTTGCGGACGGCGAGCTGGAGGCCGTGTTCAGCGAGCACTTCCTGGAGCACGTCCCGTTTCAGACGGGCGTCCACTTCTTGCGCGAAAGCGGCCGTGTGCTTCGATCCGGCGGGACCTTCAGGGTTTCGTGTCCGGACCTCAATGTGATCGTTGGACTATTGCAGCCACGAAATGAACAGTGGAAGGCGTTGGCGCACATCTATGAATCGATCGGAGATTTCGAGCCCGGCGCTTTGACCTTGCCCGAGCAAGTAGTGAATTGGGCGTTTTATGGACATGCGCACCGCCATCTCTGGACCTTTCGGCAACTCGAAACCGAGCTGAATGCATCCGGGTTTGTAGACGTGCGGCGCATGCCGTTTGGTGTTTCTCGCGTGGAAGGGGTGGCCATCGAGCGACGCGTGGCCGAAGACTTCTATACACTGATCGTGGAAGGAACGAAGGCCTGAGCGTCAGGTGACATACGGGACGGCAAGGCACTCGCGTGCACGTTCCAGTGCTGACCAGCCGCTGTTCTCGGTTGTGATTCCGGCGTTCAACGCAGCTCCGTTCATCGACGCCACGCTCCAGTCGCTTGCGGCGCAAACGTGCCGGGACTTCGAAGTCGTGGTTGTGGACGACGGAAGCACCGATGACACGATCGCGCGAGCGCAGACGGTCGTTAGGCGTGAAGGTCTGCGGGGCCGAGTTGTCGCGCGGCCCGGTGATGTGCCGAAAGGGGTTTCCGGCGCGCGGAACCACGCGGCACGCCTGGCGTGCGGCGAGTGGCTCGCGTTCCTCGATGCGGACGATCTGTTCGAACCGACGAAGCTCGAATGCTGCGAGCGCATCGTGGAGGAGTTTGGTGCAACGCCCGGCGCAATGCATCACGCGGCCCGATACTTCGATCATGAGTCGGGCGATATCGTGCACGCGTCCAACCCGGGAGCACCGGCCGGCGACGACCTGCTGGAGACCCTGCTCGAGCGAAACTGCGTCACCACGTCAACTGTTGTCGTGCACCGGACGTGCTTTGAGACGGCGGGCGGGTTCGATCCACAGCTCAACGGCGTCGAGGATTATTGGCTCTGGATTCGCATCGCGAAGCGCTGGAAATGGCGTTACATCGCCGAGCCCTTGACTCGCTACCGAATGCGCGCGGGGTCGCTAATGGTTAGGCGACCATTTTCGCATTACGTGGCGCAATTCACGGCGCTTCTCACGGTGGCAGAATCGAGCGGCGAGCTGACTGCGGCAGAGATGGCCGTGCTTCGGCGCTCGGTGCTGGACGGCACCATTCGATTCTTTGCGGGGAAAGCAGCCCGCCAAGATGGCGTGGTCGGCTTGCTTCCTGGTGCCCTCCACCTCGCACGCAGCGGACACGCCGGCTACGCTGCGGCCTTGATCTACGGGCAGCTGCGCGCGCGCGCGCTTCGATGGGCAGTCGAGCGACGTCAGTCGTGACGCTCATCGTTAGGCACAGAATGCACGGTGTCGTTGGCGCGCCATGCGCGGCCCGCCGGACTCGGGGGCACCGCTGAGAATCCTCGCGGTCAGTCACGCCTACCCCCGAAGCAATGCGCCGAGCCACGGCGTATTCGTGCACCGCTTGCATCGCGCCATGGCATTGCTGGGGCATCACGTCGAAGTCGTGCAGCGCGGCGATTGGTCGCCACCCTGGCCATTCTACCGCTTCCAGAACGCCCTGCGCGCCAGCCACCACGAGCGCGCAGCGTTTCTGGACGACATCGATGGAATCACCGTGCACCACCCGCTGACGATTCGGCCCCGGCCGAGTCGATTTTTTACGGGTGATTCATGGCAGCGAGAAGCACGAAGCATTGCGCGCTACGCCGTACGGCGCCTGAGGGCTCGTCCGTTCGACGCCGTTCTCGCTCATTTCCTCGTGCCGGACGGGTACCACGCACTTGCGTTAGGCGCCGCGCTCGGGGTGCCTGTGGCGGCCATGGCGTGGGGCGACGATGTGCACGCATGGCCGGCGCGAAACGCCGACTGGGCACGAAGACTCCGGCATGTGCTGCGCTCAGCGGACACGCTGATCGCGTGCTCCGAGCGCATGGCAGGCGACGCGTCGCGCTGGATGGGCGAACGTCGCCAGGATTGGCACGTGGTGTATGGAGGCGTCGACCTCGACCGCTTTCGGCCAACAGCCGACCGCGCGGCCGCACGCGCCCGGGTCCTCTCGCCGGGCCTAACGCGACAGCTTCCTGATACGGGAAGGATCATCCTCGTATTGGCCCAGCCCGCCACAGCCAAGGGGTACGTCGAGCTCCTCGACGTCTGGGCGCGCCTCGCCCCGTCGCACCCCGACTGGTGGCTGGTCATGGCCGGCGGCCCGGGCGGCGACCTGCAAATCCCGGATGAAATCGTCAAGCGCGGACCGCTCCCTCGCGTTGTCTGGTTAGGCGCGCAGCCGCCTGATCGGATACCGGACTTACTCGCGGCGAGCGATGCGTTCGTCCTACCGAGTCACAACGAAGGGCTTTCCTTGTCCGTGCTCGAGGCCATGGCATCCGGGTTGCCGACGATCACCACGGATGTCGGGGGGCACGCCGAGGTGATACGCAGTTCCGCGGATGGGTGGCTCATTGCGCCGGCCGACGCCGACGCGTTGGCGAACGCGATGAGCGAGCTCATGACGGACGACGCGCAACGCCGCCATCGGGGATCGAATGCACGACAAGCCGCCGAGCGAATCGGCTCGCCGCTCGACAATGCGCGACGCCTGATGGCCATTCTCGAGCAAATGGTCGCAACGCGTCATCAGGCGCGCACTGTGACCGACAATCGCTCCGGCGATCGCGCGATGCCACTGCAACCGCTCGGTAACGCGTGAACCGCTTGCGCCGCAGTATGCTCGATTCCAGCGTGTATCGTGCGTACGATCGCGCGACGCGCCGCTTCAGCCCGGAATCGATCGAGCACGATGTGAACGTGTACTCGAAATCGCACCGCAGGTCGACGTTCATCCAGGTCGGCGCGAATGACGGAGTAACCTGGGATCCGTTCTACTATTTCATTCGGCGCGATGGCTGGCGCGGCATCATGATCGAGCCGCAGCGCGACGTATTCGACAAGCTCAGAGCCACGTACGATGGCGCACGAGGCATCACGCTGATGAACGTGGCGGTCGATACCATTGCTGGCTCGCGCCCGCTCTACCGTTACGCGTTCTCCGCCTCGCGTTGGGCGACAGGATTGGCGACTTTCGACCGCGATCGCCTCATCACCAACTTCGATTCGGACTACATCCGCGAGAATATCGCGCGGGAAGGTGTCACCGTTGCGGCGGACCCGGAATCGTATCTCGTCGCCGACGTGGTGGCATGCATCACCTTCGATAGGGCGGTCGATGCACTCGGGTCGGCCACGATCGACTTCGTGATCACTGACGTCGAAGGTCACGACGTGGCGATTCTCGACACGTTCCCGCTCCACCGCACCCGGCCCGCGAATATCGTTTTCGAGCTCCCCATCGAGCGGGATGCGCAACTCGAGAGCTTCGCCAACAAGCTGCGCGCGCACGGATACCGGATCAAAGAATCGGGGCGCAACGCGATCGCGATGCTGCGCCGCGGCGTATCGACACAATGAAGAACGTTGAGCGCATCATCATTCTGTATCCGGGTGAGACCAGCTCGGAGCGCATCAACACGCCGGGCAACTACTCATTGTCTCGGCTCCTCGTGCACCTGAATCGGAGCGATGATGTTCCGATCTATTTTCTCAATTGGTCACGTCGGTACGAGCGCTATGGGCACGTCCGGTTCATTCACTTCAGCACGTTCAATTTCCTGAAGCTGCTCCTCCGATTCGCGCTGCGCCGAAACAGCTTGATCGTGAGCCAAACCGGCGCCTACGGCGTTCACGCGCGACTCCTGAGGGTGCTCATGCCAGGCTCACGCGTGCTCGTTCGGTTAGGCGGCGTGTATTATGGAAAGGAATATCTCGAATCGGCGGCGTTCCGATCGGCCAAGCGCGGGCTCCGGCGCCGTCTTTCATTTGCCGACATGGTCATGAGTACCGCGGATGGCACCCCCGTCGATCTATACATGCGGCAGCTTGCAATTCCGCCGCACCGATACAAGAAGCTCATGAATGGATTCCCCGTCATCGCGAACGAGGCGGGAATGGCGCGCGAGAATCGCATTCTGTGTATTTCTCGCCTGAGCCCGGAAAAGAACGTCGACTATGTCATCCGCTCGTTCGCGAACGCCCTGCCGCGATTGAAAACACCTCACCGCCTTGTAATCGTGGGGGATGGTCCCGATCGCGATTCGTTGCGGTCGCTCGCTGAGGAGCTCGGCGTCGCCACGGACGTCGACTTTGCTGGAGAGTCTTACGACGTGGGGCGGTTTCTGTACGCGTCCAAAGTCCTCCTCAGTGGATTCGCGAACAACACCGTGATTGAGGCGATCGCCACCGCAACGCCGGTCATTACGGTCGAGCTAGGAGAGATGCAACTGTTGTATGGCGCATTCCCCAACGTACGTGTCGTCGAATATCCGCCGGGCGGATACGGCAAAATATCGGCAGCCCGTGTCTCGGCGTTAGTCCAACGTACCGCCGATCTACTCGTGGACCTCTTGAACAACTACCCCACCGAGCACGGCGCGGTACGCCCGGCAGCGATGTATGGCTGGGAGCAACGATTGCGGGACGAAATCACGTTGTACGAAACGATGCTCGCTCCCGCACCCGCAGCGCACCGGAATCACGAGAGCGCCACCGCTTGATCGCGACATGACCGTTCTCACGGTGGTCGGAGCCCGGCCGCAATTCATTAAAGCCGCGATCGTTTCGCGCGCTCTCGCGCGAGCTGGAATCCATGAAGTGCTGGTGCATACCGGCCAACACTACGACGTTGAGATGAGCGATGTGTTCTTCCGCGAGCTCGAGATTCGCGCCCCCGACCACAACCTCGGCGTTGGCTCTGGATCGCACGGACAGCAAACGGCTCAGATGCTTGCCGGGCTCGAGCGCGTCATGGTCGGCGCGGCGCCCGACCGCGTCCTGGTGTACGGCGATACCAACTCCACCCTCGCCGCCGCCCTCGCCGCCGCGAAACTCGCCATACCGGTCGATCACGTCGAAGCGGGTCTCCGTTCTCACGACCGCGACATGCCGGAGGAGATCAACAGAGTCCTAACGGACGACTTGTCCGATCAACTTTTCTGCCCCACCCGCACCGCGGTAGCGAACCTCGAGCGCGAGGGAACAGTACAGGGTGTGCACCACACTGGCGATGTCATGCTAGATCTCGCATTGAGCGCCCGCACCACCGCACTCGCTGTTCCGCTGCCTGCCGGCGTCGAGGAAGGGAAGTACTTCGTTGCCACCCTTCACCGGCCGAGCAACACCGACGAACCCGTACGGCTGCAGCGCGTCGCCGCCGCACTCGACGACGTTGCCCGTTGTGTCGGCCCGGTCGTGCTGCCGGTGCACCCGCGCCTTGGAGCGGCGCTCGAGCAGGCCGGCGTGCGCTTCGGCACCGTGCGCACGCTTCCGCCGGTGGGTTACCTCGAAATGCAAGGGCTTCTCCTTCGCGCGCGCGGCGTCATTACCGACTCAGGCGGCGTGCAGAAGGAGGCGTTGTTCCATGGACGTCGCTGTCTGACACTGCGTGACTCGACCGAGTGGGTGGAGAGTCTCGCCGACGGGTGGAACGAGTTGTTAGGCGACGACCTCGGCGCACTCAACGATCGCGCGGCGCGCATGACGTACGAGCGCGATCGCGTTCCGCGCGCACGCGCGCTGTTCGGTGATGGCCGCGCAGGCGAATGCATCGCCGCGATCGTCGCCGCGAGCGGCAGGACGCGTCGGCGCTGGCGTTGCGCTACCGCCGAAACTCAGGCGTAGCAACCTTCTCTCACATGGATCCGGGTTCATGCGCAATTTGATCACCGGCGGAGCAGGCTTCATCGGCAGTCACCTCACCGAGCACCTGCTCGAACGCGGGGAAGAAGTCGTCGTCTGGGACGACCTGTCCACCGGACGCATTTCCAACCTCCGGCGGTGCATGGGCCGACCCGGGTTTCGTTACATCCTCGGCGACTTCACCAAGGATCCTGCGTTCGTCCCGTTGGTCGAAACGGTCGACGTCGTCTACCATCTGGCCGCCGCCGTCGGCGTGCAACTCATCGTCACCGATCCCGTCCGAACCATCGAGACGAATATCGTGGGCTCGGAAGTCGCCCTCAACGCGGCCGCGCGCTATGGAAAGCGGATCTTCATTGCGTCCACGAGCGAAGTGTACGGGAAAGGAACCAAAATTCCCTTCGCCGAAGACGACGACGTCGTGTACGGTCCCACGTCGAAGCGCCGCTGGAACTACGCCGTCTCCAAGGCAGTCGACGAGTTTCTCTTGCTTGCCTATCACGAATCCCATGGATTGCCCGGTGTCGTCGGTCGATTGTTCAACACCGTTGGGCCGCGACAAGTACCTCACTACGGAATGGTGATCCCGCGATTCATCGATCAAGCTCGTACCGGCGCGGCGATGACCGTGTACGGCGATGGTTCGCAACGCCGATGTTTCGGTCACGTTCTGGATATCGTGCCCGCCATCAGAGCACTCGTCCACTGCGAAGACGCGCGCGGCCAGGTCGTCAATCTCGGCAACGACGAAGAGATCTCGATTCTCGAGCTGGCGCACATGGTGCGCGAACGCGTAGGCTCGTCGTCAGAGATTCGCTTCGTGCCTTACGATATCGCCTATCGTCCGGGGTTCGAGGACATGGAGCGGCGCGTGCCAGATCTCACACGTGCGCGCAAGCTGATTCGCTTCGAGCCGAAGCGAACGTTGCAGAACGTGATCGACGACATTCTTTGCGATCCGAGTGCCTAGCGTCTCACCGCCCGAGCTCGCGGCGGGCAGGTCCTCGTCGGCCAATCATGTGGCGGTCGTGGCGCGACCACGGCCGTACATGCTTGTGCACGTAGTCGTCGGTGAAACGACCAAGGACCTGATCATCCCGCAGGTCGTCGGTCACATGATCGCGCAGACCGAGGCGCCGGGCGACGATCGTCCGGTGCGCGTGCTGGTACTGTTTCTCGAGCCGGCCCGCGTTGCAGTGCGGCGCACGGTGCGACGCCGGGTTCGCGAGTTGCGTCGCCAGGCACCTTCGCTCGTGGTGCGGCTCGTTCCATACGTCAGCCGGCTCGGTCTGTCGACCAACGCGAGCCTCGTTAGGCGGCTGCTCAATGTGCGGGGGACGCCGGTTGTGTTTCACTGTCGCGGCGAGACAGCCGCACAGTGGGCTGCCGCCATCTCGAGGACGATGCCGAGGGCCGGTATCGTCGCCGACATTCGCGGCGCATGGCCTGAAGAACTCGTCTTCGCTCGAGGATTCGACGGCGTTGAAAACGCGGACCAGAAGACTCGCTCGGATCACGATGCCGCCAGTGCCATCCTTCGCGATACCATAGGCCGTGCCGGAGCAGTGCTGTCCGTATCCCAAGGAATGATGCAATGGCTCGATACGATGGGCGTCGAGGAGTCGAGACGGTTCTATGTCCCGTGTTGCGTGTCGCGTCCGACGTATACGGCGGCCGACCGGTCAACGACACGCGCAGCGTTAGGCATCTCGGACAAGCAGGTTTTCGCCTACGCGGGTACCATCACGAGGTACCAACACGTCGATGACGGGGTCGTTCCGTTCGTGCGCGCTCTCACCCGACTCTCGCCCTCGACACACTTCCTTGCCTTGACCAACGACGTCGCGGGCATGCGCGCGGCCCTTGCAGCGGGCGGGGTCGAGCACGCGCGCGCAACGGTGCTGTCGGTTCCGCAACGCGAAGTCGCCGGTTATCTCGCTGCCGCGGACGCCGGTTTGCTCCTCCGAGCGCCCAGCCGGCTCAATCGCTTGAGCCAGCCGACGAAGCTGGGTGAGTATCTCGCGGCTGGCGTCCCGGTTGTCGTGGGACGCGCCACTGGAGCGGTCGGTGAGATCATCACCGGTGCTGATGCCGGCGTGATCGTTGACGTCTTCGGGCGAGACGACAAGAGCATCGCCGAGGAAGCACGCCGAGTGGCCGAGCTGATCGCTCACGACGGAGGACGGATGCGCGACAACGCGCTGCGGCTGTGCGACGAGCACTTCACGTGGGTTCGCTACGTCGATCGCGTGCGGAGCGCGTATCGCCTGTCGCTCGGCGCCTGACATGTGCGGCATTCTGGCTCTCGCCCGTGCAAACACCGCCGATCGGTGCTCCGCTCGAGCGGTGGCGCGAGCAACCGAGATCGTTAGGCACCGCGGGCCGGACGATGAAGGGTTCGTGCTCTGGTCAGATGGCGCACCGCCGCGCAGGTATGCCGGCACGGACACCACCCCCGCCGCGCGCCGCGCGCACGGATTGCCGGATCTCCCGCCGGATGCGGATTGGCGCGTCGCGCTCGGGCATCGACGCC
>Ga0105238_10008761_pt1 | contig 10119 bp, 10 predicted proteins | sample KBSC34metaG_FD_81526 | JGI IMG/M metagenome (GOLD analysis project Ga0105238, IMG submission 81526) | Corn rhizosphere microbial communities from Kellogg Biological Station, Michigan, USA - KBS C3-4 metaG | ecosystem: Host-associated > Plants > Roots > Rhizosphere > Soil | place: Michigan, USA...
GATGCACATGCGGATGCCGACTTCCTCGGCGGTCGGGATGATCGCCTCCAGGAAGCGCTTCAGATTGGCACGCAGCTTGTCATGGGTCATGCCGGCATAGCGATCGAGGATGCGGGCCAGCGCGCGGCGCGGGTCGCCGAGATAGGGCGCGCCGCTGTCGTCAGCCAGCCAGAGCGGCAGAAGCGCCGTCGGATGCGCCGTCCAGTCGACCGGCAATATGCCGCGCCCGGTCCAGTGGCAAAGCCCGTCGGCGTCGCCGGTCGAGAACACCTGGGCATTGCCTTCGATGTCCTCGCCCCAGATGTCGAGGCCGATGGCCGAATAGGGCATGCGCAGCTTGCCTTCGAGCGCCTTGCGCGCCTGCTCGACCGGAATGCGCTTGCCGCGCATGATGCCGTTCAGGTCGCACACCGCCGCCCGCAGGCTCTGGATGTCCTTCCGGCTTTCAAGCCAATTCAAAACGTCCGCGATTGCATCGCTCAATTTCCAGCCCCTGATTTTTGAGGTGCTGTAGCCTGTCGGCTACGATATCCAATTTCAAGCTTGTGAGTTTATGAAAGCCATATCGGCTTGCGCCGAATGGTTTTTCTTCATTTTTTCAAGTCACTAGCTGGGATATCGGGCGGCATTTCAGGTCCGTTTTCGCGATCTGCGATCGCAACATAGCGACATGGCCCGTGAAAGCCAAGCCGGATTCGACGCGAGTGGCTAGTGGCGCAGTTCGGGAAACTTCACCTGCCCGAGGATATGGGTCGCGCCCTCATCGATGTCGCGCACGATCGCCGCCCGCGCCCTTTCGCCGTCGCCGGCCTCGATCGCCGTCAAGACCTCTTCATGGTAGTCGATGCCCAGAATACCGGCGAGGTCGTCCTCGAAGCCGATGCGCAGGTTCCTCAGGAACGGCCCGACCTGCATCCACACCGTTTCGATCAGGAAGATCATCTGCTCGTTGCCGCAGTGGCGGTAGATCGAGAATTTGAAGTCGTGGTTCTTGCGCAGATAGTTTTCGATATCGCCGCTGCGCGCGGCCTCGGTGAGCTCGACGCAATGACGGCGGATGGCGCGCAGATTGTTGCCGTTGATGCGCTTTGTCGCGAGCTCGGTCGCCGTGCCTTCCAAGACCGTGCGCACCGCGGTCAATTGCGAGAAGCGCTCGGCGGAGATCAGCGGCACCTCGACGCTGCCGTTCGGCATCGGGCTCAGCGCTCTCAGCGCCTGCAGCCGCGTGAAGGCGCTGCGCACCGGCATGTCGCTGGTGCCGAGCTCCTTGGCGAGCTTGCGAGAGGTCAGCTTCTGGCCGGGTTGCAACTGGCCCGACATCAGGGCCCGCACAAGCTCCAGATAGACTTTCTCATGCAGTGGAACGGTATCGACAGCGGTCAGTCCGAATTGCGATTTGTCGGCCATTGGCTATGCGTTACGTCATTCGTCCTGAAATCTGTTTCGTCGCTCTATCCGCCGCCCTGACATATCGCCGGCAGTTCTTATAGCCGCACGATAGACGGTTAACGCGAGCCGCCGCAAGGGAGAGCATGTCCGCCTTCCCACCGTTTCATTGCGATCATTGCGCTATCTCACGCCGATGCCCGCCAAAAGGCCGCCGTCTATTCTGTAATCGGCGCCGGTGCAGAAGCTTGCCTTGGATGAGCAGAGGAACGCGATCAGCTCCGCCACCTCTTCCGGCTCGCCGATGCGGCCGATCGGATGAGCTTCGCCAAAGCGCTTGAAGGCCGCTTCGACATCCGCGTCGGGATCGTCGGCACGCGCCGCGCGTTCGAGGATCGGGGTGCGGACCGATCCCGGGCTGACAGAGTTCACGCGGATGCCTTGTCGCGCATAGTCGAGCGCCAGCGAGCGCGTCAGCGTGTGGATCGCGCCCTTGGTGGTGGCGTAAGCGGCGACATTCTCCTGGCAGGCGGTGCCTTGCACCGAGGCAACGTTGACGATGGCGCCGCCGCCACGCTTGATCATTTCGGGAATGCCGAAACGGGCGGTGAGGTAGATCGATCCGACATTGACCGACATCGCCCGGTTCCAGGTCTCGAAATCGGTCGTCGTCGCCGTGCCGTAGGGATGCACGGCCGCCGAATTGACGATGACGTCCAGTCCGCCGAATTTCTCGACGCCGGCGGCGATTGCCTTCTCCACCTGGTCAGGCACGGCAACGTCCGTGGCCAGCACAAGCGCGGCGGCGCCCGCGCGGTCGAGGTCGGCCTGCAGCATTGCGTTGGCGCTGGCATCGATGCCCAGCGCGATGATCGCGGCGCCACCCTTAGCAAGACGGCGCGCGGTTGCCTCGCCGATGCCGGTCGTTCCCGTCACCAGCGCGACCTTGCCGTCGAAATCGTTCATGGACAAAACTCCTGCAATGATGGACGAAAGCGCCAGTCGGTGATTCAGGAAGGCGCAGCAATCACCCGATTTGACGGCCATTGTCATCCGACAATATGGTCGATCGCAACCACACCAAAGCGCGTCGCGCTGAAACGAATTCGGTCGACGCGATTTAACTCTTTGTTCTGATGCATGTCCCAAAACCGCTGCGCAGTTTTGCGCGACATGCATCAAAGCGCATCGCGATGTTTTGAGAGGCAGTCATGGAACAATGCTGGCGCTGGTACGGCCCGAACGACCCGGTCACGCTCGACCACATCAAGCAGGCCGGTGCTGCGGGCATCGTCACGGCGCTGCACAATATCTATGACGGCAGCGCCTGGCCGCTCGATGCCATCCTGGAGCGCAAGCGCATCATCGAGGCGGCGGGCCTGACATGGTCGGTGGTGGAGAGCATTCCCGTCCACAACTCGATCAAGACCGGAGCGCCTCAGCGGGAACGATACGCCGGCTTATACAAGGACACGATCCGGGCCCTGGCCAAGGCCGGCATCTCGACGATCTGCTACAATTTCATGCCGGTCGTCGACTGGACACGTACCGATCTCATGTACCGGCTGCCGACCACCGGCTATGCCTTACGCTTCGATGCGATTGATTTCGCCGCCTACGACGTCTTCGTGCTGAAGCGGCCGAATGCCGAGGCAAGCTACAGCCCGGCGCGCTTAGGGGAGGCGGAAGCGCGGCTCAAGAGTTTGAGCAGCGAAGACATCGACGGAATAGAACGCAATCTGATCGCCGGCCTGCCGGCAACCGAGCGTACCTACAATCGCGAGACGATGCGCGATGCGCTCGCCGATTATGCCTCAATCGGCCCGGCGGAACTGCGCGCCAACCTTGCCTGGTTCCTGAAGGAGATCATCCCCGCAGCCGAGGAAGTCGGGGCGCGCATGTGCATCCATCCCGACGATCCGCCCTTCTCGCTCTATGGCCTGCCGCGGGTGGTCTCCACCGCCGATGACGCGCGTTTCATCCTGGGGACGGTCGACAGCCCGTCGAACGGGCTGACCTTCTGCACCGGCTCCTACGGCGTGCGCGCCGACAACGACCTGGTCGCGATGATCGAGGAATTCGGGCCGCGAATCCATTTCGCGCATCTGCGCAACGTGACGCGCGAAAAGGATGGGTCCTTCTACGAGGCGGAACATCTGGAAGGCTCGACCGACATGGCCGAAGTCATCCTGGCGCTGATGAAGGAGGAGGCGCGCCGGCGCAAGGAGGGCCGCTCCGACTGGCGCATCCCGATGCGGCCGGACCATGGCCATCTGCTTGCCGACGACATCGGCAAGACGAAGATCAATCCCGGCTATTCGCTGATCGGCAGGCTGAAAGGTCTTGCCGAGCTGCGCGGCATCATGCGGGCCGTGGAGCGGTTCGAACTGGCCTGAGGCGGACCGGCCATCCGATCCGCACGCCGATGATGTCTTTGGCAAACGGCCTTGCGCCAGAACCGAGGATCGGTCAAACGTTCAAGTCCCGTTTCTCGATGAGACCTGTCATGCAAGCTGCAGAACAGCAATACCGCGCAAGGCATTCGATTTTTGCCGGCGGTATTTCTTCTGCGCGCGCGGGGGATCACTGATCATGCGCTGCTGCCGCCACGAGAACCTGCAGCGTGCGGAGGAGACCAAGGTCGGCTCGCATGTCGTCCGCGACGGCTGGACCGAAGGGGTACAAGGCGCGCTGGACCCGGCCTTTCGGCCGGCCATCAGGCGGGCGTCCGTCCTCGGATAACGCAGCTTAGATAACGCCCTACCGGAACGGACATGCCCGCCGAAGCGATTTCTCCTTCGTACGGACATGACCAATGCCTGACAATCACGACTCTTCACTCCCCAGCGCGGACACGCAAAGCTGGCTGAGAACGCATGCCATCAACGAGGTCGAGTGCCTCGTGCCCGACGTCAACGGCGTGCTGCGCGGCAAAGCCTTGCCGGCCGCCAAATTCCTCAAGTCGCTCGAGGACCGGGCGCTCTATCTGCCGAGCAGCGCCTTCCTGGTCGCCATCGACGGCCGCTATTCCGGCTCCATCGACGAGGGCTTTGCCTATTCAGATCCGGACATGCGCATGGTGCCGGACACCTCCACGCTGTGTGTGGCACCTGGCAGCTCCGGCAAGGCCTATGTCTTCGCCGACACTTTCCATATGGACGACCGGCCATGGATGGCCTCGCCGCGCCATGTGCTGAGAGCCGTGCTCGACCTCTACCGCCAACGCGGCTGGCGCGCGGTGATGGCGCCGGAAGTGGAATTCTATCTGACCGCGCCCAACCCCGACCCGGACCGACCGCTGACCGCGCCTGTCGGGCGCAACGGCCGGCCGGAAAGCGTGCAGCATCCTTACGACATGCAGGCGCTGGAGGAATTCGAGGCGGTGACGCGGCGTCTTTACGAACACGCCGCGATCGCCGGCCTGCCGCTCGACACGCTGATCCATGAATCCGGTACGGCACAGCTCGAGATCAACTTCCTGCATGGCGATCCGCTGACGCTTGCGGACAAGGTGCTGTTGTTCAAGCGCCTGGCGCGCCAGACGGCGCAGGCGTGCGGCATGCACGCCACCTTCATGGCCAAGCCGATCGCCGCGCAGGCCGGCAGCTCGATGCATCTGCACATGTCGATCGTCGACGAGAGGGGCGAGCCCTTGTTTGCCGGCATGGACGGCGAAGACAGCGCGATGTTCTCGCACTTCATCGGCGGCCTGCAGAAATATGTCCCTGAAATCATGCCGCTGTTTGCGCCCAACGTTAACTCCTACCGGCGTATCCGGCCGAACCATAGCGCGCCGGCCAACATCGAATGGTCGCATGACAACCGCTCCTGCGGCCTGCGCGTGCCAATGGGCGGGCGCACCGCACGGCGGATCGAGAACCGGCTGCCCGGCGCCGACGCCAATCCCTATCTCGCCATGGCCGGCTCGCTGATCGCCGGCTATCTCGGCATCGAAGAGAAGCTTGCGCGCTCGCCGGAGGCCTTCGGCAATGCCTATCGCAGCCAGAGCACGCTGCCGAAAACCATGGAGGAGGCGCTGCACCGCTTCGCCGCCTGCGAGCCCGTGCGGGCGCTGCTCGGCGAGGATTTCTTCCAGACCTATCTGCGCGTGAAGAGCGTCGAGCTCGATCTGTTCCAGAGCGTCGTGACGTCCTGGGAACGCGACCATCTGCTGCTCAAGGTGTAATGATGGCTTCGCGTTCAACGGGTTTCAATTCCGGTCTCGATATCGGCAAGTCCTACTATGTCGCCACCGCCAATCCGGCGCCGGACCATCCGGCACTTTTGGGCGATGTCGAGGCCGATCTGGTGGTGGTGGGCGGTGGCTGCACGGGCCTCTCGGCGGCGCTTCATGCGGCCGAGCGCGGCCTGAAGGTGGTGCTGCTGGAGGGCGGCAAGATCGGCTGGGGCGCTTCGGGGCGCAATGGCGGCCAGATGATCCCCGGCCTGCGCAAGGGCGCCAAGGGGCTGGTCAAAAGCTTCGGGCCGGAACGGGCGAAGGCGCTGTTCGACCTCGCCTTCGAGGCGCGCGGGCTGGTGCTCGACATCATCGAGCGCCACGGCATCGAATGCGACCTGCGCCTGAGCGGCCATCTGGTCGGCGCGGTCAACGGCTCCGACATGCGCGACTTCGAGGAAGAGGCCGAATGCCTCGCCAAGGTGATGAACTTCACCGATGTCGAGATCCTGTCGGCGGCGCAGGCGCGACAGATGGTGGACACGCCCTATCAGGGCGCGGTGTTCGAAAGGCTCGGCGGCCACATGCACCCGCTCAACTACACGCTGGGGCTCGCCCGAGCGGCGGTCGGCGCCGGCGTCGTCATCCATGAGAATTCGGTCGCCATCCGGATGGAGCGCGAGCCTTCCATCCGGGTGTTCATCGACAAAGGGTCGGTTCGTGCCAGGCATTTGGTGCTGGCCGGCGATGCGCTGCTCAAGGGATTGGAGCCGCGCGTCAACAGCCGCATCATGCCGGTCGGCAATTATATCGCCGCCACCGAGCCGCTGGATGGCAAGGCCGACATCATCCCGGCCAACGTTGCGGTTTCCGACACGCTCTTTGTGGTCAACTATTATCGGAAGTCGGCCGATGGCCGGCTGCTGTTCGGCGGCGGCGAGCGCTACACGCCGTCGCCGCCGGCCGACATTGCCGGTTTTGTGCGGCCGCATCTGGAAAAGACTTTTCCGCAACTCAAGGGCTGCCGCATCGACCATGCCTGGGGCGGTCTGGTGTCGGTGACGACCTCGCGCCTGCCGCATGTCGGGCACTATGGCGAGGTGTATTTCGCGCATGGCTATTCCGGCAAGGGCGTCATCCTGTCGACGCTGTCGGGCAAGCTTCTGGCGGAAGCGATCACGGGCGATGCGTCGCGGCTCGACCTGTTCTCGACGCTGACGCCGCTGCCGTTCCCAGGCGGCACGGCGCTGCGCGGCCCGCTCTATGTGCTGGGCATGCTGTGGTACGCCATGCGCGATCGGCTGCGTCACTGACGCTGGTTTCCTTTCTCCGGCGTGGCTAATGTCCCCACGCCGGGGACGAAATCCCGGGAAGGAAGGGCGATGAATATCGAGTCGGGTCGACTGACGAAGAAAGAACGCCATGAACTGATCCTGTCGGAGGTCCGGCGCTCGGCATCGATCCGTATCTCGAAGCTTGCGCGCCGCATCGGCGTCGCCGGCGAGACCATCCGCCGCGACTTGATCGAGCTTGGCGATGCGGGGCTCATCAACCGCACCTATGGCGGCGCGACCATTTCACTGGTGACGTCGGAGCCCGTGATCGCCGAACGCGGCCTCACAATGGTCGAGGAGCGGGCCCGTGTCGGGCGTGGCGCCGCTGGACTGATCGAGAAAGGCCGCATCGTCATGATCGACGGCGGGTCGACCACCTATGAGGTCGCGCGCGGCCTCTCGCAACTCGGCCGGGACCTGACGATCATCACCAACTCCGTCGGCGTCGCCTCGGTGGCGGGCGCCAATCCCAGCTTCCGCGTCATCCTTTGCCCCGGCACCTATGACAGCCGAGAGGCGGCCGTGCTCGGCGAGGACACGGTCGAATTCGTGCGCCGCTACAATGCCGACGTCGCCATCATCGGCGCCTCGGCGCTGAACGCCGAGGGGCCGAGCGACATGATCTCGGGCGCGGCGGCAGTGAAGCGCGCGATGATGGCGCGATCGCTGTCGGCCATGCTGGTCGTCACCAACGACAAGTTCGGCCGCAGCAGCCTCGAACGCGTCTGTGCGCTGAACGAGATTTCCGATGTCGTGACCGACAGCGAGCCGGCGGCGGAACTGCGCGCCGCGATCGACGAAGCGGGCGGCGAGTTGCACGTCTTCGCCGAATAATTCTCCGGCTAAGCGTCGTGGTTGGTCAGCGCGATGTGGCAGCAGCCGGTGCCATGGCCCGGCGTCCAGGTGACGTTGGCGAAGCGCACGCCGGTCGCCTCGAACAGGCCGCGGTCGAAGGCGCCGGCGATGCGGCAGAGCGTGGCGAGCTTTTCCTCGCCGACGCCGGCCTCGACCCAGGCGTCCTTCAGCGGACAGCGCTTCACCTTGAACGCGATGTGGTCGGGGCCGCGGTCGACATCGGTCGGATACATGCGGCCGTCGTCCGGGCTGACGGCGAGGAACGCTTCGCCGATCGCCGGCGCGTCGTTGGGGCTGAAGCCGGCGAAGGCCGCAGCCGCGACTTCCTGGCCGCGCTTCTCAATGGTGCGGACCATCACCGCTTCGGCCTTCTCGGCGCCGAGCTCGGCGGTCAGCTCGTCGAGGAAGAGGCGGTAGAGATCGGCGCGATTGCGGAAGGCCGAGTCCAGTTCGCGCGACAGTCTTTGGGCCCTGGCTGCTTCGGGATCGGTCATGGTGCTTCCTGATCTTGTTGTTGGACCATGATCTTGTCCGCAAACCGGTTTCCACTTTGCGGGATCATGGTCGGTTCCTGATCAATCTTGGTGTCGCCGCGACCAGCGCCTTGCCGATCGCCGATTGCGGATTGGCGATGACGGCGCGGGCATCGCCAATCTCGGCGACCCGGCCGGCATCGAGGATGACGACGCGATGCGCGACGGCACGGATGACGCCGAGGTCATGCGAAATGAACAGATAGGCGATCCGTTCCTGCCTCTGCAGGTCGAGCAGCAATTCCAGGATCTGCCCGCGCACCGAGACATCGAGCGCCGACACGGCTTCGTCGAGGACGATCAGCGACGGCCGTGTGGCGATGGCGCGGGCGATCGCAACGCGCTGGCGCTGGCCGCCGGAAATCTCGTGGATGGCGCGCTGGGCGAGGCCGGCGTCGAGGCCGACACGCTCCAGCAACGCCGCAACCCGAAGCGGACGCTCGGCGCGCGAGGCAAGCCTGTGGATGCGCAAGGGATCGTCCAGCACCCGCGCCACGGTGGCGCGCGGATTGAAGGCGGCGAGCGGATCCTGGAACACCATCTGCAGGCGGGCGCGGCGCGCGCGCAATGCGGCGCCCGACAGTGCGAGGAAGTCATGCCCTTCGAAGTCGATGCCCCCGGCGTCTGGCTCGATCAGCCGCAGCACCAGCCTTGCGATCGTCGACTTTCCGCTGCCGGACGGGCCGGCGAGCGCCAGCGTCTCCGCCGCCCCGATCTCGAAGGACACGTCATCGACCGCCGCGAAGGGTTTGCCGCCGCGCCGGTAGCGCTTGGCAAGGTTGGAGACGGCCAGCACGGTCATGCCAAGGCGCCCCGCCGGCCAAGCAAAGGCTTAGCGTCGAGGCCGAGATGGGCGTCGAGCAGGGCTCGTGTATAGGCATGACGCGGGGCGTCAAGGACCTGGTCGGTCCCACCGAGCTCGACCAGCTCACCATGGCGCAACACCGCGATGCGATCCGCAAGCGTAGCGGCAAGCGCGATATCATGACTGATGAAGAGCAGCGTCATGCCGTCCTCGGCCACCAGCTTGCGGATCAGGGAAACGATTTCAGCCTGGACGATGGTGTCGAGCGCGCTGGTCGCCTCGTCGGCGATGAGCAGTCTTGGACCAGCGGTTATGGCGGCGGCGATGGCGACGCGCTGTTTTTGGCCACCGGAGAGCTGGTGCGGGTAGGCGCGCAGAGTGGCTTCCGTGTTGGGGAGGCGGACACGTTCGAGGAGGGTTTTGGTCTTGGCGTAGGCGTCTTGCCAATTGAGGCCGAGATGGGTGCGGGCGACCTCGGCGATTTGGGTGCCCACCGGCATGACCGGATCGAGGCTGGAGGAGGGGTCCTGGAAGACGAAGCCGATGTCGCGGCCGAGGAGGGGGTGACTTGTGGCAAGTGCGGACGGTTGGCGATCCTTCGCCTCCCGCTCTGTCCTGTCAGACATCTCCCTCTCAAGGGGGGAGATTACGCTGTGATCTCCGCCTTCGCCAACCTGCGCGGTTGCAGGAAGAGCGCCAGCGACGGAACTGCCAATCTCCCCCCTTGAGGGGGAGATGTCCGGCAGGACAGAGAGGGGCGCCTTGGCGCCAGCGCTTGCCGGCAAGAACCAGTCGATGCGTCCGTCAACTCTGGCACCCCTCGGCAACAACCCCGCAATCGCCAGCGCCAGCGTGCTCTTGCCCGAGCCGCTCTCACCGATGATCGCCAGTCGTTCGCCGGTCTCTACGTCCAGGCTCACACCTTTCAGCGCCGCCACACCATCGCGTCGATAGCGTACCGAGAGATCGCGGATCGAGAGCATCGACGTCACGACAGGCTCCTGCGCACCGCGGTGCTTTCCACCACGC
>Ga0105238_10008765_pt1 | contig 10118 bp, 10 predicted proteins | sample KBSC34metaG_FD_81526 | JGI IMG/M metagenome (GOLD analysis project Ga0105238, IMG submission 81526) | Corn rhizosphere microbial communities from Kellogg Biological Station, Michigan, USA - KBS C3-4 metaG | ecosystem: Host-associated > Plants > Roots > Rhizosphere > Soil | place: Michigan, USA...
CCTTCCGCGACGTCCAAATCCGTTCGACAAACCGCGCACGTCGATACGCGGATCAGTACGTCGTTCTCGCCGAACGGCGGCCGCGGGGCGTCGACGAATTCGAGTTGCAGCGCGTCCTTCGCGTGGTGTGTCGGGCGGGTGAGGCGAATCGCTTGCATCGAGCCGTCCTCGGTCAACTGGGTTGCGACTCGGCCGCCGTCGGTGCGCCACTCCACCGCCCGAGCCGCGCCTCGTCGTACACGGACAGAAGCTCGACGAAGCAGGAAAGGACGAGCGGTCCAATGAACGCCCCCATCAGGCCGAACATGCGTACTCCGGCGAAAACGCCGATCAGCGTGACCATCGGATGGATTCCGGAAACACGCCGATACACTATGAGCCGTACGACGTTGTCGACGTTCGACGCGATGCCGCCGCCGAGGAAGGCCAGCAGCGCCGCGGCGCCGAAGCGGTGCGTGAAGAGCAGTACGACGATGCCCGGCAACCACACGAAGCCGCTGCCGAGGATCGGCAGCACGGCCGCGCACGCCGTGACGAATCCCCAAAGCACCGCCGGATGGAGACCGACGAGCGCGAACGCGATGCCGACGATCGTGCCTTGCAGCGCACACGTGAGCATTGTGCCGAGAAGGAGTGCATCCGTGATCGCGCCAAAGCGTACGGCAAGTAGATCGGCGACACTCTCCGGCAAGCCGATCAATCGTTTGACGCGCGTCCACAGCGCCGGCGCGTTGAGAAGGAGGTAGTACAGCCCGAACAGCGCCAGCACGACGTTCAGAATCCCCGTGGCTACGCCACCCACGACCCGCACCGCGCGACCGGACAGCCAACCGAGCGCCGAGGTCAGGATGGCATCGATGTCCTTCGTCATGTCAGAGCCGCCGAACGGCGTCGACGCGAGCCACCGATTGACGTCTTCGGCGTTCAGCCCATGGAGCGAGTCCTTCGCCTCGTTGACGATCGTCGTCACGAGCCAGGCGCCGGGAACGAGCACGACGGTCAGCGTCCCGACGGCGACCACGACCGCGGACACGCGCGGCCGGATGACCGTGGCAAGGCGGTAGTGCAGCCGGCGCGTGAGGGCAAAGAGGATGAGCGCCCCCACGAGCCCCGAAACGAACGGGGCTACGGCGATGAGGATTCCGACGGCCAAGACCAGCAATGGCCAGCGCAAACTTGTCGCGGTGCTGACGTCGGTCGCCGGATCGTTGTTCATGCCCCGCTCGAGCGGACGGCAGTTTACATACCGGTCGGAGACGAGAGCGCGGCCGAGGCCGCCGTTGCGGGGCGGGCCGCGTCGTGCGCATTGTCCAGCATCCCGAAACCAACCTTCACGAGGCCGCATGCGACTTCCATTCGACCGTTCGATTCTTCTCGTCGTTCTGCTCGCGCCCGCCGCGCTCGCCCAAAAGAAAGTGAAGGAGCCGAAACCTGGCGCGGTCGAGCTCGTGCGTCTGGAGAACCAGTGGGCCGCGGGTCTCGTGAAGCGGGACCGGGCGCTGTTCGACAAGCTGCTCGCGCCCAAGTTCATCTATACGGAGAACGACAAGTTGATGCGCCGCGACGAGGTGCTGAACGACATCGCCGGCGGCAGCGACACGCTGACGGCGGCGCGCAATGAAGGGATGGAGGTTCACGAGTTCGGCGCCGTCACGGCCGCGGTTACCGGTTGGCTCATCGTCGAAGGCCGCAGCAAGGGTGTCCCGTTCGTCCATCGCTACCGGTTCACCGATACGTGGGTGAAGCGAAAGGCGGGTTGGGAGATCGTCGCCGCGCAGGACTACCTCGCGCCGAAATGAGTATCGAGTAAATAGACGCGGGCCGATCCGCGACCGGACTCGTCGCGGGCGCCTCGCGTCATAACAAAAGTCCAATCGTCCGCGCGCTCCTGCACGACGACCATTCGGCAGGAGAAGAGCGCGTGGCGAAACGCTTTTGGAACACCGGACCGGGCCGGGCACTTCGCGTGGCGCTCTGCGCCGTGCTTCCGCCGCTGGTCGCGTTCGCGGCCGAGGCGATGTTGCCCTCCACGGTCACACGGTGGCTGATGTTCAACGCCGCGGTGATCGTCAGCTCCTGGCTTGGCGGTCTCGAGGCCGGCATCGCATCGACGATCCTTTCAGCCGCGCTCGTGTGGTGGTTCCTCATGCCGCCAGAGAACGGCCGCGCCGCCACGGACCCGGCGTATTTCCTCACCGTCGTCATCTTTCTCGCGATCGGCACCGCGGTCAGCTATTTCCACGAGAGCCTGCGACGGGCGAGGCGCGCGCTCGGCACCACGGCGAACGAGCTCGAGGAAGCGCAGCGGCTCGCGCACATTGGGAGCTGGGCCTGGGACTTTCGCACCAAGACGGGCTGGTGGTCCCCCGAGCTGTATCGCATACACCGGCGTGATCCCGCGCTGCCGCTGCCCGGACCGGAGGAGCTCGGCCGCTTCTTCACCCCCGAGAGCGCGGCCTCGATTCGCGCGGCGGTCGAGCGCATGATGCGTGACGGAACACCCTTCGAGCTCGAGTTGGAAGCGGTTTTTCCGGACGGGGGCAGCTGTTGGGTCTCGACGCACGCGGAGGCGGTGCGCGATTCGTCCGGACACCTCGTCGGCCTGCGCGGGACGTCGCAGGACATCACGCACGTCAAGACGCTCGAGCGCATGAAAGAGGAGTGGACGTCGGTCGTCGCCCACGACCTGCGCCAGCCGATCGGCGTCATCGCGATGTCTGCCGAGATGCTGCCCGACGCTCAGCCGGGCGACGTCACAAAACCCGTGGCGGCGAGCGTACACCACATCCGATCAGCCGCGCGTTCGCTCAACCGCATGGTGAACGACCTGATGGACGTGTCTCGGCTCGAGGCGCACCGGCTTTCGCTCGAGCGCGACTGGCACGAACCCGCGAAGCTCGTTCACGAAACACTCGATCACCTCCGCCATTTGACGCCGCACAGCGACGTCACCGTAGCCGCCGGGGGCGCGTTGCTACCCGTGTACGTCGATCGCGACCGCTTCGAGCAGATACTCGGCAATCTCGTGAGCAACGCGGTGAAGTACGGCGACGGGAAGCAAGGCATTCGCGTGGAGCTGGTGCAGACCGGCAACGACGTCCGATTCGGCGTCGTGAACCACGGGAAAGGCATCCCGACGGAAGAGCTCACTCGGATCTTCACGCGGTTCGGCCGAACGAAAGGCGCGTCCGGCAGTGGCGTGTCCGGCCTGGGCCTCGGACTCTACATCGCGCGCGGCCTCGTCGAGGCGCACGGTGGTCACATGTGGGCGGAGAGCGTTCCGGGCGACACGACGACGATCAACTTTTCCCTGCCCTGCCACGACGGCGCGGAAGCGGCCGCGTGATACGGCGATCGGGGCTTGACGCGACTACCTGCAGCCATAACTATATAGGTTATGACCTATGTAGATACACTTGTCGCGCTCGCCGATCCCACCCGGCGCGCGATGTTCGAAGCGCTGCGCGAGCGGCCGCGCACCGTCGGCGAACTCGCCGAGCGCGTGCGCGTCCGCCAGCCGACCGCCTCGCAGCATCTGCGCGTGCTTCGTCACGCGGCGCTGGTGACCCACAGCCCGCAGGGAACGCGCCGCTACTACCAGGCATCGCGCGAGGGGCTCGACGCGCTCCGCCGTTACGTCGAGTCGCTGTGGGACGACGTGCTCGCCGCGTACGCCGCGAGCGATCCAGCGCCGGTCGCGCGATCCAAGGGTAAGCCTCGCAAAGCAGGCGCGCGACAATCGACCTCAAAGCGCCGGCAGACGGCGTCGCACCCATGACGCGAAACCCCGTCGATACGTCGCCCATTGTCCGCGCCGTGTCGGTGTCGTGGCCGCCGGACGAAGCGTTCCGCCGATTCGCGATTGACTTCGGCGCGTGGTGGCCGCGCTATACGCACTCCATCGGTGGCCGGCGGGTGAAACGCGTCGTGCTCGAGCCGCGCGTCGGCGGCGCGCTGTTCGAGGAGCACTACGACGGAACGCGCTACGCCTGGGGCACGGTCACCGCCTTCGATCCGCCGCGCCGGATCGCCTTCACCTTCCATGCGTCGTATGCGGAACAGGACGCGCAACGCGTCGACGTGTCGTTCACGCCCGAGGCGACCGGAACGAGGCTGGAGCTCGTGTCCTCCGGCTGGGAGCGGATGGGCGATGCGGCCCGCCGGTCGCGCGGCGGCTACGCGATCGGCTGGGGCGCGATTCTCGACCGATACGCCGAGCGGTTCAGCGCAGGCGAGCTTCTTTTTTTCGCGATCGCGTGGGGAATCGACGTCACGGGTCAACGTGGGAAGTTCATGCGGAACAGCCTGGGCCGGGTTCCCCCTCGATGAGGTAGGACTCCCAAAGAGGATGATCATGCGAAGATGCAATGCGTCGCGCGCTTTCGTCTATGCTCACGGATTCGCCTCGGCGTTCGCGCCCCCTTCTAGCGCGCGCCGCGCGCGGGCCTAGAATCGGAGCATGGCGCTGGTCGTCTTTCTCCGCGGCGTGAACGTTGGCGGGCACCGTAGGTTTCGCCCTTCGTTGCTCGCCACGCAACTCGAACGGTACGACGTCGTGAACATCGGCGCCGCCGGCACCTTCGTCGTGCGCAATGCCGGTTCTCGGTCCGCGTTCGAGGCGGCGCTTCGGAGCGCGCTCCCCTTCGACACGCACGTCATGATCTGCGACGCGCGTGACCTGCTCTGCGCGCACGCGGAGCATCCGTATGACGCGCGACCGCCGCGCGCCGGTGTCGTCCGCTTCGTCAGCGTGCGGTCGAAGGCGAGCCGTCTCCAGCCGTCGCTTCCGGTGCAACTCCCGCACGCGGGCAGATGGCTCGTCAGGGTTCTCGCCGTGGAGGGTCAGTTCGTCTTCGGCGAGTATCGCCGGCACATGAAGACGATCGGCTACCTCGGCCAGCTCGACAAGCTCGTCGGCGGGCCGGTCACGACGAGAAATTGGAATACGATCGCGACGATCGTCGCGCTGCTGGCTCAACCGAACAGCGCGCCTACTCTGCGCGCATCAACGCTTCGGACATCGCGAAGCGAACGAGCGCCGCGCGGTTCGACAGACCGAGCTTGACCATTCGGTGGGTCTCGACCGTCTTGACGCTGACCGAGAGCACCGCGGCGATCTCCTTATTGCTGTGCCCCAGGCCGAGAAGGTGAAGCAGCTCCGATTCGCGAGCGGTCAGTCGCTCGGCTCCGTCCCCAGCGTTTACATCTTTGCATCCACGTGCGCGCGCGGAAGACGCAACGTGAACGTGCTTCCGCCGCCGAGCACACTCGACACGGTCACGTCGCCGCGCATCGCGCGCGCGAGCTGACGGCTGATGGCCAAGCCAAGCCCGACCCCGCGATCGTTGCCCCGGTAGCCGCTCGGCTCGAGCTGCACGAACGGAACGAAGATCGCATCGAGCTGGCTCGGCGGGATGCCGCCTCCGGTGTCCCGCACGTCGGCACGGACCCATTGTCCGTCGGGACGGCAATCGATTTCCACCTTACCGCCGGCCTCGGTGAACTTGATCGCGTTCGCGACCAGATTCACGAGAATCTGATCGACTTTCTCTCGGTCGGCGCGCACGATCATGCCCGCGGCGCACGACGTCTCGAGCGTCAAGCCTTTCGCGGCGATCTGCTGCTCGACCATGGGCCGCAATTCGGCGAGAGCGCTTTCCATCGGAAACTCGTCGATCGATATCTGCACCTGACCGGCTTCGATCTTGGCGAAATCGAGCACTTCCGAAATGAGTCCCCGCAAATGCCCGGCGCTGCGCTTGATACGGCGAAGATCGTTCGCCTGCTCCGTTCCCATGGGCCCGTGCACGCCCGTTTCGAGCAGATCGACGTAGCCGACGATCGCGTTGAGCGGAGTACGAAGATCGTGGCTCATGTTCGCGAGAAACTCCGCCTTGACGCGATTCGCCTGCTCGGCTTCGATCGTTCGATCCGCCAACTGATCGTTCGTCGTCTGAAGTTCGGCGTTCAACGACTCCATCTCGGCCGCCTGATTCTGAAGCTGCTCATTGGTCGCTTGCAGATGCTCGTTCATCATTTCCATCTCGACGGCTTGGTCGTGCAGGCTCGTGTTCGCCGACTCGAGCTCGTCGGCACGTTGGTGCACTTCGCGTGACAGGCGCGCCTCGGTCGCCGCCGACCTCGACAAGATCGTGCTGATGACCAAAGCGAGAAGCGCCGCCGCGCCCGCGCCCAGGATGACGATCCACACGAATCGGCTCTGGTTCGCCTGTTGGCTGGCGGTGCGATTCTCGAGGAGGCGCGTCTGCTCACGGCTAATCGTGGCGAGAATGGCACGCGCGGAATCCATCAACGGCTTGCCTCCGTTGTCGGCCATCAAGTCGGCGCGAACGCGCTCGAAGCCGCGGTCCCGCCGCGTGGCGATACGCGACGCTAGAACCGCGAAGCGTCGGTGCACCAGGTCGGCCAATGTATCGACTCGTGCCTGCTGCGGAGCGTTGTCCGCGGTGAGACGGCGAAGGTCGGCGACGTAGGAGACGGCGTCTTCTTCGGCGCCTCGATACGGATCGAGAAACGCGGTGTCGCCCGTGATGACGTATCCCCGTTCGCCCGTCTCGGCGTCGACCATCCGGGCCAACACCTGGCTGTTCGCCTCGATCACCTGGTGCGTGTGGGCGACGACGCGCGCCGCATCGCGCGTGCGTTGAACGCCCTCGTATGCCATGACGCCGAACACCAGAACGATCGCAGCCGACAAGAACGGTGCGACCGTCCTGCCCAGTGGGCCCAGCTGAAACGGTGGATGACTCTCGCCGGGTCGCATCGGCTGGAAAGCTTCGGCCGGGCGCCGACCCCGGCAAGTCCGCCGGCGGAATTAGCGTGACAGCTGCCTTACTCCACGATGATCGTCCCGATCATTCCGAACGCCACGTGCGCCGCGCAATAGTAGTGATACGCGCCGACGGGAACGCCCGCGAACGAGACGAGATACGTCTCGCTTGGATTGACGAGCATCGGGCTGGCGAGCGCCCCCGACGTCCGGCCCATGTTGGGCTGAAGAATGCTCGACGCCCCGGACGGAATGCTGTCGGCCCAGAAGACCACGTTGTGCCCTGGACCGGCGACCAGCGTCCAGCGCACGCCGTCTCCCCGTTTGATCGTGAGCCTCGCCGGAGAAAAGCGGTAGTTGTCGCCGGCGGCGATCATCTTCACGTCCCAGGTTTTTCCGGTAATCGGCTGGGGTGCCGCACCGGTCGCGGCCGCAGCCGCGCCGGTTCCGGGCGTGCTAGTCGCGCCGGAATTCGGTCGTGCCGCGGGCTGTTCGCCCTTGCCGCACGCGGCGATCGCGAGGGCGGTTGCCACCAAAGCGGTTGTTCGCATGTCGCCTCCAGATCGTCACGGCTCCTTCGCGTATGCAAGAATGACGACCTTGTCGGTGAAGGCACTGTCCAGTTCGGCAGGTGCGAAGCGTGACGCGCAGGATCTCGCGCCGGGGAAAGCCGTCACCGTCATCGTGAGTCGGCCGAGGGGGCTTCTCCACCGTGTTGTCCGGCGTCCATTACCGATTCGACGTGGACAAGGGACTCCAGATCGGGCGCGCGATCGCCGCAACCACGCCGGCGGTGCCGGATTTGAGCGGTGTGGTCGGCGTCAGTCCCTGACCGCATCGGGAGCGAGCGATATTTTAGGCAGCCGGTGGTGTCGTCTTCCGACGCGACCACCGCCGGCGACGTTACTCCTCGCTCTGACTGGTGCCGCCAGACCGAAAGCGACCGCATCTCACGCGCGCCCTCTCACACCGCAACTACCGCCTGTTCTTCAGCGGTCAGAGCGTGTCGCTCATGGGCACGTGGATTACCCGCATCGCGACCAGCTGGCTCGTCTACCGTCTGACCGGGTCGGCATTTCTTCTCGGGATCGTCGGCTTTTGCGGTCAGATCCCGACGCTCGTGCTGGCGCCGTTTGCCGGCGTGCTGGTCGACCGGCACGACCGGCATCGCATGCTGGTCTGGACCCAAGTCCTCTCGGCGCTCCAATCGTTGGCGCTCGCGATCCTCGCGTTCACGCACGTCATCAACGTCGCCTGGATTCTGGTGCTTCAGGTGGCCCAGGGCATCATCAACGCGTTCGACACGCCGGCGCGCCAATCGTTCGTCGTCCAAATGGTCGACGATCCCGCTGACTTGCCCAACGCGATCGCGCTCAATTCGACGATGGTCAACAGCAGCCGCATCATCGGCCCGTCGATCGGCGGCATCATCATCGCGGCGGTTGGCGAGGGTTGGTGCTTCCTGATCGACGCGATCTCGTACGGCGCGGTGATCTGGTCGCTGCTCGAGATGCGCGTGCCGCGCGCCGAGGCGCATTCTCGGCGTCATGGATCGATGCTCGAGGAGTTGCGGGACGGATTTCGCTACGTGAGCGGTTTCCTGCCCGTGCGGACCGCGCTCCTGTTGCTCGCCCTCGTGAGCGCGATGGGCATGCCCTACTCCGTGCTCATGCCCGTCGTCGCGGCGCAAACGCTCCGTGGCGGCGCACACACGCTTGGATTTCTCATGACCGCGTCGGGAGCCGGCGCCGTGGCCGGCGCGCTCTACATGGCGTCGCGGCGAACCGTGCTCGGGCTCGGCCGGGTCATGGTGGTGTCGACGGCGATGTTCGGCTCCGCGCTCATCGCGTTCGGTTTCGCGCGCTCGCTCTGGTTTGCGTTGCTCGTGCTGCCGGTCGTCGGCGCGGGCTTCATGACGGAAATGGCGGCGACCAATACCATCGTGCAGACGATCGTCGAAGAGCGGCTTCGCGGACGCGTGATGGCGTTCTATACCATGGCGTTCCTCGGCAGCGCGCCGCTCGGCAGCCTCATGGCCGGCATCGTCGCGGCTCGCATCGGTGCGTCGGCCACGATCATCGTCGGAGGAGCGGCGTGTCTGGCCGGCGCCGCGTGGCTCGCGTTCCGACTACCGCTGCTCCGCGAGCATGTGCGTCCGATCTACGTCGAGCTCGGACTGCTCTCGGCGACCCAGGCAGACACCGGAGCGACGCGAGGCGTGGCCTGAGCGCTGCTTGAAGGAACGCGCGCTCGGCCGCGCCAGTTTTCGCGAACGATGAGCCTAAAGGCGCGTCTTGACTTCCGGCGCGGCATACGTGTCGGGCCGCGGCGTGACTCGGTTGCCGCTGCCACGCAGACCGAACAAGCCGAGCAGTCCGAGGAGGCCGAACCAACCGGAGCCTCCGTGGTTGCCGCTGCCGTCGTTGCCTTGCGCGTACGTGCCGGCCGCCGTGCCGCCGCTAGTCGTGTCGCTGACTGCTCCCGACGTGTCGCCGGCGATGATTCCGGTTCCGGTTCGACTGCCGCCAGTCGTTCCCGGTTGCACGGTCGATCCGGCCGGCGGCGTCATGGCGCCATTCCCGCTCGTCGGCGGCGTACCCGGCTGTGTCGCGGGCCCAGGTTGTCCGACCGTCCCCGGCTGCTGATTCGTCGGACTGCCCGCTTGGGCAAGCGCCGGCAGACCGATCAACACGGCGAACGCCGCGGCGGCCGCGCTCGTCATCAAGGTATTCTTCATAGCATCCTCATCCACGAGTTGTGCACTGTGATCTGGCGGCGGGGAACGCTAGCCGCGCAGCGCGCATGCCTCGAGGCATCGCGAGCCCCGGAAGCCCGCCGGTCTATCGCACGAAGCGGACGCGCGGGGCGTTCGCGACGTACAATGTCAGCGTATCTCCCGACAGCCCGAAGCTGGTGGACGCGTTGAGCGCCGTCGTAAAGCGCACTTCTTGATCGTTGGCCGCGGAGTCCAGACACGCCATCTGCGTCACCGCCAGCGCGCCGAAGGCCAGCGAGGATCCGTTTGAGGTACACGGCCCGGTAAAGCGGTTGCAGCCTGTCGATCCCGCGACTCGACTGCTATCCGGGAAAAACTGTATCGACGGGCGCCGAGCGGTGTCGGCCGGGTTGCCGGGCGGCCGTCAATGGTGAGCGCGTAAAACTCGCCCGCGGTAAGGCGGAGGCGGCCACGGCCTGATTGCCAGCCGTGCAGCCCGCCACCGCGACCACCGCTACAAAGATTTGCCAACCCCGCAACCGCATTCTCATGGCCCTCAAGAAGTGAATGAGCGATCTGCATCGCCCAGGCCGCCGGATCCACCACCGAGGA
>Ga0105238_10008766_pt1 | contig 10117 bp, 8 predicted proteins | sample KBSC34metaG_FD_81526 | JGI IMG/M metagenome (GOLD analysis project Ga0105238, IMG submission 81526) | Corn rhizosphere microbial communities from Kellogg Biological Station, Michigan, USA - KBS C3-4 metaG | ecosystem: Host-associated > Plants > Roots > Rhizosphere > Soil | place: Michigan, USA...
CAATCTCGCGCAGCAGCGCCGGAAGTTGAGCAGACTTATCTGCGATGGCAAGGAAACCGATTCGCTTGAGCGTTGGGCCGTCGAGACTGCGCAGATTGTGACTCTGATAACCGTTAGTTTGCCTTCGACAGGCGACGAGCGGCGCACCGGGCCAGAAAGCCTTCGCGTGATCGATCGCCGTGTGGAGCTCGACCATGTCCGCGCCTGGAACGACTTCGTACAAAACGGCGAGCGGCGGCGGTCCTTCGGAGTCGTGCACGCCCTCGCGCTTCTTTTGCTGGGCCAGCGCCTTCTCGACTTCCACTTCACGGAGTCCCTCGATCAGCGTTTTCACGCCGGCGGCGCGCAAGGCCTCGATCAACTCGTAGGCTGGCGCTTCATGAGCATCCGTTAGCAGTATTACGTGACTCGACATTAGGATCTGCGGGCTGCGCGTGCGTTAAGTGAAACTTTGTATTGACTCATGTTGCCTCTCGAATCCTGGGCTTCGAGAATGAGCTCGCGTGTAGTTGCCGCGGCAGTGACCTGAATCTGAAATCCGCCGTCGGCCGCCGCGATCGTTTCGCGACCGCTGCATTTAATGGTCACACCGGGATCGGCTTTGCCGCGTATCAGATAAATACTGCCACCGAGAAGTTCACTGCTGAGATCCGAAACATTGACTTGCGCGCTGCCGCGTGGCGTCACCACAAACTTCAGCGGATCGCTCCAGTCACTCGCCTGGCCGCTCGCCGCGGTAGCTCGCACACGCCAGAAGTAAACACCGGGACGCAGATCGCTCGCGCCGAACTCAGTCGCCACGAGCTGATCGCGCTCGATGACTTTTCCGTCCGCCACAAAGAACGGCGAAGTCGCGACTTCGACGCGATAGTAAGAAGGCGTGCCTGACTGTGGGCGCTGCCACTTTAAGTCCACACTCGCGGCGCCATTCGGACCGACAAAAACCTGTTCGCGATCGTGTGGCCGGGCCGGTTGCGGCACGTCCAACAACTTCTGCGCGGGCGAAAGGCGACCGGAGTTGTTGACCGAAACGTACTCACCGCCCGTGATCGAAGTTTTTTCCCCAGCGCGGTTGGTGGTCTCGATCGCGCCAGTTGCAACGCGAATTTCTTCAGTGCCTTCAGGATTGACACCGAAGCTCGCATTCGTCTTCTCGCCGACTGCGCTCTTGGTTTGAGGAGTTTCGACGACGTTTGTGGTGCCGTCGGCCTGTTGCTCGGTGCGGACCGACAACTGGCCACTATCGACACGGACGTGTACGTTCGTCTTCTTGCCGTCGTCAGCGCGGGCGTTGTCACGCACGACGATGGTGCTGTTTGGCTTGATAAGGAGTGTGGAGCCGTCGGCGAGGGCGACACGGGCGCGGCCGTTCGCCTGTGTTTGCACGGTGTCGCCGGGGTAAAGCTCGGTATCGGCGTTGGCCGGAATCATTTCGCGCGTGGCGGCGCGAATCACCCGCACGTCGCCCTCGAAAGAGACGAACCGCGCGCCGGCGGGCTGATTCACCACGGCTACGTTCCGAAACGGATTGCCGTACAGGTGTACGTAGACCGCCGCGCCAGCAGCGAGCCCGCAAAAAATGAAGATGGCGATTACCAGATAGACGAAACGCTTCTGAATAATCCACCAATCATAAGCAAAACGACTGGTTTTATTCGCAACCATGGGCTAATCGATTGGGGAAGGAACTAGGTGTGAGTCCGTTCGGGCAGCAACAACTACCGACTGAGGAATTTAACACACGGCCACGAGTTTTTAAACAAGATTTACAAGATTTTTACAGGATTAGCAAAATTCTTCCTGTAAATCCTGTGAAAATCTTGTAAATCCTGCCTACTCGTCCCGCGGCGGGTCGAAATCCGGTGGCAGGTCGACCGTGATAGTCTTTTCGCCTTCCGGTGAGACGACCAGCGACGCGACTACCGACCCAACCAGCACGAGGGCGACGAAAACGAGCGAAATCTTTATCGGAATGTGGAATCCGATCGCTCCGACGAGCATTTTCAGGCCGATAAAGGTGAGAACGATGGCGAGGCCGAACCGTAGATAGCGAAACTTCTCCACCACGCCCGCCAGCAGAAAGTACATCGAGCGCAGACCGAGAATCGCAAACACATTCGACGTGTAAACAATGAACGTGTTGGTCGTGACCGCGAAAATCGCGGGAATCGAATCGACTGCAAACACCAGGTCAGTGACTTCAACGACCATCAGCACGAGAAAAAGGAGCGTACCGGTCCGTTTCCCGTTTGTTTTGGTGAAAAACTTCTCCTCTTCGTAGTGGCGGGAGATTGGAAAAAATCGGGTGACTAACCGGACCAGTGGGTTTTTCTCAGGTTGGACATCGATCTCTTCCTGCCGGAACATCTTGATTCCGGTGTAAACGAGGAAGGCGCCGAAGATATAATGATCCAGTGAAAGCGATTGATGAGCGTCGCGCCGACGAAAATCATCGTCAGGCGCATAAAGAGCGCTCCCATCACACCCCAGAAAAGTACGCGGTGTTGAAACTTCGCCGGGACTTTGAAGTAAGAAAAGATCAGCAGGAAAACGAAGAGATTATCGACCGAGAGCGATAACTCGATGACGTAGCCGGTGAGAAACTCGAACCCGGGCTGCGATCCGAGATAGTAAAAAACTATCCCCGCGAACAGCATCGCGAGCGCCACCCAGACGCCGCTCCAGATCCACGCTTCTCGATATTTAATTGTGTGAGCTTTGCGGTTGAAGAGCCCCAGATCGAGGCTCAGCATCGTGAAAATGAATAGACTGAATCCGATCCACAACCACTTTGAGCCGCCAATTGCGTCCATGAAGTGGATTAAAATAGCATCAGCAATGCGATCCAGCAAACGAGGTTTGTTCTCTGCGGCCCTCTGCGTATCTTTGCGTTCTCTGCGTTAAAGACTATTTCAACGCAGAGGCCGCAGAGATACGCAGAGGGCCGCAGAGAGTTGCAGCCGCTCGCGTCTCTCACATACAATCCGCAGTTTCTGAAAGGTAACAACAATGCTCAAACAACTCGCCAAATGGGAACGAACCAGCAAATATATCGTCATAATATTTGCGGCCCTGATGGCTATCAGTCTCGTGATTTTCTACGCCCCCGGCCGCAACTCCGCGAACAATATCGACCCGACCAAAAACACGGAAGTGGTAGCGAAAGTGGGTTCGGCCAGTATCACCATCGCTGACGTGGCGCGCATCAGGGAAAACTATGCGCAGATGTTCGGTAACCGCATCAACCTGGCCCAACTAGGCGGCAACAAGCGCTTCCTCGACGGCTTGATCAGCAAACAGGTGATCTCTCAGGAAGCAGCGCGACTCGGCCTCGGAGCCAGCGATGGCGAGCTCCGCGAGAAGATCCGCAAACAATTTTCCGATGCGGCAGGAAACTTTATCGGCTTCGACAGGTACAAGGAATCCGTCACGGCGCGCTACGGCGACATCGAGAAGTTTGAGAACGATATCCGCGACGAGATTGCGCAGGAAAAACTGCGCGCTTTCGTCAGTTCAAGCGTCAACGTTTCCGATAGTGAGGTCGAAGAAGAGTACAAACGCCGTAACACTTCGTTCGACGTGAGCTACGTGGCCCTCACGACCGACAAGGTCGCGACGAAGATTCAGCCCAGCGATGACGAGCTGCGCGCTTATTACGACAGTCATAAGACCGACTATCGCTATCTCGAGCCACAGCGGAAAATTCGCTACGTTTTTATCAACACGGAAAAGATCGGCTCGAAGCTTCAGATTCCCGAGGCGGAGCTAAAGGCCGAGTACGACCAGCTCGATGCGCAGCACAAAGAAGCAGGGGTCGAGATCCAGCAGATTCTTTTGAAAGTGGCGCGCAAGGATCTGGATGCGCAGGTTGAACAGAAAGCGAAGGACCTCATCACCAAGTTGCGCGGCACGACGGGCCAGACCACCAAGGAAGCATTCGCCGAAGTCGCCAAAGGAAACTCAGAAGATCCCGCGACGGCCCGAAATGGCGGAATGCTTGAGAAGCCGTTCAAGAAAAACGAAAACAAAGTTAACGGGCTTTACGATCGGGCGGTTGACATGAGACCGGGAGAAGTCACCGACGTCCCGATTCGTTATGCCGGAAACTGGTACATCCTCCGTCGCGGCGAGAGTGTTCCGAAGAGTTTTGCGGAAGCGAAGCCCGACATCCTCGTCTCTTTGCGCAACCGCAAAGCGTACACCGAAGCGTTCAAGCTCGCGCAGAAGGCCCAGACGCGTTTACAGGAAACCAAGGATCCGCAAAAAGTCGCGCAGGAGCTGGCGGCCCAAGCCAATATGACTCCGGCGGAGATGGTGCGTGAAACTCCGTTTGTGAAACCCGGCGACGATGTGCCCGAGATTGGATCCAATCAGCAGTTTGAGCAAGCCGTCGAATCGTTGAACAACCCGAACGACGTCGGTAACGTGACCGGTATCAAAAACGGATTTGCGATTCCGATGCTGGCTGAAAAGAAAGAGCCGCGTATTCCTGATTTCGATGAAGTGAAGACGAAAGTCGCCGACGAGATCAAGAAGCAGCGTGCAAAGGATCAGTTGGAACAGAAAGCAAAAGACCTCGTGGCCAGTCTGAGTGGTCCGGAAGGCATCAAGGCGGCGGGCGAGAAGGAAGGTTATGAAGCCGGCACGGAAGAGTCGTTCAAACTCGGCTCATCGCTCGGCAAAGCCGGTACGAGTGCAGCCCTCGACGATCTGATCTACAGCTTGAAACCCGGCGAGTTTAGCAAGACGCCGATCAAGGTTGACGATAAGTGGGTGATAGTCGGCGTTACGAAGAGAAACGACGCTGACATGAACGCACTTGCCGCCCAGCGCGATACCTTGAAAACGTCGATGATGAGCGAACGCCAGGAACAGGTGTTTGATGATTACGTTACCGGCGTGGAGCAGCAGATGAAGAAGGACGGCAAGATCAAGATCTACCAGGACGTGTTAGCGCAGTTGCAGGAGGACGAACCGGAAGCCGGGCCGGGCCTTCCTCCTGGATTAAATTTTCCGACTAAATAGGTCCGTGGGGCTCTTCTCTGTGCAACCTCTGTGTTCTCTGTGTTTTCTATGTCTCTGTGGTGAGTTTTGCTGCGAATTCAGTTAACCACAGAGACACAGAGAACACAGAGGTTGCACAGAGAAGAAGTCCGACAAGAGACTTTTCGTGCAAAGCCCGGTCCGTGGCTCAATTACCAAACAGTGGCCCAACCTCAGCCTGGGCCACGCTTGTTGTGATTTGCAGCTCGTTCGCAGCCGAACTGATCTTCAGATTCGACAACGCGCTCTTCGCCAGCACGCCTTTCGCTCCGGATAAACGTCCCACGAACAACGCGCCAAACTGTTTCAATCCTTCAAGCGTGTCTCCAAAGTTCTTCGCAGCCTCGGCATTGACTGCGCGCGCCGCGATAAACAACTGTAGATCGGTTTCCGTTGTGCTGACCGAGCCGTAAGCCTGTCGGAGCGTTCGCAAGTCAGCGCCGATCGGAGCGTTGCCGATGTCGAGGTTTGCCACGAGCTGTTCGGTGATGTTGCTACCGAAGCCGATGACAGCGTTGGGATCGCGATTGGCGAGTGCGATCAGTTCTGCATTCGCTCGTTTGCGCGAACGACTCGCGTCGATGACACTGCGCACACCGGCGAGATCTCCGAGCGCGAGGGTTTTGGTGTCGAGTGGCGCGGCGGCGAGCTCACCGATTTTCAGGTCGAATAGACCAAGCAGTTTTATGTTTTCATCAATGGAGAAAATATAAATCGTCTTGTCCTTGTATTTCTCTTCACGATACTTTCCATTCGAAGCCACTCGACCGGCGGCGACCATTCCCGCGGCGCTGAACGTTCCGTCTGCGAGTGCGACGGTTTGCACTTTGGTTACGCCTTCGGACGGATACGTGAAACGAATACCAAGCGCCACCTGATCAAACATGCGCGGATCGAGACCGGTGCGGTCTTTGAAGCGGTCGAGGCTGGCGTTGACTTCGCCGAGCTTCGTGGGATTGTTGGCGAGTATGCGTGGTATCGCTTCGCTCAGGAGTTGTTTCACTTTCACCTGCGCGACCGCGTCGGATTGCGGCAGTGAGGACATCAGCGTCGGAGCTGCGGGCGCGGTTTTGCGGCCGCGCTGTTGCGCCATGGCTTCGAGTTGGAAAAGCGCGATCAGAATAATCGCTGCGGTTAAAAGTCGTGTTTTCACTACAAACAGCCTTTCTGCGAAATTTGAGAGTTAGTGGATGCCTCGATGTTTCAGTGGGTTGTTTTCAGCGGGGGCAAGCCCCTCTTCCTGACCTGTTCTTTTTCAGTGTTCATTCCTTAATCACCGTTGGCAAGAACAAGTCAGGAAGAGGGGCTTGCCCCCGCTGCCTGGATCATTCAGGCGTCAGCCGTTTCCGAAGCTCAGTAAAAGTGACCTTTTTATAACCCTCGGGAATTGTAAATAAGCCCTTATCCACTTCGAGTTTTATCTCTGAAACTTCCATCGTAACGCGCGTGCCGCCGGCTGACTTTGTCTCGGATCTGATGGGCATCTGCAACACTTCGTCAATCCACATCAACGTCTCACTCTGGCTGACGTTCGCAGGCGCCGAACCGTTAACAACGATGCGATATTTGTTTGTATTGCGACCGGCAATCACTTCATTCCCCAGCTTCTGATAACTCGTTGCGCTTGTGTCCGTGTGCAGCAGTGCATCCGGCGAAGATTCCAATCCCTCTTCGTTCGGATCCGCGGAAATCTGGCTTTGATCCGTGACATCCGCGTACACCTTCTCGTCCGGTAGCAAGAAAAACTTGCCTTCTGCAGTCGAGAGGTAAATGGTGTTCTTCAGTGTGCCTGTTGATTCGTAGCGGCTCGACTCGCCATCACGCGCGACGTACGCCTTTGTCACGGAACTCCGGCCTTCGGCGCTGACTGCCGTGATGGTGCGGACCGCGCTGTAATGCTCAGGCTCTCTTGTTTGAAACGGTGGAGTTGACGAGACGACTGTGTCCGGCGATGGGGTTGCACTCGTGAGGTTTTTATTTTGCGAGCTACAGGCAGCGACGACGAGCAGAACCATACAGACTGCAACCAGCCGCAGAACGATCATACTCGCTCCAGCAGAAGCGCGAGTCCCATGCCGCCGCTGACGCAAAGTGTCGCGAGTCCGAATTTGGCTTGTCGCTTTTGCATCTCGTAAAGCAGCGTCGTCGTGATGCGAACACCGGTGCAGCCGATGGGATGGCCCAACGCGATCGAGCTGCCGTTGACGTTCAAACGATCGGCAGCGAAGCCGAGCTCGCGATCGCACGCGATCACCTGTGCTGCGAAAGCTTCATTCAACTCGATCAGATCGATCTCGGAAAGCGAAAGCTTCTGTCGTTCCAGCAGCGCGCGCACAGCGGGCACGGGACCAATACCCATGATCTCCGGATCGACTCCCGTGATCTCGTAGTCGACGATCCGTGCTTGCGGCGTCGATCCGAATCGTTTGATTCCGTCTTCGCTCAACACGACAACGGCCGCCGCGCCGTCAGTGATACCTGATGAGTTTCCGGCGGTGACAGTGCCGTCTTTGTAGAACACCGGCGCGAGCTTTGCGAGATCTGCGAGCGTCGTTCCGGCGCGGCAATGCTCGTCTTTGTTGAAGCTGGTGATCTCGCCTTTCTTGCCGCTGATCTCGAGCGACATCACTTCATCGTTGAATCTTCCGGATGCAATAGCCGCTTCCGCTTTCTGTTGCGAACTTAAAGCGAACTTGTCCTGCTCCTCGCGCGAGATTTCATACTGGCGCGCAAGCTTCTCAGCCGTTTGGCCCATCAGCAGCCCTGAAAGCGGATCGCTAAAGCCGTCGCGATACATGCCGTCGACGAGTTGCATGTTGCCCAGGCGCGCGCCCCAACGAGCGCCGTCGGCGAAGTAAGGCACGCGCGACATGCTTTCCGTGCCGCCTGCAAGAACGGCGTCCGAGCGGCCGAGCATGATCTCCTGCGCCGCGAGAATGATTGCTTTCAGTCCTGAGCCGCACGCCTGGTTGATGGTGGCGGCAGGTGTCGTTTGCGGAACGCCCGCGCGAAAAATGATCTGGCGCGCCACGTTTGGACCACCGCCGGCCTGGCGCGCGCAACCCCAGATTGAGTCGGTGATTTGATCGGCTGCGACACCCGCGCGACGCAGGCTTTCTTTGGCCACTGCGACGCCGAGATCCGCTGCAGTCAACGATGCGAGCGTGCCGCCAAACTTGCCGATAGGTGTTCTGACTGCTCCAGCGAGATAAATGTTCTTCATAATTCAGTTGACCAAAAATGTAGCACAAGGTAGAAGTAGGCCACAAAAGGCACAAAATTCGCCAAAAAGAGTTACCTCACATGCTTCAAAGCCTCACAACGCCGGCACAAGTTATATCTGCGCACAATGAGATTCTCCTGCTTTTGCGGGAGTATGCAGAGTGGCTGTTTGTGTCTGACTCTGTGTCTGAGTCGCTGCGCCGGGACGAAATTGAGGTCGTGGTGGCGCAGGGACGGTTGCTGCTTTCGTGCTGGACGGAGAAGGGGACACGGCTGTGGCGCGTCGTTGCGTGGGATTGGAATGGACACTTGCTCGAGTTGGAATTGTCGCGCCGGATGCGGATCCAGTTGATTCCGCGTACCTCAGCGAAGGCGATCACGGCGACGATTCGCGCAGCGCGTCAGATGCGTTGTGAGCGCCTGGCCCAACTGGCGGCGCAGGTGCACTTCGGAAGCGTTGTCGAACGGTCAGGGTTGAGTCGTGGAACAAAGCCGGGTCAGCCAGGACGCTACGCGCAAGTTTTGCTTAAGACGCGGCGAGGGCGAATTGCGGTTACTGGGCCGGTTGTATCTAGCAAGCCTGCGTCGGTTGACGCATTTCTGTCGTCGTCGTTGCTGTGGTTTCATCGCAAGTCTGTCCAGCAGCTCTGGTTGATCGTCTCGCCCGAGCTTTTGAAGCCGCTGCTATACCGGCTTGTGCTTTTGCGGCCGGGTTTGAAAGAGATCATCAAGGTGTTCACGGTTGATGATGACTTAACGTTATTGACAGAAACGCCGAATTTTGAAAAAGAAGATCTGTGGCGAAAGAGGCTTGCCCGATTCCCGCCCGTGGCAGCCGCGACTGCGAGCGAGCTTAGTCTCGCAATCGTTGCTGAAGCGCCTGAGGCAATCGACATCGTGCACTCACGTCATGGTGAGACGTTGCGCTATTTCGGACTTCCGTTTGCGCGCGTGCGTTCCCTGCTCGGGCGTGAAAAGGTCTGGTTCGGCATCGGCCGTACGAATCGTCGCTTGCTCGATGAATCAACAAGCAACGACTGGCATAACCTGCTCAACGATCTGCGTGAGCATCGATCGGCGTCAGCACTCGATCATCGTCATGCGTTTTTCCGCGCGGCTCCGGAAGCGTGGCTCGAGTCGTTGCTGCGTCGAGACATCACCAAACTCGATCCCGGTTTGATCATCGCGCCGTTGCACGCACAGTTTCGCACTGCACGCGGTGCGAAACTCGGCATCAGGCCGATCGATCTGCTGGCATTGCGACAGGACGGACGACTGGTCGTGATCGAGTTGAAAGTCTCAGAAGACCGCGAGCACGTGTTGCAGGGAAGCGATTACTGGCGGCGCGTCGAAGCCCATCGCCGCCGCGGCCACATCGCGCGTGCAAAGCTCTTCGGCGCACGAACGATCAGAGACGAAGCGCCTCTGGTCTATCTCGTCGCGCCGACGTTGCGCGTCCATCCAGCATTTCAAACACTGGCCCAATGCATCTCCTCCGACATCGAAATCTATCGCTTCGACATCAACGAAGACTGGCGCAAAGGCGTCCGCGTCATGCGCCGCGAAAGAGTTAATTAGCCGCAAAAAGGCACAAAAAGCACAAAATGATTATTGATTGGGCGGCGTCCCTTCAATAATATTTTGTGCTTTTGTGCCTTTTTGCGGCTAATGCTTGACGAAGATGCTGTCGGGTTCGTTGCTGGGTGGCGGTGGGGTGACTTTCGCTGTGGCCGGCGTGGTCATGTGGGTGAGGGTGTCGTCCTTCGAGTAGATACCCGAGACGCGCATCTTGAACTCATCCGGATTCGTCGCGTTGTGCAGCGCCTCTTCCTGCGAGATGAGACCTGCATGA
>Ga0105238_10008771_pt1 | contig 10115 bp, 6 predicted proteins | sample KBSC34metaG_FD_81526 | JGI IMG/M metagenome (GOLD analysis project Ga0105238, IMG submission 81526) | Corn rhizosphere microbial communities from Kellogg Biological Station, Michigan, USA - KBS C3-4 metaG | ecosystem: Host-associated > Plants > Roots > Rhizosphere > Soil | place: Michigan, USA...
ATGCAGGGCCACTTCGAGCTAAACGTCTTCGTGCCGCTGATGGCCCGGAACGTCCTGCAGTCGATCAAGCTGCTCGCGTCGGCTGCGCGTCTCCTCGACGAGAAGTGCGTCGCGGGCATCGAGGCGAACCGCGAGCAGTGCGAGCGCTACGCCGAGCTGACCCTGTCGGCGGCGACGGCGCTCAACCCGTACATCGGGTACGACAAGGCGACCGAGATCGTCCAGGCCGCGGCCGCCTCGGGCCGCTCGCTCAGGGAGGTCGCCCGGGACGCCGGCGTCTCGGACGAGGTGCTGGACGAGGCGCTCGACTACCGCAAGATGGCGCGGCCGCACGGCTGAGCCGGTCTCTTCCCGAAACGACGAAGGGCCGCCCGGAGGCGGCCCTTCGTGTCCTCGAGAGAACCCTTCCTACTTCTTCGCGGCCGGCAGCGGCGCGCCGGTCGTAAGCCGCCCCGTCCCGTTGCCGTGGCCCCCGCCGCTCGGAGCTTCCGGGAGTGCGAGCGACCAGATCCCACGCCCGTGCGTCGCGGCATAGAGCGTCCGCGTCTTCGGGTCGATGGAGACGCCGGCCACCTCGACCTGCGGCATCCCATCGGCCGCCGGCTGCCAGTTGCCGTCGAACGAGCCGTCAGCGGCCGGGCTGTCGGCGAGGACCGCGAAGTCCGTACCGACGTACAGCGTGCCGGTCGCGTCGTCACGTGCGATGCCCGTCACCGGGAGGTCGCCGAGCGGGCCCGTGCCGTTGTCGATGTCCGTCCACGTTGCCGTGCCCGCGTTCGCGTCGTAGTCGACCTGGAACACGTGACCCGGCTGGCTCGGCGTGTTTGCGTTGTAGCCCGTGTACGTGACCCAGGCGCGGTCAGGGTTCGTCGGATCGACGACGATGCCCGACACGAACCGTTGTGGTGCGGCGGTGGACAAGCTGTCGAGCCGCGTGAACGAGACGGTGCCCGGGTCGGTTGCATTTGCGTTCGTAGAGATGAAGACACGGCCGGTCGACGTCGCCGCCCACAGCGTCGAGTCGTCGCCGCCGGCGCGGGCGAGCGCCGCCACGGTGCCGCCGAGGCGGTCGGAGCCGAAGCCCGTGCCGGTCAGGTCGCCGGGCGTCTCGTGGTTCTTCTTCGGGTCGACATTCCAGCCGCCGCCGACACCGCTCGGGTCGCCGAGCGGCTTGAAGTCACCGCACGTCGGCGTCGCGGCCGAGACGGTGAACTCGGGGCAGTTCGCTTCGAGGTCGGCCTGATTGCCTCCGAAGTCCGTCGTCCGCCAGACGTGCTGGAGGCCGACGAAGGACGTTCCCGAGACGGTCGGGTCGCCGATCTGCGGCTTGTAGAACGCGGCTGCCTCCTTCGAGGTGAAGAACGGCCCTGAGACGATCACCCACGCGGTCGGGTCGCCGCCGCGGAAGTTCACGTCCGTCGCCTGGTTGAAGAACTCGTTCATCAGCCAGTTCGGGTTCGAGGCGTCGAATGCGGCCACGCCGCCGTCGCCGTAGATCGTCTGGTTCCAGGCACTGTCGCCGGCCTTGCCGAGCCACGTGCCGTTGTCCTGCGTGCCGCCGATCAACATCCCGGCGCTGTTCGGGCTCGGCACCGCATTCTGGAACTGCAGCGTCGAGAGCCCTGCGTTGAGCGTCGTCAGCTTCGTCGGGACCTGCCTGAGCAGCTCCTCGCAGGTCGTGGTGAACGCGCCGAAGTCCTGTGCGCAGTTGGTGTCGGGGTCTCCGCTCGTCAGTTGGCCGCTCGAGCGGATCACGCCACCGTCCGACCCCTCGAAGAAGAGGAGCGGGTTCGCGGGATCGACGACCAGCGCATGCTGGTCGGGGTGGATGCCCGTGGTCGGCGCCGCTGCGTCACGCGTCATGTCGTTCCACGTCGCGCCCGCGTCCTGTGACAGCAGGACGCCGCGGCCGTTGTTGAGCGGGAACCCGTAGAGGTTGTAGTCGAACGAACCCCCGATGTAGACCATGTCCGGATGGCCGGCGGGGGTGACGACGTAGTTGTCGTACCAGCACTGGCCGTCGCAGTAGTCGTACGTCGGAGCGGCACGCCCGCGCGACGGATCGGTCAGCGAGACGTAGCCCGAATCGGTTCCGCCGCCGACCAGTTCCGTCGACGTCTTCGTGTCGATCGCGTCGCCACGGTAGACACCGGTGTTCGAGTGCGGGGGAACCGCGGCGTCGAGGTCGGCGCCGCCGTCCCCGACGTAGATGCGCGTATGACCGTCAGGCGTCGTCGTCAGGTCGAACGCGTCGCGCGCTGAGCTGTCGCCGACGTCCTTGGAAGCGAAGACCTGCTCCCACGTCGAGCCGCCGTTCAGCGAACGCCAGATCCCCTGCTGGAACGCCGATGCGTACAGCGTGCCGTGGCTGTCGAACTCGACGTTCGTGATGCCGCGGGCGCTCGCGTTGCCGTCCCAGATGAAGGAGAAGCTCTTGCCGCCGTCGGTCGAGCGCCACAGGCCCCACGGTGCTGCGTCGGGTGCGAGCGACACCGCGCCGCCCGTGACGGAGGTCACACCGCTGACGCCGCGTGCCGTGCCGACGTACAGCGTGTTCGGGTTCTTCGGGTCGACGACGATCGCCGAGATCGACCGGCCGCGCATCGCTGCGCTGCTGCCCGACAGGAAGTCCCACGTGTTGCCGCCGTTGTGCGAGGCGTAGATGCCGACGCCCGACTCGGAGTCGCCGGACGCATTGGGCTCGCCCGTGCCGGCGTAGAGCGTCTTCGACTTCGCGTCGTAGGTCAGCGTCCCGATGGCGTTCGATCCGAAGCCGTCGGAGACGAACGTCCATTTGGAGTTGGAGTTGAGGGCGTCCTCGTTCCGCCAGATGCCGCCACCCGCGGCCGCGATCCAGAGGCGACAGTGGTTCGCGTCGCACGTCGGATCGACCGCCATCGCGGTGACGCGGCCCGAGACCTGGAAGTCGGAGGCCTGGAAGTCGAAGAAGTTCAGGACTGCAGGCTGCGTCCCGGTCTGCGGGCCTGCGAGCTGCCAGCCGCCCTTCGAGTTCTTCTTCGCACGCCCCTTGATCTTGTTGGCGTAGAAGCTCTGCGCATTCGCGAACAGGCTCTCGTTGAGCGTGTTCGACGGATACGCCAGGGCCGCGATCTCCTGCGACAGCGCGCTGTCCGGCGATCCGAGCCCCCCTGAGCCCGTTGCCGCAGGGCGGGCATCCGGGTCGTTCTTCAGGTACCGCGTGTGCGCGACGGCGCTCCGGTGGTCGCTTCCTGCGAACACCGCGAGCATCGCCGCCACGAGTGCCAGGAGCGCGACCGCGATCAGCGGACGGCGCATGGGCAGTCTCCTCACGAGCTCCTCTCCCTTCCGCCGGCGCGTCCGCGCCGACCCCTCGAGGCTCGATTCGAGCCGCTGCACGATCTCTCGATTCAGGCTTTGGCCACTCCTCTCGGCCGCCTCAGCGAGCCGCGACCGAAGTTCCTGCGGCATCCGCAGCAGAAAGCGGTAGGCCTCTCCCCCAGGCATGCGGGCGGAAGCCTAAACGAGGTGATATCGAAAGCGCAATCCGACAACCGTCACCGTGATATCGGGTGTGGGAAGCGGCCGTTCCGGGCATGATCGGGTGATGCGCAGAAGCGTTCTCATCGCTGCTGTCCTCGTGGCAGTCCTGCCGGCCACGGCCCAGGCGATCCGTCACGGCCGCGTCCGCCTGACGGCCGTGTCGCCTGCGGTCGTGCACGGCTCGGGGTTCTACGCGAGCGAGCGGGTCACCGTCACCGTTCGCGGCGCCTCGGGCATGATGCAGAAGAGCGTGATGTCGACCGCGGGCGGCGCCTTCACCGTCCGGTTCGGTCGGGCTGTGCCCGCAGGTGGCTGCCAGGGGCTCACCGTCTCCGCGGTCGGCGCCCGGGGCGACCGGGCCGACTGGAAGACGGCTCCGCCCCTCTGCGGGACGCCGCTCGCGCCGTAGGCGACCCTCCGGCCGGCGCTGATATCGGTTCCTCGTTGCCAAATCGGGGATCCCCGCCTAGAGTGCGTCGGCCTTGCCTGGGGAGGGTCCATACCGCTTTTTTCTCCTCCGCCTGCCGGAGGAGCTCCGCGTGCGCCTGACCCGGGCGGCCCGGGATTCCGGGCGCAGTCGCAACAGTGAAATCGTCAGCGGGCTCGAGCGCAGCGCCTCGTCGCGGCTCAAAGGGGAGGAACTCATGATTCGCAGGTACCGGCGGCCGGCGCTCGTGCTGGCCGGAACAGTGCTGATCGCGATCGCGGCCGTTGCCGGGCTCGCGCTCAAGGGCGCCCACAGCTCGTCCGCGCAGCAGAAGCTCGCGGCGAAGCTGGCGTCGAAGGACCTGCGCTTCGAGTCGCAGGGGACGGCGAACGGCGGGCAGGGCGGCGAGTCCGCCGAGCTGCTGGCGGCGATGCAGCAGTTCGACAACGCGCGCACTGCACCGAGCACGAACGGTGCAGCGCCGGGCGCCTACTCGGACGCGTTCGCCAACCTCCAGGGCCTCGGCACGACCGGGAGCACCTGGGACGAGATCACCAACGTCCCGTACGACTCGGATGATCCGGACTACCGCGACTACTACTCGAACTCGAGCGGCGGGAACGGCCTCGTCACAGGCCGCATCACCGGCCTCGCGGCGGACGCGAGCGGCGACGTCTACGCGGCCGGCGCGGTCGGGGGCGTCTGGCGGTCGACGACCGGCGGCGGAAACTGGCAGCCGATCGCCGACGGGCTGCCCTCGCTCTCGTCCGGCGACCTCGAGCTGAACCCCGACGACGGTTCGCTCTGGTACGCGACCGGCGAGGCGAACACCGGCGGCACGAGCTACGCCGGCACCGGCGTGTACCGACTTGCCGACCCGACGACCGGCACGTTCTCTCCGTCCGACCGCGTCGGCGGCACCGAGCTCGAGTCGACGACGATCAACTCGATCCGGTTCGATGCGCGGACGCACATGGTGTGGGTCGCGACGCTCCGCGGCATCTACTCCCATTCGTCCACGACGACGAGCGGGGCCTGGGCGCTCCGGTTCGCGCCGAACCCCTCGTATCTTCCGGGCGGCGCGAACGCCGGCGTGCAGCAGGCCGGTTACAAGAACATCGTCAACGACCTCGTCATCGATCCGAAGAACTCGAACCACCTGATCGCAGCTGTCGGGTGGCGCTCCGGTGACGCGTACGACGGGTTCTACGAGTCGACCGACGGCGGCAACAGCTGGCAGCGCGTCAACCCGACCGGCGGGCTCGACGCGACCGACATCGGCTACGCGAACTTCGCCTACTCGAGCGACGGCAAGAAGCTCTACGTGATCAACCAGTCGCCGAAGCGGCTCAACAAGCCCGGGTTCCAGAACACGGTGCTCGACGGGATCTACGAGTCCAATTCGGGCCTTCTCGGCCCGTGGAACAGGATCGCCTCGTCGGACAAGCTGGGCTCCCAGGGCTCGGGCTCCGCGCTCGGCGGCCACCAGGGCCAGGGCTACAGCCCGGGCGTGCAGGCCTGGTACAACCAGTCGATCGTCGTCGACCCGGCGAACTCGAACCACGTGATCGTCGGGCTCGAAGAGGTCTACGAGACGTACAACGGCGGCTCGAACTGGACGACGATCGCGCCGTACTGGAACTTCTACTTCTCGTGCTGGGCGCCGGACGCGCAGTATCCGCCTGACCCGCTCGCCGGCAACCGCTGCCCGCAGACGGCGCACACCGACCAGCACGCAGTCGCGATCGGCAAGGTCGGAGGCGTCCCGACGCTCTTCGTCGGCAACGACGGCGGCGCGTACAAGCGCGCGTTGAACGGCCCCATCAACAAGAACGGCAACGCCACCGACTGGCAGTCGCTGAACGACGGCACGATGGACGCTCTCCAGTACTACTACGTCGGCGTCGGCAAGACGACGACCGAGAGCGACGCGCGGCCCGATCTCGGGACCGGCGACCCGGTCCTCGTCAGCGGAGGCCTCCAGGACAACGGCGGCTCGTTGATCCGGCCGGGCTCCGGGAAGATGGTCTCGAACTTCGGCGGCGACGGCGGCGACGTCCTCGTCGACCCGTTGAACGGGTGCAACATCGTCCAGGAGTACGTCTACCTGTCGATGGAGGTGACGCAGACCTGTGCCAACCCGGGGCCGAGCCACCCGAACGCGTTCCTCGACCCGAGCGACGCGACGACGTTCGACATCTCGCCGCCGGACATCAACGCCCAGTTCATCGCGCCGTTCACGGCGAACGACAAGAACATCAACCAGTGGGTCGCAGCCGGCAACAGCCTGTGGTATCAGGACAAGGGCTTCGCGATCCGCCACGGCTCGGAGTGGCAGAAGATCTACACGCTGCCATCGGCCGTGCAGACGTTCACGGCCGTCACCTACTCGGGCGACACCCTGCTTGCGACATGGTGCGGGCCGTGCTCGGCGAGCGGCGCTGCGGCGTTCGCCCGCGGGGCGGTCGTCGGCACGTTCGACGAGACCACGAAGACGTGGAGCGTCAAGCCCGTCTCGTTCCCGGCCGGTTTCCCGAACCGGTACCTGCAGGGCGCGGCGATCAACCCGAACGACTCGAGCGATCTCTTCATCGGGATCAACGGGTTCTCGCGCCGCTACACGGACGGCCCGGGCGCGGGTCTCGGACACGTCTACGAGTCGCCGGACGGCGGCGTGACGTGGAACGACCTCACCGCGAACATGCCGGACATCCCGGTGAACGACATCGTCGTGCTGCCGGACGACAGCCTCGCGGTCGCGACCGATCTCGGCGTCCTCTGGCGCCAGGCCGGCCAGACGCAGTGGACGAGGCTCGGCTCCGGGCTTCCGACGACGACCGTGATGGATCTCTCGGTCGGCCCCGACGGGAACCTGTACGTCGGCACGCACGGGCGCGGCATCTGGCGGATCGCGCTGCCGGAAGGCTCGCTCACCTCGCCGACCGCGGACACGAGCGCGCAGACCGATTCGACCCAGGGTGGCGATCAGCCGAAGGGCGGCGGCGGCAAGGGGCACGCGAAGCCGCCCTCCTCGAAGAAGTAGGCGAGAAGAGCCCGGGTGGGCCGCCTTCGGGCGGCCCACCGCGCTACCGTGGGAGCTCCGATGCTGCTCCTGGTGGCGCTGACGCTCATCCACGGCTCTGTCCGGATCGGGCCGACGATGCCGGTGTGCAAGGCCGGTGTGCCCTGCACCAGGCCTGCGGCCCACGTCAGGCTCACGTTCACCCACGGCGCGTCGCGACGGCAGGTGACAACGGATGCGCAAGGCCGGTATCGGCTCAGCCTCGCTGCGGGCGCGTGGACCGTGAGGACGAATACCGGGATCCGCATGACCCCGGTCCGGATCAGCGTGCCGCGGGCGCTCTCCTTCCGCCGCAACTTCCTGATCGATACCGGGATTCGCTAGCTGCCGTGCGGTTGGCCCGCCTTGCCGGAGTCGGGGGGATCCTCCTCGGATCGTTCGGCAGCCCGGCGACGACGCCGAAGGTGGCGCTCGTCAACGCGTCGCCGGCCGTCGTCACCGGGGCGGGCTACACCGCGGGCGCGCGCTTCTTCATCAGCTACCGCTCCGGCGCGACGCACGTTCGCCGCCGCGTCACCGCCTCGGTTGCAGGCCGGTTCAGGATCGTCCTCGCGGGTGTGACGTTCCGGCGCTGCGACGGGCTCCTTCTGACTGCGGCCGGCCCGTCGGTCCGCCTCGCATCCTGCGCCGCAGGTGGGCGGCCCGCCGTGACCGCGAAACCGGGCGGGCTCGTGTCCGGCGCGAGGTTCGTGCCGGGTGAGCGGGCGTCGATCACCGTGCGCGTCGGCGACGTCGTCCTGCGCGGCTCCGCGCGTGCCGGGAGTCGCGGCACGCTGCGCACGCGGTTCTCGCTGCCGCGCGCGGCGTGCTCGGACATCGAGGTGCGGGCGGTCGGCGCGCTCGGCTCGACCGCGACGTTCACCGTCGCGATGCCGACCTGTAAGAAGCCCTAGAGGCCTGATGTGAAATGGGGCAAGCCTCTAGTACGCGACCGCGCCGCGACCGGTCTCGGCTGCGTGCCGCTGCTCGTCGGCGCGGTAGCTCGACCGCACGAGCGGCCCCGAGAACACGGAGCCGAAGCCGAGCGCCTCGCCCTGCTCCCGGAACCAGCGGAACTCGTCCGGGTGCACCCAGCGGTCGATCGTCGCGTGCTTCGGGCTCGGCTGGAGGTACTGGCCGATCGTCACGACGTCGACGCCGTGTGCGCGTAGGTCGCGCATCGTCTCGACGACCTCGTCGTTTGTCTCGCCGAGCCCGACGATGATGCCGCTCTTCGTCAGCACGTTGTAGTCGGCGACCTCCTTCGCACGGCGCAGCAGCCACAGCGCGCCGTCGTAGCTCGCCTTGCCGCCGCGCATCTTGCGATGCAGCCGCCGCACGGTCTCGATGTTGTGATTGAACACGTTCGGGCGGGCACCGATCACCGCCTGCAGCGCGTCCTCCTCGACACCGAGGAAGTCCGGCGTCAGCACCTCGATCGAAGCCTCCGGCAGTTTCGCGCGGATCGCGCGGATCGTGGCCGCGTAATGCCCGGCACCTTTGTCGGGAACGTCGTCGCGGTCGACCGAGGTGACGACGACGTGCTTCAGGCCCATCTGCTTGGCCGTCTGCGCGAGCCGGAGCGGCTCGAGCGCGTCGACCGGCTCCGACGGCTTGCCGGAGTTCACGTAGCAGTAGCGGCACGCGCGCGTGCAGGTCTCGCCGAGGATCTGGAAGGTGGCGGTGCCGCGTCCCCAGCACTCGGCGATGTTCGGGCAGCGCGCCTCCTCGCAGATCGTGTGCAGCTGTGCGCCGTGGATCAGCTTCTTCACGTCGAAGTAGCTGCCGTTCTGCGACGGCGCGCGCACCTTCATCCACTCGGGGCGCCGCGGGCGCTCGCCGACGGGGAGCGAAGTCTCCATCGAGGTCAGTCTAGAGACCGAGTGCCGGTTCCCGGTCGCTCTCGCCCGCCCGGCCGACGAGTTCTGCGTACCGGCCGCCGAGCGTGAGGAGGTCGTCGTGCCGGCCGCGCTCGACGATCTGGCCGTGATCGAGGACGAGGATCTGGTCGGCGTCGGCGATCGTCGAGATGCGGTGGGCGATCGCGATCGTCGTCCGTCCCTCTGCGAGCCGATCGAGCGCTTCCTGCACCTGCCGCTCCGTCTCGTTGTCGAGCGAGCTCGTCGCTTCGTCGAGGACGAGGATCGGCGGGTTCCGGAGGACAGTGCGCGCGATCGCGATCCGCTGCTTCTCGCCGCCCGAGAACCGGTACCCGCGCTCGCCGACGACGGTGTCGTAGCCCTCGGGGAGCGACGCGATCAGCTCGTGGATCTGCGCCGCATCCGCGGCTGCGACCAGCTCCTCGTCCGTTGCGTCGGGCTTCGCGAAGCGCAGGTTGTCGCGCACGGAGGCGTGGAACAGGTAGGTCTCCTGTGAGACGACGCCGACGAGCGATGCGAGCGATGCGAAGGTGAGGTCGCGCAGGTCGACGCCGCCGATCGAGATCGCGCCCTGGTCGACGTCGTAGAGCCGCGCGGCCAGGTAGCCGACGGTCGTCTTCCCCGAGCCGGTCTCGCCGACGAGCGCGGTCTTCGAGCCCGCCGGCACGGAGAACGACACGTCGCGCAGCGTCCACGCGTCGGCGCCGTAGCGGAACCACACGTCGCGGAACGCGACGTCTCCGGCTGCGTCGAGCGTCCGCGCATCGGGGCGCTCCTCGATGTCGACCGGCTGGTCGAGGTAGTCGAAGATCCGGTCGAAGAGCGCAAGCGAGGTCTGCACGTCGAGCCCGACCCCAAGCAGCGATCCGACGGGGAAGAAGAGACGCGTCTGCAGCGTGGTGAAGGCGACGAGCGTCGGCACCGAGACCGCATTCGAGCCGTGCGCGAGCGCGAGCCCGCCGAACCAGTACACAGCCGCCGGCATGACGGCGAACGTCGTCTGGATCGACGCCATCATCCAGCGGCCGGCCATGCGCTGGCGAACCTCGAGGTCGGCGAGCAGGCGCGACTCACCCTCGAAGCGGTCGGCCAGCTCGTCGGTGCGCCCCATCGTCTTTCCGAGCAGCACGCCCGACACCGACAGCGACTCCTGCACAAGCCTCGAGAGTTCGCCACCGGCTTCCCGCTCGCAGAACGCGTCCTTCCGGGCCTCGTGCCTGCCACG
>Ga0105238_10008774_pt1 | contig 10113 bp, 7 predicted proteins | sample KBSC34metaG_FD_81526 | JGI IMG/M metagenome (GOLD analysis project Ga0105238, IMG submission 81526) | Corn rhizosphere microbial communities from Kellogg Biological Station, Michigan, USA - KBS C3-4 metaG | ecosystem: Host-associated > Plants > Roots > Rhizosphere > Soil | place: Michigan, USA...
CTGATCGAGGATGGCAGGGTCTTCGCGGGTATCGGCGTCAGCGGCGGGACGGTCGACCAAGACGTCGCGATTGTCGAAGCGGCCCTGCGGCAGCGGGTCGACGCCGCTGCGTGACTGCCATGCGATGGCGTCCGGCTTGCGGGCCTGGTCCGGAGCCGGACGCTATCCCTAACCCCTTATCGCTGAAGCTAGAGTGCGCGGCTGCGCGCAGGAGGACGATATGCAGAAACGGAAACTGGGAAAGGAAGGGCTCGAGGTCTCGGCGCTCGGCATGGGCTGCATGGGGCTCAATTTCGCCTATGGACCAGGCGTGGATCGGCCGCGTGCCGTGTCGCTCGTCCGTCGCGCGGTCGACCTTGGCGTCACCTTCTTCGACACGGCGGAGGCCTATGGCCCGTTTACGAACGAGGAGATCGTCGGGGAGGCCCTGGCGCCGTTCCGCGATCGGGTCGTGATCGCCACCAAGTTCGGCTTCAAGAACGGCATCCCGAGTTCGGGACTGGACAGCCGCCCCGAGCGCATCCGGCAGGTGGCGGAAGCTTCGCTCAAGCGCCTCAACACCGATCGCATCGACCTGTTCTACCAGCACCGGGTCGATCCTGACGTGCCCATGGAAGACGTGGCCGGTACGGTGAAGGACCTGATCGGCGAAGGCAAGGTCAGGCACTTCGGGCTGTCGGAGGCCGGCGCGCAGTCGATCCGCCGCGCCCATGCCGTCCAGCCGGTGACGGCGCTCCAAAGCGAATATTCGATGTGGTGGCGGGCGCCCGAGCGCGACGTGCTGCCGGTTTGCGAAGAGCTGGAGATCGGATTCGTGCCGTTCAGCCCGTTGGGCCGGGGTTTTCTCACCGGCAAGATGGACGAGACGACCGCGTTCTCGGAAAGCGACCTTCGCAACGCCTATCCGCGATTTTCACCCGAAATGCGCAAGGCGAACTATCGTCTCGTCGATCGGCTCATGGAGGTTGCGAACGCCAAGGACGTGCCACTCGCGCAGATTGCGCTCGCGTGGCTGCTGGCACAGAAATCGTGGATCGTACCGATCCCCGGCACGACCAAAATGGAGCGGCTGCAGGAGAATGTCGGCGCTGCCTCGGTCGAGCTGAATAGCGACGATCTGCAGCGGATCGGCGATGCACTGGACCATATCGAAGTCCTGGGCGAGCGATATCCGCCTCAAGCTGCCGGGCTCTTGAACAGATGAACGGCTTTGGGAGTCGCGCTCATGATTCCGGCCAAGCCCCAGCCACAAAGCGAACCCTTTTACGAGGGCGCTGATTCGCCCTCGCTCGCCCGGCGCGCGCTGGGCGAATGCGTGGCGACCGCCGGGCTGACGATGGCGGTGGTGCTTTCCGTGCAAGCGACCTGGCTTGGCCCGCTCAGGCCATTGGCTCTGGGTCTGGGTGTACCCGCCGCCGTCGCCGCACTCGTGCTGTCGTTTGGCCCTGCGACCGGTGGGCATTTCAATCCGCTGGTGACCGCCTCGCAATGGGCGCGCGGTCATCGCGATACGCGATGCCTGATCGCCTATGTCTGCGCCCAGTTGGCGGGAGCGCTGGCTGGCGCGGGAGCAGCGGCGCTGCTGATCGGCCCGATGCCGCAGGCCGCATCGGCGCCGATGGGCCTGGTGATCGGCAGCGAGATCTTCGCGAGCGCGGGCCTGGTCACCATCGTGCTGGCGGCCAGCCTGGTGATGGGCCCGAGAATCGGCCTGTTGGCATTGACCGGCTGGCTCGTCATGATCAACCTGGTGGCACCGGCCGGGCCGTTCGCCAATCCCGTCCTCGCCCTTGCCGCGCCACTTGCTCTGGGCGCGTTCGATACACCTATGATACTGGTGCACGTCGCGGCCGAGTTTGTTGGCGCCGGACTGGCCTTGTTGATCATAGCCGTCATTTATCCGCGGGTCGCGCCGATCGACAGCGCTTGAATCGAACGGAGCGTTCGGCATTGATACCAAAGTGCAATAGATTGGCTCCGATCTGGTGGCATTAATCCGGCACGGTGGTGGTCGGGCGGCGGCCGGTAGCGATCGGAAGGTGGCTCGATGCGGATGGCGGCATCGGTGTGGGCCAAAACATGTTTCGTACCCCTGGCGGCATCGGTGTCCGCTGTAGCGCACGCCCAGAATATGGCGGCGGACGCCCCACAGCGAATCGACGACATCGTCGTCACCGCCCAGAAGCGCGAACAGTCGGCGACCGATGTGCCCATGTCGATTACCGTGGCCAGCGGCCAGACGCTACGCGACAGAGGCATCGAGTCGGTCGACGACCTTGTGCGGCTGGTTCCGGGTCTTACGCTTCAGAGCAGCGCGTTCAATTCTACATCCTTCACATTGCGCGGCGTCGGCTTCTTCAACAGCGACCTGGCGACACCGCCGGCGGTGACCGTCTATCTCGATGAAGCACCGCTCCCCTATCCGGCGATGACCAAGCTGGTCGCGTTCGATCTCGACCGGGTGGAAGTGTTGAAGGGTCCTCAGGGCACGCTCTTTGGGCAAAACGCGACCGGCGGCGCCGTCAACTATCTCGCCGCGAAGCCTTCCGACGCCGTCACTGCGGGTGGTGAGGTGACCTATGGCAGTTTCAACCGGGCCCAGATTGACGGTTTCGTCAGTGGTCCGCTCGGCGATCGACTGACGGCACGTCTGGCGCTTCAGGGTCGTTGGGGCGATCCGTGGCAAGAGAGCGTCTCGCGCCCCGGCGACCGGTTGGGTCGGATCGATGAACTGCAGGCCAGGGCCACGCTCGAATGGCGGCCGCAAAGCGGCTTTGCCTCTCGATTCACCTTCACCGGCACGCACGACGGTTCAGACAGCCTGGCCGGCCAATTCATCGCCGCGAGAACCTCGATTCCCGCGCTTGCGGCGCCTGGCCTCCTCACTTTTCCGGTGGTCGAGAGACCACGCCTCGCCGATTGGACGCCGAACCGACCAGACAGCGGCGCGGCGTTTCCTTACGCCAGCGACACGACCCTTATCCACGTGACGTGGCGCAACGATGTGCAGTTGGCCAGCAATCTCAGTTTCACGGCACTGACGTCCTATGCACATTTCAAGCTGGCCTACGGACAGGATCCGGACGGCACGCCGTTCCTCATCACCAACGTGGTTGACCGGAACGGGCGTGTCTCGAGCTTCTTCCAGGAGGTTCGGCTCGCGGGCGTTGCCGGAAGCCTGACCTGGCTGCTCGGTGCCAACTATGACCAGGACATCGTGAAGGACCGTCCGCTCCAGTTTTTCGGTGACGTCGACACGAGTCATCTGTTCCTCGCGATCGATCCTTCGGCCGCCGGAGATCTCCTCTCGCTTCCCAGCCGGATGCGCGCGACCACGTTCGCTATCTTTGCCCATACCGAGATGCAGGTCACGCCTCGGCTCCGCCTGGAAGCAGCCGTCCGTTATAATGTCGATCGCCGCATATTCGACAATTGCTCGCTGGCGGGTTCCGAAAGGTTCGCCAAATTCTGGAACGACTTTCGCGGCGGCAGGCTCCCCCTGACCAGCGTTGGCGACTGCGTCACGATCGACCCGGCGAACGGATTTCAACCCGTGAACAATGTGCATGGTGTTCTCGATCAGGACAGCGTCTCGTGGAGAGCCGGCGTATCCTGGACGCCGCGCCCCGCGTTCCTGGTCTTCGCCAATGCCAGCAGGGGCTACAAGGCGGGTGCGGTGCCCGCACTGGCGGCGTCGACGGTCGCCCAGTTTCGCCCGGTTCCTCAAGAATCCGTGCTTGCCTTCGAAGCCGGTGTGAAGGCGAGTTTCTTCGATCGCCGTGCTCAATTGAACGCGGCGGCATTCTATTATGACTATCGGGACAAACAGCTTCGCGGCGCGGTCCTGGACGCTGCCTTCGGTCCGATCGAGGCGCTTGTTTCGATCCCCAAATCGCATGTCGAGGGGGCCGAGGCGCAACTTATCGTGCGCCCGATCAAAGGGCTGACCATCGATGCATCCGCCACCTATGTCCAGACCAGAATCGACCGATTCACTGGTTTCGACGCGCTCGCGCGCCTGGCCGACCAATCGGGTACGCCGTTTCCCTTCTCTCCCAAATGGCAAGCAGCAGCGGCTGTCGAATACGCCCGGCCGTTGACGCCGACGCTGAAAGGCTTCGCGGGCGCCGGTCTGACATATAACAGTTCGACCTTCGCGGGTGTCGGCGCTCGCGACGCCCTGCGGATCGATCCTTTCGCGCTGCTCGATCTGCACGCCGGCGTTGAGGCCGGCGGGGGTCGTTTCCGTATTTGGGTCTGGGGCAAGAACGTTACGAACACCTATTACTGGAATAATGTTCTGGCATACGGCAACGCGATCTCGCGTTTCGTCGGGGAGCCGGCGACCTTCGGGATAGGTATCTCAAGCCGCTTCTAATAAGGCGCCGGGGACGTATCTAGGCACAGGAGATGGCGCAGCAACTTCGGTACGCGCTTGGAAACGCTCCTCCGGGCTATGGGTGTCAATTCCCGGGAAGTGCGACGGAACACCGGCGACGCCTGCCAAATCGGACTGGACGCCTCGCCGATCCACTTTCATGAGGACCACCGCCACCAAGGATCAGGCAATGCCACCTCTGCTGATAGCTATGTTGATTACGATCGTCGCGTCCGTGTTTGCGTCCGGGTTTTGGATCGCAAATCCTGCGAAACCTTCTTGCCTTTCTGCTGGCCAATCGACGGCGGTATCTGGGATAATCACTCTATATTATATGCTTACGGCGGAATCGGCTCCCACTCAAAAATCGTCTGTTTCCGCTCCAGGAATCCCATTTCGTCCGTCGTACTTTTTGTCCAATTATATCGTTTTAAATCAGTAATTTACTTTGCAAGAATTGCGTATTTTTTGCGAAAATGAACGCGGTTGAATCCCTCCCGCTCCGCCACCTCGTGTTGAAATAATTTGGATGATTTCCCCATTTGGGAGCCGACAATCCGGTTTACGCGGCGAACTATGGCGATCAACAGCGAGCCCTTTGCTGCTGGCTGCGCGGTCTCGTACTTGGCCATCGGCCGCTTTTTGGAAATTCCAAGCGAACCTACGACCCCTTTGCGAAACCGCTGCCTTACGGATCGGACCCACCTTGCTTGCCGAAAGCGTCACCCTCTCAAGGGCTGCGCTTCAAAAAACGCTGTTCACCATCGAGCAGTTGCGGCCAAGATCGCGCGGCGAGAGTAGCGGAAGAAGTATGAGGGCCGGCTTGATCCCAAGCGCCTCGTCTTCATCGACAAGACCTGGGCTAAGGCCAAAATGGCGTCGATCCGCGGCTGGGCGCCGCGCGGCTGCAAGCTCGTCGCTCGCGCGCCGGCCGGCAAATGGCGCACGCTAACCTTCCTTGCGGCACTCCGCCATGACGGACTGACCGCGTCCTGGATCATCGATCCACCGGTGAACCGGAAAATCTTCGAACCTAAGTCGAAACCCAGCTCGCGTTGAACCGCGGCGATGTCGTCATCCTCGAAAATCTGTCGAGCCACAAAAGTGAGGCGACCAAGGCGATCCTCAAGGAGCGCGGAGCTTGGTTCGTGTGTCTCACAAAAGGGCGTGCATTCCACAGCTATTTCGGCTCGATGCGAGGAATCTCGGTGATGTCCATTGCCCATGGCAGCCCCGAGCCGCACCATAGCTGCCGGACCGGCGGCAGCGCCGCACGCTGCTTCAGCGCGCCGACGCGGAGCGAATAGGTGGGGGGGGGTCTCAGGTGCCGCCGCATAGACGGGGGATCCGCAGACAGGGCAAAAGGCGTGCGCCCGTTTCGTGCCGCTATCGGCTGTCTTGATATAGATAGTCGGTGTTCCGCCGATAAGGACGAAGCTCTCGGCCGATGCCCGTGCTCCAACCCGATAGGCCGATCCGGTCAGCGCCTGGCAGTCAGTGCAGTGGCAGATGCCGACCGTGCCGGGATCAAGCTCCGCTTCGTAACGGATATTGCCGCAATGGCAGGCGCCTTCAACTTTCATGTCCTGACCTCCGTCAGATATCCTCGACCAGCCGCCCGTAAAGCTCAGGCCGGCGATCGCGAAAGAAGCCGAAGGCGGCGCGGTGGCGCTTCACCCGGTCGAGATCGAGCGTCGCGACCAGCACCCCGGTTTCGTCCGCCCCGAACTCCGCGATCAGGTCGCCGCGCTCATCGGTGATGAAGCTGTGGCCGTAAAAATGCTGGCCATGCTCGGTGCCGATCCGGTTGGCCGCGACCACCGGCACGACATTCGACACGGCGTGGCCGATCATCGCCCGCCGCCACAATCGCGAGGTGTCGAGATCGGCGTCATGCGGCTCGCTGCCGATCGCGGTCGGGTAGAACAGGATTTCGGCGCCCATCAGCATCATCGCCCGCGCTGTTTCGGGATACCATTGGTCCCAGCACACGCCGACGCCCAGCGTCGCCGACGGCCCTGACCACACCTTGAAGCCGGTATTGCCGGGGCGGAAATAGAATTTCTCCTCATAGCCCGGGCCGTCCGGGATATGGCTCTTGCGATAGACGCCCATCACCTTGCCGTCGGGACCGATCATCGCGAGGCTGTTGTAATAATGCGGCCCGTCGGACTCGAAGAAGCTGGTCGGGATATAGACGCCGAGCTCGGCCGCCAGTTTGCGCATCGCCAGCACGGCCTGATGTTCGCCGACCGGCTTCGCGTTCGCGAACAGCCCCTCATCCTCGACCCGGCAGAAATATTCGCCCTCGAACAATTCGGGCGGCAGGATCACCTGCGCGCCCCTGGCCGCGGCCTCGCGGACGAGCTCGGAAACATGGGCGATGTTCGCGTCGATATCGTTCGAAAAGGCGAGCTGCAGGGCGGCGACGGTGAGTTCGGTCATGCGCGGCCCCTTAGCGGGTTTCGCGCGAAAACGGCACCCCTTCTCAGGCGGGAATCTGCTGGCTGATGCAGTGGAAGCTGCCGCCGCCGGTCAGGATCGCATCGGCATGGAGCCCGACCGCCACCCGGTCCGGGAACAGCGCCTGGATCGCCGCCACCGCTGCCGCGTCATTGGCGGCGCCATATTGTGGGACAACCACCGCCGCATTGCCGATATAGAAGTTCATATAGCTGGCCGGGATGATCTCGCCGTCGCGCAACACCCGACCGGGAGAGGGGATGCGAATGATCTCCACATCATGCCCGGCGGCGGCGCGCGCGGCCTGTTCATAAACCTGCCGATTCGGATCGTCATCGGCCGGCTCGGGAATGACGAGCCGTCCCGGCGCCACGAAGCGCGCGAGATTGTCGACATGGCCATCGGTATGGTCGTGCATCAGCCCGTCGCCGAGCCAGATCACGCGTGAATAGCCAAGGTCGGCCGCAAGACGCGCTTCGATATCGGCGCGCGACAGGTCCGGATTGCGATTGGGATTGAGCAGGCATTGCTCGGTGGTGACGACCAGCCCGGTGCCATCGCCGTCGATCGCGCCGCCTTCGAGGATCCAGTCGCGCGCTTCGGCGGGAATATGCCGATCCGCCGCGAGCCGTTGGCCGATGCTGTCGTCGCCGGGCAGATCATATTTCCCGCCCCAGCCATTGAACCGGAAATCACGCGCTTGCCCGTCCCCGGTGACGATCGCCGCGGTATCGCGCAGCCAGATATCGCCGAACGCTTCGACGATGACCTCGGCAGCGTTGCCGACGAGCTCCCTGGCCGCACCTGCCGCGTCTTCATCGGCAGCGACGAGCAGCACCCGCTCGCCCCTGCCGTCGGCATGGACCGCGCGCGCGAACGCCGCCACCTCGGCCCTTGCCGGCTCAAGATCGTCCTCCCACAGATCGGGATGGCTCGGGAAACCGATCCACACAGCTTCATGCGGTGCCCATTCGGGTGGCGGCGTAGTCTGGGTCACTTGGTCTCAGCTCTGCTCTTGTCGCGGATCGCCCGGAATTCGGCGGTCGGATACCAGTTGGGCCAGGCCTTGCCATCGGCAAGCTCGCGCCCGAGCTGATAATATAGGGTCAGATCCTGGACTGCGCCCGACCAATCCCAGGTCGCGTCATATTCGTCCTGCGGCTTGTGATAGCGATGCTCGATATAATCGAGCGTCGCGGCATGGCCGGCTGCCTCGCCGCCCTTGACGAGATCCTCGCCCGATCCGCCATCGAGCATCGGCACGCCAAGCTTGGCGAAGCTGAAATGGTCCGAGCGGAAATAGCCGCCGCGCTCCGGGTTGGGTTCGGGCTTGATCACCCGGTTCTGCGCCTTGACCAAAGGTACGATCAGATCCTCAAGTTCGGATTTTCCGGCGCCCGTGATCACGAAGTCCTTTGCCGGGCCGACGATATTGAGCCCGTCCATATTCACCCCGCCGACGGTGCGGCTGAGCGGATAGATCGGGTGTTCGGCATAATAGCGCGAGCCGAGCAGCCCCGATTCCTCGGCCGTTACAGACATGAAGGCGATGGTGCGCTTCGCCGCGCCCGCTTTGACCTGCGCTTCCGCCAGGGCAACGAGCCCGGCGACACCACTCGCATTGTCGAGCGCGCCGTTGCAGATATCGTCGCCATTAACCGGCGTGCAGTGGCCGAGATGGTCCCAATGCGCCGTATAGAGGATCGTGTCGTCCGGTGCCGAAGTCCCCGGCAGGATGCCGATCACATTCTTCGAGGCCTGGCGGCGGATCGTGTTCGTGAAGGAGACCGACGCCTTCACGCCCAGCGGTACCGCCTTGAAGCCCTTCTGCTTCGCGGCTTCCGCCAGCGCCCCGAAATCCTTGCCTGCGCTCGCGAACAGGGCCTTGGCCTTGTCGAGCTGCATCCAGCCGACCGCCTGGGACTGGTCCATATGGTCGCCCGCCGCATCGAGTTCGAGCTGCGGCCCTGACCAGGAGGATTGCACCACGCCCCAGCCATAGGCGGCTGGCTCGGTATCATGGACGATAATCGCGGCCGCCGCGCCCTGCCGCGCGGCTTCCTCGAACTTGTAGGTCCAGCGGCCATAATAGGTCATTGCCCGGCCCTCGAAGAGCCCGTCGCGGCCCGGCATCTGCCAGTCGGGGTCGTTGACCAGGATGACGACCGTCTTCCCCTTCACGTCCACGCCGGCATAGTCGTTCCAGCCGCGCTCGGGCGCGTTGACGCCATAGCCGACGAACACGACATCGCTGTCCTTGATCGCTATGTTCGGCGTCACCCGATAGGTCGCGATCACCATGTCCTTGCGATAGTCGAGGCTCACCGGCGCGGTGCCGCCGGTGAAGGTCAGCGGCGTTACGTCCTGCGCTGCGATCTCGACCAGCGGCACGTCCTGGAACCATTTGCCGTGATTGCCCGGCTTCAGCCCGGCTGCCTTGAAGCGCTCGACGATATAGGCGGTCGCCTTCTCCTCGGCCGGCGTGGTCGGCTTGCGGCCTTCAAAGGCGTTCGACGACAGGGTCTTCGTCACGTCCTTGAGCGTCTGGACGCGGATATCGGGCGAGTCGGGCGCCGCGGCGGCGAGGAGCAGTGTCGCGGGCAACAGGAGAAGGGCGCGCATGGGGGATTTCCTTAAGAGAATGGCGCCGTTCTGGCAGCGTCGCATGGAGCGCGCAACCGTCTCCATCGCCCGTCTTGCCCGGCTCCGCGTCCGCACTATGCTAGTTGCATCTGATGGAATTCAGGGGGAAATCATGTTGCGCCGTTTTCTTGCCGGGACTGCCTTGGCACTTGTCGCCACCACCGCGCATGCGACCAGCGATGCGGCAAAGCGTTTCGGCGCACGCGAGGACGTGCAGCAGATCAGCCTGTCGCCTGACGGGAAGCGCGTCGCGATCGTGGCGGCGACGCCGGGGCGCGGGATGGCGCTGCTGATCGCTTCGCCAGATACCGGCGATATCCAGACCGCGCTCCGCTCGTCCGGCGACCCGGATCAGATAACCAGTTGCCGCTGGGCGACCTCGGATCGCCTGACCTGCCAGATCAGCATGCTCGTCGATAGCGGCCTCAACAAATTGACCTATTCGCGCGTCATCGCGGTCGATGCCGACGGGAAGAACGTCAAGCTGTTGATGAACCGAACCACCACGCGCTCGTTGGGTGTCGCGCAGGATGGTGGCGAGGTGATCGACTGGCAACCGAGTGACCAGGATGCCAGCGTGTTGATGACTCAGGTCTATGTGCCCGAAAACAACACCGGCACACGCGCAG
>Ga0105238_10008776_pt1 | contig 10111 bp, 7 predicted proteins | sample KBSC34metaG_FD_81526 | JGI IMG/M metagenome (GOLD analysis project Ga0105238, IMG submission 81526) | Corn rhizosphere microbial communities from Kellogg Biological Station, Michigan, USA - KBS C3-4 metaG | ecosystem: Host-associated > Plants > Roots > Rhizosphere > Soil | place: Michigan, USA...
CGCAGGAGACGGACCCCTCGATCATCAGCGGGACGTGGACGGTTCCTGCCGCAAAGAAGGTCGGTTGAGCGTTTTAATTCATGCCGGCCCCTGGAGCTGGGCCGGCATGAAGGCTGCCGATGCGGTTGGCCGAGACGTGAGCCAACTTCGATCCTGCCGTCGGGACGAAGGCACATGGAAGCCGCCGCGGATCTCAAGCTCTCATTGTCAGGGTGGAAGTGATGTTACCGGATACTCCATCGGTCAGTCAGCTCTCCCTTGTTATTTCCCAGGCGGCCGCACCTGCGTTTCTTCTCGGTGCTTTGGCGGCCTTCATCGCGGTGCTGATCGCACGCCTGAACAGGATCATCGACAGATCGATTTACCTGAACGGAATCCCCGATGAAGATTCGGTCCGATGCCGGCTCAAGGCAGATTTGCCACGTCTTGCCCGACGCGCCGCCATGATGAACCGCGCGATCTTCTGGTCCGTCGTCGGAAGCATCTCGATATGCATCGTCATCGTCGTTGGGTTCGTGAGTGCGTTCTTTCACATTCAGCATGAACGTGGCGTTGCCATTCTGTTTATTGTCGCCATTGCTGCATTCACAGTGTCGTTGGTGGACTTTGCGCGAGAAGTCCGAATTGCGCTGAGTGAGTTCGATCATTACGGCTAGGATTGCGTCCTCCGCGGATCGCCGAGCGCTGAGCTATTCCCGATCATTGGCGTGAAATGGCAAGACTCGTCGCTCTGTGATGGCCGAAAATGCAAGGGCGTGCGTCCGAAATTGGTTGCGATGCTCCTTGAGGAGCCGCCGTTTTTGCCGACTGATCGCAGTTTGCGTCGCCGATCAGGCCGGCACAACCGTTTCGCGACACGCTCAAAATGCTGGAGGGGGTTATGTGGATCGTTGATGGTCGGAGACAGGGACAGTCCGTCAGACGGAGGACAAAGATGCTCGGAACTCGTCTGACATGCAGACCCTCGGTCATCGCCATGGCGATGGTGGTGGCGTCATCGTCGACTGCGGCCGTCCACGCCGACGAAGGCGGCGTTTCATATTGGCTTCCCGGCCGCTTCAGCAGCCTTGCGGCGACCCCTCAGGTCCCCGGCTGGTCGATGGCGGAGGTTTACTATCACACCAGCGTAAGTGCATTTGGCACTGCAGCGGCCGCCAGGGAAATCCAAGTCGGCAGATTCCCCGCCACGGTCAACGTCGACCTCACCCTGCGTTTGAATGCGCAAGGTGATCTCGTGCTGCTCAATCCTACCTACACATTCGCGACGCCGTTGCTGGGCGGCCAACTCGCCTTCGGCGTCGTCGGACTGTTCGGGCGGTCGAGCGCAGATATTGCCGGCACGCTGACGGCGGCTGTCGGGCCGCTGGCGGTAACGCGCACGGGCAGTTTTGGCGATTCGATCACCTCGGTCGGCGACCTGTACCCGCAGGCGACGCTGAAGTGGAATGCCGGCGTGCACAATTTCATGACCTATGTGACGGGTGATATTCCCGTTGGGGCGTACAGTCCGACGCGCCTGGCCAATCTCGGCATCGGTCACGCTGCGATCGATGCCGGCGGCGGGTACACCTACTTCAATCCGCAGTCAGGGCACGAGTTTTCTGCTGTCGCTGGCTTTACCTACAATTTCAAAAATCAAGATACGCAATACCAGAACGGCATCGACTTCCACGTCGATTGGGGTGCCTCCCAGTTCCTGTCGAAGCAGGTTTTCGTCGGCCTCGTGGGTTATGCCTATCAGCAGGTCACCGACGACTTTGGTCAGCACCCTGTGTTGGGTGGCTTTCGATCACGGGTGCTCGGCGTCGGCCCGCAGATCGGCTTTCTGTTTCCTGTGGGCGACATGCAGGGTTACTTGAATCTGAAAGGATACGGTGAGTTTGCCTCGGAGAACCGCCCTGCCGGTTGGAACACGTGGCTGACGTTCTCGATCTCGTCGATGCCGCCTGCCAGTACCGTAACGCCGAGCCGACGGGTGGTGGCGAAATGACCGAGATCAGGGCGGCGAGGCAATCACTATCCGGGAAAGGCAAAGAGAAGAATCCCGACGAACGCCGGGACTGACGATATTCATCTTCCGACGATGTCGAGGCCTAGCAACCAGCGACTCATGGTCCCGAAACCGGCCTCGCCGGAATAACTTGCGTCGCCCAGTTCGGCGCGCTCAAAAGCGACGCGCCATTCCGAGGGCGGTATGCCATAGGCTTGGCGGAAGGCACGGCTGAACACCGAGGAGTTGCCGAAACCGCATTGCGCAGCGATGACGCCGATGCGCTGGTGGGCGTATGCCGGATCCGTAATCAACTGACGCGCGCGTGTCAGCCGACGCTGATGTATATAGTCGCTGACGCCGCTCACCGGCTCAAACGCCCGATAAAGCTTTGCGCGCGATACGCCAAGCTTGCGGCATATGAACTCCGGTCCCAGCTCCGGATCATGCAGGTTCGTCTCGACAAACCGTCGGAAGGTAAGCAGCGACGTGGCGGACTCGGACCGGGCAATCGTGTCCCGGCCTATGTCCGACGGCCCGGCGAAGGCGGCGACGAGCGCCGCTGTACCATTCGCCGCCATGCGGCCGTCTGCCGCATTCAGCGCCGGAGCTTCCGCGAACAACGTCCGCAAATGACCGACCAGCATCGCATTCAGCGGGTTCGATTTTTGCAAAATCCGTCCGTGAAGGTCGTCGAGATCGGCGATATGCGGTTGAAGCGCGGCGCGCGGCAGTATCAATGTGAGGCTCTCGTAATTGGGCGCCCGCAAGTTGCTCGGTCGTGACAGGTCGAGGAAACAAACATCTCCGGCGTGGACCTCGGCGGCGCGGCCTTCGATGTCGAGGGCACAGCCGCCCTCGGCGTAGACAAGCAGGCAAATGTTGTCGAGCCCGCTGCGCGCGATCAGCGGCGCCCTCCGCTCAAACGTGGCGGCTGACGAAGAGCCGGAGACCAGCGCGACGTCAGCGAACTGATAGCTGGTCAATTGGACGCCGAAAGCGGAGCGCGTCTCGGCATCCGGGGCGTCCAACGTAAACAGGGGAGACATGCCGCTGCGCCACAGATCGAATTCGTGCGCGTTGCCCGGCGTGACTGATAGGTCCAAACGGAATTGCGAGGGCATTCGCGCCCGAATCGCTGATCGCTTCAATGGAACTCTCCGTTCGACCTCCCTGCCAGCATGTCGTGCGTCACCTTCGTTTGCAAGGCGTCTCATTCTCTTGACATGGCGTCTCATTTCCCTGGCCCGACCTTTCTGGTCCGAGACTGCCTAGGTACAGTCGCGCCAACGCGAAGGGGTGCAAGTCGCGGACTGCCGGAATTGGGGACTACTTGGTGATGGGGCGTCGTTACGCGCCGCTCGATCGGAATGGCGGCTGCAAGCTGCGCGCCGCGCTGCTGGCGTCGGCGGCGTTGACCGCGCTCGCAGTGCCGGCGGCGGCGCAGGACGCGACCTGGAATCTCAACGGCACCGGCGATTTCAACACCGCCGCCAACTGGACGCCGAACACCGTGCCGACCGGCACCGCCTTCTTCGGCGTGTCCAACCAGAACAACGTGTCGTTCGCGGTCAGCACCACCGTAGGCGGCTGGACCTTCAACGCCGGGGCGTCGAATTACGCATTCACCAACGCGCACGCTCTGTTCTTCAGCGGCGCTGGCATCGTCATCAACGGCGGCAGCGTGGCCATCACTAACACCGCCGCCGGCACCATTGATTTCTTCCCCACCAGCACGGCGGGCAGCGCCGCCGTCGCCAACGACGGCCACCTCCTATTCGAGAACGCCAGCACGGCCGGCAGCGCAGTCATCACCAACAATGCCTTTATGCAATTTTTCCCCGGCAGCACCGCCGGCAACGCCACCATTACCAACAACCTGCAACTTGCATTCACCGCCAGCACGGCCGGCAGCGCCACGATCACCAACAACGGCAACCTCTCTTTCGACAATGGGGCCACGGGCGGCACGGCGCGGTTCATCAACGGCGCGGCCGCAACCATCGATCTGTCGGCGCTCACCATTGCCGCCGGCATGACGGCGGGCTCGATCGAGGGTGGTGGCAACATCTTTCTCGGCTCCAAGAACCTGGCGGTGGGTGGCAACAACCTGTCGACCATGTTCTCCGGGGTTCTACAGGATGGTGGTTTCTTCGGCGGCGCCGGCGGCTCGCTCACCAAGGAGGGCACCGGCACGCTGGCGCTGACGGGCGTCAATACCTATACCGGCGCTACAACCGTCAACGCCGGTACGCTGGTGGTCGATGGCTCGATCGCAACCTCGCCCCTCACCACCGTGAACAGCGGCGGCACGCTCGCCGGCATCGGTACGGTCGGCAACACCCAGGTCAATTCCGGCGGCATCTTCGCGGCCGGCAGCGGATCGCCCGGCACCTCGATGACGGTTGCCGGCAATCTCGCCTTCCAGTCGGGCGCGCTCTACCTCGTGCAGGTCAATCCGACCACCACCTCGTTCGCCAATGCCACCACCGCCAATCTCACTGGCGGCAGCGTTCGGGTGGCGTTCGCACCGGGAACCTATGCGTCGCGGCAGTATGCCATTCTGCACACGGCCGCAGCGGGCGGCCTTGGCGGCACTCAATTCGCCGGGGTCAGCGGCAACGTGCCGGCCACCTTCATGGCCAGCCTGAGCTACGTCAACAATCAGGACGTGATCCTCAACCTCACCGCAGCGTTGGGGGTGGGGACCGGCCTGAACCAAAACCAGCAGAACGTCGCGGGCGCGATCAACGGCTTCTTCAACAGCGGCAGCACGCTGCCCGCGAGTTTCGGCAACCTGTTTCTCCTTACCGGCGGCAATCTCGCCAACGCCCTCTCGCTGCTCTCCGGCGAGACGGCGACCGGCGCGCAGCAGGGCGCGTTCATGCTTGGCGGCCAATTCCTCAGCCTCATGCTCGATCCGTTCGTCGATGGCCGCGGCGGCGGCGGTGCCGGCGGACCGGCGCTCGGCTTTGCGCCAGAGCGCGAGGCGCTGCCGGACGACATCGCGCTCGCCTACAGCAAAGTGATGAAGGCGCCACTCTACAAGGCGCCGCCGGGAACATTCGAGCAGCGCTGGACCGCCTGGGGCGCGGCCTACGGCGGCTACAACAAGACGAGCGGCGATCCGCTGGTGGTCGGCACGCACGATCTCAGTGCACGCGCAGGGGGCGTCGCCGGCGGTCTCGATTATCACGTCAGCCGCGATGTGGTGTTCGGCTTCGCGCTCGCCGGCGGCGGCACCAAGTGGGATCTGGCGCAGGGACTGGGCGGCGGCAAGAGCGATGCGTTCCAGGCCGGCGTCTATGCGGCGACGCGCTCGGGGCCTGCGTATCTCGCCGCCGCGCTCGCCTTCTCCAATCACTGGATGTCGACCGATCGCGCCGCGCCGTTCGGCGACCGGCTCACCGCCGACTTTGACGCGCAGAGCTTTGGCGGCCGGCTCGAAGGCGGCTGGCGCTTCGGCACGCCGGTCGGCGGCATCACGCCCTATGGGGCGCTGCAGGCGCAGGACTTCCACACGCCGAGCTACCGCGAGACCGATGTCGCCGGCGGCGGCTTCGGCCTCGCCTTCAATGCGCGGGACGCCAGCGCGACCCGCAGCGAGCTCGGCGCGCGCTTCGACCACGTGGCGCTCGTCAATCCGACCGCGGTGCTGACCTTGCGCGGGCGGCTCGCCTGGGCGCACGACTGGGTGAGCGATCCTTCGCTCAACCCGGTGTTCCAGGCGCTGCCGGGCGCGAGCTTCATCGTCAACGGCGCGCTGCCGGCGAAGGACCTGGCGCTCGCCTCGGCCGGCGCGGAGCTGCGCCTCGCCAATGGCGTCACCCTGCTCGCCAAGTTCGACGGCGAGTTGGCGAACCGCGTGCAGACCTACGCGGGAACGGGCACGCTGCGGGTGAACTGGTGACAGCTCGCGCCGCTCGGACGCTTCGTCGAGCAATCGAAGACTGATCGCCATCCTGGCTACTGACAGAAACGCAGGATCGGCGGCGCTTGGCGTCGATAGCGTATTCCGAAATGGCGCGCCCGACACGATTCGAACGTGTGACCTTTGCCTTCGGAGCAAGATAACGTGCCCATCCGAAAAATGCGATAGGGCACGCTACGCTACGACATCCATCTGAAGATGCTGGATATTTTCAAGTACAGAAGCGACGCTCCTATCCGATAACCCGTCCCGCTTTTCTCCCTGCTGCTTACGTCTCGCTTACGCGAAGGGTTGGGCCGGAACGAAGGAACGTCATGGTCAAGATAACGAAAAGGGTCGTCGAAGCGGCCGAAGCCCAAGAAAAGGACTACCTGGTCTGGGACGACGAGCTGGCCGGCTTCGGACTTCGCGTCTTTAGTTCTGGCAAGCGCAGCTACGTCATCCAGTATCGAACCCGAGGTCGCTCACGTCGATACACCATTGGTCTTCACGGAGCCTGGACGCCAGAGACCGCACGGAAAGAAGCAAAGGTGCAATTGGGTCGGGTCGCTGGGGGCGGTGATCCCGTCGAAGATCGCCAGCTTGACCACAAGGCGCTCACTGTGAAGGAGCTGTGCGTGCGCTATCTCGCGGATCTCAAGGCGGGGCTCATCCTGGGGAAGGGTAGCCGACCGAAGAAGGCCTCAACAATGGTCACCGACACTGGCCGCATCGAGCGTCACATCATTCCTCTCATGGGGACGCGACGGGTCAAGGATCTCACGAAAGCCGATATCAACAAGGTCCTCAAGGATATTATGGCCGGAAAGACCCGCGTATCGGTCAAGACCAAGAAGCTGCGCGGAAAGGCCATCGTTCGAGGCGGCGCTGGAACGGCCACCCGAACGGTCGGTCTCCTCGGCGGTATTCTCACCTATGCCGTCGATGCGGGGATCATTGAAAGCAATCCGGCCCATGGCATCCGCAAGCCAAAGGACAATGTGCGCAAGCGTCGACTATCGGAGGCGGAGTACCGAATATTGGGTCGGATACTTCGCGACGCGGCAAAGGAGGAGAAGTACAGGACGACGGTGGACATTGTTCGTCAAATTGCGCTGACCGGCTGCCGGCGCAGCGAGATGATTGGCTTGAAATGGACGGAGGCGGACACCGAATCGAGCTGCTTGCGGTTGGAGGACAGCAAGGAGGGTCAATCTATACGTCCCATTGGATTGCCGGTCGTCGAATATCTCGAGCGGCGGCGCACCAAAAATATCGGGACATACGTCTTTCCAGGGCAGAGTGAAGACAATGCGTTCGGCAGCTTCCCGAACCATTGGAAGCATCTCTTCGAGGACTCCCCGCTGTCCGATATTACTCCCCACGTCTTGCGCCACAGCTTCGCGAGCATCGCCAATGATCTCGCTTTACCGAGGTGACGATCGCCGCACTCGTCGGCCATGCCAAAGGTTCGGTGACGAGCAAATACATCCACACGCTTGACACTGCGCTCATCATGGCCGCGGATACGATCTCGGGCTATGTTCAAGGGCTGCTGGATGGAATCGAGTTTACGCAAACCGCGTACGCGCTGGACCGCGATTCACGAAAAGCCGCCCTGGCTCGGTTCCTGAAACGAGCTTCCGCCGGCGGTCCGGAGGAAGCCGACGAGGAGCTTCGTCTAGTGGCTTAGATTCTACCCTTGTCGAACCGGTTAAGCCCTCTTTTCGCATCGGCAACGGAGGAGCTAGCGCGATCAGCATTAGAGGCGAGGTGCGGGCAACTCGCCGAGAAGCGATGACCGAGGTTGCGATCGATGCGTCCTACGGATAGCCACACGATTTAAACTTGTATGCCTCTCCTGGCCGGCTCGCGCCGTCGGCGATTTCCGACCAGGATTTTCCTTGCTGCCGGAGGCTTTCTATTGAAGGTCCACTGGCATGGCCGTATTCGGCGACGGTCCGCTCCACAATCCGGGAGCGAAGAGGCTCCGGCGTCCGCTCCTTGAAAGCGAGGGTAAGACGCTGGCGCTCCTTGTGCGCCAGGCGTGCTATGGATTCCTCGCCCAAACCTTCTTGGCGCAGCATTGCGACGCGGGAGGCGATAGATCGCACCGCCTCCTCATATTCGGACCTCAAGTGCTGGATCGTATTGTCCGGCTCAGGCAAACGAATTGTGCTCCACGGGTTAACTTTAAGCCGCCGTCATGCCGCCATCGATGACAAGGTCAATGCCCGCGCTTCCAGCGTATCTTTCGGCCGCCAGTGCCCTGCTGGCACCGTACCTCATACCCACGTTCTCGTTCCAAATCCCACAACCCCCTGGCTTTGCTCAACCTCGGCAATTTCGATGGTGGGTTCACGAATATTGAAAAAAGGAATGAAGTTGCCAAAGGTCTTGGCCGATACTTTGGTGGTCAATTTGGAAAGTTCGATGCGGTGCGGCGTTCAATCACCGGGTACGTTGACTTGATGCCGGACACGGCATGGGCCGGCTATGCTCTCGAACGTGATACGCCCGGAAATCTCGTTTCCGTCGATCGACCGTGCCGAAAAGCTAACGCAGGATTGCTGACCTTAACTTCAAAGGCCTCTATTAAGGAGATGTCCCGGCAGAGCGCGTGTTGCGCAACGCAACGATCAAGTCTTCGGGCGCCAGACGTCGTCGATAGTCAATCTCAACAAACGAGAATGCCACGCGGCGGTCCGTTCCGATGACGAAAGTCGCCGGCACCGGCAGTTCCCAGCTTTCATCGCCGTTCATGGCGGGAAGGGCCTTGCCGTTGGACCGCAAGGCTTCTCGGAGCTCTTCGGGCAAACTATAGACGAGGCCGAAGGCTGACGCGACCGTGTTGCCGCGATCGCTGAGAACGGAAAATCGTAGGGCGTTCTTCTCTGCGGTCGACATAGAGTTGTCGGGCAATTCTGGAGAAATCGCGAGCAGGGTCGCACCAAGCGCCTCGAATTCAGGTAGCGCATTTTGATAAGCACGAAGCTGAAGATTGCAGTAGGGGCACCAGCCCCCTCGATAGAACGTCAAAACGACCGGACCCAGACGGAGCATATCGGAAAGTGACTTTTGAGATCCGTCGGTATCCGACAGCGAGAACTCGGGGGCGACCGCTCCGGGTTGCAAGACACGCTGCAGCGGAAAGCGTTCGCGCAGCTCCTCGACCTTCCGATCATAGAGAGCCGCACGTCCGGCGGGAGCCGTTCGCTCAAACTCCGTCTTAAAGGCTACGAGCTCCTGCTCAAGACCCATCGCCATCATCCTCGCTCGCCGGTCTGACCTATTTAGATCAATCGATCTAAAATGGCAATGGCTTCGGGAATCCGCTACCTATCCCATTTAAGGACACTTATTCCGTCCATATCGAAGTGGTGATGCTCAGCGGGGTGTCGCCAAGCGGATAAGTGAACAAATCCCTGTCATGCGCGCAATGGGATGATGCGCAAAGCGTCGCACGGCACCAAGGATCGGTTCGATAGGTTGCGGAAGTGGCGCTGCCGAAATCCCGCCTGCAAGCTGCTTTCCGGCATCGTAACCTAGGCGGCGTGTGGCCTCTACGAGGGACCCGAGCTCGCCCGATGCTTGAAGGGGTGCCAGGAGCGTCCTCACCAAGGCGAGATAGGTCGGCCAATGCGCGAGATGGCGATACATGCTGGCGGTGAGCGTAGGGTCCGCATCCTCCCCGAACCCGTTCAATTCACGGATGAGATTGGCGAGCGATGTCGGCATCTCATCCAGAGGGATGAGCCGCGGTAACTTCAGCCGCCCCGGGGGTTTATAGAAATCCGTAGTTTCAGCGTTTCCGGATGCGGTCGGTTCGGGCCCAGACGCTTCGTTCTCAAACCGCGTGAGGAAGGCTGAAAAGCAAACAAGGGCCAGCGCGTTGGTGTGCTGGTAGCTGTCAAGGATCGCACCGATCCCCGCAAGAGCCTCGCCATCAATCCCGGCCACACGCAGGGTATCATGTGAGATGACCGACACGCGGGGGAGAGACATATGCCGGCGGATGTTGGCTGCTGGCGCAATTGCAGCGCCTTCGTAAAGGGGCTTCAATGAAGACCATACCCACTCAAGACCACCCGGCATCGTCGCGAGGTGGCGCCAGATAAGATTCACGACCTCCACGTCGAGCGTCTGACGGATGTCCACGAAAATCTCGGCGATCATTCCCGATGCCGTCTGTTCGGTCACCGCGTCTACCG
>Ga0105238_10008777_pt1 | contig 10111 bp, 7 predicted proteins | sample KBSC34metaG_FD_81526 | JGI IMG/M metagenome (GOLD analysis project Ga0105238, IMG submission 81526) | Corn rhizosphere microbial communities from Kellogg Biological Station, Michigan, USA - KBS C3-4 metaG | ecosystem: Host-associated > Plants > Roots > Rhizosphere > Soil | place: Michigan, USA...
ACAACAACAACAACAACAACAACAACAACAATCACCGCAACAGCAGGCCGGTAGCGAAGCGGCTCAGAATCAGGAACAGGCGGCTCGTGAAGCGGCCAAGCAGGCGTTGGACCTGGCTCGTCAAACCGGAGCCGATTCCGATGCCACCAAGGCAGCGACTGAATTTGCGCGTCAGGCCGATGCGGCTCGACAGCAAGCGGCTGCGGGACAATTGCAACAGGCCGCGAAAGAAGCTCAGCAGGCGACGAAGGCTGCGGAGGAAGTCGCCAATCAATTGAATCCAGATGGTTCGTCGAAGTCGCCTCAGGCCAAGCAGGCACAAGAGTTGGCCAATCAACAGAAGGCGGCTGCAGAAAAGCTCGAGCAGGCGGCGAAATCGCCCGAGGCGTCGCAGGGGGCCCAGTTGCAGGGCCAAAAGAAACTGTCGGATGCGACCAAACAATTGGCGGACCAACTCGAAAAAGCGGCCGAGCGATTGAAGTCTGATCCCCTGAATGCGGCCAACGAAAGCAAACAGGGCCAACAGGCGGCACAGGCCGCCAAGCAGGCTCAGCAAGCCATGCAGCAGTCGCAGAAATCGAATCAGCAAAATGATCCTCAGCAAGCTGCAAAGTCGGCGTCCGAAGCCGCGAACAAGCTGAAAGAAGCAGCGAACCAGATGAACCAGCCATCGAATCCCGCTCATTCGGCCCCGAAGGCGCCGTCCGTGCCGAAGAACATGGCGGATCAGATCCTGGATGCGAAAAAGCAATTGGACCAGGCTCAAAAATCATTGTCCTCGTGCAATTGTCAGAACCCCAGTGGCGCGGGCGGTTCGAGCTCTTCGAGCAGTTCTTCATCGGGGAAACCTTCGTCCAAGCAAGGCTCGCCGCAGAGTTCCGCAAGCCAACCATCGCAGGGCTCAAAGCCTGGTGATCAGACCGCTTCAAGCAGCCCATCACAGCAGCAGCAACCTCAACAGAGTCAGTCCGCACAAAACTCGCAGGGCTCAAAGCCTGGTGACAAATCGGGTCAGAGCGGCCAATCTCAGCAGCAGGCTTCGCAAAGTCAGGCAGCCCAAAACGGACAGGGATCCAAGCCTCAGGAATCTTCACCGAGCGGACAGAGTCAACAATCGCAAACGGCGCAGTCGCCAGGCAATCAGTCCAAGCCAGGTTCGAAACCAGGCGGACAGGGTCAGCAGAGTAGTCCATCTCAAGCAAGTAAATCGGAACAAGGCTCACAGCCGTCTTCGTCACAAGCACAAAACGCGTCCTCTCCTGGACGATCGCCACAAGGAAACAAGCCCAGCCAGGGATCGCAACCGTCGTCGAAACCGGGCCAGAATGAATCGAATAAGACGGCTCAAGGCGAGCAGTCATCCCAGGGACAACCGGCATCGAAACCTTCCGGGAACGATTCTCAGGCGGGAAACTCGCAAATCGCCTCGACTCAATCGGGTAAGCCTGAAGGAAGTTCACCAGAATCGAAATCGAATCCGCCTCAGGCGGGTCAATCGCCGCCCGATGCTCAGGCGGGTCAGCAACAATCCGAACCGAACCCAAGTGATGTGCGGCGTACGGCCGAGCAGTTCCGCGAATTCGCCAAGCTGGTGAAAGAATCACGCAGCGAGAACGGTCCGAAATCGCCCGCTCGTCAGTCGTCTCGTCCTCAACAATCCTCTCGCCCGTCGCAACCTGAAGTCGCGCAAAGCCAGCCCAGCGGTTCGAGCGAAGGTGGCGCTGACGCCAGTGGTGTCGACACCGTTCCGGACCTGAGTCACCTCGACGTCGAACTGCAGCAGCAGGCGCGGCAGAACTGGGGACGACTGCCGGGTCGCTTGCGGACCGAGATCTTGCAAGGCGCGGGTAAGAAATCGCACCCGGAATACTCGCAGCGCATCAAATCGTACTTCGACGAAATCACCAAACCCGCAAAATAAGTGTCGCGATGAGCAAGTTCGTTTTGCGGGGTCTCGTTTTCTTTCTGGTGCTGGCCGTACCGTCCCTGGCGAGAGCCGTTGACGATCAAGTTGTCGATGACGCAGTCGCGAATGCGTTGAAATATCTGTCCCAGCAACAGCGCCACAATGGCTGCTGGAACGTCGAAGTCATGGGCGATTCGACGGGCATCACGTCGCTGGCCGTGATGGCATTCCTGGCCGCAGGACATGTTCCCGGTGAAGGTCCGTACGGCAAGGTGATCGATCGCGGCGTCGCCTATGTGCTTGAGAAGCAAGATGTGGGTGGCATGATCGTCGATCACCGGGGTCATGGACCGATGTACGATCACGGGATCAGCACGTTGATGCTGTCCGAAGTGGCGGGCATGACCTCCAAAGAACAGGCCGGACGCACACGACAGGTGCTAGAGAATGGAATCAAGCTCATCCTGAGATCTCAAATGCTGAGGAAAACAGCTCGCGAGGCAGGTGGCTGGCGGTATCAATCAACCAGCCTCGACAGTGATCTCAGTGTGACGGGATGGCAATTGTTGGCACTGCGCGCGGCCAAGGATATTGGCTGCGATGTGCCCGTCGAGAACATCGATCTGGCCGTCAACTACGTGAAGCGGTGCCACAATTCACACGGCTTCGGATATCAACCGGGGCAGGGGCCGACGTCATCACTGACGGGTGTCGGAGTGCTGGCACTGCAGATCTGCGGACATCATGACGATCCGGAAGTCGAGCGGGGAGTGCAGTTCCTGCGCAGGCAGCCTCAACGAATCGACGAGCAATGGTTCTTTTACGGCGCGTACTACAACGCCTTCAGCGGCTACAAGTACGGCGGCCCCGATTGGGAACTGACGAAAGACAGCCTGTTCAGCCAATTGCTGACGATCCAGTCACCCGCCGGTCAGTGGGAATCGCGCAATCAAAACGAGAAACGGTTCGGCCCCATCTATACGACCAGCCTGGCGGTGCTCGCGCTGACGGTCGAGTACGGGTATCTGCCCATCTATCAGCGATGACCCGGCCGCGGGGCGGCGGGATTCGCGACTGCGTTGGGTTCAGAATTGTTGGGTTGCTCGCGCGTTGGAGACTGTTGACCCGGCCGCGGTCCGCCACAGGCGGTTCAGGCGCGTCGCACGACGGGAGCAGAATAGGCGAGTCGTTTGCGATTTAGAGGTCATCGGCGTTCGAATACAGGCCGATCCGTGAATCGCGTCCGATCAGCGATCAGCAGGCACCGCTGCCTGTCAGCACGACCTTGATCGTGCGAAACATGATTTTCAGATCGTTCCACAGGCAACAGTTCTGCAGGTACAGCAGGTCGAGATTCACCTTGCGCTTGAAGCTTTCGATGTCATTGTCGTAGCCATTGATGATCTGCGCCAGGCCGGTCAGTCCCGGTTTCAATCCCAGGCGATTGATATAGTTGGGAATCTCGCTGGTGAGACCCTCGATGAATTCGGGGCGTTCGGGCCGAGGTCCGACGAAGGACATCTCGCCTTTCAGAACGTTCCACAACTGAGGCAACTCATCCAGCCGAGTTTTGCGCAGGAACCACCCGATCGACGTCACACGGGTGTCGCCTTTGACGGCGAACTGAGGTCCGTTTCGTTCCGCGTCGATTTTCATCGTCCGGAATTTGTAGAGCGTGAATGGCTTACCGTAACCACTATCACGTCGGCGGCTGTTCTCGGGATTGCGACGCTCAAAATCAGGGACTCGCGACTCGTCATTGACGGTCGATCGGCGATCCGACCTCTTCTGACGCAGGTTCAGGCCGACTCGCGTCTGGCGAAAGATCACCGGGCCGCGCGACGTCAGTCGAACGGCAATGATGACCAGCAACATCACCGGAGACAGCAACACCAGCAACGTCGACGACGCGAGAATATCCAGGATTCGCTTATGCCGACGCGCCGCGTCGTTCAGGCAGTGAATGTTTCGCCGAGGGCGCGTCAAATGCAGTTGCGTCAACCATTCAGGCGATGGCAGGCTGTCGTCGGCGACGTAATGGTCGTAGAGATCACTGAACTCATCGCGGGTTGATTGCGATGGAGGTTCAACAAGAGTCGCGGTCATTCACCTGTTTCCTGAGACAACCGAGCCACGGCCCCATGGGGAGTCAAAGCATCACAAGTCACTGTAAACATATCCTGCAAACGCCACTGAACGTCGAACTTCATCGCTGAACATGCAGTGAACATCGAGGAAGAGTTGGTGAGGGTATCGTTGCTACCGATTCTTGCTGCGCAGTGACATTCGGCGACACACGTCAGTTTGAGGCAGAACGCGGCAGATCGGGCCGCTGTTGCGGCACTCTGAGCCAGGGACGTTGCCTTTGTTCAACGTCAACGCCGATTCGTTAAAGGTGGTGCAACCGGTTTGCGCGACGATTTCATCCTCGCCGGCGTTTCCGTTTGGCGGATGATCTCGCTTGCGTTTCGGGTTGGTATCGAGAGAAAGACGTCATGGCACCACCCAGCACTTTTTATCAGCTCTAGAACAGATGATGGTCAGGATACCAGCAACGCAAGACCGTCCGTCTGAGTACCAACAGTAGGATCAGGTTGATCAGTTTGCACCACAACAGCCATGAGGTCAGTTGCCAGGCTTCGATCAAGTCGGTGATACCGAACGTCAGGAAGGCGATCGCGTACAGCAATTCCAGCCTGGATCGCCGATAGCGTCGCCAGCGCAACTGGACCAGAACTGAAAACATGAACCAGGCGGCGGCTTCCCCAAGGTTGAAGTAGTGACAGGCGATGTCTGTGAATAAATACGGCTCATTCGGCGGACGATTCCAACTCCACCACGTTTCGTTCCACAGCCATTTCGGAATCTCGATGCTCAACACCTGTGGTCACTCCACGATTGTCCAATTCACCCGTTTCCAACGCGCGAGCGACCCAACTATTTTGAACCCAACTCAATCGGACCGGCCGCGGTTCGGTGGGGTTCGCGTCGCGTGAAGGGTTACGAATAAGTAGGTTGTTCGCACGAAGTGCGTCAAGAATCAAACGACGAAGAACGTCAGGTCTTGTGGCCGGTTCCGTTTCCAACGCGCGAGCGACCCAACTATTCTGAACCCAACTCAATCGCGAACCCCGCCGACCCGCGGCCGGGTCAATTTCAGCCTGCGGTCAGGTGCGGAACCGATTCTTCACCGCTAACATTGGACAGGTTGACGGACGAATTCGAGGAAACGAGCGAGACAACGCGATATGAAGAATGCGACTTTGCCGATTTTGTTTGCTTTGGCCACCGGATTTTTCTGGGGCACTTATGGACATGCGCTGGGATTCGCACGAGCGGAAGAGAAAAGCCCGTTCAAGCCCTACTTGATGATTGGTGTCGCGTATCTGGTCTGGGGGATTCTGGGTGGTGCAGTCGGGATGGTCGTGAAGGGCGACAACTTTCGGTTTAGTTCCGGTGGAACATTCTGGGGATTGGCAGCCGGATCACTGGGCGCATGGGGCGCGCTCACTCTGACGTTGGCGATGTACAACGGCGGCACTCAAATTCCGCAGGTGGTCATGTCGATCGTATTTGGATCGGCAGTGACGGTCAGCGCTCTGGTTGCCGTCTGGCTGTCGAAGGCGGACACTGATCCGCGTCTGTGGGCGGGAATCGTTGGAATGGGGGTCTGTATCGTGACGGTGGCGTACTACACGCCGCACCCGACACCACACAAGCCGGGTCCCCCTGCCGCAGACCATTCGTCGGCGCCAAGTCCAGCAGAGTCCACAGGTGCACCAGACGCCAGCAAGTAAGCCGGCTGTGCAGAATTCGATCTTGGGGTGTGATCCAGTGAGGTCACACCCCTTCTTGTTTTCAGTCGAGTCGATCAGTGAGCGGGCAGGCCACCGAACTGTCGCACTGCCTCGTAGACAACGGCGCAGACAGTATTGGCCAGATTCAAGCTGCGGACATCCGTGTACATCGGCAGTTGCACAGTTTGGCTGCGATGCTGGTCCACGATACTGGCCGGCAGCCCATTGGTTTCTCGGCCGAATAGCAGGATGTCTCCGGGTGAGAAGCTGGCTTCCCATACGGTTCGCGTGGCGGGATTCTCGACGCACCAGACTGTCCGCCCTGGCAGCCGTTGCTGAACCTCGCTCCAACTTTCGACGACTTCGTAGTCCAGATGTGGCCAGTAGTCGAGGCCGGCGCGACGTAGTTGGCTTTCATCCAGGCTGAAACCGAGTGGTCGGATCAGCCACAGTTTGGCTCCCACCGCGACACAGGTACGACCGATATTGCCAGTGTTAGGAGGGATCTCGGGTTGGTACAGAACGATGTGCAGCAACGGCTCGCGCGACATCGTCACAGATCCTTCGTAGTCCAAAAACAATCGCGATCACCGCGTCGCGCTGGTGGCTCAAGTGGCCCGGAAATGGCGGTTTCGACAGACGACAGGTTACGAAGTGAGAACAGGCAAGTCGATCTGTCGAATCCGTTCCTCTTCGGGAGCCGTTCCGCTGTCAGATGGCTCATCGGGCGGCAGTTGTTCACGACCGGCACCGAACAAGGTCAGTTTGGCCACGCGCGAGAAGGCCTTCAGCGAACCAAACGTGTCGGCAACAGCCGTCGATTCATAACCGCAGTGCACCATGCAATCGGTGCACTTGGGGTTGCCACTCGCTCGGCCGTACTGCGACCAGTCGGTCGAATCGAGCAGTTCCTGGAACGTTTCGCAATATCCTTCATTCAGCAGGTAACAGGGACGCTGCCAGCCGAACAGGTTGTAGGCCGGCATACCCCAGGGCGTGCATTCCAGATCCCAATGTCCCTTCAGGAATTCGAGGAACAAGGGCGACAGGTTGAACTTCCAGGCCTTCTTGGCGTTGCCGATGATCCGCTTGAACAGCGTCGTCGTCTGACTGCGGCGCAGGAACAGTTCCTGTTGCGGCGCCTTTTCATATTGATAGCCGGGCGAAATCATCATCCCTTCGACGCCCAGTCCCATCATATTGTCGAACATCTCACGCATCGCGTGCGGATCAGCGTTGTTGTAGACGGTGGTATTCGTCGTGACGCGGAACCCTCGCGAGACCGCCAGCTTGATGGCACTCACGGCGACGTCGTAGACGCCCTCGCGGCAGACGGCGAAATCATGCTCTTCGCGAGGGCCGTCGATATGAACTGAGAACGACAGATACTTTGACGGTTTGAACAGGTCGATGTACTTTTCGAGCAGAATCGCGTTCGTGCAGAGGTACACGTACTTCTTCCGTGCGACCAGACCTGCCACGATTTCTCCGATTTGCGGATGCAGCAATGGTTCACCGCCGGGAATCGAAACCATCGGCACGCCGCATTCGTCGACGGCTTTGAAACATTGTTCAGGAGTCAGTTGGCGTCGCAGAATGTCGGCGGGGTATTGGATTTTTCCGCAGCCAGCACAGGCCAGATTGCAGCGGAATAGCGGTTCCAACATCAGCACCAGGGGATACCGCTTGACTCCGCGCAGCTTCTTCCCCAGCACATACGTGGCGACCGTCCACATTTGAGATACAGGCACACCCATCCGATAAAACTCCTGAAGCGGTCCTCATGACCTCTGTTTGCCAACTCAATGTTTAGCAGTTTCATCCGCTCGTGTCAGTAGAAAGACACGATCCAGCACACGAGAAACGAAGTTGCGCAGGTATTCTTCGATAATCGCAGGCGCAGGCGGCTCACCGTCGTTTCCGATCGTTTGGATCTCAGGATCCTTACTTGGCCAGCGGCATTCTGATCGACAGGGAAAGAACGAAGGTCGATTGACTGTTCCGTCGTTGTCACCGATGTTGTGCGGATCACACAGGTCAACGAAGTTCAATATCAAGGAACGCGACGCATGCCGACGGTTGATGTTTCGACTCTGACCCAATTCGCCGCAACGATTTTCGAGAATTATGGCATTCCTGCGGCAGTCGCTCGACAAGTCGCCGAATCGCTGGTGCTGGCCAATTTGAAAGGCCACGATTCGCATGGCGTTATTCGGATCATCGAATACGTCGACTGGGTGCAAAAAGGCTGGGTCGATCCACGCGGCAAACTAGAAGTGGTTCGCGAACAGCCCTGCATCCTGATTCTGAACGGAAATTTTGGTTTCGGCCAGGTCGTGGGCCGCCAGGCGATCTCACTGGGAATCGACAAGGCCAAACGAGACGGAGCCTGCATCCTGTCGTTGCGGCAATCAGGTCACCTCGGGCGAGTTGGGGAATTCATGGAACTTGCCGCCGATGCAGGGCTGGTCTGCTTTGGCATGACGAACACGCATGGCGGCGGCGTGCTGGTCGCTCCACACGGCGGATGCGAGCGACGTTTGTCGGCGAATCCACTCGTGGGAGGAGCCCCCCGTTCCGAGGACGCAAACCTGGTGATGGACATGTCGACGTGCACGGTCGCCGAGGGAAAAATCAAAGTCGCTCGCAACAAAGGCGAGTCCTTGCCGCCGGGCCTGTTCGTCAACGGCAAGGGCGAACCGTCGACCAGCCCCGAAGAATACTACGCGGCGCCACCCGGAGCATTACTGCCGATGTCAGGGCATAAGGGGTTCGCATTGTCGATGTTCTGCGAAGTCTTCGCCGGTGCCTTGACGGGCGCGGGCTGCAGCAAAGCCGGGGTTGCACGAGTGGCGAACGGGTTTATGGCATTCCTGCTGGATCCTTTAGCCTTCTGCGGTACGGAGTTTTATACCAACGAAATCAACGCCCTGGGACAATTCATCAAGTCGAGCCGACTGATGACAGGCTTTGACGAGATCCTGTTACCAGGCGAACCCGAAGCCAGAACCCAGGCGAAGCGGCAGGGCTCGGGACTTCCGATCGATGACACGACCTGGAAGAAGATCTGCGATATCGCCCAGAACAAGCAGGTTCCAATTCCCGCCGCGAACTGACGATTCTATTCGGGCAGCGGCTTACCTTTGGTCTCCGGCGCGAATGGCAGCGCGAGCAGTCCGACGATGAATATGGCACTCATCGTGACAGCGGCAGGGCGCATTGATTCCTCATATGATGCAAATACAAACTTGCTGAGACTGCCCAAGGTCAATGGACCACATGCCGCGACGAATCGACCAACGTTATAGCAGAACGAAGTTCCCGTGCTGCGAAGATGCGTTGGGAACAGTTCGGGGAAATAGATCGCATATCCACCGAACAAAGCCAGTTGACAGAAGCCCATGATCGGAATCATCCAGAAGATCTGACTGAATTCTGTCATAAAGCCAAACACCATTACGGTACTCAGCAGAGCCAACACGTAGGTGATGGCAAAAGTCGGGCGGCGGCCGAGAAAATGTGTCAGATATGTAAAGGCATAAATGCCGAAGAAAGCACCAACATTTTGCATGATCGACATCATCGAAGCCCAGAAGCCCAATTGACGACCAAGGTTCTTGTTTCGAGTGATGATGCGTGTCGAATGAGCTTTCAATTCATCTTCGGTGAGATCCACAGCAGACCCACTGACGTATTCCAACAACCTGTTTTTGCCTTCGTCAGACTTCTGTACTGAGTTGACGATGTTTTGAATCGTGATCTCATCAGGATTCTTTTTCTGCATCAGCACTTCGGCAAAGACTTCTTCGGGGTCTCTGTTCTTGGGTACCAATCCCAGCAAATCACTGGGTTTTGGCAGATCTTTCACCTGACTGAGCAGAGCCGGGTGTTGCACGATCGCCCGGACAAAATCGCGGTCCTTTTCCGCTTCTCCGTCCCGACGCAACTGGGCCTCAAAAGTTTTGCGAAACACCGACCGGCCCAGATCGAAACTGAAGAAACCAATTCCCCACAGCCCGATCACGCCTGACGCGGCCATCGTCAATCCAATCCAGGCGTGTCTCCGCCAGAGCGGATTTCCAAATAGTTCACCGTAAGAACCGAGTTGTTTCTTCATCTGCTCGTCAGATGCCGCCTGCCATTGTTCGGGCTCTTTCAGTTGTCGACGAATCAGTAACGCTAACAGTGCCGGCAATGCTCCGACAACAAACATCCATCGCCAGGCACTGCCGACAGTCCCGTTCACTTCCAAGTCGGAGAGAACCAGACTGATGATCGCAGCGGAAATATTTCCCACTGCGGATAGCGCCTGCAATAGACCGAGTGCAAAGGGGCGGGCTCGAGTTGGCATCACTTCAGCGACCAGTGCCACACCCACAGCGAATTCCCCGCCGACACCAAGTCCAGT
>Ga0105238_10008778_pt1 | contig 10111 bp, 10 predicted proteins | sample KBSC34metaG_FD_81526 | JGI IMG/M metagenome (GOLD analysis project Ga0105238, IMG submission 81526) | Corn rhizosphere microbial communities from Kellogg Biological Station, Michigan, USA - KBS C3-4 metaG | ecosystem: Host-associated > Plants > Roots > Rhizosphere > Soil | place: Michigan, USA...
CGGTTCGGATCCTCTCCCGCATCCAGCAGCAATCTCGCGACCTCGATCCATCCAATCTGGCTCGCCATAGCCAGAGCCACATGCCGCTCCTGCTTCGTCGCCGTCGCCAGCAATCGCCGCACCTTTTCCATATCGTTCAACGCCGCCGCCACCGGCAGCGTCATCCGCGCTCCCTGTTTCAGCAGAGCTCTCACCGCCAGCAGACTTCCATGCAGCGCCGCTGCATCTATCGCCCCATCCGGATCTGCCCCATACTCGCAAAGCAGCTCAATCAGCGGCACCGCCAAGCCCATCCTCAGCGGTACGCTTCCCGTCGCCACCAGCGCGAGCGTCGTATCGCGCGAAGCCTGATCCGGCCCCTCTTCCAGAATCACCCTCGCAACCTCGACAATGCTCTCCGGCAACTTTCCATGTCGGATGGGATTCTCCGCCACAAACTCCAGCAGCGTTGGATTGCGAAAGTAATTCCACCCCTCAAACTCCACCCGCTGAAGCAGCAGCTTCTTGTGCGCTTTCAAGTGCTCCCGCAGCCCTGCCGCATCTCCCGCATCCAGCAGATCCACCGCTTGCCTGAACGCCGCGTCCTCAATCAACTCATGACGCGGCTTCTTGATTCGCTCTGCCAACTCCGGCTTGTCCACATAATCCTTCAGCCTCGGCCAGCTCTTGAATCCCCGCTCCCGCGCAATCGTCAACTGCGCGTCCGCAAGGCTCATCTTCCGATCAAAAATCGCCTCATCCGTCAGATCTCTGCACTGCGGATGAAACTCCCTCATCCGTTGCGCCGCGCCCCGATCTCGCGCGGCATGCAGCTTCTTCAGGTCGCGCGCCTGATACTTCAAATGCTCAAGATCTGGATTGGATGGTAGCTGTCGTACCGGCATGACGAACTTCCTCTCAGATGCCCAGGTCCGCATATAGAGGGCAGAAAGTCAGTTCGCTGAATCAGATTGTCGATTGCAAAAGGTGGACTTCTGTCCTTCCCGCGGACCGGATGCGCCCTTCAACGCTCCGAGAAGCGTACCACATAATCCGCCACTCCCCCGGTATCCCTCAGGCCTGCAGGTCCCCATTTCTTGCCTCTGAGCCCTGGGACTATGACCCGGGCACCGTCTCGGGCGGAAAACCATCGACCAGCACCTCCCGTTCCGCCCATCGAGCATCCAATTCCCTGAGGGAACAAGGCTTCCGGTATCTTGCGATGTGCTATACCCGGCATGCACTGTCCGGAATGACCGAGTCGATCTGAACACCGTCAGTTGAATTCCGGCCGCCCGGAGCGTAATCATGAGTCCCTGCTGTTTCCAGTCTTCCCGCGATAGCCTTAACTTCGAGCGCGTCGCCGCACAATTTGTCCCAGCCATTCCAACCGCCTCCGAAAGAAATCTGCCATGAGTAGCTTTCCTGACCATCCGTTGTCGCAGCCGGTCGCCACGCGCGATCCTCATCCGGCCTCATGGCGTCAGAAATTCAAGCAGACTCTCCAGCAGTTCAACTGGAAACGCAATACCCAAATCCCACCGGAACCCAGGCACGCAGTGAAAACTTCATCCTCCTCCCGCGCCCCCAAGATCCTCATCGGCCTCGCCATCGCCGTCCTCCTGATCATCGCAATCCCCATCGCCCTGATCATCCGGGCAGAATCCAATCACCGCCACTACTACAAGCAAGGCAAGAGCGTCGTTGCGCGCGGCGAATCCATCCTTGGTATGAATCAGCAGGCCAGCGCGAAACCTAAGCCCTCGCCTTACAAATACACTCTCGCCACACCCATCACGCGTCCCTCCAACCCCGTCGTCTTCACACCGCCTCGTCTTCCCAACTCCTCAGCGGCGCTCCCGCAGCAGGCTCCTTCTCAGCCGCAGTACGTTACTCCCGCGCTCCCGCAAACCGCGAACGCGATGCCGGCCCCTCCTCCCGCCGTTTCCGCCCGAGTTCTATTTGCCCCCGTCGTCTACCCCGCCCGTCACGAAAAACATTTCGGTGGCTGCTCCGGTCAGCTCACCCTCAACACTAGCGGCCTCAACTTCCACTGCGCCGAAGATCCCGGCGACAGCATTCAAGTCGCCCTCAATGAAATCGGCGCCATCGACGAAAACGGGATCCAGACCCTCTCCGGCAAGAAGTACCACTTCACCATCACCGGCATGAGCAAACCCGCCGCCCAGCAACTCTTCTCCAACTGGCTCCGCCAGGTCCGCTGACCGTTGGCCTCTCGCGATCAACCGGAGGGACCCGCAGTTGCTCCTTTCGGCATGAAGGCCCCTTCAGACTTCCTTAATCCGGATCGTGGCACAATCCTTTTGCCCGCACGAAAGGTCCCAGCCATGCTCGAACTTGCTCTCCGCCGCCTAACTCCAGCTATCCTTCTCGCCCTCATCTCCCTGTCGGCCCCCGGAACTCCCGCCCAAGGTCCCTACAAGGTCCTCGACCACTGGAGTCTCTCCGACTCCGGCGGCTGGGACTACCTCCTTGTTGACTCTGCCGCCCATCGTGTCTACATCACCCGCGGCGACCACGTGGACGCCATCGACTCCGCCTCCGGCAAACTTCTGGGCACCATCAGCGGCCTTCACGGTACGCACGGTGTTGCCCTCAACCCCGACGGAAAAACGGGCTACATCTCCGACGGCCGAGGCAATGCCGTCGTGCTCTTCGATCGCTCCACCTTTTCCACAACCGCCACCATCCCCGCCGGCACCAATCCCGACGCCATCCTCTGGGAACCCGCCACCAAATCCATCTGGGCATTTAATGGCCGCAGCAACGACATCTCCGTAATCGACGGCGACTCCCGCAAACTCATCGCCACCATCCCTGTTCCCGGCAAGCCAGAATTCGCCGTCTCCGACGGGAAGGGAAGTGTCTACAACAACATCGAAGACAAAAATGAAATCGTAAAAATCGACGTCCACTCCCACAAAATCGTCGCTACCTGGCCCGCCTGCGAATCTCCATCCGGACTCGCCCTCGACCCTGATGGCAACCGCCTCTTCACCGTCTGCGACGGCAAAAAAATGTCGGTCTTGGACGCCGCATCCGGCAAAATCCTCGCCACCCCCGCCATTGGCAACGGGCCCGACGCCGCCGCCTACAGCACCAGGAACAAACTCGCCTTCGCCTCATGCGGCGAGGGAGTTCTCTCCGTTATCGACGCCTCCGCCTCCGCGTACCAAACAGTCCAGACGCTGAACACCAAACGCGGCGCCCGCACCATGACCTACGACCCCTCCACCGATCGCATCTACACCGTAACCGCCGACTTCGGCCCGCCTCCCGCTGCTACCGCCGACAACCCCCACCCCCGCCCCGCGCTGCTCCCTGGCACCTTCGAAGTCATCGTCATCGGCCGCTGATCACCAATAACAAACGGCCGGACCCTTTCAGATCCGGCCCTCGCCTTTAGATATCCAGCGTTAGTTCCTCCCGACTTCTGTCGATGCGCCTGTTCGCCACCGAGTCTATTTAGCACCTCAATATCGGTCGCTGAAGTCGATCCGACATAGTCCCGAAGCACCTAAGTTTTATGTCCAGGGGCCTGTCTGATGTGAGGATGTGTGAGGTAAGCACTTCTATCCCTACTAGGTTGTAGGGTGCCAGGGCTCTTCGAAGGCAAAGCCCGCAGCAGCCAATTACGAGCTCATTTCCTCACTCGCCCCGCGAAATAGGCTTGCCAGCGCCCTCCACACCCATCGCACCATCACCACGACCAGCACAACGAATGCGGTTGCAACCGCCCCGGCCACGTAGGGGTGTCGGGTCGCGAGCCAGGTGAGCGAAATCGAAACCATGTCCTCACTCAGCGACAGCCCCATGTTCGAAAGCGGCTCCGGCGATGGCGTCACCACGGCCCGCACCGCCGTCTTGCCTCCGTGGGCCGCGAACGCCACCAAGCCACCCAGCAAGGTTGCGATCAGCTGCTCTTGCGGACTCAGGTTCGCCGTGGCGCGCCAAGCCAGAAGAGCCGCCACGGGGATGCGGATGAAGGTGTGCAGCGCATTCCAGATCAAGTCGAACGCCGGCACCTTGTCCGCGAAAAACTCCACCCCGAACAGGGCCGCACTGGCCCCGATCACCCACCAACTCCCCAGCATCTGCAGTCCGCCGGGCAGCGACACCACTCCCGTGCGCGCCAGCAGGCCCAGGGTCGCCAACGTGGCATACACGTTCAGCCCCGCGGCAAACGATACGGCGACGATCAGCGCCACTACTTCCTGGCCGGGAATCGGCAATCTCATCGCCGTCAGTGTACGCCGGAGCCCGGGGCGACCGCTAAAGCTCAGTTAGAGTCCGGTCTGACGAACTCATCCGGTCACTGTCCCCAGTTTTGTGAAACAAATTAAACGCGCCGCGAGTCTATACTGATGAAACCCTAGCTGGACGGTACGAGGAGCCAAGGGACCTTGCCCGGACCTTTCCCCATCGCGGACACGCACAACTCTAAACGCTCCCACGTGACTGCGAAGCTCTCTGCCCTCAAGCTGGCAATCCTGCAGTTCCTTGAGCCTGGTGTCCTTCCGGTATTGGCAATGGCCCTGATCGTGGGCGGCTGGAGCTACGGGCTCAAGCTCTCGCACTACGTCCATCACTCGAAGGTCACCAAGGCCTCCACTACTCGGATGTGGCTAGACCAACGGAACGAGGCCACGGCGGCTCCGGTCCCCCAGCGGCAGGTAGAGCACAAGTTTGTTACGCCGCAACTCTGGGCGCTTTCGGTTCCGCAGCAGCAGCCGAAGCTCTTACACGAAGAGATCATCGCTGAATACGCTTCGGTACGCATCAACGCTTTCGTCTCACCACTGCATCTCCTCCGCGCTCCTCCCCTCTCCCCTTCTCGAGCATAAGCCTGCAGCAGGCGTGTGAATCCGGTCATGTGATCGGATGGCCTCTGCTCTCCAGCAATTTATTCAAGCCTCAGTTTGAATCTGGATTGTCCACCCGACGGGAGCGGGTGCCTATGCCAATTGCTCTAGGACTGATCGAGTCTGAACCCCAACTGCCGCTGCCCGAACCTCGGATCCAGGAGTTTCTCGATACCGCCGAACGTCGCCGTCCACAGCTCCTGCGCATGGCGCGGCGCCTCACCCAATGCAACGAAGACGCCGAAGATGTCGTTCAGGAAGCCTTTATGAAGGCCTACAAAGCACTCGCGCGCTTCCGTGGAGAATCGCAGATGTCGAGTTGGCTGGGTGCGATCGTGCAGAATACTGCGCACGAGCATCTCCGCAGCCGACGCGGCCGGGTCTTTCTTTCGCTGGAATACCTCAGCAAGGATGACGGCGATGTGGTTGAAATCAACTTGCCCGACGCGCGCAAGAATCCCGAAGAGAACTGGGAATCTCGCGAGATGGAAACCATTCTGCGCGAAGAGGTCGGAAAGCTGAGCTTCGTATGCCGGCGCGCGCTGGAAGTGTGCGCGCTTGAGGAAGAGCCACAGGCCGATGCTGCTCGTGCGCTCAACCTGAGCGTCGCAACCATGAAGTCGCGCGTCTTTCGCGGCAAGCGGCTACTCGCCGGCTCGCTGTCCCGCCGGATTGGTTCGCGCCCCATGCCTTCAAGTCAGGACGACCTGATGAGCCCAAGGGAGCATCGCGCCGCTTACCGGATGTAAGTTCTCATGCGGTACAACCTGAATCACTTGAGCGCCGGCCAACGGCGCTCATTTTTTGCTGGATTGCGTTTTGTCCGAAACGTTCTGCGCGACGCCCCACGCTGCCGCCGCAATGATCCACGAGATCAGGAATGCCGTGAAGCTGAAGCGACGATCCGCAAGTGCAAACGACGGACCAAGATTCCTGTTCCCCATCAGAATTGCCGGAAGCCAGATCAGCAGCGCATAGAGGGAAATCTGAATCGCTTCGGCCCATGCTGCAATGCGCGGCAACACTCCGAAGAGCAGACCCAGTCCCGACGCAATCTGGCCGATCCCGGTCAGGTAGGCCCACAAGATCTTACCCGGCAGCCATGATGGAATCAGATCCATCGTTGGCCCGAGGTACAGCATGTGCGAAAGCCCGATGGGGATGATCCAAAGAGCACAGTAGTACCTCGCCATGCGAACCGCTCGTTCGCCTCCGGCCCAGGCAAATCTGGTCCCATCCACATCTCCGAGCTGTGCAAATAGCGTCCACCCACCGGCCAGAAGAACCGCAAGCTCGCCGAATCCGAGATAGACCGCCTCGATCTTCGGCGCGACGACCAGGGCAGGGAACTCGAGCATCTGCCACACGACCAGGTACGGCAGGATAATGCGCAGTGCCCAGGCAGTGGTTAGGCGAAAGAGTAGCCCCGCTCCGCACGCGACCATCAGCACGCCCGACGCGTAGGCGAGCGCGGTCCGCGCAGGAAACCACGCAGCAACGGGCTGCCATCCCATGGCGAAGTCGCCATACACGATTGCCAGCGCACCCATCCCGATCAGACCGACCGCGAACAAAGTCAGAGCGGGCTGCTGTGATGTTCTCGAGACGAGGCGGCCGGAGAACGAGGCAGGAATATGCTCCACCAGTTGAGGTGCTTGAGCCATAAGAATTCTGACGGTACTCAACTCTCCGGCAGATCGCCAGAGTGCTGTGCTGTCCCTGCACATTGAAGTGGTGAACCGGACTGCCATCTGCATTTGCCGGATTCCCCGATCGCTCCCGCAGAGGTATACTCTCGGCACCACGAGGTCATATCCATGAGAAAGCTTGCACTCATTCTCCTGCTCGCTGTCCCTCTTGCCGCGCAGACCCCTCCCGAGAAGAAACAGCCCCCCACCACGCTTCGCGGCGTGCTCCTCGAGCAGCTTCGTACAACCCACGATCAGGAAGACTGGTTCGTTCCGGTCAGTACTGCAGTGGACGGTCTCACCGCCGAGCAGGCCATGTGGACCCCGGGGAAAGGCAATCACTCCGTCGGCCAGCTCGCCTATCACATCTGGTACTGGGACCAGCGCTCGCTCAACGACTTCAAAGGCGAGAACAATGCGCCCTTCGACGGCAATAACAACGAGACCTTCGACAAGTTCACCGCCGACCAGTGGACCGATCTGGTCAAGAAACTGAACCAGGTCCTCGCAGACTGGGAGAAGGCCGTGAACGATGCCAATGACGAGAAGCTCGCAGCCAACGCCTCACTCATCGCCCACGTCGGCGCCCACAACGCTTACCATGTCGGCCAGATCCTTTACGTCCGTAAACAGCAAGGCGTTTGGAACCCCGACAAAGGCGTGAAATAACGAACTCTCGACGATGTACGATCATGCCGGATGAGTCCTGACTCTCCGGCACGATTACTGCAAAGCCGCCTACCGCATCTCCGCATTCACCTGCCTGCCGATCCGCACCACCAAGTCCGGCACTGCCTCCACATCCGCCAGAGTTGTCCTGAAGTTCACGATGCAAGCGCGCAGCGCGTACTTCCCCCCAATCACTGCATTCGAAAGGTAAGCCTCACCGCTCTGCTGCAATCGCGTGAGCAACTCCTGATTCAAACCATTGAGATACTCCGCAACACCAGCATCAGCACGATTCAGATCGGTCGGCACATAGCGGAACGTCGCGATGCTAAGCCCCTGCGTCAGCGCCTCCAACTCCGGATGTTGCCTCACGCCTTCAAGCATCGCGCGCGAGAGCCGCATATCATCCGCAACCATCTGCTCATATCCTTCGCGTCCAACCTGCTGCAGCGCCAGCCACACCTTCAGCGCCCTGAACCCCCGCGAATTTTGCGGCCCGAGATCGAAGTAGTTTGTCGCCTCTACCCCAAAGTGGTAGTAAGCCGGATGATACGAAAACGCGTCGCGCAACTTCTCCCCATCCCGCACCAGCGTGCATCCCGCTTCGATTGGCGCATACAGCCACTTGTGCGGGTCTACCGCAAGCGAATCCGCCTGCTCCAGTCCCTCAAATAAATCGGCAGCATCCGGCGTCACCGCTGCCATTGCCCCATAAGCCCCATCCACGTGGAACCAAACATTAAACTCGCGGCATACCTCCGCAATCTTCTTCAGGTTATCCACCGCTCCCGTGCTCACCGTCCCCGCATTCCCCACCACCAGAAACGGTTTCTCCCCCGCCGCGATGTCCTCGCCTATCCTCGCCCGCAGCGCCCCCACATCCATTCGAAATTGCTCATCAACGCCAATCCACCGCACCGACTCCGTTCCCAGCCCCGCAATGTCCGCTGCCTTCTGAATCCACGTATGCGTCTCCGCTGAGCAATATGCGCGCAGCCGCTTGCCGTCCACTCCCTTGCTGCGGATCTCCGCTCCGCCCTTCGCCGCGCGTCCGGCAAGGAACCCAACGATATTCGCCATGTTCCCGCCGCTCACAAACAGCCCGCCGCAATCCGTCGGATACTTCAGCATCTCCGCAATCCACCGGATCGTCTGCCCCTCGATCTCGCTTGCCATTGGCGAAAGCAGCCAGGCCCCGCAGTTCGGATTCGCCGCCGCCCCCAGCAACTCGCCAAGCATCCCGATCGGCGCAGCCCCCGCTGTCACGTATCCCCAGAATCGCGGATGCGCATTGAACAGCGAATGATCGAACATCAAATTCGCAGCGCGATCGAGCAGCGCGCCCGCGTCCGTACCCGACTCCGGCAACTTCCGCTCCGCGTCCAGCGCCTCGCGGATCCTCGACGGCGACTCTCCCCGCGTCACTGGCTTCTGGGGCAGGGAATCGAGAAAATCGCCAATCCGATCCACCAGCTGATGCCCAGCCTTGCGAAATTCCTCCCCCGACATCGCCACCGGCGATCTGCGTGTTTCTTTCTCCACTTGCGTCATTCTGCCGACCTCGCCCGAATTCTACCGGACTCACACGACCTATTCGTCACGCTATGCTGACCAGTTCTCGATTCAGACCTTGGATCCAACCAGGCCTAACCAAAATCTGTTGACATCCCTCCCAACCCCCGCCTGTACAATCACCTCCATCCCGGAGGTATACGAATGGCAAAGCACGCAAGCATCACTGAAACGGTCGGCAACACCCCGGTCGTCAAGATCAACCGGCTCGCACCGCCGGACGTAAACCTCTACGTCAAAGTCGAAGCCTTCAATCCCCTCGGCTCTGTCAAAGACCGCCTCGCCCTCGGGGTCATTGAGGAAGCAGAGCGGACAGGCAAGCTCAAACCCGGCCAGACCGTCGTGGAAGCCACCAGCGGCAACACTGGCATCGGTCTCGCCATGGTCTGCGCGGCAAAGGGTTACCCGCTCGTCGTCACCATGGCGGAACCCTTCTCCATCGAGCGCCGCAAGCTCATGCGCTTTCTCGGGGCCAAGGTCATCATCACCCCGGCAGCCGCTCGCGCCGTGGGCATGGTCAAGAAGACCGAAGAGCTCGCTGAGGAACACGGTTGGTACTACACGCGCCAGTTTGAAAACGAAGCCAACGCCGACATGCACACGCGCACCACTGCGCAGGAGATCCTCAGAGACTTCGCCGGTGAGCGCCTCGACTACTGGGTCACGGGCTTCGGCACCGGCGGCACGCTGAAAGGCGTCGCCCGCGTCCTCGCCAAAGAACGCCCAGAAACCAAAATCATCGTCTGCGAACCCGACGAAGCCCCCATGCTCTCCAGCGGTATCGAGCAGCAGCGGAACTCTGATGGCTCTGCTGCCGTTGCTCACCCAAGCTGGAAACCGCATCCCATGCAAGGCTGGAGCCCCGATTTCATCGCCAAGCTCACTGGCGATGCCGTCTCCTCTAAAGCCATCAGCCAGATCATCCGTATTCCCAACGCCGATGCCATGCGTTGCAGCAAAGAACTGGCGAAGAAAGAAGGCATCTTCGTCGGCATTACCTCAGGAGGAACTTTCGCCGGCGCTCTCCAGGTTGCGGCGCAGGCGCCCAAAGGATCCACCATCCTATGCATGTTGCCCGATACCGGCGAGCGGTATCTCAGCACACCGTTGTTCGCCGACGTCTCGCCCGATATGAACGAAGAAGAGTGGGAGATCGCCCGTTCCACATCAGGCTGCATCCTGGAACCACCTAAGTAGCGAAGCCGGCCCGATCGAGAATTGGAAAAACCGATGTCGATGGATGCGGTGTTCATTCAAGTGGCTCCTGCGGAATTCGCACGCGTCGAGGCCAACCTCGGTCTCGGCGAACCGCTCTTCACG
>Ga0105238_10008780_pt1 | contig 10111 bp, 7 predicted proteins | sample KBSC34metaG_FD_81526 | JGI IMG/M metagenome (GOLD analysis project Ga0105238, IMG submission 81526) | Corn rhizosphere microbial communities from Kellogg Biological Station, Michigan, USA - KBS C3-4 metaG | ecosystem: Host-associated > Plants > Roots > Rhizosphere > Soil | place: Michigan, USA...
AGGCCGGCCGCTGGAGGGCCAGGCCGCGCAGGATCGCGTCGACCGCCTGGGCCTGGACGAAGACGCCGAAGGTCTGCGAGGCGCGCGGCGTCACCACGATGTCGCTGGTGCCGGCGGCGGTCAGGCCGACCAGCACGATCTTGCCCTTGAAGGCGTCGGCCGGGACATGGCCCAGCGAGAGGTCGGCCGCCGAGGTGGTGTTCTTCAGGGCCACGTCGCGGAAGCGCAGGCGGAAGCGCCCGTCCGGCTCGGCGGGGATGCGGTGGGCGCCGACGCGCACCGCGGTCAGGGGGCCCGGGCCGCCTTCCAGGGTGATGTCGTCCACGCCCTCGGCGGCACGCACCAGCTCCAGCGACAGGCTGGGCGTCAGCGCGCCCTGCACCCTGGCCGCCAGCGGGACCTCGCGGATCACCCCGTCCCGGTCCGGCGGCCCGTTCACCAGCCCCCGGCCCAGGGCCGAGCCCTCCAGGATCGGCAGGTTGGCGACGACGAACCTGTAGTCGGCCAGGCCGGCCGGAACCTTGCCCTGGAACCGGGCGTCCGGCGGCAGGGGCGCCTCGCCGCCCGCGACCGCGTCGCCGGCGCTCTCGGTCAGGCCCAGCCGGGCCAGCACCACCGGGCTGCGGCCGATCTCGTTGGCGAAGCGTGCGTCGGGGGACTGCAAGCCGGAGAGCGCGTCGGCGACCCCCGGCGGCAGCTCCGGGTAGTAGTCCTTGAACCGGCTGAGCGTCAGGCGGTCCGGCTCGGTGAACAGCAGGTCGAAGCCGATCGCCGCCGCGCCCCGGCTGGCGATGGCCCGCGTCAGGTTGGCCATCTCGAACCGCGACCAGGGCCAGCCGCCGATCCGCGCTAGGCTGCTGGAATCGATGAGGACGACATGGACCCGCGACGAGGTCGCCTCGGCGGGCGTCACATCCTGGTAGACGTCGAACAGGCTGCGGCGGATCTCGCCCCCGGCGAACGCCAGCGCCAGCGCCGCGACGATGGCCGCGATCAGCCCGCCGGCCCGCACGCGCAGGCGCGCACGCGGGTCCAGTTCGCTTAAGGCGTCAGACGGCGATCTCGAGCCCGTCATAGGCGCAGATCACCTCCAGCGGCGGCCGCCCGTCGCGGACCAGTTCCTCGTAGCGGACGGTCTCGGCGGCCATGCGCTGGATGTCCGCGTCGGTATAGGTGGGCTCGTGGTGGAAGAGCGCCAGCCGCTTGGCGCCGGCCGCGAGGCAGAGGTCCACCGCGACGACATTGGACGAGTGCCCCCAGTCCTGCTTCAGGCTGACCGTGTCGCCCAGCGAATACATGGTGTCGCAGATCACCAGGTCCGCGCCCCTGAAGAAGGCCTCGAACTTGGCCTCGGCGTCCATGTGCTCGGCCTTGTGCTCGGAGTCGGTGGAGTAGATCACCGAGCGGCCGGCCTTCTCGAAGCGGAAGCCGAAGGACTCGTGGCTGTGCAGCTGGCCCTCCAGGGTCACGGTCAGCCCGGCCGCCTGGAACGGCTCGCCCGGCTTGTGGACCACGAACTGGAACGTCGCGCGCAGCCAGTCGAACGGCACCGGGAACGAGATCTCCTCCTGCTGGCGGCGCAGCGCCGTCTCGGCGTCGGGGTGGCCGGAGTGGATCACGATGGTGGCGGCGGGATTGAAGGCCGGCCCGAAGAACGGGAAGCCCATGATGTGGTCCCAGTGCAGGTGGGACAGGAAGAAGTGATAGACGGGCGGGTGTCCGCCGGCGATGCGGCGGAAGGAGTCGATCCCGAACTCCCGCAGGCCCGAGCCCATGTCGCAGACCATGAAGGCGCCGTCGGCCCCCTCGATCTCCACGCAGGAGCTGGCGCCGCCGTAGCCGCCGAAGGTGGCGAAGTCGAGGGCGCCCTTCGCGAACGCCGCAGCCTCCGCCTCATCGGCGAATGCGCGGCCGCCCGCGGCGACCAGGGCGCGGGCGATCTTGGCCTGGATGGTCGAGGCGGTCTGCGCCACCGGCAGGGAGCCGCGCGTGCCCCAGAAGCGTACCAGCATGCCCCCTCCGCTCAGACGTCGGCGTCGACGCTGTCGACCACCTTGAACAGCTTGTCGTAGCGGCTGATTGCGAGGATCTCGCGCATCCGGTCGTTGGGGGCGGCGAGCGTGATGGCGGTGGCCTCGCCGGCCTCGCGCTTGGCCAGCGTCAGCGCCCGCAGGCCCCGCGAGGACATGTAGTCCACGCCGGACAGGTCCAGCACCAGCGGCAGGCCCGCCGCCGCCGCATCGCCGACCGCCGCGTTCAGGTTCGTCGAGAAGTCCTCCCAGGTGGTCTCGTCGACGCGCCCCGTGGCGGACGCGACCAGCCGCCCGTCGCCCTTCGCCACACTCCAACCCATGATTGCCCCCGACCCATCGGACGGGCGCCGCTCATCTTCCGGCCCCGTCCCGCAGCATGTCGGCCGAGGGTGAACGCGGGCGGGCCGGGCGCGCAACCTGTTTCACCCGGCGCGCGTGAATTGGCGCAAGAGTCGCATCCGGAGAACCCGTTATACAAACCGCGTCTTCGAACGCGCGAGGGCGATCTCAGAGCCGGAAATCCCCTCCGCGGGTCACTTTTCCGACACTTTCGACGCCGGCGGAAAAGCCGCCTCAATGACCCATATCTGCTCTTATTCTATTGTCTTTATTGAATTTTCTGACGGCCCGATCGTTCGGCCCCACCCTCCCGCATCTATCCGTAAGCCGGGTATGTTTCCCCGGCGTAAAAGTTTCTGGCGCAATCGGAATTTTCCGCCGATCATCAATGCGCCGAAGGGTTCGCAACTCCGCGCGTCAGACGCGGGTCGACCCTTAGGGGGAGGAAACTGATGACAAGACGCAGCTATCTCTGCGGCGGCTCAATGCTGGCTGTCGCGTTTTCGTTCGGGCTGGCCGCCACGGCCCACGCCCAGGCCGGCGCCGCCGCCAAGCCGGCCCCACAGGAAGTCGAAGAGGTCGTGGTCACCGGCTCCTATATCGCCGGGACGCCCGAGAACGCCGCCGTGCCGGTGGACGTGATCGGCTCGGCCGACCTGAAGAAGCAGGGCAACCCCACCGTCGTCCAGCTGGTGAAGACGATCCCGTCCTCCCAGTCGGCGCTGGGCGAGTCCAACCGCTACAACGGCGGCGCGGGCACCGCCTCGATCAACCTTCGCGGCTTCGGCGCCTCGCGCACGCTGGCCCTGATGAACGGCCGGCGCATGGCCGACAGTCCCGCCGCAGCCTTCCAGGGCGGCGGCGCGGACCTGAACTTCATCCCGACCGCCGCCATCGGCCGCATCGAGATCCTGAAGGACGGCGCGGCGGCGACCTATGGCTCCGACGCCGTCGGCGGCGTGATCAACTTCATCACCCGCAAGGACCTGGACGGCTTCGAGGTCGAGGGCGAATACAACGCCATCAAGAAGTCGAACGGCGACTACTCGGCGAACTTCGCCTGGGGCAAGAAGTTCGACGCCGGCAACATTCTCCTGACCGCCGGCTACCGCCACCGCTCGCGCCTCGACCTGCGCGACCGCGACTGGGGCATCCAGGACTTCGCTTCCAGCGGCGGCTACAACGGCGCCGGCGGCTGGACGGGCGCAGCCAACCCCGGCTTCTACGTGCAGAACACCGTCGCCGGCGCCTTCGTGCTCCGCGACAACGGCTGCGCCGAACTGGGCGGCACGCTCACCAACACGGTGACGCTGCCCAACCCGCTGAACGGCACGCTCGGCCAGACGGCCACCATCGCGGTGCCGGTGCCGGTGAACGCGGCCAGCCCGCAGACGGCCAGTTCGGTCTGTCGTTTCCAGTTCTCGAACTTCAACGACCTCGTGAACCACGAGGACCACTACCAGCTCTACGCCGAGGTGAACTACGACCTCTCGGACCACCTGCGGTTCCACGGCGAGGCGGCCTGGAACCGCAACAACGTGCCGAACCAGCGGCTGTCGCCGGCCAACCTGTCGACCCAGTTCCCGACGCCCACGACGCTGGGCGGGACGTCCGGCTCGACGGCGAACCCTGGCGCGCTGAACTTCTTCGTCCGCTACAACGTGCCGGCCAACAACCCCGGCCTGATCGACCTCTACACGACCTGCGCGGCGCCCTTGACGGCGGCCCAGTGCACGGCGGCCCGCGCGGCCGGCGGCCTGGACATCTCCCAGACCACGTTCCGCGCGATCGCCTTCGCCGGCCATCCGCTCAACGCCGACAAGGCCGACCACCAGGACATCGAGGAGACCGAATGGCGGATCTCCGGTGGCTTCACCGGCGACTTCTGGGACGAGAAGATCCACTTCGACACCGCGATCACCTACATGGAGTCCACCCAGACCACGAACACCAACGACCTGCTGGTGGACCGGATCCAGCTGGGCCTCAACGGCTTCGCGAGCCTCGACAACGACCCGAACTCCTGCACGCAGGCCGAGCGTGCGAACGCGGCCAACGCCGGCAACAACGCTGTCGGCTGCTACTTCTTCAACCCGTTCACCAACTCGGTGGCGACCAGCGCGGTCAACGGCGCGGCCAACCCGTTCTACCGCGGCGGCGCCAACGCGGCAGTGGCCAACAACCCGCATGCGGTGGCCTGGCTCTACGGCAACTACACGAACCAGTTCACCAACCAGCTGCTGGTCGCAGACGTGGTGTTCAGCGGCAAGTCGGGCATCAATCTGCCGGGTGGCGAGATCCAGTGGGCCGCCGGCAGCCAGTGGCGCTATGACCGCCAGCAGCTGACCTACGGCGACCTGAACAACTACAAGGTCAACCCGTGCGTCGACTCCATCGACGACGGCACGCCGGTCTGCGGCGCGCCGGCCGGCCCGATCCAGTTCTTCGGCTCCAACGCCAACTCCGACACCGACCGCCAGGTCTTCGCGGCGTTCGGCGAACTGAAGATCCCGCTGCTCGACACCCTCGAGGCCAGCGCGGCCATCCGCTACGAGAACTATCGCGGCGGCATCGGGTCGACGACCAACCCGAAGATCGCCCTGAAGTGGCAGGCGCTGGACTGGCTGGCCTTCCGCGGCTCCGCCAGCAACACCTTCCGCGCGCCGACCTCGACCCAGGTGACCAACGCCTGCGCCACCGGCGTGGCCAACATCGGCGGCCAGTACCGGGCGGTGCAGACCTGCGGCAACCCGGACCTGCAGCCCGAGAAGGCGCGCGCCTACAACGCCGGCGTGCTGGTGAACTTCCACGGCTTCACCGCCAGCGTCGACTACTTCAAGTTCAACTTCAAAGGCGAGCTGACGACGGAAAGCTCCTCGCGCCTGTTCGCCACCCTGTTCCCGGCCGGCACCGGCGTGGGCAACTGCGGTGCGATCCCCGCGCTGCAGGCCCGCTTCCAGTTCGCCGGCGGCGTCTGCAACGCGGCCAACGTGCTGCGGATCGACACCTTCAACGTGAACGGTCCGAACACCAAGACCGACGGCCTGGACTTCAAGGCCAACTACGCGATCGACGACCTCCTGATGGACGGCACGCAGTGGAACGCCGGCGTGGATGCGACGCGCCTGCTTCACTACAAGCGCGGCGCCTTCAGCCTGCTGGGCGCGCCCAGCGTGATCTTCACGGCGCCCGAAGACCGGGCCGGCCTCTACGACCTGACCGCCAACTTCTTCAGCTATCCGAAGCTGCGTGCGACCGGCTTCCTGTCGGTCAACAAGGCGAAGCTGAACGTCCGCTGGCAGGTCCGCTACACCGAGGGCACGTCGCCCGCGTTCGGTACGACCCTCTTCCGCGAAGTGGCCAACCCCTCGGCCACCGGCGGCTACGACCTGGTGCCGCTCGGCAAGTCCAAGGCCTACTGGCAGCACGACCTGATCGTGCGCTACGAGCTGCCCTGGAACACCACGGCGACGGCGACCATCGCCAACGTCTTCGACAAGGACCCGCCCTTCGTCGCGTCGCAGTTCAACTACGACTACACGAACGGCAACCCGCTGGGCCGCACCTACAAGATCAACCTGCGGACCAAGTTCTAGACCTCACCCCCACAAGGGGCTTCGAAGGGGCGCCGGCGACGGCGCCCCTTTTCCGTTGCGCCGCAGGTCAGGGTCGCGCGCGCTTGGGCAGGGCTGCGATCTCGGCCGGGGTCAGCTTGTGGATGTTCTTCACCGGGCAGCGCTGTGGCCCGATCGCGCTGTGGGTGACGATCTCGGCGTCCAGGCCCGTGCAGATGTAGTCGCTGCCGCGCGAGACCAGCGCGATCCGCTGGGCCCAGTCCACGTCGTTGCAGCGGCCGAACATCTCGAACTGGTAGACGTCCTTGACGCCCACCTTGACGTTGACGATGCGGTCGTCGCTGGAGGCGAAGCTGTTCACCTCGCGGGTCCAGAAGCATTGCCGGGCCGGCTTGGCCTTGGCCTCTTCCGGCGACTTGGCGAGCGCGGGGCCGCCCAGGGCGAGCGCAGCGAGGCCGGCGGCGGCGAGGAGGGTCTTCAGCGTCATGTCTCAGGTCCTGAAAGGACGTCCCCCGAGAAAGAACGACTATAGGGGCCATGCGCTCCGTTAGGAACGGCCCCGCTTGGCCGCGCGTCGCGCAAACCTGTCCGGGGATACGAGTTCGGCCGCCGCGGCCCCCAGCGGAGAGGGCGCGCCCAGCGCCAGGGCGGCCACATGCTCGGCCAGCAGCGGCGCGAAGCTGAAGCCGCGGGAGCCGAAGCCGCTCAGCACGAAGAGGCCCTCGGCGCCGGCCGGCCCGGCCAGCGGCAGGCGATCCGGCGTCACCGCGCGGATCGACGCACGGCCCGCCAGCGGGGCGCCCTCCAGGCGCTTCGCCAGTTCGGGCCGGCCGGCGGCCAGGAGTTCGAGGTTGCGGCGGTGGTCGGCCTCGCGGACGTCGCAGGCTACGTCCTCCCGATCGTGGGTCGCGCCGAACAGCACGCCGTCGTGGGTCGGCAGGACGTAGCCGCCCCAGGCGGCGGCGGGCGATCGGGCCCCGTCGCGGCTCCAGCTCGCCTGGCCGCGCACGGCCGACAGCGGCAGGCCCGGGATCAGCCCCCGCGAGTCCAGCGCGGCGGCGACGATGACCGCCTCGACCGTGATCTCGCCGCCCCCGGATGCGGAGAGCCTCCACCCGTCTTCCGCCGGCGTGATCCGCTCGACCTGCATCCGCTCGACCCCGCCCGCCCAGTTCACCAGCACCGGCGCCGGATCGATCACCAGCGCCTGGGCCTGGTCCAGGGCGGCCGGCGCGGCCTCGCCAAGGCGCGCGCTGGCCGCCGCCGGGTCCAGCAGGGTCAGGGTCCCGGGCTCGAAGACCTCCGCCTCGCTGAGGCGCGCGAAACGCTCCCCGTCGCGCTCGCCCACCGCCAGCTGCAGCACGCCACGCGACAGGACCGCCCCGGGGACCGCGTCGTAGAGCGCGACCGCGCGGCCGAACGCCTCGGCGAACAGCTGCTGGCCGGGGCCGGCGCCCACGTCCAGCCGCGGCGTCACCAGCGCGGCCGGATTGCCCGAGGCGCCGGCGCCCGGCCCCTCGGCCTCAAACAGCACCGCCTCGCCGCCCAGGGCGCGCACCGCGCGCGCCGCCGCAGCCCCGGCGATCCCGGCGCCGACGATCGCGACGCGGCGCGGCGGCGGGTCGGCGGCCACGCCAGGCAGGCGGGCCTCCAGCCGCTCGCGCTTGCGGCCGAAGCCCGGGCGCTTCTCCACCGCGAAGCCCGCGGCCGCCAGCCCACGTCGCACCTGGCCCGCGACCGTGAACGTGGCCGCCCGTGCGCCGGGCGCCGAGCGGGCCGCCACCCGCGCCAGCACCTCGTCCGACCACATCTGCGGGTTCAGCGCCGGCGCGAAGCCGTCCAGGAACCAGGCGTCGGCCCGGCCCAGCCAGCCCGTCAGCGCCTCGGCGGCGTCCATCACCGCCACGTCCAGGACGGCGTCCAACTCGGGCAGGTCGACCCGGTGTCGGCCCCGCGCCCGGCCCGGCCAGCGGTCGGCCAGCAGCTCGGCGACCGGGGCCAGGTCCGGCCAGTGGGCAAAGGCGCGCCGGGCGTCCTCGCGCGCGATCGGGAAGGCCTCGACGGTGAAGATGTGCAGCTGGGCGCCGGCCGGCCGCGTGCGCCGCCAGAGGTCGAGGAGGGCGGCGATATTCAGCCCGGTGCCGAAGCCGAGCTCGCCCACCACGAAGCGTCGCCGGCCGGCCCAGGCCTCGGGCAGGCCGCAGCCCGCGAGGAACACCGCCCGGCTCTCCGCCAGGCCGTCCTCGACCGAGAAATAGACGTCGCCGAATTCACGAGAGCGGGGCGGACCCTCGTCGCTCCAGAGGATGGGGCCTGGTTCTGACCCGGGTTCTGGCCCAGGCGCTGCACTGTCGGCGCTCATCGCGGGTCCGAAACGAAAAAGGGCCGCCCCTGGGGCGGCCCTCTCCTAACGCCAGAGGCGTCGTAACGCTTACTTCTTTTCCGGAGCAGCCGGGGCCGGGGCGGCGGCCGGAGCGGCAGCGGCGTCGGCCGGAGCAGCGGCCGGAGCGGCGGCGGCGTCGGTGGCGGCGGCGGTCGCGGCGGCGTCGGCGGCCGGGGCGGCCGGAGCAGCGGCGGCGGCGTCAGCGGCCGGGGCGGCGGGGGCTTCTTCCTTCTTCTGGCAAGCGGCCAGCGAGAGGGCGGCGACGGCGGCGACGCCGGCGATCAGCAGTTGCTTCTTCATGAGACCTAGTCCTCTAGACGGGTATGTGTCGTACGCCGGTCGGACGCTTCGCCGATCGAATGACTTGGGCGATCCGCCCCCCGACGCAGGTGCAGGAATACGCCCGCCCCGCCCAGCATAGCAAGGCTAAATCTCACGGAAACGTGATCACGTTTCATGAACCCTAGTAGGTCTGGCGCACGCGGTCGTCGCGCAGCGCCATGTGGCCGATCCAGCTGGCGACGCCGGTGATCACCGCCGCCACGATCGAATTCCACAGCCCGTGGACCACCATGCCGCTCAGCAGCAGGTCCACCAGCTTGATCATCAGGGCGTTCACCACCAGCAGGAACAGGCCGAGCGTCACGACGGTGATCGGCAGCGTCAGGATGAACACGATCGGTCGCACGACCGCGTTCACGACGCCCAGCAGGATCGCCGCGATGATCAGGGTCCCGGTGTTGTTGATCCAGACGACGTGCACGACGTCGGCGCAGACCCACAGGCCGAGGGCGGCGAACACCGCGCGGACGAGGAACCTGGCGAGCATCTGACCCCCTCTTCTTTGGCGTCAGCCTAGAGCGGGACAGGGCCAAGCGGGAGCCCTTTCCGACGCGAGGGTGGGACGGCGGCTCCGTTCCAGGTCGCGCTCGACCGGAGCTCCGCAACCTTGGCGAAAGCGAAAAACGTAAAACCCGTCTCGCGAAACAACGGTCGATTCACCAATGCCCGGCATCTTGCTGCGACCGGCTGTCGCACCAGGGGGCGCGGAGGCCTTATCGTACAAGGGTTGGCGGACGTGATCGCGAAGGCCGCGAGGCTGTTGGATGAACGCGTGGACGTCGTGGCCGCCACCTCGCGCCAAACGTTCCGCGCCCGCGCCGGCATCGCGATCGTGGTCACCCTGCTGATCGGCCTGGTCTACGGCCCGGCGACGGCCGCCGCCTGGGGCGGCGCCTATCTGCTGGGCGAGGGCTGGACCCGCGCGATGTCCGCCCCGGTGACCCAGGGCCTTTCCCTGAGCCGCCGGCGGCGGGCCTCCTATCTCGCCTCGATCACCTTCCAGGGCCTGAACTGGACCATCCTCGCCGTGCTCGCGTGGTCGGCGGGCGGCGAGCCCTATCACCTGACGGCGATGGTGGTGCTGGCGGGCCTGCTGATCCACGCCCAGGCCTTCTCGTTCCGCTCGCCGCAGGCGATCGTCTGCCTGGCGGTGCCGCCGGCGATCCTCTGGTTCGTGCTGCCGCTGGGCTTCGGAGGCTACACCGGGACGGCGCTGACCACCCTCTGCGTCAGCCTCATCATGATGCTGGCCTACGTGATCGCCAGCGCCGCCGCCAACCTGCGCACGGCCGCCGCCCTGGCCGAGGCCGAGCGGGCCGCGGTCGCCGCCAACGAGGCCAAGTCGCAGTTCCTGGCCGTGATGAGCCACGAGCTGCGCACGCCCCTGAACGGCGTGCTCGGCATGACCCGCGCCCTGCAGCGCACCGAGCTGGATGCGC
>Ga0105238_10008781_pt1 | contig 10111 bp, 9 predicted proteins | sample KBSC34metaG_FD_81526 | JGI IMG/M metagenome (GOLD analysis project Ga0105238, IMG submission 81526) | Corn rhizosphere microbial communities from Kellogg Biological Station, Michigan, USA - KBS C3-4 metaG | ecosystem: Host-associated > Plants > Roots > Rhizosphere > Soil | place: Michigan, USA...
GGCGGCGATCCGGTGGAGGGCACGCCCGACGAGCTCTGGGAGCGCACGGAGGCGGAGTGGTCTGAGCGGGTGCCGTGGATGGACCACACACTCGCGCCGCGCGACGCCACGCAGGCCGTGGCCGTGATCCGCGGGCTGACCGCAGCGAGCGGCGGCATGGTGGCCGCCGCCACGATGTCGCTGCCCGAGCGCTCGCACGCAGGCACGAGCTACGACTACCGCTACGCCTGGATCCGCGACACCTGTTACGCCGGGCAGGCCGGCGCCGCCGCGAACGTGCTGCCGCTGCTGGATGACTCGCTCCGCTTCGTGCGCGAACGGCTGCTCGAGCACGGTCCGGACCTCAAGCCGGCGTACACCGCGCAGGGTGGGAAGGTGCCCGAGCAGTCCCACGTGGGACTACCGGGCTATCCGGGTGGAACGGACGTGATGGGCAACCAGGTCACGAACCAGTTCCAGCTCGACGCGTTCGGCGAGATCATGCAGGTGATCGCCGCCGCGGCTCGCCACGGGCGCGACCAGGCCGACGACTGGCGCGCCGCAGAGGTCGCGGCGGGCGTGGTGGCCGGCCACTGGCACGAGAAGGACGCCGGAGTGTGGGAGCTCGATCAGAAGGAGTGGACCCACAGCCGGCTCTGCCTCGTGGGCGGGTTGAAGGCGATCGCCGATGCCGCGCCGGACGGGGTCGGCGACCCGGAGGGCTGGCGCGCTCTGGCCGAGCAGATCCTGCGCGACTGCAGCGAGCGCTGCCTGCACGAAAGCGGACGCTGGAAGCGCGCGGTGGACGACGACCGCGTGGACGCTTCGCTGCTGCTCGGCGCGCTGCGCGGCGCGATCCCGCCCGACGATCCGCGCAGCCGCGCGACAATCGCCGCGGTGCTCGAGGAGCTCTGCGAGGAGCACTTCATCTATCGCTTCCGCCACGACGACGGCCCGCTCGGCCAAGCCGAGGGCGCATTTCTCCTGTGCGGTTTCTGGGCCTCGCTCGCATGCAGGCAGCAGGGGGCCGAGGCGGACGCGCTGCGCTTCTTCGAGCGGGCGCGCGCCGGCTGCGGGTCGCCCGGACTGCTGGCCGAGGAGTTCGACGTGCAGCAGCGCCAGCTGCGCGGCAACCTGCCGCAGGCGTTCGTCCACGCGCAGCTGCTCGAATGCGCGGCGACGCTCGCATGACCACCGCGGCCGACTTCCTGCCGGACACCCGCACCCTGCCAAAGCTGCGCGAGGCCGCGGCCGGCTGCCGCGGCTGCCATCTGTACGAGGACGCGACCCAGACCGTGTTCGGCGCCGGGCGGGGGCGCTCGCGCGTGATGATGGTGGGCGAGCAGCCGGGCGACCGCGAGGACCGCGAGGGCGCACCGTTCGTGGGCCCCGCCGGGCGCATGCTCGACCGCGGCCTGGCCGACGCCGGCATCGAGCGCGGCGACCTCTACGTGACCAACGTGGTCAAGCACTTCAAGTTCGTACAGCGCGGCAAGCGCCGCATCCACCAGACGCCGGTGATGGAGGAGATCAGGGCGTGCCGCCCCTGGCTCGATGCCGAGCTCGAGCAGGTGCGGCCCGAGATCCTGATCTGCCTCGGCGCGACCGCGGCGAAGGCGCTGCTCGGCCCGTCGTTCCGGGTCACGAAGAGTCGCGGCAAGTTCGTTGAGTCCGAGCTCGCGCCGCTCGTCACAGCCACCGTGCACCCGTCGTCGATTCTCCGCGCGCGAACCGACGAGGAACGCGAGGCCGCCTACGAGCAATTCGTGGCGGACCTGATGGTCGTCGCGAAGCGCCTTCAGGGCTAAAGCCCGGCGCCTCCGGTGCCGACGCGGTTCTCATGAAACCCTCCCGTAGCAACAGCCGGTTCTGGCAGTGGTGGTGGAAGGGCTCGACGTCGCACAACGGCCTCGCGACCGAGATGACGGCACACGTCGAGGGCATCCTCGATCACGCAGCCGACATCCAGCGCGCCGCCGAGCGCGACGGCCAGCGGATCCGCCACGCCGCGTTCGACTCCGCCACGAGGCTGCTCGCCCGTGTCGAGGCCGTCGAGGCCGAGCTCCAGCAGGCGCTCGAGGCTGTAAACGCCGGCAAGCTTGCCCTCATGGAGGGCATGAACGAGGAGCGCGCTCGCATGCAGCAGGAGCCGGCCTCGATCACGCCTCTCGTGCGGGCCTCGTAGCCGCGCCCAGCTCGGACAGACGTCGTTCGATCAGCCGCCGCTCGGCCTCGTCGTGCACGAGGGCGAGCGCGCGGTTGAACGCTGCGCGCGCTTCGTCGTCGCGGCCCAGGCGCTTGAGCAGCTCGCCGCGCGTGGAGTGCAGGTAGCGGTAGTCGTCCAGGTCCGCCAGCCCGTCTGCGATCTCGAGGCCCGCCGCCGGGCCCTCGGCCTCGGCGACCGCGACGGCGCGGTTCAGCTCCACCACGGCGGAGCCCGTCATGCGCGACAGCTCGGCGTACAGCGCCGCGATCTGCGGCCAGTCCGGCGGGTCGTCCACGTGCAGCGCCGCGATCGCCGCCTGCACCACGTAGGGCCCGTGCCCGTGCAGGGCGAGCGCGCGGTCGAGCACCACCCGGCCCTCCTCGATCTGCTCTGCGTTCCACAATGAGCGGTCCTGGTCGGCCAGCAGCACCAGGTCGCCGTCCTTGAAGCGGGCCTCGCGGCGGGCGTCGTGCAGGAGCATCAGGGCGAGCAGGCCGTGCACGTCCGGCTCGTCGGGCATGAGCTCCGCCAGCGCGCGGCCCAGCCGGATCGCCTCCGCCGCCAGGTCGCCGCGACCCGAGTAGCCCTCGTTGAAGATCAGGTAGACCACCGCCAGCACCGCCGCCAGGCGGTCGGGCAGCAGGTGGTCGGGCGGCACGCGGAACGGGATCCCCGCGTCCTTGATCTTGCGCTTGGCGCGCACCAGGCGCTGAGCCATCGTCGGCTCCGGCACCAGGAACGCGCGGGCGATCTCGGGCGTGGTCAGGCCGCCGAGCGTGCGGAGCGTCAGCGCCACCTGAGCGTCGGTCGACAGCGCCGGGTGGCAGCAGGTGAACACCAGCTCGAGCCGCTCGTCAGGGATCACGGTGTCGTCCATCTCGTCCTCCACCGCCTCGGGCGGCGGCTCGAGCTGGCGCGTCTTCTGCGCCAGCGTCTTGTCGCGCCGGATGCGATCGATCGCACGGTTGCGAGCGGTCGCGAGCAGCCAGCCGCCGGGGTTGGCCGGCGTACCGTCGCGAGGCCAGCGCTCCGCCGCGATCGCAAACGCCTCCTGCGCGGCTTCCTCGGCGAGCTCGAAGTCGCCGAGGAAGCCGATCAGCGCCGCAAGCACGCGGCCCCACTGGTCGCGGAACGCCTGGTCGAGAGGGTTGGCTACGACCACTCCACCACGGGCCGGACCTCGATCGCGCCGCCGAGCCGCGCGGCGGGAATCCGCGCCGCCAGCTCGATCGCGGCGTCGAGGTCGTCCGCCTCGTAGATCAGGTAACCGCCGAGCGCTTCCTTCGTCTCCACGAACGGGCCGTCCGTGGTGAGGGTCCGGCCGTCCTCCACGCGCACGGTGGTGGCCGTCTCCGGATCACCCATCTGCACGCCTGGCGTGACGCCCGGGGTCTGGTTGAGCGCCTGGTAGTCGGCGTACACCTGGTTCTGCTCCTCCTCCGACAGCTTGGCCCAGGCCTCCGGGTCGCGCGGAGTGGGGGTGGTGCCTTGATGGATCAGCAGCAGGTACTTCATCGCGTCCTCCTTTTCGGAATGGTCGCCTATGAGACGAACGGGACGCGCTGAAATCGACAGGTCCTCCCCGGCCGAGCTGGGGCGGTGACCAGATCAGCCGCGCGGTGCGAGCGGCAGCCGGGCGGTCACGCGGGTTCCCACTCCCGGCGGGCTTTCCACCTCGAGGCGGCCGCCGAGCGCCGCTGCCCGGTCGGCAAGCCCGCGCAAGCCCGTCCCGGAGTCCGGGTCCGCACCGCCCGAGCCGTCGTCCGCGATCTCAACGAGCAGCGCATCGGCGTCTGGATAGACGCGAACGTGGACGGCGGCGGCGCCCGCGTACTTGCGTGCGTTGGTGATCGACTCGCAGACGATGAAGTACGCGGCCAGCTCGACGTCCTCGGGCAGGTCCTCCGCGGTGATGTCGAGCGCGATCGTCGTTTCCGATCCGACGGTAAGCGACTCCAGCGCACTCCTCAGTCCGCGCTCTGAGAGCGCCACCGGGTGCAACCCGCGCGCGAGGTCGCGCAGCTCCGTCTGAGCCGCGCCGAGTTCGTCGCTCGCGAGGCGCAGCACCTCGCCGGGCTCGTCCCCGCGGTCGAGGCGGCGCTCGACCGTCTTCAGAAGCGTCGCGACCGCGGCGAGTCGCTGCTGGGCGCCGTCGTGAAGGTCGCGGCCCACACGCCGGCGCTCGGAATCGGCCGCGTCGATGATCCGTGCGCGCGAGCGCTGCAACGCCGCTTCCTGCTTGCGGCGCTCGAGCTCCGCGGCGGCGCGTGACGCGAAGATGCGCATCGCGGCGACGTCATCGTCCTGCGCCGCCATCGGTGCGGCGTCCATAACGGCCACGTGACCGAGGTGGGAGCCATCGGCTGCCCGCAGGCAAACGGCGAAGTAGCTCTCGAGACCCATGTCGATCGCCGGCTGCGCGTCGGGGAACCGCTCCCTCAGCGCGTCCGGGAACTCCACCACCGGGCTCTCCGCAACCAACGCGCAGGGTTTGCCCTGCGTGTCGTACTCGAGCGGCTCGTCCATCCAGTCCCCCTCATACCAGCCGCTCAGCACCCGCACATGCTCCCCGCGCGGATCGACGGCCTCCGCTACGAACGCGAACTTCGCGTCGAACGCGAGCGCGACGTGCTTGACAAGGCAGCGAAGGAATTCGTCGCCCACCGCCCCGGCGGTTCCCTCGGCGACGGTCCGCAGCAAGTCTCGCGCGCCCGATCCCGCGCTCGACGGATAGACATCAAGGTCAGAAGCCACGTACCACTCCGACGCCGACAACCCCTCCAGCATCCGATGCTACCGCGCCACTCGCGCGCCCGGCGGCTCGCATCAGTCAAGAAACGGAGGGCCCGAGCGAACGCCCGGGCCCTCCGAAGTTCAGCTACGCGCGAGCACCCCTATTAGGTACGAGAATCGAGCCTGGCAAGGACGCAGGGAGGCCGTAGTGCTCTGCACACGGCCGACCGAGGACACGGCCAGGCGACGATTCGCAGTCCCCTAACCGCAGCCGGTGTTGTTGCCGCAGGAGGTACACGTGTAGCAAGAGCCCGTCCGCTGCATCATGCCTCCGCACTGCTCGCACGCGGGGCCGAGATCCAGGCCGACCAGCTTGGCCGGGCGCACCGGCGGCTCGTCGGTCAGCGCCTCGGCCGCCGGCTTCGCGGGTGTGGCCTCGGCGGTGGCTCCGCCTCCGCCGTTCCCGCCGTTGCCGGAGTGGCCGTTGCCGCCGCCGTTCGTCGGCGCCGGGGCATCGCCGCGCATCAGCGCTTCCTGCGCCGCCTTGCGCGCCCGCACCTCGGGCGTGAGGATGCCGAGCTCCTCCTGCACGTCCACGTCCAGGAAGCGCGAGGCGAGCCAGCGCATGATGTAGTCGGGCATCGACTTGGCGAAGGGGATCTCCGGGTTGGTGGTCATCCCCTCCGGGTCGAAGCGCATGTAGGAGAACTTGCGCACGTAGGTCTCGAGCGGCACGCCGTACTGGAGGCCGATCGAGATCGCCGTCGCGAACGAGTTCATCATGCCGCGCAGCGTCGAGCCTTCCTTGCCGATGTCGGTGAGGAAGATCTCCCCGAGCGTGCCGTCCTCGTACATGCCCGCGGTGATGTAGCCCTCGTGGCCCTGGCCGATCCCGAACTTGTGCGTGATCGACTGGCGCTCGCGCGGCATCCGCCTGCGCACCTGCTCGGGCTCGACCGGAGCGGCCTCGGCCGAAGCCGAGTCCTTCTTCGTGTCCTTCGCGTCCGTGCGCAGCGCCTGCGCCGTCTTCGACCCGTCGCGGTAGATCGCGAGCGCCTTCACGCCCAGCTTCCACGCCTGCATGTAGGCGTCGGAGATGTCGTCGACCGTGGTGGTCTCGGGCATGTTCACCGTCTTCGAGATCGCTCCCGAGATGAACGGCTGCACCGCGCCCATCATCTTGATGTGGCCCATGTGCGAGATCGCCCGCTGGCCGACCGCGACGTCGAACACCTCGAGGTGCTCGTCCGCCAGTTCCGGCGCTCCGATGATCGTGGCGTGCTCGTCGATGTACGCCTCGATCTGCTCGACCTGGGCGTCGGTGTAGCCGAGCGTGCGCAGCGCCAGCGGCACCGTGCGGTTGACGATCGTCATCTGACCGCCGCCCACCAGCTCCTTGAACTTGACCAGGGAGAAGTCGGGCTCGATGCCCGTGGTGTCGCAGTCCATGAGGAACGAGATCGTCCCCGTGGGCGCGAGCACCGTGGCCTGCGCGTTGCGGTAGCCGTGGACCTCGCCGAGCGTGACCGCCTCATCCCAGGCGCGTCGTGCAGCGCCAAGCAGTTCCTCGTTCGCGAGCTCCTCCTCGATCGCGTACGCCGCATCGCGGTGCTTGCGCATCACGTGCAGGTGCGGATCGCGGTTCTCCTCGTAACGCGCGTACGGGCCCATCGCCGACGCGACCTCCGCCGACTTCCTATACGCGCGACCCGTCATCAGCGCCGTGATCCCGGCGGCGCACACGCGGCCGCCGTCGGAGTCGTACGCAAGGCCGTTCGACATGAGCAGCGCGCCCAGGTTGGCGTAGCCGAGGCCGAGCTGGCGGAACGCGCGCGCGTTGCGCCCGATCTCCTCGGTGGGGTACGACGACGGCCCGACCACGATCTCCTGCGCGAGGATCATCACGTCGACCACGTGCGAGAACGCGTCCGCGTCAAACGAGCCGTCCTCCCGGCGGAACTTCATGAGGTTGATCGACGCGAGGTTGCACGCCGAGTCGTCCACGTGCATGTACTCGGAGCACGGGTTGGACGCGTTGATCCGGCCGGAGTTCGGGCACGTGTGCCACTCGTTGATCGTGGTGTCGTACTGGACGCCCGGATCGGCGCACTTCCACGCCGCCTCGGAGATCTGCCCGAGCAGCTCGCGCGCGTCATATGACTCGACCGGCTTGCCGGTCACCCGCGCGATCGTGTCCCACTGCTCGCCGCGCTCGGCGCGCTCCATGAACTCGTCGGTCACTCGCACCGAGTTGTTGGCGTTCTGGTACTGGATCGACGCGAAGTGCTCGCTGTCGAGGCGCATGTCGAAGCCGGCGTCGCGCAGCGCGGCCGCCTTCTCCTCCTCGCGCGCCTTGCACCAGATGAAGTCGACGATGTCCGGGTGGTCGATGTCGAGCACGACCATCTTCGCCGCGCGCCGCGTCTTGCCACCGGACTTGATGGTGCCGGCCCAAGCGTCGGCGCCGCGCATGAACGACACCGGCCCGGAGGCCAGACCGCCCTTGGCGAGCGGCTCCATCGAGCCGCGGATGTTGGACAGGTTGATGCCCGAGCCAGAACCGCCGCGGAAGATCTTGCCCTCCTTGGTGTTCCAGTCGAGGATCGACTCGAGCTGGTCCTCCACGGAGAGGATGAAGCAGGCCGAGCACTGCGGCTGCTCCTCGAAGCCCACGTTGAACCAGACCGGCGAGTTGAACGCCGCGATCTGGTTGACGAGGATGTGGGTGAGCTCCATCTCGAACGCGTCGGCGTCCTCGTCGGAGGCGAAGTAGCCGAGCTCGCGGCCCCAGCCCGAGATCGTGCCGGCCACGCGGCCGACCATCTGCTTGACCGAGGACTCGCGCTCAGGCGAGCCGAGCTGCCCGCGGAAGTACTTCTGGGCGACGATGTTGGTCGCGTTCTGCGACCACGTCTTCGGGAACTCGACCTTCTCCTGCTTGAACTTGCCGACCTCCGCGTCGCGCAGTTCCCAGTCGATCGCGTCGAACGGGTGGACACCGGGTTCGGTGTAGCGCCGTTCCACTCTGACGCCCTTGGTGGCGAAGGTGGTGGTGGTTTCGGGGGCGCTACGCGTGTCCGGCATGTCCTCTCCTAACGGATTCGTGGTCTCCTTCCTCGCCGCGGGACGAGCCCGAGGGGGAAGTTCCGATCCTGTCGCGAGGATCGGACGGAACGAGAGGGAGCTGGTCATCGCCCAGTACCGGCTCCGACTTCAGTCGCTCGAGCTCGGACTCGAAGTCCGAGAGGTCCTCGAAGCTGCGGTAGATGCACGCGAACAAGAGCGCCGAGACGCGGTCGAGCCGGACCAGTCCGCGCAGCACGCGCTCGCCGATCCACTCCGCCTCGACCTGGCCGCCGCGCCGCCTCGCCTCGCCCGCGATCTTGTCCGCGAGCTCCTCGAGGTCGCTCACCGCGACCGGCCGCTTGTTCGTCGCCCGCAGCATTCCGCGGACGAGCTTGTCCTGGTCGAACTGCTCCCGGGTGCCGTCGCGCTTGTGCACGTAGACCTTCGGCCCGTCCGCCCGCTCGTACGTGGTGAAGCGCTCGCCGCAGTTGGCGCACTCACGCCGGCGGCGAATCGAGTCGCCCGGCTCGGCGAGCCGGGAGTCCACTACACGCGTGGAGTCGAACTGGCAGTAGGGGCAGCGCATTCGGCCCCTAATTCTACTAGTTCTAGTGCCCGATTCCTCCCCGGACCACAACATATTGTGGTGCAGATTGCGGGAAGAACGTGACTCGGGGCATGATGGCACGCGCGCAGCCGGATTCCGCGGCGCAGAGCGCGTTCATCCCGGTGTTTGGGCCGTTTAGCGCAGGCCGCAGCAGATCGAGCCGAGGCTGCGTCGCCAGACGCATTCCACCTCGGAGAAGCCGGCCTGCCGGAGCGCTGCCAGCTCGGCGTCGAGCGGGAAGTAGGTGTCCTCGTCTTGCCACGAGGCGATGTTTCCTCGCGCCTCGGCTTCCGGGATGCCCTGCTCCACCATGTGGGCCACCCAGCTGTCGAACATCGGGCCGCTGAGGCGCGAGCCCTCGCTCACCGTGGCATCGAGGTTGAGAAACGGCCCGCCGGGTGGAAGCGCGTCGCGGATCCCGCGGTACAGGTCCCTCTTCTGCTCGAGGTCGTGGATGTGATGCAGGGCGATCGATGCCACGAACGCGTCGGCCTGGGGCAGCGGGTCGAGGAAGCTCTGTTCGACGAAGCTCACGCGGTCGCCGAAGTCCGCCAGCCGGTGGCGCGCGACGGCGAGCATGTCCGGGTCGACGTCGAGCACGGTGACGTTGGCTTGCGGCAACCCCTTGAGCACCGCCGCCGACAGCGCGCCCGTGCCGGCGCCGAGATCGACCACGTGGGCGTCCGGCGCGACCAGGCTGGCGAGCATCCCCACGCCCGTCGCCTGCATCTCGTCGTAGTACGGGATGAAGCGCCGGATCTGGACGTCGTAGTCCTCGGCTTCGACCTCGAGGTGCCTCTTCACCGAGTGCGTGTCGGACACGATTCGACCCTATCGGGAATCATCCGTGGTCCATGGCCCAGGACTACGACATCCACACAGACGACAAGTTCGGCTCGCTGACCCTGATCGACATCGGGGCCGAGGCCGCCTCACACGAACCCTGGTTCAACCAGACGCTCACCACTGTCAACGACTCGGTCGTGCGACTCGGCGTGATCGAGGGCGAGTTCCACTGGCACAAGCACGACGAAGACGACGAGTTCTTCCTAGTGCTCGAGGGCGAGCTGGTGATCGAGGTCGAGGGCGCCGACACTGTCCGGCTCAAGCCGCAGCAGGGGTACACGGTGCCGCGCGGCGTAATGCACAAGACGAGCGCCCCGGTGCGGACTTCGATCCTGATGGTCGAGTCCGCCGGCGTGGTGCCGACGGGCGACTAGACCGGCACCCTTGTCGACCAGGTCCGCGGACGTGGTCGACCTAGCCCGTCACTGTGGCGGGTTAGATCGACCACGTCGACGGCGGCTTCCCCTGGCGCCGACCTAGGCGCTCAGCGCCCGAGCTTCAGCCAGTCCCAGAACTCGGCAGCCAGATCGGCCGCCCGCTCGCGCCGCTCCGGGCCGCCTACCGCCAGACCCAGCGCTCCCAACACAACCAGCGCCGCGAGCACGATCAGCACCACGACACCCGCGCTCATCAGCCCTTGATCGAGGCGAGCGTGCGCTCGAGGCCTTCCTCGA
>Ga0105238_10008782_pt1 | contig 10110 bp, 8 predicted proteins | sample KBSC34metaG_FD_81526 | JGI IMG/M metagenome (GOLD analysis project Ga0105238, IMG submission 81526) | Corn rhizosphere microbial communities from Kellogg Biological Station, Michigan, USA - KBS C3-4 metaG | ecosystem: Host-associated > Plants > Roots > Rhizosphere > Soil | place: Michigan, USA...
CGATTAGCGCCTGGGTGACATATTGGATGAGGCTCAGCGCGACATGCCCGACGCCCGCGCCGGTCGCCCCCAGGATGCCCCCGATTACCCCGCCGATCACCCCGCCGACGATGATGCCGCCGACCAGTGCGAGGAGGATCAGCCCAAAGAGCTTCCAGCGATGCCCCTTGGTCAGCGCGGCGCTGCGGCTGAGGCTCTCGGCGACGCCGGTCCGCTCCACCACGCAGGCCGGAAGAGCGAGGTACCACATCAGCGCCAGGATAATGCCGGGCACGATCAAGGCGATCGAGGCGGCAAATACGCCAAGGCCGACGATGACGATGACACCGAGAACGGGCAGAAAGCGTGAGAACGCGACGCGCAGCGACTCACCCACCGAGACCGGACGCCCCCGCATGTCCTGGAAAGCCGCGTGAACGATGATCGCCTGGGTCAGCAGCCTGAGCACGAAGCCGACCGCAAGCGGCAGCAGGGTCGTACCGACCATCGCGCCGTTTCCGGTTCGGGTAAAATAGGCGCCCCCGGCCGGGGCCGAGAGGAGGAAAAGGAGCTGAGGCAGCGTCGCGATCGCCGAGAGCACGGTGAACGGAACGAAATTCCGCCCAAGAATGGAGAAGGTTCGGCCAAGCACATCGCCGATCATGAAACCGGAGTTCGAGCCCGGTTCTATCCCGCTGGCGATATCGGACATCGGATACCCTCCCAGGTCGAACGCGGCTGACGCCGGCAATATTCGGAACAGCCGCTATTTATTCCGACAGTAACCGATAAGACATTGACTGCCAACGAGAATCGTCAACGCGAATTCCGTCAGTCACCCAGCGGATAACGCCGGCTGATCTTGATGTCGCGGTGGATCAGCACGCTGATCAGCATGCCGAACCCCATCATCACCGCCAGCATCGATGTGCCGCCATAGGAGATGAGCGGCAGCGGCACGCCCACCACCGGAATCAGCCCCATGACCATCGCGGTGTTGATGAAGACATAGAGGAACAGGTTGACGCTGAGCCCGATCGCCAGCATGCGGCCGAACTGGCTGCGGCTGCGCAGGCCGACGCCGACGCCGTAATAGGACATCAGCGCGAACAGGCCGAGCAAGGCCGCCCCGCCCCACAGGCCCCATTCCTCCGCAATCAGCGGGAAAATGAAGTCGGTCTGCTTCTCGGGCAGGAAGTTGAGGTGGCTCTGCGTGCCGTTCAGGAAGCCCTTGCCGAACAGCCCGCCCGAGCCCAGGGCGATGCGCGACTGGGTGATGTGGTAGCCGGCGCCCAGCGGGTCGACCGAGGGATCGAGGAAGGTCATCACCCGGCGCTTCTGATAGCCGTGCATCGAGTGCCAGGCTACCGGAGCCGCCGCCGCGCCTGCGACCGCGACAACGACGAACAGCCAGATCCGCGTCCCGGCGACGAACAGCATCGCCGCCCCGGCCATCATCAGCATGATCGAGGTGCCGAGATTGGGCTGCAGCAGCACGAAGGCGGTCGGCGCCAGGATCATCAGCACGGGCACCACCAAGGTGCGCAGCTGGCGCACCTCGTCGGGCAGGCGGGGGTGGAAATAGCGCGCCAGCGCCATCACCAGCGCGATCTTCATCAGCTCCGACGGCTGGATCTGGACGAAGCCCAGATTGATCCAGCGCTGCGCACCGAACGCGCCGACCTTGCCGGCGACCTCCACGCCCGCCAACAGGGCCAGCATCAGCAGATAGGTCGGATAGGCGAGCCGATACCAGACGCGGATATCGACCAGCCCGAAGGCCAGCATGACCGCGATCGAGATGCCGAAGCGGATCAGGTGGGGCTTTGCCCAGGGCATGAAGCTGCCGTTGGCGGCTGAATAGAGCGCACCGCCACCGGCCAGCCCGGCGACCAGCACCATCAGGATGAAGAACCAGGGCAGCATCTTGAGCTTGCCGCCCAGGCGCGGCTCCGGCTCGCTGAAAGAGATTTGCGCCATCAGGCCTGGGACGCCATCAGATCGGCCTCTGGCCGAGGTCGGCCGAAACGTTGATCCGCGCCGGATCGCGCTGCTGGGCCAGCAGCAGCAGGTCGTGCGCCACCGGGCCTGCCGCCTGGGAGCCGAACTGCCCCGCATGCTCGACCAGCACGGCGCAGACATAACGGGGATTGTCCTCCGGCGCGTAGCCGACGAACCAGGCGTGGTTCTTGAGCTTCCACGGCAGGTCGCCCTCGACATGGGCGATGCGGCTCTTGTCGTGCTCGGCAAGGGTATATTCGTGGACCTGGGCGGTGCCGGTCTTGCCGGCCATCTGCATGCCCGGCTCCTTGATCTGGACCGAGGAGCCGGTGCCGTGATCGGTGGCGGCGCGCATGCCGGCCAGCACAGCCTCGATATGCTCGGGCTTGAAGTCCAGCTTCGGCCAGTCGGTGCTGGCCGTCTCCTCGCCGAAGACCTCCTTGGTCACATGGGGCACGACGGCGCGGCCGCTGGCGAAACGTGCCACCATGGTCGCAATCTGCAGCGGCGTGGCCGCGACCTGACCCTGGCCGATGGCGCAGGAGATCGTCTCGCCGGCATACCAGGGCTGGTTGTAGCGCCGCTTTTTCCACGCCGTGGACGGCACGATGCCGGTATGTTCGCCAGGTATGTCCAGCCCGGTCTTGAGGCCCAGCCCCAGCGCATTGGCGACCTTGGCGATATGGTCGATGCCGGTGCGATTGCCGACGTCGTAGAAATAGACGTCGCAAGACTTGGCGATGCCCTCGGTCAGGTTCAGCGTGCCGTGGCCGCCATTGCGATAGGCGTCGCAGTAGAAAGTGTGATCGCCGAGCTGAAAGGTGCCCCCGCAAGTGACGGAATGGTCCAGCCCGATGGCGCCGCTCTCCAGCCCGGCCAGCGCCACCGCCAGCTTGAAGGTCGAGCCCGGCGGGTAGGCGCCGCCGATCGCCTTGTTGATCAGCGGCGTGGTTTCGTCGTCGAGCAGCTGCTTCCACAGGTCGCTCGGAATGCCCTTCGAGAAGACGTTGGGGTCATAGCCCGGAGCCGAAGCCAGGGCATAGATCGCGCCGGTCTGCGCATCCATGATCACCGCGGCGGCGCTGCGCTCCTGCAGCAGGCGCTTGTGGGCGGCGAGCTGAAGCTCGGAATCGACGGTCAGCGTAACGCGCCTGCCGCGCTCCCCCGGCTCGCGCGACAGCTCGCGGATGGTGCGGCCATAGGCGTTGACCTCCATCTCGCTGGTGCCGGCGGTGCCGCGCAGGTCCTCGTCGCGGGTCTTTTCGACCCCGCTTTTGCCGATCTTGAAGCCGGGCAGCGCCAGCACCGGATTATCGTCGTCCAGCTCCTTCTCGCTGACCGCGCCGACATAGCCGACCAGATGCGACGCCTGGTCGGCGAACGGGTAGGACCGCACTTCGCCGACATCGATGATCACGCCCGGCAGGTCGGGCGCGTTCACCTCGATCATCGACACCTGCTCCCACGTCAGGTTCTCGCGGATCGTCACCGGGACGAAGCGGCGGCGGCGCGTCATATCGTGGCGGATGCGCTCGATCTCGCTCGGCGACAGCTGGATGATGCCCGACAGCACGCCCAGCGTGCGGTCGACATCGCGCGTCTGCTCGGAGACGATCAGCGCGCGGAAATTCTGGTCGTTGTTGGCGACAACGATCCCGGCCCGGTCGACGATCAGCCCGCGCGAGGGCGCGATCAGCCGCATCGAGATGCGGTTGTCGTCGGCCAGCATCTTGTATTTCGGCGATTCGACGACCTGCAGATAATACATGCGGCCGACCAGCAGCGAGATCATACCGGCCTGCAGCCCGCCCACCATCAGGGTCCGCCGGGCGAGCTGACGGTACCGCTCATTATCGCCGCGTTCGGTCGCCATCTTACCCGACCGGCAAGGTGCGGTGCGTGGGGATCAGCACGACCCAGGCCACCACCGGGAACAGGAAGAACCCCAGCACGATGCGGACCAACGCCTCCATCGCCGGCACGATATGGAAGGTCAGCAGGGCATAGATGATCCAGTCCAGAATGCCGGCGATCAGCACGACGGGCGCGAAGGCCGCCCACATCAGGAAGAACGGCCGGTTGGCGAGATAGCGCCGCTGGCCGCGCATGATCCATTGGGTCAGCACCATGATCAGCGCGCCGACGCCGAGCGGCGAACCCGTCAGCAGGTCCTGGAACAGGCCCAGCACGAAGGCGGCCGTCGGCGGCATCAGGTCCGGCCGCACCGTCGACCAGTAGAAGATCGAGATCAGCAGCAGCGGCGGCGCCAGCTCCCCCCAATGCGGCAGCCCGACCGGCAGCACCACCGCGATGCCCAGTATGAACGAGATCAGGGTGGGCAGCAGGCGGCGGGCATTCTGGTCCAGCCGGTGCAGGACGGTCGGATGCGGCGAGGCGACCATCAGGGAGGCGTGCCTTCGAAGAAGCCGTGCCCCTCCGCCGGGGCAAGCTCGGGCGTCAGAGCCGACTGGGCGACGTTGTCGACCAGCTCGACATATTCCAGCCGGTCGAGATCGGCGACCGGCTCGATCCGTATCTCGCCGTTGTCGATGCTGGAGACCCGCCCGACCGCCAGGCCGGTCGGGAAGACGCCGTCATGACCGGCGGTGACCACCCGGTCGCCCGGGCTCACCGTCGCCGCTTTCGGCAGGTACATGAGATAGGGGTGGCTGGTGTTGTCTCCGGCCAGGATCGCATGCGTCCGCGTCCCCTCCATGATCACGGGGATGCGGGAGTTGAGGTCGGTGATCAGCAGCACGCGGGCCGACCAGGCGCCGATCTCGGTGATGCGGCCGATCAGTCCCGGGCCGGCCATCGCCGCCTGGCCCTTGGCCAGCCCGTCATGGGCGCCGCCGCCGACCAGCACGCTGCGCACATAGAGGCCGCCGGGCTCGGCGATCACCGGCTCGGTGCGCAGGATCGGGGGCGCGGTCTTGGGCACGTTCAGCAGGCCGCGCAGAACCTGATCGTGCGCCTCGAGCTGAAGCGCCGTCGCCTGCCATTTCTTCAGCCGCGCGTTCTCCTCGCGCAGCTGCTCGTTCTCCTGTGCCAGATTGAACAGGCCGCGGGTGACGGCCATGTTGTCGCGCACGATCGCCAGCGGCTGCTGGACCACCGCCAGGACCGGGGCGAAGAAGTCTGCCGTCTCGGCCCGCGCCCGGTCGACCATCGTCGGGTCGATACGCCCCATCACGATCAGCGCGACGGCGGCCAGAGTCAGGATGATGGAGGCAAACCTGTCCCCGAAGGCGCGCGGCGGCGCGACGGAATTCGGACTAAAGGCGGTGCGCTGCGCCACAGAGACTCACACCATTGGCTGGAACCACTGGTCCCAGCATACAGGCTATCGGGTTAAAATGCGTTAATGACCACATTGCGGAGCATCCGCATTTCCTCGAGCGCGCGGCCTGAGCCCAGCGCCACGCAGGACAGCGGGTCGTCGGCGATCGAGACCGGCAGGCCGGTCGCATAGCGCAGAACGAAATCGAGGTTGGACAGCAGCGCGCCGCCGCCGGTGAGCACGATGCCCTTGTCGACGATATCGGCCGCAAGCTCCGGCGCGGTATGCTCCAGCGCCACCTTCACCGCCTCGACGATCGCCGCCACCGGCTCGGCCAGGCTTTCGGAGATCTGGCGCTCGCTGATGATCAGCTCCTTGGGCACGCCGTTCATCAGGTCGCGGCCCTTGATCTCCATCATGCGGCCGTCGCCGTCGTCCGGCGGGCAGGCCGACCCGATCGACTTCTTGATCCGCTCGGCCGAGCTTTCGCCGACCAGCAGGTTATGGTGGCGGCGGATATAGGCGATGATCGCCTCGTCCAGCTTGTCGCCGCCGACGCGGACGGAGCGGGAATAGACGATGCCGCCCAGCGAGATGACTGCTACCTCCGTCGTGCCGCCGCCGATATCGACGACCATCGATCCGGTCGGCTCGGTCACCGGCAGGCCGGCGCCGATCGCGGCGGCCATCGGCTCCTCGATCAGGAAGACACGGCGAGCGCCGGCGCTCTCAGCCGCTTCCTTGATGGCGCGGCGTTCGACGGCGGTGGAACCCGACGGCACGCAGATGATGACCTGCGGGCTGGCGAAGCTGCGCCGGTTATGCACCTTGCGGATGAAGTGCTTGATCATCTCCTCGGCGACTTCGAAGTCGGCGATGACGCCGTCGCGCAAGGGGCGGATGGCCTGGATGTTCCCCGGCGTGCGGCCCAGCATCAGCTTGGCCTCGTCGCCCACCGCCAGCACCTGGGCCTTGCCGCGGTTGGTGGTGATCGCCACCACCGAAGGCTCGTTCAGGATGATGCCCCTGCCCTTCACATAGACGAGGGTGTTGGCGGTGCCGAGATCGATGGCAATGTCGCTGGACAGAAAGCCGAACAGGTTTCCAAACATCTTGAGGGGTGCAGTCCATAAAGCGCCGGGCCGGGCGCGGTCGGGCAAAGTTCTTTTGGCGGCGGGTCACCGCGTCAGCGTGGGATAGAGCAAGAAGCCCTTGTTCTCAAGCCCGGTGAATTCCCTATCCCCCGTTTGCCACCAAAGCACAGGTCTCAGTCGTCGATGGCGCGATAGCTGGCCTGCTGGAAGGCACGGACGGGCGTGCGCGGGTCGGCAGCCGGCAGCTGGACCAGGAATATCTGGATCATGTCTTCCTTGGGATCGGCCTGCCACCAGGTGCCCCAGGCTCCAGGCCAGCCAAACGATCCGGCGGAGGAGTAGCCGAATGGCGTGCGCACCTGCCGGGCCACGTCGTCGACCACCGACACGCCGAGTCCAAATCCCTGCCCCGCCCAGAAATCCAGGCCTGAGAACGGCATCTTGCGCTGGTCGGGCGTCAGCCAATTCGACGTCATCAGCGCAACCGTTTCGTGGCTCAGCAGCCTGATGTCGCCGCTGCGGCCCTTGCCCAGCAGCATCTTGGCAAAAGCCAGGTAATCGTCAGCGGTCGACACCAGCCCGCCCGCCCCGGCTGGAAAGGCCGGCGACTTGGCCCAGCGGCTTGCCGGCCCGGACGGGTCGGCGACGATACGCTTTCTGGTCTGGGGATCGACGCCGTAATTGACGGCCAGGCGCGCCATTTTGTCGGCCGGCACGAAGAAGCCGGTGTCCTTCATACCCAGCGGCTTGAAGATGCGGGCCTCCAGAAAATCCGCCAGCGTCATGCCCGAGGCGCGCGCGACCAGCACGCCCAGCACGTCGAAGGAATTGCCGTAATTGAACCGCGTACCCGGCTCATAGGCGAGCGGCAGCGCACCGACCCGCTTGATCCATTCATCCGGCCCGATCTCGCGGGCCTTGTCCGCCTCTTTCAGCGCCTCGACCAGCGGCCCGGCGCGGTATCCGGCGTGACGATCCCCGAGCGATGGGTCAGCAGGTCGGAAACCAGGATGCCGTGCGGCGCCGGCTTGGCCGTATTCAGCGGGTCGGCCGGGCCGGCGAGCAGCTTGCGGTCGGCCAATTCAGGCAGGATATTCTCGACCGGGGTGGAGAGGCCGAACTTGCCCTCCTCGATCAGCATCAGGGTGGCGACGGCGGTGATCGGCTTGGTCATCGATGCGATACGGAAGATGGTGGCCCGCCGCATCGGCGTCTTCGCCGCCTCGTCCTGATAGCCGACGGCATCGACCTGGGCGATCTCGCCATGGCGATAGAGCAAGGTGACGACGCCGGCGGCGTCGCCCCGGTCGATCGCGGCTTGCATGGCCCCGGTGACGCCTTTCAGCCCTTCGGGCGAAAACCCACCCGGCCCGGCTTTGGCAAAGGCCGGCATCGACGCCATCACGCCCGCCACGGACGCGCCGGCGAGCACGCCGCGCCGCGATATGGATGTTCCCATTGGCCCCTCCCCCTGATCTTTTGTGGAAGGGACAGTGCCACTCGGAACGGCATGTGGCGAGCCGCTAATTTCAGGGCGTAGGGTGGATGAGCGAAACGTAGTCCACCAACAGGTGCTTCCACGAGCATGTCGCGCCAGGCGCGACCGGCGGATTACGCTCCGCTCATCCGCCCTACGTCTGATTCGAAATCTTCCTGCAGCAGGGCGAAGGTCAGGTGGTCGCGCCAGTCGCCGGCGATGCGCAGATACAGGCGGGCATAGCCCTCGCGGACGAAGCCCGCCTTTTCAAGCACGCGGCGGCTGGCGATGTTCTCGGGCAGGCAGGCGGCCTCGATGCGGTGGAGCTTCAGCTGCTGGAAGCCGAAGCGCACGACGGTCTTGACCGCGTCGGTGGTATAGCCGCGGCGCTGGTAAGGCTCGCCGACCCAATAGCCCAGCGTCGCGGTCTGGGCGACGCCACGCTTGACCTGGGTGAGTCCGATGCCGCCGACCAGATTGCCGCGTTCGCGCTGGAAGACGTGGAAGCTGTAGCCCTCATCCGTCTTCCATTCGGTGGCCAGGCGGCGGATGCGCCGCATATAGGCACCTTCGGTCAGCGCGTCCGGCGGCCAGGTCGGCTCCCACGGGGTGAGGAAATAGCGGCTTTCGGCGCGAACCTCGGCCCAGCGCGGCCAGTCGTCCGTCTGCGGCGGCCGCAGGAATACCGACGTGCCTTCCAGCTTGGCGGCTGCGTGAGAACTGGAAGTGGATCGCGTCAGCCGAATCATTCAGGAAAAACGGGCCGCTGTTGTTTCGTAGGATTCGAGATGGGCCAGCGGCCCCATCGCCGCGATCGTCGGCCGCGACGAAAAGAGCTGGACCGCCGCCGCCTTCAGCGCCGCGGCATCGACTGCATCGATCTTGGAGATGATCTCCTGCGTCGGGATCGAGCGGCCGAACAGCAGCAGGTGCTGGCCGAGCTGCTCGGCGCGCGACATGGTGCTTTCCATCGACATCAGGAGACCGGCCTTGATCTGTGCCCGGGCGCGGTCGATCTCCGCGCCGTCGATATGATCGATGACCTTCTGCACCTCGTCGCAGACGACAGGCACCAGCTCTGCGATCTCGGACGGGCCGGTGCCGGCATAGATGCCGAACAGGCCGCTCTCGCGGTAGGCCGAGGCGAAGGTGTAGATCGAATAGACGAGGCCCCGCTTCTCCCGCACCTCCTGGAACAGACGGGACGACATGCCGCCGCCAAGCACGGTGGAGAGGACGGACTGGGCGTAATAATCGGCATCGCCGATCGCCGCGCCCTGGAAGCCGAGCAGGAAATGGAGCTGTTCCAGATCCTGCTCCTCGCGGAAATCGCCGCCCCGGTAGTCGATCGCCTGCGGCGCCGGCGGAGTTGAAATGGGCAGGCTGTCGAACTGCTTCGCCGCCTGCTCGACCAGCCGGTCGTGATCGACCGCGCCGGCGGCGGTCAGCACAAGCTCGCTCGGTACGTAGTGGGTGCCGAGATAGCCGGTCAGCGCCGCGCGCGACATGCTGGAGACTGTGTCCGGCGTGCCCAGGACCGGGCGCCCCATCGCCTGCGCCGGGAAGGCCGCCCCCTGGAAATGGTCGAAGATGATGTCGTCAGGCGTGTCGTTCGCCTGGCCTATCTCCTGCAGCACGACCGAACGTTCGCGCGCCAACTCCTCCTCGTCGAAGGTCGAGTGCTGCAGCAGGTCGGCGACGATATCGACCGCAAGCGCGACATCCTGCTTCAGCACGCGGGCGTAATAGGCGGTGTTCTCGCGCGCCGTATAGGCATTCATCTGGCCGCCGACCGCCTCGATCTCCTCGGCGATCTGCTGGGCATTCCGGCGCTTGGTGCCCTTGAACAGCATATGCTCCAGCAGGTGCGCGACGCCGTTCTCGGGCGCGGTCTCATTGCGGGCCCCGCAGCTGGTCCAGATGCCGACCGTCGCGCTTTCGACATGCGGCATGGTGTCGGTGGCGACACGCAGGCCGTTGGGCAGGGTCGTGACCCGGATCGAAGGGGATGTTTCGTACTCTGGCGAGGCGAGAACTGACGTGTCGGCGATGGTTGTCGCGCGTTTTTCAAAGGGCTCCATGAGCGGATTATAGACATCCGCCTGCGCTTTTACACCCACCCTTGATCCGCCCTGCGCCGCCCGCCGGGCAGGAGGCCCCTGACCCGATGCGATACACCATGGATCAGTAATCACATCCTTATCATTATAATCTTTAATATAATAGAGCAAATATACCGAATTTTTGGGAGTCTCTGTGTGATATATGACGCCTCAGAA
>Ga0105238_10008786_pt1 | contig 10109 bp, 10 predicted proteins | sample KBSC34metaG_FD_81526 | JGI IMG/M metagenome (GOLD analysis project Ga0105238, IMG submission 81526) | Corn rhizosphere microbial communities from Kellogg Biological Station, Michigan, USA - KBS C3-4 metaG | ecosystem: Host-associated > Plants > Roots > Rhizosphere > Soil | place: Michigan, USA...
AATGCACCAGCATGTGGGTCACGACGCCCTGGTCGTTTTTGATGAACTGGTAGGTCCCCAGTAATCGGGGCGAGAACTCGGTTTCCGAGAGCGGGATCATGGGGACTTTCCCTTTGCCCTGGAGGTCGATTAGAAGCTCGCCGTTCACCAGCGTGACGGTGAAAACGTTGCGCGGAGCACGAGCGTCGAAGGCGTTCGCGGAGCCTACTTCATACACGCCGACGTATTTCGCCAGAATCTCCGGCGCGATGGTGACTTTCTTCTCGGCTTCAGTGCGCCCGATCAGGTGCACGCGGTCTTTCTCGTTTTCAGCGCAGACATATTCCAGCAGTTCGGTGTCGGCGGCCAATGGTCCTCCAGCGGATACGGTCCAGGGCTTAGCGTAAGCCAAGGGATCGTCGATGGTCACCTGCAAATCCATGTGACCGAAATCCCGGCGGCGGTAGCGTTCGGTCATCCGCAGGGCCTCGGTATGCGGATGCCCCGCGAAATCCAGCCAGGTGCGATCGTTGAATCCGGCGCTTTCGACCACCAGCGTGTCCCCTTCCCAGTGCCCGACGGAAAAACCCATCCAGTTCGGATTGGGATCCTGAGGGAGCTGGCGGCCGTCCAGAAAGATCTGACGATAGGCCAGGTCTTCGTAGAGAATCACCAGCACGGTAGGCGTCTGGACGATTTTCGCCAGGCCAGCGCGCGTAATATGCCGCGGCCCTCCGGGCAAGCAGCCGGTGATCTCAGGATCATCTTTACCGAAGTCGCCCAAACGCTGGCGAGACAGAGCTGCGGCCCACGGTTGGATATCGGCGGCAGGCAGATCGGCAGTAATATTCGCGCCTACGCCGATTTCTACACCCAATCGCCAGAGGCCGGAAAGTTCAGGCTTGCCATCTGAGGTTTTGGGAGTCGGGGCGGCGAGATTCGGCTTGCCGTCGGCGGTGCGGGGGATGCCAGCGGTCGGCTGGTCGAGCCACTGCCCAAATAGAGACGTACCGAGGAGACAGGCAAGGATGCCGGTTGAGAGTATTGTCACTGTTCGTTCAAGGCAGCGCGATTACGTGAACCGAATCGATTCGCCAGGCTTTGCGGTCCTTTTTCACCACGAACAACGCCGGATCGCTTTGCCATCGGCTGCGTGGTCCAGGCCGCTCATAATAATGGTCCTTGACGGCTTCCACAAGCGCGACATCTTTCGCGACAAAGCGGACGGACCGGATGTTGAAACGCGAGATCAATCGGCCCTGATCTGGCGGCTCGGGATAGGAGACTGCGATCGGAATCATCTGCGGGATCTCCCAAGTCGCTTCACCCCAGGGCTCCTTGGAGATCACCACCTTGACACTCCCCGTCCCGACCGAGTTCGGCAACCGCCTGGATGCAACTCGACCCGACTCCTTAGCCGGCCGGGTATCCAGACGCGCCAATTCGGGGAAACCGTTGAAGCCGGGCATGAAGAGCGCGGGATTTAGAGGCGAGTCATTCAGCCCGAGTATCACCTTCTCCGCGGCTGCCCGATCGCTTGCCTCATTCGCCCAGACCAGGGCGCTGAGGGCTAAAAACAGGCACACTATGGTCTTCACGCGGTCATCATAGCACCACGTCCCGGTGGGATTCTACGGCGGCTGAGATCCTCAACCGCAACCTTTCCCGCCGGAGTAACATCTAAAGAAAGAGGATTTAAGGGCCTATGAAAACATCACTCATGCTTTCCGCACTTTGCTTGTCGGTGGCGTTGGGAACGCTCTCCGCACAGACCACGCTTACCAATCCGGATCTGGTGAAGTTAAGCAAGGCCGGACTGAGCGAGGATTTTATTCTCAACCTGATCGACCAACAGGGGTCGCGGCTGCAGACTGAGCCTTCCGCGTTGGTGGCGCTGAAGAACGAAGGCGTGAACGAGCGGATTATTTCGGCTGCGGTCCGGAAAGCCCCTTCGCGGGAACCCTTGAACTCGGATTCCGTGCTGCGGTTAGTGCAGGCCGGGTTCAGCGACAGGTTTGTGATCGATCTTCTGAACGCGCAGCCGGCCAAGTTCACAGCCAGCGCATCGCGGATCGTGGAGCTGAAACAGGCCGGTGTCAGCGAAAGGATTCTCTCCTTGATGGTCCAGCAGGGCAGCGTGCGCGAGCTACCCTCCGGCAGCCAGATCAGCGTGCGTTTGATCGACCCGGTGGATTCCGACCGTAACAGGGAAGGCGACGAATTCCGGGCCAGCCTGGAAGATCCCATCACTTTGGGCAATGACGTTGTTGTTCAGAAGGGTGCAGACGCTCGCGTTCGACTGGTCAACGAGCAGGAATCGGGCAAGTTTCAAGGTAAGGCCGCACTCACCGTACAACTCATATCGATCACCACCGATGGCAAGACTGTTCCAGTGAACAGCTCGGATGTTTCCGAATACAGCGGATCGCGCGGTGCGCGCACGGCCAAATCGGCTGCTGCTGTAGGCGCGGTGGGCGCGATTATCGGAGCCATCGCGGGCGGCGGAAAAGGTGCGGCCATCGGAGCAGGCGCCGGAGCAGCGGCGGGCGCAGGCGCGCAAACGGTAATGAAGGGACAGCAGGTTAAGATCCCATCCGAGACTGTGCTGACGTTCACAACGCAGAAGCCGGTTCAGCTACCGTAACCAGAAGCTATTTTTTAACGGATATAGTGACGTCGCCATCGATATAGGCGATGTACTCGGTGCCGGCGTCCGCAATCATATCCTTGTTTTTGGCCCTCGTATTGGTTTCAACGGGCCGTTCATTCTTACCATCGGCGCCCCTGGCAGATTGCGCGCGAACCCGGTATTTCTTGCCGTCGACTGCATCGACAACCAGAAGCCGTAAAGTTGCCTTGGCTCCGCCGATCCCGAATGTCCCCTTGCGGGCGGCTTGCGCAACTTCCCCAACGACGGGAGCTCCCTTGGCGATGGCAACCAAGTCCCCCACTCGAACATCTTTCGAGACGGTGAAGTGAAGCGGGCGCCCTTCCTCGGCGTTCTGAGGAATGTCTTCCGTCAAGCTGATGGCAAATGCCATGCCGTCACTCAGCGTGACGGCCACGACACGAGACGGAGTCGCGGAAACGGCCGGGATCGGTTCAGGCGGCGCCGGCGTAACCGCAGGCGTGGATGGAGACGATGCAGCAGAAGATGGCGGGACTCCCGCAGGTGCGGCCGCCGGAACTGGCGTAGGCGCGGGCGCGGGCACGGCCGCATACTTCGCGGGAATCGCTTTCGGGTCCCGCATGGCCTCGATGATGTTTTCGCGTACGCCCGCTTTAGAAAGCCGGATGACTTCCTGAGACGAGAGATTGAACGCGGTTTTCGAGTTGCGGATCTGGCTCAAAATAATGGCTTGCGAAACCTTCGCTTCCATCATCTGGATGATGTTATCGTTCGTGAGCGGCTGGTCCGTCGGCGCTGGGGGAGGAACCGGAGCCGCAGCAGACTGTTCTGCGACAACGGGCGTCGCAGGCTGGGGATTGGTCTGCGCGACGATAGGCGCGGCAGGTTCGATCTTCGGCGCGCGATGGGTCCACCACCAGGCTCCGCCGCCCGCGATAGCCAGGACGACGACTGCGGCCCCGGCACCGGTCAGCCAGGTCATCCCCAATGGAAGGGTAGACCGCTTGGCCTGAGGGAACGGCTCCATGCCCGCCCGTGTGCGATACAGCATGCCTGAGTCGGACTCATGCTTGAGCGCGCCCAAAGCAGTCTGCACTTCCTTCATCGTCTGAAAGCGCTGGTCGGGATGCTTGCGCAGGCATCGATGGATGACATGCTCCAACTGCGGCGGCGTATCAGGAGCGATTTCGGGAATAGGCCGGGTTTCATCCCGCAGAATTGCAGACAGGGTGGAAAGGGCTGAATCGCCCGCAAACGCACGTGTTCCAGTCACCATCTCGTACAGCACCACTGCGAAGGAGAAGATGTCGGAGCGGGCGTCTACCTTCTTGCCCTGAGCCTGCTCCGGCGACATGTAACTGACCGTTCCGATGATGGATCCTTCCACGGTAAGCGGCGCCTCGGCAATTGTCCGAGTGGTGTCGTCACCTGAGCTGCCGGTTTGACTCAAGGGGCTGCTGTCGGTCAATTTCGCCAAGCCGAAATCCAGGACTTTCACCAGTCCGGTTTCAGTGACCATGACGTTGCCCGGCTTGAGATCGCGATGGACGATACCGGCGGAGTGCGCGGTCTGCAACGCGTCGGTCATTTGGACGGCGTACTTGAGCACCTGAGGCACCCGCAACCCGCCCTTGGGGATCAGATCGATCAGGGTTTTGCCCTGCACGAATTCCATCACCATGAACTCGGCATCGCCTTCCGAGATGATGTCGTGAATGGTGATGATATTGGGGTGATTCAGAGCGGAAGCAGCCTGTGCTTCCTGAATAAAGCGGCGGCGGCGTTCAGGATCGCCCGCGCTGGCGCTGGTGAGAACTTTGACGGCGACGAAACGATTGAGGCGGGTGTCCTGGGCCTTCCAGATTTCACCCATGCCTCCGGCTCCGAGCTTTTCTAAAAATTGATAGTGGTGGACGGTTCTCCCGACCATAAATACGCTCTGGGAATAGAAATCTAGTGTGCCACATTTGCGGCTGAAAGTGGAACCCGGTCAACCTCGGAGCAGAGTAAACAGGGCAGACTAAGCCTCCGGCTTGAAGAACCACTGCCAGAAATATTGCTTGCCTTCGCCGAAGGTATAACGTTGCTCAAACCCGCAACGTCGTGCCATCTCAGTCGCTTGCTCCGAGGTAAAGGCAACTCCGTGCCAGGTATCGTCAGGCGTGCTGTACTCGGTCCAGTCTCCCTGCACCTGAAACTTGAACAGCGCCCCAGGCCGCAGCAGTCGATGGACTTCCCGCACGTAGGTTTCGATTACTTCGTGGCTGGGAATGTGCTGAAAAACATGCGAGGAGTATGCAAAATCAAATACCAGCGGCGGAACCGCCGCCAGGTCGCAACCGTTGTTTTGATAAAACTTCACGTTGGGGCGATCCGCGAGAGCTTCACGCGCCCGGGCCACCATTTCACCGCTGACATCCACAGCATGAACTTCGTTGAAGATGTTCGACAACGCCCGGCTGAGCCGGCCAGTACCGCATCCGATCTCGAGCACCCGCATGGAATTGGGATCCTTGCCCTGACAGATGTTCGTCATATCGGTCAGGACATCTTGGGCGATGTTCCGCTCGCCCGACAGGAAGAAAGTTTCATCGGTCCAGTCGGTACGGCTGGTATCCACGAAATGGCGGGCATTTTCCCGGGCGCGCTGGTCCCAATCCCGCCGCATCAGCGCGAGCTGTTCGTCGAGCGTCACTATTTCAACGCCGAGAACTCGGTTGCATCCAACCAGACCCGATCCACCTTCAGGACCAGCTTGCCGTTGGCTTCCGACTCAGCAGCAACTTTCTTCCATTCCGGATCGTTCTGGAAATCCATCCAGTGCTTCTCGCCATCCTCACGGCTGGGGTGCTTCAGAATATAGATCAGCGTGTTCTTGGACAGCACTGGATCCTCGGGAACCCAGTATCCGATGCTCTCCATCCCATGCTTCTTGAAGATGCGTATGGTGTGATCCTTAAAGCGGGCTTTCAGGGCATCCAGCTTGCCATCGGCCGCCGTGTAGGTGCGGAGTTCGTAGACCGGTCCCTTGGCTAACGCCAAAGCAACGCTCAGAAATACGAGCAAAAGGAGTCTTTTCACCATGACTGCCTAGTTTACACCGGCTTCGCAGGCGAAGCACTCCTGGCCTTTCAAGGCGCAAGATTCGGAGCGATATAGGCGTAGAAAACGACGATGAAACCGATGACGGTTGCCAGTGTCACGCTATGGCGAATGGTGAATCGGAACAGGCGCGCTTCATCGGCTCGCTTCATCCCGGTAGCGGCCGATGCTACCGCGACGCTGGTCAGGCTGATCATTTTGCCCATCACGCCGCCAGCGGAATTCGAGGAAGCCATCAACACCGGATTCATGTTGAGCTGGTTCGCGGTCACGACCTGAAGATTTCCGAACAGGGCATTCGCGGACGTGTCGCTGCCTGTGAGGAATACGCCCAGCCATCCCAGCCAGGCACTGAAGAACGGGAACATCACACCCGTCGCAGCGAAGCCCAATCCCAGAGTTCCGGTGGCGCCGGAGTAGTTCATCAAGTACGCCAACCCCATTACGGCGGCGATGGTCATCTCAGCCAAAGCCAGTTGTTTAACGGTGCGGAAGAATACCTGGACAAGTTTCCCGGGGCTCATGCCCAAAAGGAATGCCGAGACGATCGATACGATCAGACAGGCCGTACCGGACGCCGAGAGCCAGTCGAATCGGTACGTTGCTGCATAGGGACCTGGAACCTTCGAAACCGGCGGAACGATTTCCACCGCGTTATGCAAGCCGGGCCAATTGATCACCTTGCTGACACTGCGTAAAAACGTCTGATTGTAGCCCCACACCAGAACGATGATCACCAGGAGGATATAGGGCAACCAGGCCATGAAGATCTCTCCGGCGGGATGCCTGGGCGATGCCACACCCTGCTCCGCAAGAGTCCTTCCTTCGGCCATGGCGAATTTGTCTTTGGGCTTCCAGAACTTGAACAAGATCGCCAGACTGGCCATGGCGGCTAGCGACGCCAAAATATCGGTCAGCTGCACCCCCACGAAATTGGAGATTACAAACTGAACTCCGGCGAAGCTGACTCCGCAGATGATGGCTGCGAGCAGCACGCCCTTCAAGGCTTTCATTCCGCCCATTACCGCGATCAAGTACGACGGTACAAATAGCGAAAGCGGGGCGCAAATACGTCCGACGCCGGCGCTCAGGCGCATTTCGGGAAGCCCGGTTACCTGGGCGAGTGTGGTGATGGGAATTCCGATCGATCCGAACGCCACCGGGCAGGTGTTCGCCAGCAGGCAAATGGCTGCAGCATAGAAGGGAGAGAATCCCAGGCCGGTCAGCATCGCGGCAGCGACGGCGATGGGCGTTCCGAATCCCGAAGCTCCTTCGATGAAGGCGCCGAAGGCGAACGCAATCAGCAGAGCCTGTAAGCGGGGATCGGACGATAGCGATCCGATGGAATCTTTAATGATTTCGAACTTCCCGGTCTCCTGCGTGATCCGATAGAGCAGAACGGCGGTAAACACCACCCAGCCGATCGGGAACAGGCCCTGTGCGGCGCCGTAGGTGACGGCCGCAAAGACGATCGGCACGGGCATTCCGTACAGGCCCATGGCCATCAGGATCGCGGCGCCCAAGCCTACTAGAGCTGCCATCCACGCGGGTTTGCGCAGGATTCCCAGCATCACCACCAGGGCGAAGATAGGAACCGCGGCCACCAAGGCAGAAAGGCCCAAGCTTCCGGAAAGCGGAGTGTAGTTATGCGTCCACATAGCGCAAGGAGCTTATCTTACTTCAGTTCCGCTGTGGAATGCTTGCCTAAGTTTTGGGGCACTTGCCGAGAAGTCATTCATCGCGCTCTAATGCAACAAGGTTCTGAGTGACCACCGCCTCGACAGCTACCTTTGTCCCGTTCCGCGAGAACCGGCTTTTGCAGGTTTTGTGCGCGGCCATGGTGGTGGTAATCATCGCGACCGGATACCGGCCGGAGAAAGTCTTCGACTGGTGGTTGGAGAATATCGCGGCGCTGACGTTTCTTGCGGTACTGGCGATCACATGGCGGCGATTGCCGTTGTCGGATCTCTCGTATGTGCTGATCTTCGTCTACTTGAGCATGCACGAGTGGGGCGCGGAGTATAAGTACTCCGACGTTCCCTTGGGCGAATGGATGAAGCCGTGGCTGGGTACGACCCGCAATCATTACGACCGGATCATGCATTTCAGCTACGGCCTGCTGCTTTCCTATCCGATGCAGGAATGGTTCATGCGCGTGGTGCGCGTGACCAGCAACTGGCGATATCTGCTACCGGTGGAATCGACGCTGGCCTTCAGCGCGTGCTACGAAATGCTGGAAGCCTTCGCCGCTTCCGTTCTCACGCCCGAGCGTGGTGAGGAATTCGTCGGCATGCAGGGCGATATGTGGGATGCGCAGAAAGACATGCTCATGGCTGGATTGGGCGCAGTGACGGCGATGATCGTGCTCGCGGCAGTGCGTCGTGTTGTGCGAAGCCGGCGAAAGAAAGTCGCGACACAGGTGGTTGCCGCGGTCGCAGCCGGTCAGGCGACTCGATACAAGCCGAATTGATACGACTGAAACTGCGGGCGAGCGCCAGCCCATTTGGGATCGGCATTGACGGCCGTCCAGGCGCGGTCGCGGGCCGTCAGATTCTCAAACGGGATCAGGTAGGTAAGATTCGGACCATCCGATGTGGCTAGCTGCGGATGAATCCCGGCGCGCGTAAAAATTCTCGCGAATTCCTGGGCAAGAGCGGCTGTGTGAAACTTGCTGGTCCGATACGTGCGCAGTTCCCACAAACCGTCAGGTTCGTTTTCAGGCAGCCTGATCCCAAGCGTGAGCGTTGCCGGAAGACGAGCGCCGGCAATCGCGTGCAGAGTCACTACAAAACCCGGCGAAGCAACCAGACCCGCGAGAGAAGCTGAGAATTCGCGGCGGGTCATAACTGAAAAACTACGATGCTTTTTTCCGCATGGCGGCCCATCGACGCCGCTGCGAAGCAGCCATTTTCTTGCGAGTCTCCGCGCTGAAAGGACGCCGCTTGCGTGGGGTTCCGCTTTTGGTCGCGCCAGCTCCGGCCTCGCTGAGAAACGCCGGCGGACGGCCGCGACGCTTGCCTTGGCCGCGCGCAATTCGCTCCAGTATCAGCATCGTCTCTTCCAGCGCCTGCTTCTGCTGCCGCAATTCCGCGATCATCTTCGTCAAATCCATGTATGAGTACAATTGTAGAGTATGAAAACACTACTGGTGGCGCTATCGGCAATGGCGGGGATGGCGATGGGCGCATCTTCCGTACACGAATTCACCATGAAGGCACTGGACGGCAAGCAGGTTCCGCTGGCCAGCTTCAAGGGCAAGGTGATGCTGGTAGTGAATGTCGCCAGCCAGTGCGGATACACGTATCAGTACGAAGGGCTGCAGGCTCTGTACGTCAAGTACAAGGACCGCGGCCTGGTGCTGACCGGATTCCCGGCCAACAACTTCGGCGGGCAGGAGCCCGGAAGCGACGCGGAAATCGGCGCATTCTGTAAATCCAAATTCGGCGTTACGTTCCCCATGTTTTCCAAAATCTCGGTGAAGGGCGACGATAAGGCGCCTCTGTATCAGTTCTTGACCGACGCCAAGACCAGCCCCAAGACCGGCGGCGAGATCCAGTGGAATTTCACCAAATTCCTAGTCGACCGCAACGGGAAGGTGATCCAGCGCTTCGAGCCAGCCGTGGAGCCGAATTCCAAGGAAATCGAAGCTGCGGTGGAAGCCGCCCTCAAGTAGCATCTGCACGCCGCGAGGCTTGCGGGCGTCATCTCCTCATATAGCTATGGCTGAATGGACGCTCAAATACGCGGACGCACGGGGCGAAATCCACCAGCAGGTGGCTGAAGCCGATTCCGAACGCGAATTGCGCGAGCGCTTCACCGAACAAGGCTTTCTCATCTATTCCATCCGGCCTCGCGGCGAAGGCGTGGCGCAAAGCCTGCGACCCAGCGGTAAAAAGCTGAATGTCGAGAAATTCCTGATCTTCAACCAGCAGTTCGTAACCCTGATCCGGGCGGGTTTGCCGATCCTCAAGGGCTTGGAACTGCTGGCCGACCGCCTGACCGATCCCAAACTTTCCAAATACATCCAGGGCGTCCGCCAGGAAGTGCGGAACGGCGCCCTGCTTTCCGACGCCTTCGCGCGGCAGGGGGCGTTTCCTCCCATTTACGTGACTACCGTGTTAGCGGGCGAGCGCAGCGGCTCGCTGGCGGATGTTTTGGACCGTTTCATCACCTATCAGAAGCTGGCGTTGTCGGTTCGTCGGAAACTGGTCGTATCGCTTCTCTATCCGGCGGTGCTGGTGGTCTTGGCGGCCTGTCTGATCGTGTTTCTGGTCACCTATGTCGTGCCGAACTTCGCGACGTTGTACAGCAGCATGCAGGCGCAGCTTCCGCGTCCCACGCAGATACTCATCGCCATCGGCACCACGGCGCGAAACTACGTCCTGGCAGGGTTTGGCGC
>Ga0105238_10008787_pt1 | contig 10109 bp, 8 predicted proteins | sample KBSC34metaG_FD_81526 | JGI IMG/M metagenome (GOLD analysis project Ga0105238, IMG submission 81526) | Corn rhizosphere microbial communities from Kellogg Biological Station, Michigan, USA - KBS C3-4 metaG | ecosystem: Host-associated > Plants > Roots > Rhizosphere > Soil | place: Michigan, USA...
CGACGGCTATCCGCCCTACAACATCGAGCGGGTGCCGCGCGACGAGCGCGATCCGGAGCGGCTGCGCATCACGCTGGCGGTTGCCGGCTTCACGCGCGAGCAGCTCGACGTGTCGATCGAGGAGAACCAGCTGGTGATCCGCGGTCGGCAGCAGGACGACAAGACCCGGCAGTACCTGCACCGCGGCATCGCGGCGCGTCAGTTCCAACGGACCTTTGTGCTGGCTGACGGCATTGAGGTGTTGGGAGCGGATTTGAAGAACGGCTTGTTGTCGATCGATCTGGCGCGTCCCGAACCGGAACGCGTCGTCAGAACGGTCGCCATCAAGAACCACGAGTGACGGGAATGAGGCATCGACCAGAAAGGAGTCGAGGGCCATGAATACGAGCAACGACACCAACAGCGCGTTGGACCTGCACCAGCTTTCGCCCGAGGCCCTGCAAGGACTCGGCGGCGGCAAGCTGGCCTACGTCAAGACGATCCGCTCCGAGGACGTGCAGAAGCATTTTCCGCAGGCGCCCGAGCTCGAGCCCGGCTCGCTGCTCTACGCACTGCACGCGGCCGACGGCACGCCGATCATGCTCACCGACAGCCGCGAGGCGGCGGTCGCGAACGCCTGGAGCAATGAGCTCGAGACGGTGAGCGTGCACTGAGTCCTCTCCGCTCATTCCCGCGAAAGCGGGAATCCAGGGCCGAGTACTCAGCCAAAGAACTGGGTCCCCGTCTCCGCGGGGACGAGCGGATTGAGAGGCAATTGCGCCCTCCCCATCCATGAACCGCGCACGGGCTCCGCTCGACCAAACGAGCAGGAGCCCGTGTCATGAATCGTGCCGCCAGATATTCGCTGATGTCGCCGATGGCCTTCGCAGCCTATGGCGGCGGCGCGGTCGGCTATGTGCGGGCGCTGCGCTCCGAGGACGTCGCCTCGCTTTACCCCCAGGCGCCGCCGCTCATCCCCGGCCTGACCGTGTTCGTCCTGCACGCGGCTGACGGCACGCCGCTCAGCATCACCGACTCGTTCGACGAGATCGTGCGCGCCGCCGACAGCCACGCGCTCGAGACGATGAGCGTGCACTGACCCGGTCGCGTCGCCTGGGGCTCGCGCCCTCCGCAGTCTTCCTGATGCAGGATGCAGCCTGGATTTGCAGCGGCGTCGGTAGATAACCGCTCCGCGCAGCGACATCCCTCGCGCGCCCCGGAACCGGTGAGCAGTTCTGCGTCATCGCGGGGCGAGTTATGCGTTTGCTAACTGGACGCTGGGTAAGAAATTCTGCACAGTGTCGCCACTGCTTGTGCAATGCAGCATGGGCGGCTCGCGTCGAACGACAGACGCGTGATGCGGGGCGGTGTGAGCGGGGCTCCGAGAGTCCGGCTCGTCACTTGGGAGCGTCTGCCGCATGATCGGTATCGTCCGCATCGCATTGCGGCGACCTTACACGTTCGTGGTGCTCGCGCTGGCGATCCTGATCGTCGGCCCGCTGTCGGCCCTGCGCACGCCTGTCGACATCTTCCCTGACATCCGTATCCCGGTGATCGCGATCATCTGGGGGTATACCGGGCTGCAGCCCGACCAGATGGTCGGCCGCATCGTCACCCAGTCGCAGCGCGGATTGACGACCACCGTCAACGATATCGAGCACCTCGAGGCGACCTCGTACAACGGCCTGGGCATCATCAAGGTCTTCTTCCAGCCCAACGTCGATATCCGCATTGCCAACGCGCAAGTCACCGCGGTGATGCAGACGCAGCTCAAGCAGCTGCCGCCGGGCACGACGCCGCCGCTGATCCTGAACTACAACGCCTCGACCGTCCCGATCATTCAGCTCGCGCTGTCCGGGTCGGGGATGTCCGAGCAGGCGCTCGCCGACATCGGCCTCAACACCGTGCGCACGCCGCTCGTCACCGTGCCGGGCGCGGCGATCCCGTTCCCCTATGGCGGCAAGACGCGTCAGATCCAGATCGATCTCGACTCGACCGCGATGCAGGCGCGCGGCCTCTCCGGCCAGGACGTCGCCAACGCGCTCGCCGCGCAGAACCTGATCACGCCGGTCGGCACGCAGAAGATCGGTTCCTTCGAATACGGGATCCAGCTCAACAACTCGCCGCAGACCATCGCGGAGCTCGGCGACCTGCCGATCAAGAGCGTCAACGGCACGCTCGTCTACGTGCACGATGTCGCGCAGGTGCGCGACGGCAATCCGCCGCAGACCAACATCGTGCACGTCGAGGGCAGCCGCTCGGTGCTGATGCAGGTTCTCAAGAACGGCTCGGTCTCGACGCTTGCGATCATCCAGGGCATCAAGGACAAGGTCGAGCAGCTCAAGGCCCTGGTCCCCGAGAACATGACCATGTCGCTGATCGGCGACCAGTCGCTGTTCATCAATGCGGCGATCAGCGGCGTGATCTTCGAGGGCGTGGTCGCGGCCGCGCTCACCAGCCTGATGATCCTGATCTTCCTCGGCAGCTGGCGCTCGACCGTCATCATCGCGACCTCGATCCCGCTCTCCATCCTGGGCTCGGTCGCGATCCTCGCGGCGCTCGGCGAGACGCTCAACATCATGACGCTCGGCGGCCTCGCGCTCGCGGTCGGCATCCTGGTCGACGACGCGACGGTGACGATCGAGAACATCAACTGGCACCTTGAGCAAGGCAAGGAGGTCGAGACGGCGATCCTGGACGGCGCCGCGCAGATCGTGACGCCGGCCTTCGTCTCGCTGCTCTGCATCTGCATCGTGTTCGTGCCGATGTTCTTCCTTCCGGGCGTCGCGCGCTTCCTGTTCGTGCCGATGGCCGAAGCCGTGATGGCGGCGATGTTCTGCTCGTTCATCCTGTCGCGCACTTTGGTGCCGACGATGGCGAACTACCTGCTGCGAAAGCACGCGCCGCATACCGACATGCACGGGCTCGACGGTCCGCTGCCGCCGACGCGCAACCCGCTCAAGCGCTTCCAGCGCGGCTTCGAGCGGCGCTTCGAGGCCTTTCGGCTCGGTTATCGGGAGCTGCTCGTGCTCGCGCTCGGACATCGGGCGGTGTTCGTGATCGGATTTCTCGTTTTTGTGGCCGGCTCGTTCGCGCTCACGCCGTTCCTCGGGCGCGATTTCTTTCCGGCGGTCGACGCCGGGCAGATCCTGATGCATGCGCGCGTGCGCGTCGGCACTCGCGTCGAGGAGAGCGCCAACCAGTTTGCCGCGATCCAGAAGGCGATCCGCGAGCTCATTCCGCCGCACGAGCTCGCGACCATCGTCGACAACATCGGGATGCCGGTGTCCGGCATCAACATGACCTATAACGCGACCGGCACGATCGGCACGCAGGACGGCGACGTCCAGATCAAGCTCGAGGAAGGCCATCGGCCGACCGCCGAATACGTCAAGCTGTTGCGCGAGGAATTGCCCGTTCGCTTCCCGGGCGTGCAGTTCTCGTTCCTGCCGGCCGACATCATCAGCCAGATCCTGAACTTCGGCACGCCGGCGCCGATCGACCTGCAGGTGCGCGGCCCGAACCTGCAGGAGAACTACGCCTACGCGAACGAGCTTGCGCGCCGGCTGCGGCACGTGCCCGGCCTCGCCGACGTGCGCATCCAGCAGTCGCTCAACAGTCCCGCGCTCGAGGTCTCGGTCGATCGAACGCGCGCGCAATTCGTCGGCGTGACCGAGCGCGACGTCACCAACAGCATGGTGGTCAACCTCGCGGGTTCGAGCCAGGTCGCGCCGACCTATTGGCTCAATCCGGAGAACGGCGTGTCGTATGCGATCGTGATGCAGACGCCGCAATACCAGATCGACTCGCTCAACGCGCTCGAGAACCTGCCGATCACGGCTCCCGGCGCGCCGTCGCAGACGCTCGGCGGTATCGCCAGGTTCAATCGGGTGGCGAGCAGCGCCGTCGTCTCGCAGTACAACATCCAGTCGATGATCCAGATCTACGGCACGCCGCAGGGCCGCGACCTCGGTGCGGTGGCAGCCGACGTGCAGAAGGTGGTCGATGAGCTCAGCTCGCAGCGGCCGCGCGGGGCGCAAGTCTATCTGCTCGGGCAAGTGCGCACGATGACCAGCGCCTTCGCCGGGCTGCTGTTCGGACTGCTCGGCGCAATCGTGCTGATCTACCTGCTGATCGTCGTGAACTTCCAGTCCTGGAGCGATCCGTTCGTGATCATCACGGCGCTGCCCGCGGCGCTCGCCGGCATCGTCTGGATGCTGTTTGCGACCGGCACGACGCTGTCGGTTCCGGCGCTGACCGGCGCGATCATGTGCATGGGCGTCGCGACCGCGAACAGCGTGCTGATCATCTCGTTCGCGCGCGAGCGGCTCGAGGCGCTCGGCGACCCGGTCGCCGCCGCGATCGAGGCCGGCTTCGTGCGCTTCCGTCCGGTGCTGATGACCGCGCTCGCCATGATCATCGGCATGGCGCCGATGGCGCTTGGCCTGGGCGAAGGCGGCGAGCAGAACGCGCCGCTCGGCCGCGCCGTGGTCGGCGGGCTGATCCTTGCAACCTTCGCCACGCTGATGTTCGTCCCCGTGGTGTTCAGCCTGGCGCATAAGCGCAAGAAATCGAGCGAGGGCGACGCGCACGTCGCCGGCGCGATCGGAGAGCCTCATGTCGCATGATCCCGTAACGACCGCACCGGAGCCGCGCGCGACGCTGTCGCGGCGCAAGCTGCGGTTCGCGGCCCTGGTTCTTGTGGCGGTTGCCGCCATCATCGTGATCATGGGTCTGACCACGCGCCGCATGGCGGACGCGCGGCTGCGCGAATGGACCGAGCGGCAGGCCGTGCCGACGGTTGCGATTGCGGCCCTCGATCAGCGCGGGCGCCGCGCGACGCTCGACCTGCCGGGGCGGCTCGAGGCCTATTCGCAGGCGCAGCTTTACGCGCGGGTGAGCGGTTATCTGAAAGAGTGGAAGGCCGATATCGGCACGCCGGTGAAGACCGGACAGCTGCTCGCCGAAATCGAGGCGCCGGACCTCGACCAGCAGATCATGCAGGCCGAAGCCGGCCTGTCGAGCGCGCGGGCCAATGCCGAGCTCGCCCGGCAGACGCTGGAGCGCGGCCAGTCCCTGGTCACCTCGGGCGCGGTCTCGAAGCAGGATCTCGATAAGCGCTCCGCGGACTCCGCCAACCAGCAGGGCCTGGTGAAGTCGGCGCAAGCCAATCTCGAACGGCTGCGTGTGCTGGAGAAGTACAAGCGCATTACGGCGCCGTTCGACGGGCTCGTGACGTCGCGCTCGACCGATGTCGGGCAGTTGATCAATGCCGGCTCGGCTGGCCCGCCGCTGTTCGTCGTGTCCGACACCGCGAAGCTGCGCGCCTATGTCAGCGTGCCGCAGAATTTCGTGCCGAGCATCAAGGTCGGCACCAGGGCGCAACTCACGGTGCCGGAATATCCGGGCCGCACCTTCACGGCGACGGTGGAGGCCTCGGCGCAGTCGGTCGACATTGCCTCCGGCACCACCCGCATGCTGCTCGTCGTCGACAATGCGTCCGGCGCGCTGATGACGGGCGCCTTCGCCAACGTCCAGCTCGAGCTGCCGACGTCGGAGAACGCGATTCACGTCGCGGCAAGCTCCTTGATCTTCGACCAGGGCGGCTTGCGCGTCGCGACCGTCGGGCCGGATGACAAGGTGGTGCTCAAGCGGGTGACGATCGCCCGCGACCTCGGGCGCGAGGTCGAGATCGCAACCGGCCTGACGGCGGAGGATCGTGTCATCGAGAGCCCGCCGGACGGGATTGCGACCGGCGAACAGGTGCGCATCGCGAAGCGGACCGGCCCGAATAACGCCGCGGAGAACGCCCCCAAGCCCGCGCCGTCCAAGCTTTAGCGCGCCACCAAATAGGCCGATCGCGCAAACGCGCGGCGCACCACCGCCACGGTTTTGTGCCCGCCGGACGGCATTGCGACCGGCGATCAGGTCCGGATCGCCAAGCGGACCGGCCCCGGCAGTGCCGCCGATAACGCGGGCCGGGGGCACAGCAACGGCGATCGCGGCGACGTAACGCGCGCTACTGCGACGCCTCGAGTCCGAGCTTCTTCACCAGCGCGCCCCACTTCTGCTGCTCGGCGCGCCGGTAGGCGATCAGCGCCTCGACCGATGGCGTGTCGAACGGGATCAGCCCGATCGTCTCGATCTTCTGCTTGATCTGCGGATCAGCGAGGATGCGCTTCATCTCGGTGTGCAGTCTCTCGACGATGTCGCGCGGCGTCTTCGCCGGCGCGAGCAGCATGTGCCACGACACTGCTTCGAAGCCCGGCGCGGGCGCGGCGTCGGCGAGCGGCGGCACGTCCGGCAGCAGCGGCAACCGCGTCGTCGAGGAGACCGCGAGCGCGCGCAGCTTGCCTTCCTTGATCAGCGGGATCGAGGCACCGGCCTCGGCCCAGCCGAGCTGGATGTGACCGCCGGCAATGTCCTGGATCGATTGCGGCGTGTTGCGGTACGGCACATGGGTCATCTCGAGGCCGAACTGCTGCTTCATGTACTCCATCGAGAGGTGCTGCGCGACGCCGACGCCGGGCGAGGAATAGCTGAGCTTGCGCGGGTTCTGCTTCGCATAGGCGATCAGCTCGGGGACGGTCTTCACCGGCAGGTCCGGATTGACCACCAGGATGAAGGGCGACTTCACGTAGAGCGAGATCGGGATGAAGTCGCGATCCGGGTCATAGGTCACCTGCTTGAACAGCGTGAGATTGATCGCCATCGCGGACGAGGTCGAGACCAGCAGCGTGTGGCCGTCGGCCGGCGCGGTCGCGACCGTGTTGGCGGCGAGCATCAGCGATGCGCCCGGCCGGTTCTCGATCACGAACGGCTGGCCGAGGCTCGTCTGCAATTTGTCCGCATAGAGCCGCGCCAGCACGTCCATGCCGCTGCCGGCCGCGAGCGACACCACGATGCCGACGGGTCGCGTCGGATATTCGGCGTGCGCAGGCGCGTGCAGGAACGCCGTGCAGGCAATTGTCAGCGCCGCGATCAGTGCTCGCCGCATCGCAATCCTCCCAATATTGCGGCCGCTTTGGCGCGGCTCGTGACTGCCCCCGTGACAGCATAAACCTTTTTCGCGCGCGTCAGCAGGCGCGCGTGTTCACGGGATGAAACAGCGTTGAAAAAGAGTGTAGAGCTCAGGCCGCTTCCGAGGACGACTGCAGCGCCAGCACCGCGTAGAGCGCCTCGGCGTCGCGGGTCTCGCGCAGCTTGGTCACGATGTCGGCCTGGCGCAGCAGCCGTGCGACGCGCGCCAGCGCCTTGAGGTGATCGGCGCCGGCGCCTTCCGGCGCGAGCAGCAGGAAGATCAGATCGACCGGCTGGCCGTCGAGCGACTCGAAGTCGATCGGGCGGTCGAGCCGGGCGAAGAAGCCGATGAGCTTCTCGAGCTTCGGCAACTTCCCATGCGGAATTGCGATGCCGTTGCCGACGCCGGTGCTGCCGAGCTTCTCGCGCTGCATCAGCGTCTCGAAGATCAGCCGCTCGTTCTGCCCGGTCAGCTTGGCGGCGCGCGCCGAAAGCTCCTGGAGCGCCTGCTTCTTGCCGTTCACTTTGAGCGCCGGAATGATCGCATTCGGCGCGACGAGATCGGTGAGCGGCATTGCAACCGGTCCGGGTGAATGAACGTGTTTGTTGGTGGGGACGCGGCGGTTTATAGGGGCTAATCGGACGGCGTCAATGGGTAGGCGAATTCACGGGCGCAGACGGTGGGTCAACCCATCCGACATTTCCGTCCGGCCGGCGATAAACCAGGTTAACGCGGCCGTGGCTCGCGTGGCGGAACACCACCACCGGGGCGCCGGTGAGGTCGAGCTCGAGCACGGCCTCGCTCACCGAGAGCTGTTTCAGCGCCGTGGTCGACTCCGCGATGATCACCGGATTGAACGCGGTGACTTCGTTCTCTTCGTCCTGCGACGGTGCTTCGATGACGTAGCTCGGCGCGTCGATTGCCGCCGCGCCGTTGTGGCGCGACGCCGCGGTGTGACGATCCTTCAATCTCCTCTTGTAGCGACGCAGCCGCTTCTCGATCCGCAGCGCGGCCTGGTCGGCGCTCGCATAGGCGTCGGCTGCGTTCGCCTCGGTGTGCAGCGTGATGCCGGAGTCGAGATGGACCGCGCATTCGGTGCGGAAGCCGAAGCCTTCCTTCTCGACCGTCACATGGCCCGAGTAGCCGCCATCGAAATACTTGCCCAACGCCTCGACGATGCGCGCGTTGACGCGCTCGCGCAAAGCTTCACCGATGTCGAGGTTCTTGCCCGAGATGCGAAACGGCATGAGTGGCCTCCGCTCTCCTGATTGCCCGAATGCTTCGCTGCCTTAAGCGCTTCGCCGCATCGGTCACGTTGTCGTCACGTAGGCGCTAACGCAGGTTAACGCAACTATCCGCAAGTCTTTTCCTGGAAGTCCTTGCCTGGAAGTCCTATCCGGCGCTGGCCAGCGCCTGCTTCTCGCGGCGACGCTGCACCGAGGAGGGGATTCGCATCGCCTCGCGATATTTTGCGACCGTCCGCCGGGCGATGTCGATGCCGGCTTCGCGCAGGCGCTCCACGATGGTGTCGTCCGAGAGCACGTCGTCGGCCGGCTCGGCGTCGATCAGCTGTTTGATGCGGTGCCGCACGGCTTCCGCCGAATGCGCCTCGCCGCCGTCCGAGGCCGCGATCGAAGAGGTAAAGAAGTATTTCAGCTCGAAGATGCCGCGGCGCGTCGCCATGTACTTGTTGGCGGTCACGCGCGACACGGTCGATTCATGCATGCCGATTGCGTCCGCGACAGTCTTGAGGTTGAGCGGCCGCAGGAACTGGACGCCATGGGCGAAGAATGCGTCCTGTTGCCGCACGATCTCGGTCGACACTTTCAGGATGGTCTTGGCGCGCTGATCGAGCGCACGGATCAGCCAGGTCGCGGTCTGCAGGCAGTCCGCCAAATAGGACTTGTCGTTCTCGCCCTTCGCGGTCTTCGATACTTTCGAATAGTAGGTCTGGTTCACCAGAACCTTCGGCAGCGTGTCGGAGTTGAGTTCGACCAGCCAGCTTCCGTCTTGTGCGGCACGCACGAAGACGTCCGGCACGATCGGCTGCACCACCGACGAGCCGTAGGCGAGGCCGGGCTTGGGATTGAGCCTTCGAATCTCGGCGATCATTTCGGCCAGGTCGGCGTCATCGACGCCGCAGACCCGCCGCAGCGCTGCAAGATCGCGCCGCGCCACGAGATCGAGGCGCGCGAGCAGCGCCTGCATCGCGGGATCGTGGCGGTTGCGCTCCTTGAGCTGGATCGCGAGGCATTCGCTCAAATTGCGCGCACACACGCCGGGCGGGTCGAAGCCCTGCAGGGTTGCGAGCACCGCCTCGATCTCGCCGAGCGGCGCGCCGAGCTTCTCGGCGACGGCGGCGAGGTCCGCGACGAGGTAGCCCGACTCGTCGACCGAATCGATCAGGTGCTGGCCGATGATGCGCCGCACCGGATCGGCGATCGCGAGCGAGAGCTGCTCGGCGAGATGGTCGCCGAGCGTGCGCTCGGCCGACACGAAAGCTTCGAGATTGTAATCGCCGTCCTCGCGTCCGCCGGAGCCGACGCCGGCCCATTCCGAATAGGCGGCGGGCTCGGATTGTGCCGGGCGCGCCGGCGCCTCGCTGTCCGGGAAGACGTTCTCGATCGGGGTATCGAAGGAGTCCTCGATGGCCGCCGAGCCATTCACCTCGGCGGCGTCGCCAGTGGCCGATTCGGCGCCCTCGGAGGCCGCCGCTTCGGTGCCGCCGGCCCCGTCCGCCGGGCCCTCGCTGGGGCGCTCGAGCAGCGGGTTGCGCTCGAGTTCCCCCTCCACATAGGCGGAAAGATCGAGATTGGAGAGCTGCAGCAGCTTGATGGCTTGCATCAGCTGCGGCGTCATCACGAGCGCCTGGCTCTGCCGGAATTCGAGTCTTTGCGTCAGCGCCATGTTGCGATGCAATATTGGTCCAGTTCTTGCTTATCTCGTTACGCGCCGCCTGTATACCCCGGCGAAATACGACGGGGCCCGGACTTGGGGATTGGCGTTAACGCATTGAACCGACTGACTTGAATTCACCGCACCGGTGATGCGGCGGGCGCGACGCGTTCCGCGTCTTTGCCCGCCCTGCAACCCGCAGCTACATTCTGAA
>Ga0105238_10008788_pt1 | contig 10108 bp, 8 predicted proteins | sample KBSC34metaG_FD_81526 | JGI IMG/M metagenome (GOLD analysis project Ga0105238, IMG submission 81526) | Corn rhizosphere microbial communities from Kellogg Biological Station, Michigan, USA - KBS C3-4 metaG | ecosystem: Host-associated > Plants > Roots > Rhizosphere > Soil | place: Michigan, USA...
GCCGGGTTTGAAGCGGGCATCCGCACTCTCGACGACCTCGCCCGACATGTCGATGCCGCCGACGCAGGGAAAGCGCCGGATCATCTTGCCGGCGCCGGTGGCGGCCAGCGCATCCTTGTAGTTGATGCTCGAGTAGTGCACCCGGATCGTGACTTCGCCCTTGTCGAACTGCTCCGGTGTCAGGGTGCTCAGCTGACCGTGGACGCTGTCGCCCTCTTTGGCGATCAAATAGGCTTTGAAGGGGGATTGAATCATGGGACGTGGCTCCTCGAATAGACCGTTGTTGGCAGCCGCGGCGCGTGACTGCCAGTCAATCCGAATACTAGGCCCGCAGCGACTCACGGTGTCTCTGACGTCAGGCCGAACCCGCCACCTTGCGAAACGCCTCGATGAAATCGGCGACGGTTCGGGGTGATCGCAGCCCTTGCGGCAGCAGGGCTCGCACTTCCACCGGAATTTCGGGCACCAGGCTGCGCGTATGCAGCGTCTCGCCGACGCTCGCGCGGGCGGTGAAGGAATCGATGATCGCCGGGCCGAATCCTCGCTCCGCCATCACCATCGCGATATGGTGAGTCTGGACGGTCATGCCCGCACGAGGGACCAGCCCGCGGCGAGACCATTGATCGGCCAGCATGGCTCCCAGGGGATCCCGTTCGTCGATCCGGATGAAGGGCTCGCGCAGGATGTCCTCGAGGGCGACGGTGGTGCGCCGATCGGCGCCTCGCCCCTGCACCGCTGACACGCAGACCAGGCGGCCCGTCGCTACCAGTTCATCGTGAAGCGCCGGGTGCGGCAGGCGCCCGTAGACGATGCCGACATCGCCTTCCTGCAACGCGATGGCCTGCGCGATGTCGTTCGAATGCAGCGTGCGGATCGATACAGGGATCGCCGGGTACTTTCTCCGGAAAATCTGCAGTGCGTCCGGCAGCGCCTGCACCGCCAGCGAGGGAACGATCAGCACACGGAAGTGATGGCCCTCGCCGCTGCCCAGCGCGGCAGCCATGCGACGCACCGATTCGAGCTGCGACATCAGGCGCTGGACTTCCGGATAAAGGGTCTGTGCTTCGCGTGTCGGAACCAGCCGGTTGCGCTGGCGCGTGAAGAGCACGAACCCGAGTTGCAGCTCGGCATGTTGCAACGCCTGCGTCACCGCCGGCTGCGTGACATGGAGCAGCCGTGCCGCCGCACTGACCGTTCCGGCCAGCATCACCGCGTTGAAGACTTCGATGTGTTTGAGGCGCACGGCGCTGGAGCTCCGACAATATTAGGTCAGCTTATGGACGGGGCGTCAAACGCGATATCCCGGGCACGCCGCGAACCCTAGGATTGGCGGGTCGCCACAACACTCGTCTTACGACCATGAACGTCCAGCGCAAACGCATCGGCATCATCGGCGGGCTGGGCGCGCTCGGCGCGGCAGACATCTTCTTCAAGCTCGTGCAAGCCACGCCGTCGGCGAGCGGCCGCGAGCAGTTCGAGCTGATGTTCGAGCAGCGCCCCTTCGACGAGCCCGAAGCGGCCGGCTCCGGCCAGGCGGGCCTGACCGCACGCAAGCTGTACGTGTTCGACATGATCCGGCACTTCGAGGCGCGGCAGGCCGACGCGGTGCTGCTGCCTTGTTTCGTCAGCCATACCTTCCTCGACGAGATTGCAAGCGAAGTCCGGGTGCCGATTCTCGACCTGAGGGACGCGCTGGTCTCGCACCTGCGGCGCCGCTGCCCTGAAGTGCGCCGCATCGGCGTGATGACGTCCGATCGCGTGCGGCAGCATCGACTTTTCGAGCGGGCCTTCGAGCACGCAGGCCTCACCGTCATCCAGCCGACACCTGATGTGCAGCGCGAGGCCTTGATGCCGGCGATCTACGGCGCGCAGGGCATCAAGTCGGGTCACCTGCAGGGCGAGGCGATCGATCTGCTCGAACGCGCTTGCCGCGATCTGATGTCCCAAGGCGCCGAGCTGATCGTGCCCGGCTTCACGGAGATCCCGATCGTGATCGAGGCGCTGCGCGAGCGCGGGCTGCCGATCGTGGATTCGAATCGTGTCTACGCCGGCCATGCCGTGTCGGACGTCGGCAGGGCCAAGGCCAAGTCGTTCAAGATCGGCGTCGTGGGCGGCGTCGGGCCGGCGGCCACGGCCGACTTCCTGCGCAAGATCGTGCACAACACCAGCGCCGCGCGGGACCAGGATCACATCAAGCTGGTGGTCGAGCAGAACCCGCAGATCCCCGATCGCACGGCGAACCTGATCGGCGACGGCCCCGATCCGACGGTGGCGCTCTACGCCACCTGCAAGAAGCTGGAAGCCGGCGATGCGGATCTGATCGCCATCCCCTGCAACACCGCGCATGCCTTCGTCGAGCGCATCCAGCCGTATCTGTCGATCCCGATCGTGAACATGCTGCACGAGACGGTGCGCCATCTGCGCCACGAGCATCCCGAATGCGAGCGCGTCGGCCTGCTGGCCACCTCCGGGACGCTGGCAAGCCGCGTCTATCACGAGGCCATCGAGGCGGCCGGTCTGCACGCGCTCGTGCCGAACGAGCTGAATCAGGCGCGCGTGATGAACGCGATCTACGGCGAAAAAGGCGTGAAAGCCGGCGGCACCGATGGCGCATGCCGCGAAGACCTCCTGGCCGCGCTCGCGCATCTCGTCGAGCGAGGCGCACAGGCGGTGATTCTCGGATGCACCGAGTTGCCGCTGCTGCTCGCTTCGTCGCCCGCGTTTCCGGTGGCTGGGAGGCACGTCGTCCTGCTCGATCCCACCGACATCCTCGCGCGCAGCTGCGTTGTGCTCGGCCGGGGCGCATAGCGAAGCTTCGCGAAGCGCTTGCGGTATACCCCATGTCAGGCAGCGCAGAAAAGTATCAGAACGCGACCGTTGGATACCAGGGTGGTCATTGTCCTTTGGCTATCGTTGTGCCGATGACCAGCAGCAAGCGCAAGCTCGCCCCGCAGTTCGAGCATGACCTCATCCGCGATCCTCGCCTCGGCTACGAGCCGGCGAGCGCTTCCGAGTTCGTGCGCTGCGTCGAGCACGGAAGCCCGACGCCGCTGGAGCGCTGGCATTGCCACGACGAGTACGAACTGCAGCTGATCGTCGGTGCGCGAGGCCGTGCCTTCGTCGGGGACTACGTCGGCCACTTCGAGCCCGGCCACCTCGTTCTCACGGGCCCGAGCCTCCCGCACAACTGGATCTCGACCGACCTGCCGCCGAACGGGCTGGCGGTGCGCAGTCTCGTGATCCAGTTCCGCGAGGGGCCGCTCCGCGACGGCATGCACGCCATCAAGGAACTGGAGGAGACACGCCCGTTGCTGGACCGGGCTCGCCGAGGGATCGAGTTCTTCGGCCTGAGCGACGGCGTGCGGGATCGTTTCTATCGCATCAAGGCGAGCCATGGGCTGGAACGTTTCGTCGAGTTCGCCGCCCTGCTGTGCATCCTGAACCGTTGCGAGGACTATCGCCTGCTGTCGTCGGGTCAGGCGGCCGGCCTCGGCGTCGGGAGCGATCGGTCGACGATCAACAAGATCGTCGAATACGTCAACGAAAACTACGCCGAGCAGATTTCGGTACCGGAAGTCGCCAGCCTCGTGAACATGAGCGAAAGCACGTTCTCGCGCTACTTCAGCAAGGCGACCGACAGTTCCTTCAGCGCCTTCGTCAATCGGGTTCGCATCCATAAGGCGTGCCAGATGCTGATGCACAGCGAGCAGCAGATCTCGGCCATTTGCTACGCCGTCGGCTTCAACAACGTGGCGAACTTCAACCGGCGCTTTCGCGAAGCCAAGGGCGTCACGCCGCGGGAATACCGCCGCCAGGCGATGGAGCGCCTGGGAGCGGGCCGGTCAGGCCCCCACGATTGAACAAGGCATCCGGCGCCCGCCATTCCCAGGGCGCCGCAACAAGGAGAGAGACCATGGCAAGAGATTTGGAAGGCAAGGTGGCCGTCGTGACCGGGGCTGCATCGGGCATCGGCCTGGCCAGCACCGAGGCGATGCTGGCGGCCGGCGCGCGCGTGGTGATGGTCGACCGCGACGAGGCAGCGCTGAAGACCCACCGCGAGAAACACGGCGACGCGGTGATCCCGCTGGTCATCGACCTGCTCGACCCGAAGGACTGCGCGACGCTGCTGCCGAGAACCCTTGAACAGGCGGGGCAGCTCGACATCCTGCACGCCAATGCCGGCATCTACGTCGGCGGGGATCTCGTCGATGCCGACACGGGTGCGATCGACCGGATGCTGAACCTGAACATCAACGTCGTGATGAAGAACGTGCACGACGTGCTTCCGCACATGATCGGGCGCCGCACCGGCGACATCATCGTCACGAGCTCGCTGGCGGCCCATTTTCCGACGCCGTGGGAGCCGGTCTACGCGTCGTCCAAGTGGGCCATCAACTGTTTTGTCCAGACGGTGCGGCGCCAGGTATTCAAGCACGGGATCCGCGTCGGCTCGATCTCGCCCGGGCCCGTGATCAGCGCGCTGCTCGCCGACTGGCCGCCGGAGAAACTGAAGGAAGCCAGGGAGTCGGGCAGTCTGCTGGAGGCGAGCGAAGTGGCCAATGTAGTGACCTTCATGCTGACGCGGCCCCGCGGCATGACCATCCGCGACGTGGTCATGCTGCCCACCAATTTCGATCTCTGAGGCTCACACCTTTCAAGGTCTTGTCAAACCATCAGGATGAAGCCTCTGGTGGCGCGCGCGTGCTACCGTCGCGCTGCCATGACCGGCTCATCCGCTCTTTTTCGCAGTCTGCTGCGCGCCGGCCCCGGGAACAGGTCGCCGACGCTGCGCGGCTCTGTGCGCGACGCAAGGTCTCGACCGGACAGCATACGGCACTCATCTATCAGAAGCCCAAGTCGAAACGCGGCTCACACGACGCTCTTCGTGCATCCGCCATCGACCCTGAGTGCGGCACCCGTCGTACCCGACGAAAGCGGGCTCGCGATGTAAGTGACCATGGACGCGATCTCGGCCGTCGTCTCGAATCGCTTGATCAACGAAGTGGGGCGAGCCTTCTCGAAGAACTCCTTCTCGAAGTCCTCGAATGTCTTGTTCTCAGCCTTGGCCAAGGCGCCCACGAAGTCGTCAACCCCCCGGGATTTGGTAGGTCCGGGCAAGACGCTGTTCACCGTGATCTGCGTGCCGGCGAGGGATTCGGCCAGGCCTCGTGCGACTGCCAGCTGGGCCGTCTTCGTCATGCCGTAGTGAATCATTTCCGCAGGGATCTGCACCGCGCTTTCGCTCGAGATGAAGATGATCCGGCCCCAGTTGGCCTTTCGCATCGCGGGGAGGCACAGGCGCGCCAGACGCACCCCGCTAAGAACGTTCACGTCGAAGAACCGCATCCAGTCTTCGTCCGGAATGTCCTCGAAAGGTTTGGGTTCGAAGATGCCCAGGTTGTTGATCAGGATTTCGATGTTCGGAAACTTGTGCGTGAGAGCTTCGGCGACCTCGCGCTTGCTCAGGTCGCCGGCAAATCCCTGAACGGACCCGCCGTCTCCTGGGTTGATGCGGCTGACGGCGTCATCGACCGCCGACTGTGTTCGACCGTTCACGATGACCCGAGCGCCCTCCGCTGCGAGTCCGGCGGCGATGGCATGGCCGATGCCGGCGGTGCTACCTGACACCAGCGCGAGCTTGCCTCTGAGTTGCATGTCCATGAGTGATCCTTGATGAGGTGAACGAGAGGATTTTGCAATGGTTCAACAGGGGGTGTCGCGTCAGACCGTACGCAAAGCAGCTGCATTCGGCAACCACGGGCCATCAAAGGCTTCGCCCCGGATGGTTCACCGCCGGCGCGAACGCCGACTACCTGGGACGAACGCGCATGGAGCCGGCCGCTGACTTCATCCAGAATCACCAAGCGCCGCGACCAAGCGGCCTTGGAGCAGCGAATGCCTGGCCACCCGCCGAAGCTTCACCTGCACGTGCCCGGGCCCACCGGCCGGCCGGGGCAGGCCACCGACTTCTCCTATCTGCGGGTCTCGGCCGCCGGTGAGGTGCCGCGCCCGGCGGTCGACATCGTGCCGTCGCACACCGGCACGATGGCATGGAAGCTGATTCGCGTGCTCGACGACTCCGGCCGCGCGGTCGGTCCCTGGGCACCGCAGGTCGAGGTCGAGGCGCTGCGCCGCGGCCTGCGCGCGATGCTGCGCACACGCGCCTTCGATGCGCGCATGCTGATCGCGCAGCGGCAGAAGAAGATCTCCTTCTACATGCAGTGCCTGGGCGAGGAGGCGATCGCGGTGGCGCATGCGCAGGCCCTGCAGAGCGGCGACATGTGCTTCCCCTCTTATCGCCAGCAGGGCCTGCTGCTGTCGCGCGACGACATCGATCTCGTCGAGCTGATGTGCCAGCTGCTGAGCAACGAGCGCGACCCAATCCGCGGCCGCCAGCTGCCGGTGATGTACTCGTACAAGCGCGCCGGCTTCTTCTCGATCTCGGGCAACCTCGCCACGCAATTCGTGCAGGCGGTCGGCTGGGCGATGGCCTCGGCGATCCAGGGCGACACGAAGATCGCCTCGGGCTGGATCGGCGACGGCTCGACCGCCGAAGCCGACTTCCACAACGCCCTGACCTTCGCCCACGTCTATCGCGCCCCGGTGATCCTGAACGTCGTCAACAACCAGTGGGCGATCTCGACCTTCCAGGCCCTCGCGGGCGGCGAAGGCACCACGTTCGCCGCCCGCGGCGTCGGCGCCGGCATCGCGTCATTGCGCGTCGACGGCAACGATTTCCTCGCGGTGCTCGCGGCCTCTCGCTGGGCCGCCGAACGGGCGCGGCGCAACCTCGGGCCGACGCTGATCGAGTGGGTCACCTACCGCGCCGGCGCCCACTCGACCTCGGACGATCCGTCGCGCTACCGGCCAGCCGACGAATGGCAGCACTTCCCGCTCGGCGACCCGGTGATGCGGCTGAAGCAGCATCTGACCGGGCTGGGCGCCTGGTCGCAGGACGAGCACGAACGAACCTTGAAGGCGCTCGACGCGGAGATGTCGGCCGCGCTGAAGGCGGCGCAGCAGTTCGGCTCGATGCAGGATGGTCATATCCCGCCGCTCGCGACGATGTTCGAGGACGTCTACAAGGACATGCCGCCGCACCTGCGCGAGCAGATGCGGCAGGCCGCGGCGCACGAGGGAGGGTCCTGAAGCATGGCGACGATGACCATGATCCAGGCGCTGCGTTCAGCGATGGACGTGATGCTGGGCCGCGACGCGCAGGTCGTCGTCTTCGGCGAAGACGTCGGCTATTTCGGCGGCGTGTTCCGCTGCACCGAAGGCCTGCAGGCCAAGTACGGCCAGCAGCGCGTGTTCGACTCGCCGATCGCCGAAGGGGGCATCGTCGGCACCGCGATCGGCATGGCGGCCTACGGCCTGCGGCCGGTGGTCGAGGTGCAATTCGCCGACTACTTCTACCCGGCCTCGGACCAGATCGTCTCGGAGGCGGCACGCCTGCGCTACCGCTCCGCGGGAGACTTCACGGCGCCGATCGTGATCCGCATGCCCTGCGGGGGCGGCATCTACGGCGGCCAGACGCACAGCCAGAGCCCGGAGGCGCTGTTCACGCATGTCTGCGGGCTGCGCACCGTGATGCCGAGCAACCCGTACGACGCCAAGGGGCTGCTGATCGCGGCCATCGAGTGCGACGACCCGGTCATCTTCCTCGAGCCCAAGCGCATCTACAACGGGCCCTTCGACGGCCATCACGACCGGCCGGTCGTGCCCTGGTCCACGCACCCCAAGAGCGAGGTGCCCGAGGGGCACTACACGGTGGCGCTCGAATCGGCCAGCATCGTGCGCCCCGGCGACGACCTGACGGTGCTGACCTACGGCACGATGGTCTACGTCGCCGAGGCCGCGGCGCGCGAGACCGGCATCGATGCCGAGGTGATCGATCTGCGCAGCCTGTGGCCGCTGGACCTGCCGACGCTCGTCGAGTCGGTGAAGAAGACCGGCCGCTGCGTGGTGTTGCACGAGGCGACGCGAACCAGCGGTTTCGGGGCCGAGCTGACGGCCTTGATCCAGGAGCACTGCTTCTTCCATCTGGAGGCGCCGATCGAGCGGGTGACCGGCTACGACACGCCTTATCCGCATGCGCTGGAGTGGGCTTATTTTCCGGGTCCGGCAAGAGTCAGCCAGGCCTATCGGAAGGTGATGGGGCCATGACGCTGCGCACCATCCGCATCCCCGATCTGGGTGAAGGCATCGCCGAGGTCGAACTCGTCGAGTGGCGCGTGAAGCCGGGCGACCTCGTCGCGGAAGACCAGGTCCTGTGCGACGTGATGACCGACAAGGCGACGGTCGAGATCCCCTCGTCGGTGGTCGGGCGCGTGGTCGAGTTGGGCGGCGAGACGGGCCAGATGCTGGCGGTGGGGTCGGTGCTGATCCGCATCGAAGACGAGGCAGCCCCGGCGGCGGCGCCCGGGCCTGAGGCCTCGGCGCCCGGGCCTGAGGCCCCCGCGCCCCGGCCGAGTCCGACGCCGGCGCCGGCACCGGTGGCGCCCGCGCCGCCGCCTCGGGCGTCGCCACCGCCGTCGGCGCGCCCGCTCGCCGCGCCGGCGGTGAGGCTGCGCGCCCGCGCGCTGGGCATCGATCTGGCCCGGTTGCAGGGCAGCGGACCGGACGGCCGCATCCTCCATGCCGATCTCGACGCGGTGCGGCCGGGCGGCGTGCGCAGCCATGGCGCGGCGACCGACGGCACGCGCGAAGTCAAGCTCGCCGGACTGCGCCGCAGGATCGCGCAGAAGATGCAGGAATCGAAGCGCCACATCCCGCACTTCACCTACGTCGAGGAAGTCGACGTGACGGAAATGGTCGCGCTGCGCGACGAACTCAATCGGCAATACGGCGCTGCTCGCGGCCAGCTGTCGCCGCTGGCCCTGATCGCGCGCGCCGTGGTGCGAGCGGTGGCGGCCTTTCCGCAGGTCAACGCGCGCTTCGACGACGAAGCCGGCGTGCTGACGCTGCACGAGGCGGTGCACCTGGGCGTGGCGACGCAGACCGATGCCGGCCTGATGGTGCCGGTGCTGCGTCAGGCGCAGACGCTGGACGTGTGGGCCTGCAGCGCCGAGATCGCGCGGCTGGCCGCCGAGGCGCGCGCCGGCAGGGCCGCGCGCGAGGAGCTGTCGGGCTCGACGATCACGCTCACGAGCCTGGGCAAGCTCGGCGGCATCGCCTCGACGCCGGTGATCAACCACCCCGAGGTGGCGATCGTCGGCGTCAACCGCATCGTTGCGCGGCCGGTCGTGCTCGACGGCGCGGTGCAGGTGCGGCAGATGATGAACCTGTCGTCCTCGTTCGATCACCGCGTCATCGACGGCGCGGTGGCTGCGGCCTACATCCAGCATGTGCGCCAGTTGCTCGAGCACCCAGCGACGCTCTTCATCGACTAGCGTGATGTAGGGCGTCTCTTTCGACTTCGAGCCGTGCTGGAGAAGGATCGGTCGAAGGCGATTGCCAGAGGGCTGTCATGACGCGTCAACAGGTGCTCGCCTTTTGCGTCGCGCACGCTGATGACGTCAGCGGCAAGGCACGGACGTCGATTGGCGAACGATCAAATCGGTCGGCAGCGTCACTTGCGTCGTGGCCGGGTGCAAGCCGGCAATCATCGCGAGCAGGGTGTTGACCGCCGCCCGCCCCAATTCCTCGATGGGCTGCCGCACCGTGGTCAGCGCGGGATGCATCTGGGAAGCGGCCGGCAGGTCATCGAACCCGACCACCGATATGTCTTCGGGGACCTTGAGCCCGTGCTTCTGCAGCACCGACATCAGGCCGAATGCGCTCAGGTCGTTGCTCGCGAAGACCGCCGTCGGCCGCCGCTTCAGGCGCATCAGGCGCTCGCCCGCTTCGCGCCCGCCTTCCACGGAATAGTCGCCCTTCAGCACCAGCGCCGGGTCTCTGGCCAAGCCCAGCACCGAGACGGCGTCGTCGTAGGCGCGATGACGCTGGATCGCGGATTCCAGCTGCTCCGCGCCCGACACGAACGCCACGCGCTTGTGGCCGAGCCCGGCCAGGTGGCCCATCGCCTTGCGCGCCCCGCCGTAGCTGTCGGCGGCGATCGACGGGAACTCGGAATGTTCGGTGGGGTTGTCGATCGTGATCACGGGCA
>Ga0105238_10008789_pt1 | contig 10107 bp, 5 predicted proteins | sample KBSC34metaG_FD_81526 | JGI IMG/M metagenome (GOLD analysis project Ga0105238, IMG submission 81526) | Corn rhizosphere microbial communities from Kellogg Biological Station, Michigan, USA - KBS C3-4 metaG | ecosystem: Host-associated > Plants > Roots > Rhizosphere > Soil | place: Michigan, USA...
CAGCCAGTATCGCGTAACGAAACGACAGCCCAAGTTCGCGTGCGAGCAGCAAAACGACGGCAGGCAACAACGCACCCGCCAGTGTCGGCAGGAAACGCAACGCGCGCGCGTACGCGACGAATTGACTGACGCTTTCCTGACTCTCCGGGGCAACGGGTGCCAGCGGTTGGAAATCGAACAACGATGCAAACCCCGCCACCAGTAGCTTGCCGAGCGGCGGATGCGTGTCGAAATAAAAGCGATGCGTGAAGTAGGCGGACAGATATTCGGTGAATTGCACTTCGTCCATCGCGGGCTCCCGCGTCCCCAAAAACATGGCGAAGCGGGTAATCAATCCCAGCAGCAGAACGACGACGAGCGCGAGCCGCCAGTCCTTGCGGTGGTAGTCGGAGGAGCGAAGCGGAAGAAGGGTTTTCGGTCCTAGGTCTTCGGTCTCCGGCAAGAGAACGGTCTGCATTTATTTCTCTCGCTTCCGGCTGAAGATCCAAGACTGAAGACCGAAGACCTTTCTCCGTAGGGTCGCCCTCACCGCGCTCGTCTCTCGATCAAATCGATCGTTCGAGTGCCGCAGCGCTTCATGATGCATCAATCTGTCGAGAACACCGGCGTTTTCGCCCGCCTCGGTCTGCATTTCCCCCTCCCCCGCATCGCCACGATGGCCGCAGCGCTGGCTTTGAATATAGGGGCCGGCACTGCGCTCGCCGCCAAACCCTTTCATTTACAAGAAGCCACGATCGAAGATATTCAAACCGCAATCAAATCCAAACAGATCACGACCGAAAGCCTCGTGCGCGCCTATTTGGCGCGTATCAAAGCGTATAACGGACGCTGTGTAAACGAGCCTGAGGGCATGCTCGGGGTCGTCACCACCATTCCAAACGCAGGACAGATCAATGCGCTGCAGACGTTGAACCTGCGGCCCGCCAGCCGCAAAGCGCTGGGCTTCGATGAACGCAAAGCACGCAGCATGACGGACGGCGCCGACGACGATGCCTCCATGCCCGATGCGCTCGAAGTGGCAGCTGCACAAGACCGGCAGTTCGCACAGACCGGTAAGCTCGTCGGACCGCTGCACGGCGTCGTCATGGCCATCAAAGATCAGTACGACACTGCCGACATGCGCACGACGTCGGGCGGTGATGCATTCTGGGCCAACGATCGTCCGCCGCACGATGCCGAATTCGTCAAGCGGCTGCGCGATGCCGGCGCGATCATTCTCGCAAAAGCGAATCTCGCCGAGTACGCATCGGGCGGAGCGCGCAGTGCGTTCGGCGGCACGTTCTGCAATCCCTACGACACCGAGCGCAGCCCGAATGCATCGAGCGCCGGGTCCGGCTCTTCTGTCGCGGCCAATCTAGTGACGTGCGCCATCGCTGAAGAAACCACGTCCTCGATTCGCGGACCCGCAGTGGCAGCCAACACGGTAGGTATCGCTCCAACGCAAGAGCTCGTGAGTCGTCACGGCATGATCGGCGCCGGCATCAATACACGCGTCGGGCCGATCTGTCGCACGGTACAAGATGCGGCGCGCATCCTCGATGCGATCTCGGGCTACGACGCGAAAGATGAACTCACTGTGTTCAGCGTCGGGCGCACGCCGACTAAACCCTATGCGAGCTTTGCGAACGAAAAGCGCCTGGACGGCATACGCATCGGCGTGATGCGCGAATACATGAACAAGAAGCTCTTCAACCAGGCCGACGCCGAAACGATCGACATCGTCGACCGCGCCCTCGCCGATCTGAAAAAGCTCGGCGCCACTGTCGTCGACCCCGGTCCCGAAGGCGAACTCTTTCAGGGCTGCATGAAGAAATACGGCCCGCAACTTCTGAATACGCTGTTCGCGAAACAATATCGCAGCTTGTTTCCGCTCGACGCAAACGGCAAGCCTGTGGGCGATCAGATCACAACCTATCTCGGGCTCGCACAGGACCCCTCCAAAGTACCCACCGATTTCTCCATCCGGGAGTTGGAGCAAGCGCGTGCAATGGGCGAAGGCAAATACATGATCGACCGCTACTTGCAGGAGCGTGGCGACGCCAACATCAAGAGCAATGCCGATCTCATCGGCAAGGCACGCTTCTATAACGACTCCCACTTTCCCGATCGCAAGCAAATTCGCGAGAACGCCGAGAAAGACATGGAACTCAATCTGGCGGACCGCATGCTGCAACGATTCGCCGTACAACAGATCGTTCTGCAATGCATGCAAGAGCAGAACTTGGATGCAGTGGCGTATCCCACCAGCAATCTCCCGCCGGCCAAGCTCACCGCTCCATCAGAACCCACGCTACACGGACGCGGCGCAGGCGGTATCTGGACCTTCCTCGGCCGGCAAGGCTTCCCTGCCATCACTGTTCCCGCCGGCTTTACAACCGAGGTTTACGATCGTGTGGCCGACCCGACTGCACCGCCTCCTGCGCCAAGGCCGAATACCGGCGAAGGCGGCGGCGTTGCTCCAGTGGCAAGTAAACTCGTCGGCCCTATCCCAGCAAAGCTTCCCGTCGGCATCGACTTCTTAGGACGCCCCTTCAGCGAGCCCACGCTCCTCAAAATCTCCTCCGCCTACGAAGCGGCCACCAAACATCGCACACCGCCGCCGGGATTTGGCTCGGTGGCGGGAGAGCCTTGAGAAAGCAACTCCCAACTCCTCCCGCGTAGGGTTCCACTTCCTCCCTACGTCTCCTCTATAAGAACCGTTGAAGAACGGGTGTTGGGCGCGAGATGAGTCGAATACAGAACTCTTTGAAAACAGGGTGGGTGGTATTCGCCGCGGCGATGCTGATGCCGGCCATCGCAGTCCGGGCGCTCGAGATCGAAGAAGCCTCCGTTGCCGATTTGCAGGCGGCCTACAAAGACCATCGCCTGACCGTGCGTCAAGTTGTCGAGGCACATCTCGCGCGCATCGCGGCTTACGACAAACAGGGGCCGATCATCAATTCCTTGGTCTCGGTCAACGGCAAAGCGCTGGCGGAAGCCGATGCGCAGGACGCGTGGCTCTCGAGTCATCCCGGCAAGTTGAACGGATCGCTGTTCGGCATCCCGGTCATCGTCAAAGACAACATCGATGTGGCCGGTATGCCGATGACGTCGGGATTTCAAGGCTGGAAGAATTACTTGCCGCCTACGGACGCGCCGCTCGCGGCAAAGATCAAAGCAGCTGGCGGCATCATCATCGGCAAAGCGTCGCTGTCCGAGTTTGCACGCGGCGGCGGTGACAACATCAATTCCGTGGTCTCCGGATTCGCGCGCAATCCTTATAACACCGCTTATGCGACGGGCGGTTCCTCGGGCGGCACCGCTGCAGGGTTGGCTTCGAGTTTCGGTGTCGTCGGTATCGGCACGGATACGGGCGGCAGCGTACGCATGCCTTCTGCGCACAACGCGCTCGTGGGCTTGCGTCCAACCGTAGGATTGGTCTCCCGAACCGGCGTGGTGCCGCTCGACTCGAATCGAGATACCGCCGGACCCATGGCCCGCTCCGTCAGAGACATGGCCGTCTTGTTGGATGTGATCGTGGGTCCCGATGCGCAAGACGTCGCCACTGCGCGCAGCAAAGGACACATCGCTGTCTCTTATCAGGCGTTCCTCAAGAAAGACGGCTTGCAAGGCGTTCGTCTAGGCGTGCTGCGGCAAGTCTTCAATTCCAAAGTCACCGACCCGCTCATCGTCGCTCACTTCGAAAAAACCCTTGCCGAATTGCGGGCGCAAGGCGCGGAGATCATCGATCCAATCACCGTGCCCGAGCTGGACACGATTCCACGGCCGCCGCAAACGGCAGCCCGTTTCAAGCACGACCTCACGCGGTTCATTGCAAAACATCCGGGCATTCCTTATCCCTCGGTGCAAGCCATCGCCGACTCCAAGCTCGTACATCCGTTACATCAGCAAGGCATGGAACAGGCGGCCGCAGCGCTATCGCAAGATCAAGACCCAGCGACACTCGAAGGCGCAAAGAACGAAGCATTGCTGCGCGAAGCTTTCTTGAAGGCGATGAATGCTGCCAACGTCGAAGCGCTGGTATTTCCGACTTGGGCGCAATTGCCTGCGCTCAACGGCGATCGCAACACCCAAATTGCCGACGATCCGCAACCTGCGCCGAACGCTGCGCCTACACACCTCGGTAGCACGCTCACCTATGTGGGCAGCTTCTTACAGTGGCCTGCCATCAGCGTGCCGAACGGATATCTCGGCGAGGGATTGCCTGTCGGCTTACAGATCCTGAGTCGTCCATGGGATGAAGCAAAGCTCGTGCAGTATGCCTATGCATATGAACAAGCCACGCGCTATCGGCGTCCTCCTCCGAGCGTTCCGCCGCTTACTGCAACGTCTGCCGACGCCACGCCTGCTCCCACCCTGACCCTTCCCCTTCCCCGTTCACGTGGGGGAGGGAATGAGAGTGCGCTTGCCGACAGACTCATCGGCACGTGGAAGTTGATCGCCATCCGCGATCGCGATGCCGCCACAGGCAAAGAGACGCCTGCTGCGAAGGCGGCAGATAGCGGTCAGCTCGTCTACGCTGCAAACGGTCGACTGTCGGTACAAATCGTCCGTGTGGGCCGCGATTCATTGCCGGCGAATTCATCCGAAGGCTTCAGCAGCTATTTCGGTCGCTGGGAGCTTCTTCCGACAGAAGGGTGCGTCGTCCATCACCAAGACGGCAATTTGAACGCCGCGCAGGTGGGTCAAGCCGCGAAGCGTTACTACTCCTTCGACGAAGCCGGTCATCTGTCGCTTGCTACGCCACCGCGCAAACGCGAAGACGGCGCGCCGGTGAGCAGCGTATTCGTGTGGGAGAAGATGTTGTGAGCAACGCGAAGCGGCTTGCAGTCCGCGCACTTCCGTCGTGAACGCCACCGCCGCCTCCGCTCTGCGCGCTGCGCAGCCGGCACAGAACTGGATTCTCGATCCGGTTCAAGACACGATCTTCATCATTGCAGCGCCGCTCATCACGCTGACGCTGGCTTTGCTTACGTTTCACTTCTACGGCCCGATGGAAGCCACCGGCTTGATCGTGGTGGTGCACACTGTATTCACGGTTGCGCATCACTTGCCGACGTTCATTCGCATTTACGGCGATGTGGAATTGTTTCGGCGCTTCAAATGGAGCTTCCTACTGGGGCCGCTCATTCCCTTCACCTTTGCATTGGGCGTGCTCGGATATCTGAATGACCGAGCACTGCCGCTCGAAAATTTCTTTTATATCTGGATCATTCTCACGCTGTGGGATCCGTGGCACTTCATGCGCCAACACTACGGCTTCATGCGCATTTACGACCGCCACAACGCAGCGGGCAAAACGTTCGGCGCACGATTTGATTTCGCGTTGAGCGCCGTATGGTTCGCCTACATCATGGCCGCGAGTAGCGAGTGGTTGCCGGGTGTTCTGGAAGGTCTGTATACGACAACGAACATGCCGGTGCTGTTATTCGTGCCGCAAGGCGGCTTGGAGATTCTCACACGAGTACTCGCAGCCTGTGCTTTGCTCACCACAGTGGCCTACACGGGATATCTCGTATGGTGCTGGCACAAAGGTTATTTCGTGAGCTTGGCCAAGCTCACCATGGTGATCGTGATGTTCGGCGTCATGTATCTCACCTACACGCCCAACGAGTGGATGCTGTCGCTGGCGCCGGGCTGGAGCTTCAAGGTGGGCTTTGCCGTCATCGGCATCGTGCACATGAGTCAGTACCTGGCGATCGTGTGGCGTTACAACCGTAGTCTCGCTTCCAAAGACGGCAAGGCTCGCACGGGCTGGTTCCGCAAAATGCACGCGCGAGGCGGATTCTTCATTGCAGCCGGCTACGTGCTGTTGTGTTTGAGCTACGGCGAAGTGCTCACGGTCACGCACGATAACCGCTGGCTCATGAGCGTGTTGCTCGCTTTGGGTTTCACGTCGACGTTGATGCACTACTATTTCGACGGCTTCATATGGCGAGTACGCCACCGTCAAAATCTAGAACACTTGCTGAGCGACGATGGGCAGTTGCCTGCACAGCTCGCGATGTCCTGGTGGAGTTCTGCGAACACAGCATCAGCGGCCAAAATATTCTCACGCCAACTGCTTTATTTCGCGGTGCCGATGACCGTATTCACGGTCGGCGCGCTGTCGCTGTGGAATGGATCAGCGGCGAATTACTTGCAACACATGTACAGCGCCTACTTGGCGAATCAGCGCGGCGAGTCACCACTAGCCGTTCAAGAAGCACATCTCGCATTCGACGACATGGAGCAACAACTCCCCGCCGCGCGCAAGCTTGCGGAGATTCAACCGACTTCCGCCCATGATGCCGAGTTGGCGTATCTCATTTACAACCATGCGCAGTACGCCTACGAGCTGCTGCCAACTCTTAATGGCCAGCGTATCGACGTACCTATGCGAGCACTAGATCGGCAGGACGTACTCGAAGCCATCGCAACGTTGGAGCGAGCATTGGCTAAGGGCGGTTCGCTCGCATATCCCGGCCGCGATCAGCTTACTTCCGATGATGGGTATGCCGCGCTACGCGCGTGGCGCAAACGTGCGATGACCCTCACCCTGCCCTCTCCCGCAAGCGGGAGAGGTTGAGCAATGCGCAGTTCGATAGGCGGAGAATTCATGTCGCAGCCGATCCGCATGATAACGGCAGAAGGCCCGATGACAACTGGTGCGGTCATCGACTTCGGCATGACCGCACAACAATTTCGTGATCGCCTGCTCGAAAAGAACACACATTTATTCGCAGGTGCGCTGCTCGAAAAGAATTTCGGCTGGCCCGATCTGGATCACGTACTGAACGTCACGGAACCGATCCAGCCGATGTTGCAAGTCTTCAAAGACGGCATGGTGCCCGAAGAGGTCTACACCGAACCCGCTATCGAATTGGGGTTGCAACATCGCCGCTTGAACAAAGACAGCTTTGCCAAGCTCATGCGCACGGGCGCCACAGCCGTGATCAATCGCATGGAAATCGCTTCCGTTACGGCTCGCCGACTGTGTTTGGAAGTCAGCCGTTTCAGCGGCCATCAGACAATCGGCAACGGCTACTTCACGCTGGGCGGCACGGGCACATTCGGCAAACACTGGGATACCCATGATGTGTTTGCAATTCAGCTCATGGGAAGGAAACGGTGGCGTGTCTTCGCACCGACGTTCCCGTATCCGCTCAGCACCCACACGAGTCAGGAAGTGCAAAACACTGCGCCTTCGACTCCAGTGCTCGACTGCGTGCTCGAAGCGGGCGATGTGCTCTACATACCGCGCGGGTGGTGGCATCAAGCAATCCCGCTCGACGACGCGAGCTTCCATCTATCTGTAGGCGTGTATGTTCCGACGATGCTCGAATACGCATTATGGGCTTGCCAGCGGTATCTCCCTGCCGAAGTCATTGGACGTAAAGGACTGAGCACCGCACAGCTCAGCGAGCTTGCCAAGGATCTAACCTCCCTCGCACAAGCCGTCACCGCTGCTATTGCGAATCCATCGCACGTCGCCGAATTCAAGCGCTCATTGGCGGAATTGCAGAAACCGCCTTCCGCACTCGACTTGGCACTTCTGCTCGATATCGGCACACCAGAATTGGGTGACGATACGATCGTCACCTTGAATCATTCTTATCCGCTCGATTGCTCCGCCAACGAAGTCGCCGTGAATGGCGTTGCAATTACGTTGAACGAAGCGAGCCGTCCGATAGTGAAAGCGCTCTCGGCGCGCTCATCGCTGACGTTCGCGGAACTCTGTGAAGCATCCAGTCCGGTGCCGCACGAACGTGTCAAAGCGCTCGTGCTCGAGTTCGCGCGTATGGATGTGGTGAGTGTGGCGAGAAAACACCCCCACCCTAACCCTCCCCCGCTTCGCGGAGGAGGGGACCGGAGCGGAGCACGTTAAGCCTTCTCACGCACACGCAACCTCTTCCAGCCATGCTCGAATCAACTGCGTGATCTTTTCGTTCGGACCTCGCGCATTCGTCACGATCGGCAATGCCTGCGCCAACAGAGATCTTGCACGAGGCACATCTTTGTTCTGCAGCGCAAGTACACGTCCGAGGATAGCGCTGGCGATGGCAACCTCCACGCTGTCGTCGGCGAACGATGCTTGGAAACTCTCGAAGGCATCCTGAGCAAACGGCTCGGCTTCGGCGCCGATGCGCTCGCGGTTATCGGCGCCGACTTGTTCGACGAGCGTTCGCGCGATCCAGGCTCTTGCCTCAGCGATGAATACGTGGCGCGCAGAGATTCGGTCCTTCTTGACGTTTTTCAGATAGATGGCGAGACCTCGTTGAAAGTCGTCTCGTGCCGCATCCAAATATCCCAGGCTGTAAACGGCATGGCCGCGCCTGACGTAGTCGTTACCGACATAGAGATGATGCTCGCCGCGAACTTTCAGATCGATGGCGATGACTTCATCGAGTTGGCTGCGGGCCGCGCCGGCATTTCCTTGCGCCTCCAGCACTGACGCATAGGCAGCGCGCACGTCGATCAAATCCGGATGGGCACGCACGCTTGCTTTTTCATACACCTCGATGGCTGAGCCGTAATAGTCGGCAGCTTCTTGAAGTTTGCCTTGGGAGAGCAATACGGCTCCATAGTTGGCGAGATGCGTCGCATATTTGAGGCTCTTCGAGCCCATCTGTTTGAGATCCACGAACAAGATGCGTTGATAGATCTCAGCCGCGCGTTCGTACTCTCCCTTGGTTTGATAAACACGCGCGAGCCCGTCTTGTAAGCGCGTAGCGTTGGGTTCCGTGGTGTCGAGATAGAGCGTTTCGAGAATGTCCAACCCTCGTTGCGCAGATTTTTCCGCCTGATCGAACTCGCCGGCTTGCAGTTGAATTGCCGTGAGCTCCGTAAGGTTGGCGACAGTCGCATAGCTATCGATGCCATAAATACGGCTGTTGATGAAGAGCGCGCGACGCACATCGGCTTCGGCTTGCACGTTGTCACCCTGCAGCCGCTTGAGACGCGCATGCGTATTGAGGCTCTGGGCCGTGATGGGATGATCCTGGCCATACAGCGCGATGCGACCCGCCAATGCCGCTTCGACGAAGGGCGCCGCCTTGTCAACGAAACCGAGGTGCATGAGTTCGGCACCGATGGCATCCATGATTTCGCTCGCGAGTTCCGGCTGTGCGGCCAGTTCCGGAGAAGTACGCTGCGCATCGGCATCTGACGTGCCGAGCTTAGCGAGCGAAGCGAGCAGAATGCGCAGCGGCGTGTGTCGAGTCAGATTTTCATCCTGATCCGCGCTCAGCAAGCGCTGTAGGATTTGCGGTAAAGCGTCGTGACATCCCGCGAGATCATCGGCAATTAATATTTTCATGAGCCACCCATGCTCCGGCTAACTGTGGTGCGGCAACGAGGCATCCTAGGACTCAGGACGAAAGCGCTCCAGTGTCCTTAAGGGAAGCTATTTCGCGCCAATCTTGCTGAAGTACTCAGCGGCCGCTTCCGGCCGATGTTGCGAACGATACAACTCTTCGATCCAACCGCGCACCTCGCGCGCCATTTCGCGATCATCGAGCAATGGCGAGGCGGCGATTCGGCTGTAACTCTCCAAGAGCACGGGCTCTGCTTCTTTGCTATGCCCTTGCATGGCCCATGAGTGTGCCAGTGCCGCTCGGCCGTTGGCGAACCATAGGCTTTGTTCGCCGAAGTTCGTCTTGAAACTCGCCACCGCAGGCTCCAAAAAAGTTTGCGCCTGCGCCGGCTGTCCAAGCGCGAGCGACACGCGACCGAGCATAAAGTTCGCCGCAGCAATGTATGGATGCGCGGCCGGCAACACGCCCGCATAGATATCGAGCGCCTCGCTGTAATACGCCTGCGCTTCTTTGAGTTGCCGGCGCGCGTACGCAATGCGGCCGAGCCTCGTCAAATCGTAGCCGACGCGCTCGCTGCGCGGGCCGCTGACTTTGCGATCTTTGCCGAGCGCGTTCTCGAAAATCCCCTTCGCTGCATCGAATTCGCCTTGGTCGATGAGCAACTGACCGAAGTTACTCAGTGCGAGAATACTTTCGGGATGTTCGGGCCCGAGCACTTTGTCATACAGTTGAATGGCGCGGACATAGAGCGTCCGCGCGGTGACCAAATCACCGCGATCATGAACTACGGTCGCAATATTGTGCAGATGGA
>Ga0105238_10008794_pt1 | contig 10104 bp, 7 predicted proteins | sample KBSC34metaG_FD_81526 | JGI IMG/M metagenome (GOLD analysis project Ga0105238, IMG submission 81526) | Corn rhizosphere microbial communities from Kellogg Biological Station, Michigan, USA - KBS C3-4 metaG | ecosystem: Host-associated > Plants > Roots > Rhizosphere > Soil | place: Michigan, USA...
AATGCGCTCAATCGATTATGTTACATGTTTGTAAGGAAAGTTTAACAATCGGCTACAGAAAACATAGCGCCGGCTCGCCAAATTTCGCTGATAAAAAGCCGATATATGTATACAAATACGCTTTGTTGAATGCTGTATCAGTTGTTTTGACGCAGCAACTCCAGCGCAGTTCAGCATCATGACGACGAAAGGCGGGCAGGTCGCAATGACCTGCCCGCCCAATAGCTCGCGTCTCTTAGTCTATATCTTTGGTGGCTGCGGTATGCACGGCTTCTTTGACATGACCGTAGCCTTCCTGAATCTTGCCTTCAACCTGCTTCGCCTTGCCCGCAAGGTCATCCTTGGGACTATCCGTCACATCGCCGACAGCGTCCTGAACTTTTCCCTCAGCCTGCTTGGCCTTGCCTTCGAGAACATCCTTGTTTGTCATGGGTCAAATCTCCTTTGTTTGGAGCGCGCGTCAGACTGCTCTTAAGTTCGATCAGTCCGCCGCATTCTCCATACCGGCATTTACCCTTGAAAGCCGGCCCTGCAAACACGAAGGCGGCCACATTATTAGAAGGTCATTATTTCCCAATACTCGGGAAGATCGTCGTTATAAGCAGGGTCAGCGAGAGACCGATCAGGATGCATGTTGTTAGCCATGCGATGATATTAGCGCCAAGCGAGTTCGTGTATTTCCCCATCAACCGTCGCTTATTGACCAGCCTGAGCATCAAAACCAGAATGATCGGCAGCAGAACTCCGCCGACGATATTCGGCAGGATCATCAGCGACGTCAGGTTTTTTGGAAACAACATGACTGTAAGCGCTGCAAGAACGATCAGAGCTGTAAACACTCCCACAAACAACGGCGCTTCACGCACGCGGCGTCCCATGCCGGATTCCCACCCCAGAGCTTCAGTAACCGAATACGCAGTCGACAACGGCACCGTGATTGCTCCGAAGCACGACGCATTGAACAGACCGATAGCAAACAGAATGGAAGCCCAGTTGCCTGCAAACGGCCCCAGCGCCTGCGCCGCCTTGCCGGCATCGTCGAGCTGGTTTATGCCACCCGCATAGCCATGGTTATACAGCGTTGCGCCGCAGCACACGACGATAAAGAACGCGATGAAGTTCGTAAAGAACGATCCAAAGAGGACGTCGGCACGCAGCAGACCGTAATCCTTTATACCGACGCCCTTATCGCGCACCGTAGACTGAATATAGAACTGTCCCCATGGCGTTATCGTTGTGCCCACGACATTTATAATCATGAACACGTAAGTGTTCACCGAAATGCCCGCGCCTACTGCCGGATGCACAGTTTCGTGAAACACCTGCGCCCAGTTAGGCTTGGCCATAAACGCGCTCACGATGTAGAGCAGATATATAACGGATGCTCCGAGCAGAATCCGTTCAAGCCGTTTATATGATCCGCGAGCGATCAGGAACCAGACCGCCACGGCAAGGGCGGGCAGCACGATGAACCGAACCCAGGACGGCGCAAATGTCTGGACAGCTGAGAGTACGCCCGCGAACTCGGAGACGGTGGTGGCGAAGTTTGCCACCAGCAGAGCGACCATGGCAACGAACGTGATCTTGACGCCGTATTCCTCGCGAATGAGGTCGGCCAGGCCCTTGCCGGTAACGGCGGCCATACGCGCGCCGATCTCCTGGCAAACCGCCAGGGCAATCGTCGTAACGATCAGGATCCAGATCATCCGGTAGTGGAAGTATGCTCCCGCCACGGAATATCCGAAGATCCCACCCGCGTCGTTGTCGGCGTTGGCGGCGATGATGCCGGGGCCGATCACACTCATCAGGATCCAGAGGCGTTGCATGGCCGGCCCCGGTTTCGTCTGCTTCCCGATATTCTCTTCGGTAAGGCGTTCCGTTGTGGCGTGCATGGCAATTTACCCCCTTTGCTCTGACGTTGGCGTACGAAACCGCAGAGACGGCGACAGGTGATGTCGCACTCAGCCATGCGGTCGTGGCGCGCCGTGTTAAGGCGCTTGGCGCGCAATAGCGCCATGCCATCCGGGATCGACGCGTTGTTTCGCGCCGTGTGGATGGGGCGATCCGAGAACGGCCAAAAGGGCCGCCAGCGCTTACACGCTACGGATCAGCATTATATTGGGGTCGAACTACCAGGAATATTGCAATGGTGACGGGCTCGGCGCATCGCGCGGCCCCATCACAAAGAAGGGATCACAGATGCATTGAGCGCAGCGTCATCACGGGCTTGGTTCCCCGCAGACGACCCACGGTACTGTGACTGGAATCTGGAGACATTTCCATTTTGTCCTCCGCAAAAGTAGAATCCCGGGACGCCGATCGTCCCGACGCGGATAGACACTTTTATTTTACCTCGACAAGCGCTTCATTAAGCGCCGGGCACCCCTAAACATTAATATAAAATTTGTCCCAGGCGGATTCCCGCACAGTCTGTTTACGCTGCGACGAGGCATGGTATAATTCCAGCGCTTTGAGCCTCAAATACGAGTCGCGCCGTCCGATGACGACGCAATTCACCGGTGTATTTTTTTCAGGCTCTTTTACGTGCGGAAGCTGGTAAGCCCCCTCCTATGTCCCAGGCAACTCTCGATTCGATAACGGCGGATGTCGACGCCGCCCGGTGCGCGCAGATCCTGCCGCAGCTGCAAAAAGGTCTCAACGAACATCAACGCCATGCTCTCCATCACAATGAGGGGCCGGCGCTGGTGCTTGCCGGCGCGGGATCAGGTAAAACAACCGTCCTGACCAGGCGTATCGCGCGCCTTTTAATCGAAGGCGTTCCGGCGGAACAGCTCTTTGTCGCCACATTTACCAAGAAAGCCGCAGACCAGATGCGGGAACGGCTGGCCGAACTGCTTGGTCCCGGCGGCGACATCATCTGTGAAAAGGTCTGGATAGGCACATTCCATGGGCACTGCCTGCGCATGCTAAAGACTGAATGGGCGCAGATGTACGGCAAGGGTGGCTTCTTCCAGATCGCCGACGAAAACTGGCAGCTAAGAACGGCCCGGGCCATCCTGGCGGACAAGGATGGCTGGGTTCGCAACCTTCCCTCCCCTCCGTTCGGTCTGAATATCCGCTATGACCCGAAGAGCGCGATCTCGGCCGTATCTGCCGTCAAAAACCGCGGCTTCAAAGTCGAAGAGGCGGAACAGGCTTTCCGGGACAACAATCCCAATATCAGCGATTCGTCACTCCAAACGTTGACCAAGTTCTGGCGCTGCTACGAGAAATCGAAACAGGCGAAGTATGACTTGCTGTCACGCAAACCGTCGCGACGCCTGGACTTCGACGACCTGTTGATCGAGGCGCTGAATCTGCTCCAGACGAACCCGGAAGCGCGTCAAAAGTATCAGGAGCAGTTCCACTATGTTCTGATTGACGAAACCCAGGATACATCGGCGGTACAGTGGGAAATGGCCCGCATTCTCGGGGCGAAGCACGGCAACATATTTATCGTCGGCGATGTCGGCCAGGCGATCTATAGCTTCCGAGGCTGTTCACCGGATGCAACCCTGGGCCAGTACGGCGGCGCATTCCCCAACGGCGAGATTATTCGTCTTCCAATGAACTACAGGTCGTCATCCACGATCGTTCAGATCGCGAATGAGTTGATCCGAAGCGCCGGCATCGACGACAAATATCGCCTGGAAATGGCCGCAACGCGCGGCGTGGGCGATGAACCCTCACTCCACGAGCATACCGATGCCGAAGAGGAAGCCGTATTCGTCGCGGAAGCTCTCAAGGAGATGGTCAGCCAGGGAAAATCCTTCAAGGATTGCGCGGTGCTCTTCCGCACCAATGCCTATTCCCGCTGCCTGGAAGAGGCGTTCGTCGCCAATGGCATTCCTTATGTGCTGGAGGGCGCTGAGGGATTTTATGGACGCAAAGAAGTAAAAGACCTGATCGCCTTCCTGCAGCTGAGTGTCGAGCGCGACGGTCCCGCAGCCGACGAGGCCGTGAAACGGATCATTAACGTACCTTCGAAATACTACGGAAAGCCCACACACTTCCTGGGCGGCCAGTTTGTCGGCCAGTTAGAAACACAGGCGGCGCGCGCCGGATGCTCGATCTACCGCCTCCTGGTAACAGCTCAGTTCAAAACACAGCAGAGCATTGCCGTGAAAGACTTCCGAGACATGATCAAGGAAGTAGCGCAGGCCGGAGACACGGCTGAAGCGCGGCTCCGCAAAGCCCGCGAGATCGGCTACGATGAGTACTTGCTCAAAGAAGAAGGATTTGCCGAGGACGAGGGTAATTCCCGCCTTGACAATCTGGAAGAGCTTTGTGTCGCCGCAGCTGCCTTCCCCACCCCTGCGGACTTCCTGGCCTTTGTCGCTGCCCAGATCAAGGCGACATCGGGCATAGACCCTGGCGATGCCGTCGAAATGATGACGATCCACCGTTCCAAGGGATTGGAATGGCCGGTGGTCGTCATGGTGGGCTTCGCGTTCGGTATGATCCCGCATCACCGATGCATCCAATGGACCGACGAGGAAAAAACGATGTACTCGCCTGACAGCATTGAAGAGGAGCGGCGTCTGGCGTATGTAGGCATTACCCGCGCCAAGGAACGCCTATTCCTTTCATGGCCTCTTCAGCACACCACCCGCGTGCTGCAGCGAACGCCGTTTCTCCTAGAGATGCCCTCGCTTGCGGCGCTGCCGGCGCGAGATCCTGATCCTGAGGCAGCGGAAGACGAAGAAACCGCGAAGCCGAAACGAAAGCGGAAGCCGAAAGAACCTAAAGACGAATAGGAATCGATAGCCTAACTCGCGAACATTGCAACGATGACTCGAAAGGACGACACTAATGTCAACTTCCCGACTACCTATAGCACTTCAGCTCTACACGGTCCGCGATGCGGCGGCGGCTGACTTTGCCGGCACATTGCGCAAAGTCGCCGATATCGGATTCGCAGGCGTGGAGATTGCCGGATTCAACGGCCTGACGGCCGCCGAGCTAAAGCGCATTCTCGACGACAACAACCTCAAGGTTGCAGGCAGCCATGTAGGCATTGAGCAGCTTGAGGGCGATATTGCGCAAGTAATCGAAGACAACCTGACACTTGGCAATCACAATGTCGTTATCCCTTACCTGGGAGAAGACCGCCGCCAGGGAGCCGCCGGATACCGAGAAACGGCCGAAAAGTTCAACGCGATCGGCGAGACGCTTCGTTCACATGGTTTGACACTGCTCTATCACAACCACGCTTTCGAATTCGAGAAGCAGGACGGCGAATACGGCCTGGATATTCTCTTCGGCAACACGGACCCGATGCTGGTCAAGGCCGAGATCGATACATACTGGGTGCTTGTGGGCGGTGAAGATCCGGTCGCCTACGTGACCAAATACAGCGGGCGCGTTCCGCTCATGCATATCAAGGACCGTGATCCGAAGGACGGCTTCTTCGCCGAAGTCGGCACGGGCGATCTTCCGCTCGATGGCCTTGTGGAGGCTGCCAACAACATCGGCACCGAGTGGCTGGTCGTTGAGCAGGACTCATGCCGCCGCGATCCGATGGAGTCGATCAAGATCTCCTACGATAATCTGAAGGCGCGCGGGTACGCGTAGTTTCGCCGCAAGAACCGAACTAACGTCCAAAGCCCGTCCACGCATTCGCCGCCCTGGTGGTTGAAACCGGCATATCAGGCGTTGGCTTTGCCCTGGCGACCTATTGCCCTGGCGACTAAAGTCACGGGCTGGTAAGGTCACGAAGTCGGCCTTCGCCGACTGAAGATTAGGAGCCAAAGGCTCCCTCTGCAGTGTCCGAAGGGACACTTTGTGACCTTACCAGCCCGTGATTTCAATCGCCAGGGCAGCGGCGGACTCAAAGTGCCGTAACCGATTCAGTGATTTCGCTTGCTTCTACTCCTCCGCCGCATCCTGTATATACTCATCGAACTCTGGCCCTAAATCCTCGCCAACGGCCTTCGACATATCCTTTGCCCACTGTTCCATGACGCGCGGATCGTCGCTGCCGGTCACTCTGCCAGATTCCATGAGATCGGCGGCATTTGCCGCCGGAGCGCTGTGAGCAAAGCGTGACATACGGCGCTCTCCGGACTGGCTGCCGCAGCGTGGGCATATGGCGCTGTCGCCGGCGGCAGTCACTCCTACAAGTACCGTGTAAATCTTTCGGCAGCCGCCGCAGATAAATTCGTAAAGTGGCATAGCTATGTTGTACCGTATAGCATGACACGAACAGACGAGCGGTTAAGATAGATTTGAGCGCACAAAAATCTATTTAGCGCGAATGTTGACATTCGTTCATTTCCGTGGAATAATGGAATCAAATCTTTACGCATAAGGAGGGTTACAAATTTGGATCATAGTCAACGAAAGGGTGGCGAAGGCTAGGTTATTTTAGCCTTTTGGGTTGGCATCTACCTTCGGGTGAATTGTGCATCTGAGGGTCATGAATGACCGCTTTTGCCACCCTTCTCTAAATGCAGTTGAGACAGCGAGGTGTTTCGTGAGGCTCCGTGAGGGGCAGCGCGTACAGCCTCGCTGTTTCTTTGTCTCAAAGTTTCCTCAATTTTATCCGCCCTACCCCTGCAATCAATCCTTTAAACCTCCGAATCGTTTCGGAAGAGCTAAACACCCTCCATTTCTCGCAAAATGTATTGACTTTTGACACCCATTATGTTAGGATAGAGCCGCACCACAAACCTGCCAACCTATCACAATTTCGCTCACACCCCGCATTGGAGGCGTTCGCATGAAATCCTCGGTCAGCGGTCTAACCGCGGCCGCCGTCGTTCTGGCAGCCAGTATCAGCCTTTCGCTGTCTGGCCCGCATCGCGCATATGCCGCGCCAGGATTACCGGCTAGCCAATCCGACGGCGACCTCGCTGTCACCGTACTCAGCCCTACGCCAAAAGCCAGTTTTACCGGCACAAAGCCGGTTGAGATATCGGCTTTCTACCAGGGCACTGCGTCCAACCAGATTGTGTCACTTGAGCTTTACGTCGACGGCTCCAATGCCTTCACCAAAAAGCTTGACACTCCGGAGACTAAAGGAGTTATCTCCTTCCTGGTCGATGCCTCACAGCTGAGCGCCGGGCCGCACAAAATCGTTGTCCGCGCTGTCGCAGCCGACGCCGAAGTGGTCTCTGCGAAGAGCTCCTTTATCTATATTTCCGACAGCCAGTCCGGCGCAGCCCTCACGCCCAGCACAAACAACGGCTCAGGCGCTCCGATCGAGATGTCATTCCTGAGCCCGTCGGCGGATCAGAAGGTTGAAGGTACTGTTCATGTCGAGCTCGCCCCGACAGCAGACAGCAATCAGTCGCCCTATGTATCCGTATTCGTCGACCGCCAGTTCAAGACGATGCGCAACTATGCGCCGTACACCTATGACCTGGACACGACGACCCTCTCCAACGGCTTTCACACAATCGAAGTTTATGCATATGATGACACGCAGCGAGTTGGCCCCGCCAAGGTTCTGCGCATCTATGTGAACAACCCGGGTGGCGAAACCGCAATCCGTACGGACCTGAAGGACGGAGCGATCTCCAAGAACCTTCTGTCCGACACGCCGATCGCGAAAACCTCGGGCCACAAGCCCGTTGCGGCACGCCCTATCGGCAAATCGGTCGTTGCGCCTCATGGCCAGAAGTCAGCTTCCGCAAGTGGTAAGGTTATCGGACCGTTCCGCCGCCCTACCCCGCGAATGGCAATGCTTGCTCGCAAGCATGAGCTGAGCGAGCTGCGATCGATCTTGATGGCCAAGCGCCCTGACCTGCTTGACCAGACCAGTGGCCTGGACCTGAGCTCACAGCTTTCGGATCCGTTCATTCCCGATACGGCCACACCGCGCCCATCGGCAGTGACACCCGTTACCGGCTTCAAACCCATGCCGCAGACGCAGGTCGTCAAGCCCGTGACACCAGGCTCGCTGACCTCGCATGTGCTTGCTACCCCCCCAGCCGCCCAGGCGGCTCATGTCGACGCTCAGCTGCCGATTGCAAAGCCTGAGCCGATCAAGGCTCAAGTGCCTGTCGCCAAGCCCGCTCAGGTGAAGGCTCAGCTGCCGATCGCGAAGCCCGATCCGATCAAGGCTCAGCTGCCGATCGCGAAGCCCGATCCGATCAAGGCCCAGCTGCCGATCGCCAAGGCCGCGCCGGTTCAGGCTCAGCTGCCTGTCGCCAAGCCTGTGCATGTTGAGGCTCAGCATCCCGCCGTCAAGTCCACCCCTGTTGCGGTGCATACTCCGGCGAAGAGCAATACGGTTGTAAGCGCTCCCGTCATGGCAATTTCGCCGATGGCTCAGCATACCGCCTCGATTGCCAGCCCGGCCGCGATCGAAGTCCATACGCCAGCCATGAAGAATGGTCTTGGCGATACACTACTGTCAGCGCCGTCCATCCCGGCTGAAGCGCTGCGACCGACTCAGGTTCGCGTCGCCGCTCCGCATCCGGCTGCTGCCGCTCCCAAGCCCGTTCAGGTTGCGCATCCCGTAGCCCAGAAGCCGGTGCAGATGGTTCGTGTCGCTACTCCGATCAGCACATTGTCCGTCAAGCATATCACTACTAAGCCGATCCGGGTTTCCACTCCGCATCCGCTTTCGCTGAATGCTCAGACCGCTGTGGCAACGCCGATGCGTGTTATCGGTTCGCATCGCGTACAGATCCACATGGGCACGAGCAGCATGCTCCGAGCTCGCGGCAAGACTTCGGTCTTCTTCAACACCGTGCACCTCAAAATGGATCGTCCGTTTGTAATGCACCACGGCGTGATGTTCGTCCCCCTTCGGCAGCTTGCCGAGTTCCAGGGCGCGAACCTCACCTGGGATGCAAAGACCGGAACCGTTCATGCGATCTCCGAAGCGAAAGAGATCACACTCCAGATCGGCAAGCGCCATGCCGGCCTCAACAAATCGGCTGTGAAGCTTGATCAGGCGCCGTTCCTCATGAATGGCCGCACAATGGTGCCGGTATCGTTCATGTCGCAGGCTCTCGACGTAAATATGACATGCGACCCGGCAACGGGACACGTCATGCTGACCAGCAAGGCTTAAGCCTTTCAAACGGCGAACAGCCAAGAAAAACCCCGCGTCATCGACGCGGGGTTTTTCGTTTACATAAAAACTGTAAGAAACATCGCCTGAGCAGGAGCGATAAATATAGTATCGTTGTCTGTTAAGGAACGATATTGCCTTTCAGTCGAGTAAAATAGACGGAAAGCCGTTATGCTGCGGCAGGCGTGGATCCGGATGTTGTCTTGGTCTCCACTGCAGGCTTCGTTTCAGTGGCTGTAGACGCCTCCGGCTTAGCGCTGCTGTCTGACGTGCTTTCGGAAGTTTTGGACGTGCTTGCTGAAGATGTAGAAGGCTTCGCGTAGTCGTTTACGTAGAAACCGGAGCCCTTAAATGCGATCCCGACAGGATAGATCAGCTTGCGCAGATTGCTGCCGCACTTTTCGCAGGTCGTCAGGGCGTCATCTTTAATGCTTTGAAAGATCTCGAACTGATCTTTGCACGCCGTGCATTCGTAGCCGTATGTCGGCATGTTCTCGCTGTACCTCACTCGCAAAGAGATTTTGTGAATCATTATAACATATCCGTAGAAAGGCTGGTTCCCCGGCATGACACAGGAAATCGATATTGAGTCCCACGCGCTGGACACCTTAACAACCGAGGCAATCAACCCAAACCTGTCCAACATCGACGCGCTCGACACGGAGTCGCGGCTTCGTGTCATTAATTCCGAGGATGCCCGTGTGGCGGCAGCCGTGGGGACACAGATCCCACATATCGCTCGCGCGGTTCATCACGTCGCTCACTCATTCCGCGCAGGCGGGCGGCTGATCTATGTGGGAGCAGGCACCAGCGGCCGTCTGGGCGTCCTGGACGCCGCAGAGTGCCCTCCTACGTTCGGCGTGCCCACGACGTGGGTTCAGGGGCTTCTTGCAGGCGGACGCGAGGCGATGTTCCATGCCGTCGAAGGCGCGGAGGACGATCCCGATCTGGGCGCGGCAGCTATCATCGAAGCCGATGTCAGCGAGAATGATACCGTCATCGGCATCTCGGCCTCCGGCCGGGCTCCCTTTGTAATCGGCGCGCTCCGCCAGGCAAAAAAGCGAGGCGCAGCAACAATA